>Ga0207648_10002848_pt1 | contig 18311 bp, 17 predicted proteins | sample KBSMisM32_FD_184310 | JGI IMG/M metagenome (GOLD analysis project Ga0207648, IMG submission 184310) | Miscanthus rhizosphere microbial communities from Kellogg Biological Station, Michigan, USA - KBS Miscanthus M3-2 (SPAdes) (version 2) | ecosystem: Host-associated > Plants > Roots >...
CGACCGCACGCTGATCGACCTCGACGGCACCGACAACAAGAGCCGGCTCGGCGCCAACGCGACCCTCGCAGTCAGCATGGCGGTCGCGCGCGCCGCCGCCGAGGAAAGCGGCCTGCCGCTCTACCGCTACTTCGGCGGCTCAGGCGGCATGCAGATGCCGGTGCCGATGATGAACGTAATCAACGGCGGCGCGCACGCGAACAACAACCTCGATCTGCAGGAGCTGATGATCATCCCGGTCGGCGCGCCGAGCTTCCGCGAGGCCGTGCGCTACGGCGCCGAGGTGTTCCACGCGCTGAAGAAGATCCTCGGCGACCGCGGCATCAGCACCGCGGTCGGCGACGAGGGCGGCTTCGCGCCGAGCGTCGAGAACCATGAAGCCGCCATCAAGCTGATCCTCGAGGCGATCGACAAGGCCGGCTACACGGCCGGCACGCAGATCGCGATCGGCCTGGACTGCGCCGCCAGCGAGTTCTACAAGGAGGGCGAGTACAAGCTCGAGAGCGAAGGCCTCTCGCTGACGGCAGCGGCCTGGACCGACATGCTCGCGACCTGGGTCGACAAGTACCCGATCATCTCGATCGAGGACGGCATGCACGAAGGCGACTGGGACGGCTGGAAGCACCTGAACGACCGCCTCGGCGCGAAGGTGCAGCTGGTCGGCGACGACCTGTTCGTCACCAACACGAAGATCCTGAAAGAAGGCATCGAGAAGCGCGTCGCCAACTCGATCCTGATCAAGATCAACCAGATCGGCACCTTGACCGAAACCTTCGCGGCGATCGAGATGGCCAAGCGCGCCGGCTGGACCGCGGTGATTAGCCACCGCTCGGGCGAGACCGAAGACTCGACGATCGCCGACATCGCGGTCGGCAGCAACGCCGGCCAGATCAAGACCGGCTCGATGTCGCGCTCGGACCGGATCGCGAAGTACAACCAGCTGCTGCGCATCGAGGAAGACCTCGGCGACGTCGCCTACTACCCGGGCCGCGCGGCGTTCTACAACCTGCGCTGAGCGAGTCTTCGGCATGCGCCTCGTCACCGTCATCCTGCTCGGCCTGCTCGGCCTCGTGCATGCCGAGCTGTGGTTCGGCAAGGGCGGCGTACCGCGCACGATCGAACTGAGCGGACGGCTGCAGGCGCAGAAGGCGGCCAACGACGCGGCACGCCAGCGCAACGAGCAGCTCGGTGCCGAGGTGCGCGACCTGAAGGAAGGCCTCGAGATGGTCGAGGAAAAGGCGCGCTACGAACTCGGCATGGTCAAGCCGGACGAAATACTGGTCCAGGTCTCGACGCCGCGGCGCTGACGCCGGCGGCCCACCATGGATGCCCTGCACGCCGGGCTGAACCCGCTGCTCGCGCCCGCCTTCGTGCTGTGGGGGTCGGGCGTCACCTGGCTCGAGGTCGTCGCGTTCGCGCTCGCGCTCGCGACCGTGCTGCTGAACATCCGCGTCAATCCGCTCGGCTGGCCGCTCGCCATCGTCAGCTCGCTGCTCTACTTCGGCCTGTTCTGGGACAGCCGCCTGTATGGCGACGCCAGCCTGCAGATCTTTTTCGCGGTGGTGGCGCTGTGGGGCTGGTGGCAGTGGCTGCGCGGCACCCAGGCCGACGGCCGCCCGCTCGCGGTGCGCCGCCTCGGCACCCGCGGACGCTGGATCGCGCTGGCGCTGCTCGCGATCTCGTGGCCGGCCACCGGCCTCTTCCTGCGCACCTACACCGACACCGACGTGCCGTGGTGGGACGCGTTCCCGACCGCGGCGAGCGTCGTCGGCCAGTGGCTACTCGGCCGCAAATACATCGAGAACTGGCCGACCTGGCTCGTCGTCAACGTCGTCAGCGTCGGCCTCTTCGCGCACAAGGGCCTCTGGCTCACCGTGGTGCTCTACGCCGTCTTCATCGTGTTGTCGGTCTTCGGCTGGAAAGCCTGGATCGAGATCGCAAGGACACAGCGGCAATGAGCGGACGCGGCTTCGTTGTCGCGGTGCTCGGTGCCGAAAGCACCGGCAAGACGACGCTGTGCGGCGAACTCGGCGCCCTGCTGAGCGCCGAAGGGCGCGACGCCGTCGTGGTCGGCGAATACTTGCGTGAGTTCTGCGATCGACACGCGCGCACGCCGCGTCGCGACGAGCAGGCCGCGATCGCCGCCGAGCAGACTCGCCGGATCGACGCGGCTGCGGTGCAGCACGCCATCGTCATTGCCGACACGACCGCGCTGATGATCGCGGTCTACAGCGATCAGGTCTTCGGCGATCGCAGCCTGTACGCCAGTGCCGAGCATGCGCAGCGCCGCTGCGACGCATCCCTGCTGACAGCGCTCGACCTGCCCTGGCTCGCCGACGGCCTCCAGCGGGACGGGCCGCACGTGCGCGAGCCGGTCGACGCGAAGGTACGCGCCGCGCTCGCGCGCAGCGGCGTCGCGTACTCGGTGATCGGCGGGGTCGGCGCGATGCGCCTGGCGGCCGCGCGCGCGGCGGTGGAACGCACGCTCGCCCAGAAGCCGGTGAGCGATCCGGCTGAGCGCTGGCACTGGGTCTGCGAGCGCTGCGGCGAAGCGGACTGCGAACGGCATCTGCTGCCGCCGGTCTGAACCGTCAAAGGGCCGCAGCCCAGGACCTCGACACGACCGCGATTCGGAGCCCCTCAGCCGACCGCGCCGAGCCGCGTGACGACGACGATGATCACCGCGAGCACGACATTGACCAGCACGAGCAGGCGGATGCGACCCAACGCGGCGCCCGCCGCCGGCCACTCGCGTGCCGCAGCGGCGCGCCGGACCTCGTTGAAGACCGCGAACCGGATGTAGCCGAAGATCGCGATCATCACGACGCCGAGCGTGACCATCACGTGCCAGTCGAGCGGCATGTTGAAGCCGATGCCGGCCTTGACCGAGACGCGCGACGCGGTCGCGATCATCCACACACCGCTGACCAGGACCAGTCCTGAGGCGACCAGCACGATATTCAGAAAGCGGCCGAGCGCATCGCGCATCAGCGCGACGCGCAGCGGTGGCTCGAGCGCCGCGGCCGCGGGACGCAGGCAGGCGAGCGCGAAGAACATGCCGCCGACCCAGGCGATGACGCCGAGCAGATGGATCGACTTGAGCAGGGCATATCCCACGACAGACCTCCGGACCGGCATGGCATGGCGGCCGGCGCGCGCTGTTGATTGTCGCCCGTCGATCCGGATGCGATCGCGATCGGCGCCGTGACAATTCACGTTCGCACAACGGCACCACGCTCGGTTTGCGATCGTGCCCAATCCAAGGTATCGTCATTTCGACCCCTTACCCGGAACAACGGATGGCGAAAACCTGCGCGACCTGCCACGCTGACAATCGCGACGACGCACAGTTTTGCAGGGCCTGCGGCACCTCCTTCGTCGCCACGCCAACGCCTCCCCACGACCCCACCGCGACCACGACCACGACCGGCATCGTCTGCGCAGAGTGCGGCTTCGAGAACCAGCCCGGCATCCGCTACTGCGCGAAGTGCGGCGTCAACCTGGTAAGCCGGAACGCACGCGCACGCAACAGCACCGAACCCGCAGCTGCGGGCGGGACGCCAGCAACGCCGCGCGGACCGCTGGTCCCGGCGGACAACGCCGCACCTGTTCCCGACGTTCCCGACCCATCCGTCGCGATCGCCGTCGAACGCGCCCGCCCGAGTCCGGTGCCGGCCGCCGGCATCGGCTTCGGCGCACCGCCTCAACCGGTTGCGCCCCGGCGCACCGGCCTGTGGGCCGGTCTCGGCGTCGCCGCGGTCGTCGCTGCACTGATTGCCGGCTGGTTCCTCAGCAGTGCGCCGCCTCCGCCGACGCCACCGACGGCTCAGGCAGCACCGGCCGCCGCGACGACGCCGGCACCGGCCGCGGCTCCAGCACCGGTGATCATGTCTCCGCCGGCATCGGCGGTCGTCGCGACTGCGTCCACCCCATCGCGAAGTGCATCGGGAATGACCACCGAGACCACGCCGCCAGCGCCCGCCGCCGAATCGACGACGCCCGGATCGACACCCGCAGCAGCATCATCGGCGTCGTCTGCAACCGCAGCGACGTCGACCGCTCCCTTGGTCTCCGCGTCCGCTGCCGCCGCGAATGCAAGCAAGACCGCCGCGGCCGCCGCGGCCAGCGCGACACCTCCACCACCGGCCGCCACCCCCGCGACCGACACGACGGCAGCGAGCCGGACCGCCGATGCCGAAGCCGCGCGGCAGGCCGCGCAGCGCAAGGCACGCGAGAAGGCGGCGCGCGAGAAGACCGAGCGCGAAGCCAAGGCGAAAGCCGCTGCTGAGCAGCGCGAACTCGTCGCCACGCGTGCAAAGGCGGAGCAGGAAGCGGCGGCTCGGCGCCGAGCAGAAGAGCAACGCGCGCGGCCCGCTCCTGCGGCGCCGGTGGTGGCCGCCACTCCGGTTGCGCCACCACGTCCGCGCACCGTCAAGGAGATCTGTGCCGGCCGCAACCTGATCAGCCAGGCGATCTGCGAATCGCGCGAGTGCGGCAACGCCGAGCACAGCGGCGAAGCGGTCTGCAAGCAGATCAGCGGCCGCGAAGAGCGCCGCCGCGAACTTCAGGGTCTGTAGCGACACGGGCCGGCGTCGTGTCGCCGGCAGGTCCACAGGCCTGCGCATCGGCGATCATCTGCGCCTGCGAGGATTCCGACGATGAGCCTGCAAGATCCGATTGACTCACCCGGCGCGGCGTTCCGCAGCGACGCGGTGGTCGGCACGGTCGGTGCGGTCGCCGGACTGCGCAACACGCGGGCCCTGCTGGCGCTGAGTGCCAGCCTCTTCATCGGCGTGCTGGTGTCGGGCCTGTTGGGCCGCCTCGGCCTCGCCGGCGCGCTGCTCGGCGGACTGGCGTTCATCGTCGCTGCGGCGCTCGGCGTCAACGCGGCGGGCCTGCTGCAGCTCGACGCGAGCCGAGGCGCTGCGCCGCGCCGCCTCGGCGAGGCGTTCCGGGCCGCTGCGCTGTGCCTGCCGACGCTCTTGCTGCTTGGCCTCGTGCTGCTCGCGATCGCACTGGCCGTCCTCGTCGTGCTCGGCCTCCTTATTGTGTGCTGCAAGCTGCCGCTGATCGGCCCGCTGCTCTTCCTCGTCGCCTTTCCGGTTGCGGTGGTCGTTGCCGGGCTCACGTTGAGCGGCCTCGCGTTCGCGTTCGCGCTCGCCTTGCCGGCGATCTGGCAAGGCGCAGCGGCTCTGCACGCGCTCTCGCAGGCGATCGCGATCATCCGAGCGCGCGTGATCGAGACCCTCCTCTCGCTGGTCGTGCTGGTGCTCCTCTGCGCCGCAGTTGCCGCGGTGATCGGCGCGATTCTCGGCGCCGGGCTGGTGCCCGCGGTCGGCCTCTCGGCCGCGATCCTCGGCGATCGCGTCGGCAGCTACGAGACGATGCTCGCGATCACGCAGGGCTATGGCGGTGCGAGCCATGTGATCGCCGCACTGCTCGGCGGCGGGCTGCTGTGGGCGTTCGCGGTATCGCTGATCGCTCAGGTCTACCTGCGCGGTCTCGTGATGCTGCATCAGCGCGCAAGCGAGGGCCTCGACGCCGAGAGCACCGAAGACGCGCTGATGCAGTTGGTCGGCGGGGCGCGGCGACGCGCCTCGGCCTGGGGCGAACGGGCCCGCGCGGCCGCCATGCCGGAACGCAACCCGGCACCTACGTCGTTCACGGCGCCGTTGCCGGCGAGCCATGCCCGGGCGACTCGCGATGAAAGCGAGTCGGTTCCGCTCGACGCGGAGCCGGACGCGGGCGCCGCGACCGATCCGCCCGTCGCGAGCACATCGGACGCTCGCATCGAGCCGACCTGGGGCGAGACACCTGCAGAGGCCGGTCATGCTCGCACCGAGCCTTTGCGGGTCGACGAAGGTGCCTTGTCGACGTCCGCACCGACCGCTGCGACGATCGCTGCGTTGCCTTCCGAACCGGCGCGGATGACAACGTCTGCGACCGCTTCGACCCCTTTGACTGGAACGACCGTTGCAACGACGCAGACGGCGACCCCCATTCCGGCGTCGATGGCATCCGAGCCAGCGTTCTCAGCACCATCTGTGCGCTCATCGCCGTCGCGTGAACCACCGCCCTCTGCAGCACCCGCCGCGCGACCCGCCGCGCCGAAGCTGAGCTGCCCGAAGTGCACAGCGCCGATCAGTGCGCAGGATGTCTTCTGCGGCGTCTGCGGTCAGCGCCTGCACTGAGCCCGCCGCCCTTCAAGCCGCTCAGTTCAGCGCTTGCGAGCCCGGCGGCTGGTCGCGGGCCGGCGTGAAGAGCTCGCCGACGTCGACCGGGTCGTAGCGGTACTTCGCGCCGCAGAACTCGCAGCCGATCTCGACCTTGCCCTGCTCTTCGAGGATGCTGTCGATCTCGGCGCGCCCGAGCCCCTTCAGCATCGTGCCGACGCGCTCGCGCGAGCACGAGCAGAAGAAGCGCGGCCCCGAGATGCCGCTGCGCAATTCGAAGCGAACCAGCCGCTCCTCCCAGAACAGGCGACGCAGCACCGTGTCGGCATCGAGCGTCAGCAGTTCGCTGCGCGTCAAGGTCGCGGCGAGATGGGCAATGCGGTTGTACGACTCGTTGATGCCGATCTCGTCTTCGTTGCGTGCGGTCGCGCTGCCCGGCAGGTTGGCGACGCCCGCGGTCGGCACGCGTTGAATCAGCAGGCCGGCGGCGAGCTGGTCGTCGGCCGCCAGGATCAGGCGGGTGTCGAGCTGCTCCGACTGCAGCATGTAGTGCTCGATCACCTGACTCAACGCGCCGAGCGGTTCTTGCGCATCGCCGTTCAACGAGACGACGCCCTGGTACGGCTGCTGTCCCGGCATCCGCTCCTTCGGGTCGAGCGTGATCGCACAGCGCCCCTGGCCGTGCGCATTGACGAGGGAAGCCAGGTCGTCGTCGGAGCCGACGGCACCGACGACCTTGGCGGTAACCCGGAACGCGAGCGTCGGCTGAACCTCGGCGACCGCCAGCTTGACCGGCCCCTCGCCGTAGATCTGCAGGTTGAGCGCGCCGTTGAACTTGATGTTGGCTTGCATCAGCACGGCCGCGGCCGCCATCTCGCCGAGCAGGTTGCGAACCGGTGCCGCATACGGATCGTCGGCCGTGGCACGGCGCGCCAGCACGTCCTGCCAGCTGTCGGTCAGGCGCACCAGCATGCCGCGGACCGGCTCGCCCTCGAAGATGAATTTGTGCAGTTCGCTCACGCAGCTCCTTGAAAAAGCCCGGGTCGATCGGCGCCGGAAAGGCGCGCCAGGCTCCGATAATTATCCGAGCCCCCGACAGCCCTTGCCCGAGGACGGACGATGAACGACACCGATTTCCAGGCCGCCCGCGCGGCCCTCCGCGAAGCGCGCCGCTCCGCCCGCTGCCTCGAGCGCGTCGAGCCGGCTTGGGTGCCGCCGGACCTCGCACGGGCGATGGACCTGCAGCGCAGCGTCGCGGCCGACCTGGGAGGCGTCCGCGGCTGGAAGATCTCGGGCCTGACCGCAGAACAGCAGCGTGGGATGGGAATGACGACGCCGATCGCCGCGCCGCTGCTCGACCCGTGGGTGCGGCCGACCGGCGACGCGACCTTCACCTTGCGGCAGTTCGTGCGGCCGAGGCTCGAGTGCGAGTTCGCATTCGAACTGAAGACCGATCTGCCGAGCCGGCGCGTTGCCTACACGCGGCCCGAGGTGGAGGCGGCGATCGGCGCCTTGCGGATCGGCGTCGAAGTCGTCGACTCGCGCCTGCCGATCGGCTCGCCGGTGCTGATGGAACTGGCCGACGACCTCAACAACGGCGCCTATGTGCTGGGCACGGCCAACCCGGCGTGGCAGCACATCCGCTATGCCGCCCAGCGGATCTCGCTGCGTTGGAACGACGGCACCACGAAGACGACCGAGATCGCGACCGGCGACGGCCGGCCGATCCTCGACGGCGATCCGGTCGCCGCAGTCGTGCTGCTCGCCAACCTCGCCGCGCTGGCGCCGCGCGGCCTCTGCGCCGGCGACGTCGTCACGACCGGCAGCTGCACCGGTGCGATCGCGATCCCCGGGGCCGGCGAGTTCGAAGCCGACTTCGGCACGCTCGGCAGCGTGCGCCTGCGCGTCAGCTGATCCGCACGAAGCCGGCGGCGAAACGGCGCGCGTTCTCGACGTAGTGCGCCGCGATCTTCTCGATCTCCGCGATCTGCTCTTCGGTCAGCGCACGGACCACCCGCGCCGGCCGGCCGACGATCAGCGAGCCGTCCGGAAACGACTTGCCCTCGGTGACCAGTGAGCCCGCGCCGACCAGGCAATGCCGGCCGATCCGCGCGCCGTTCAGCACCACCGACTGGATGCCGATCAGCGAGCCGTCGCCGATCGTGCAGCCGTGCAGCATCACCTGGTGGCCGACCGTCACGCGCTCGCCGAGCACGGTCGGGAAGCCGAAATCGGAGTGGACGATGCTGCCATCCTGAACGTTCGAGGCGCGCCCGATCGTCATCTGTTCGGTGTCGCCGCGCAGCACCGCGCCGAACCAGATGTTCGCGTTGTCGTGCAACTCGACGCGGCCCATCACCTGCGCGCTGTCGGCGACCCAGGCGGTCGGTGCGATGCGCGGCGTGTCGTTGTCGATGCGGTAGACGGCCATCAAAGGCAGCAGCGAGAGAAGGTGCGCTTCATTCTAGGTTCGCACAGTTCAACGAAACTGCGGTCAGCGACCGCGGACTCGCACACCGAGTGTGGTGCCTGCTGCCACGCGAACACGACACTCACAGGTTCACCGCTCGGCGAAAATCCGTGGCGATGAACCCCACCTTGCGCGACGTCGCGCTCGCCCTGCTGCTTGAATGCGCGCCCGATCGCAAGGCCGCCGGCGCGCTTGCGCTCGACCTCGACCTGCCGGTCGATTCCACCCGCGTGATCACTGAGCCGCCCGGCATCCCTGGACGGCCGGACCGCCCGCTCGTCGTGCCGCATGCGCAGATCCGCCAGCGCAGTGTCGGCACCGTCGAAGGCCGCGCCGCGCTGGTTCATGCGATCGCACACATCGAGCTGAACGCGATCGACCTGGCCCTCGATGCGGTCTGGCGCTTCGACGGCCTGCCTGATGCGTTCTACCGCGACTGGGCCGGCGTCGCGCGCGAGGAGGCGCTCCACTTCACGCTGTTGCGCGACCACCTGCGCGGCCTCGGCTTCGCGTACGGCGACTTCCCCGCGCATGCGGCGTTGTGGGAGATGGCCGAACGCACGCGCGGCGATGTGCTGGCGCGCATTGCACTGGTCCCGCGCACGCTCGAGGCGCGCGGGCTCGACGCCTCGCCGGCGGTCAAGGCCAAGCTGCTCGGCGCGGGCGACACGGCCGGCGCCGCGATCATCGATCGCATCCTGCAAGACGAGATCGGCCACGTCGCAATCGGCAACCGATGGTTTCGCTGGCTCTGCGACGCGCGTGATCTCGATCCGGTCGAGACATATGCAGCGCTCGCGGCGCGCCATGCAGCGCCCCGTCCGCGCGGACCGTTCAATGTCGAGGCGCGCCGCGCCGCCGGCTTTTCCGAGGCCGAGCTGGCCCGACTCGGCTGAGTCGGCTCGACGCGCGCTTGCGCTGCGCTGTCTTCTTCACCGAGAATCGCCCCTTTTCGCGTTCCATCGAAGCAAGCCGACAACATCGATCGGCGCTGCCCAACCAGCACAGATGAGGGAGGCCCATGAAGCGCTGGATCAAAATTGCGGCGATCGCGGTGACTGCAGTCGCCGTGCTGGCCGGCGGCGCATTCGCGACCGCGCTGCAGCTCGGCGAGCGCAAGATGCACCGACGCATCGCCGTCAATCCACCCGCGGTCGCAGCCGCGACCGACGCGACGAGCATCGAGCGCGGGCGCTATCTGTTCATGTCGCGCGGCTGCAGCGAATGCCACGGCGCGACCGGCACCGGCAAGGATGTCGTCAACGAGCCCGGCGGCCTGCTGATCCACGCGCCGAACATCACACCGGCGCAAGGCGGCGTGGTGGCGTCGTACCAGCCGGTCGATTGGGTCCGCTCGATCCGCCACGGTGTCAAGCCGAACGGCGAGCCGATCCTGGTGATGCCGAGCGAGGATTACAACCGGCTGACCGATGCCGACCTCGCCGCACTGATCGGCTTCGTGCGCCAGCTGCCGGCTGCTGCCGGCGCCGGCGCGACAGTCCGGTTCCCGCCGATGGTGAAGGCGCTGGTCGGGCTCGGCGCAATTCCGGACGCGGCGCAGAAGATCGACCACACGTTGCCGCCGTCGAAGCCGATCGCCGAAGGCATCACGCCGGAGCACGGCGCGTACGTGGCGAATGCGTGCATCGGCTGTCACGGCGCTGCGCTGTCGGGCGGCAAGATCCCGGGCACGCCGCCGGATTGGCCGCCCGCCGCGAACCTGACACCGGCACCCGACGGAGCGATGGCACGCTATCCGACCGCCGAGGCCTTCGCGACCATGCTGCGCACCGGCAAGCGCCCGGACGGCAGCGCCGTCAGCACCGTGATGCCGTTCCCTGCACTGCAGGCGATGAACGACACCGATGTGAAGGCGATGTACCTGCACCTGAAGCGCCTGCCGGCCGTGCCGACCGGCGAAAAGCGCTAGCGACAGGTCTCCGCCGACCGAGACGCATTGCCCGCGGTCAGGACTCGGCCAGCGGCACGACGCCCGCCGACGCTCGCGCACCGCCGCGAGGTCTAGGTCCGCCAACGCGCCATCAGCAGTTCGATGACCTCGCCTTCGAGCGTGTGCAGCTCGCTGAACGCAGCGCTTGAATCGACGCGCAGCAGGCGCTCGATGCGCTTCGCGAAGTGGGCAGGAGCCTGCTCGAGCTTGGCGAGGAAGCGCGTCATCCGCTTGAACTGGAAGGTCGTGAAGTACAGGCCGTTCAAGCCGGCGAGCGCGCCGATCAGCCGATAGCAGGCCGCGACCTGCAGCTCGCGGCACCACAGCGTCGCATCGCGATGGAGCAGCTGCGACATCGCACGCCACGGCGTCACGCGGCCGATGAAGTGGGCGGCCATCGCCCGGCTCAATGGTGGCGTAAAGACGGCGAGTCGCCGTTGCAACGCCTCGAGCCGCGCCGCGCCGATCAGCGGCTCCGCCTTCAGCAGCCCTTCGGCGAGCTTGTGCTGCGGCGTGTCGGGATCGTGGTCGACGAGGACCTGATCGACCTCGCGGTGCAGGGTCGCGAGATCGTTGTAGCCGATTTGGACCTCGACGCCGTCGAGCCGGAACGCCACCACCAAGCCGCCCTCGGCAAGCGAACCGGCCTGCCAGAACCACGGCAGGCCGCCGGCCTTTGCGCAGGCCGCCCGCAGCTCGGCCTCGATCGGCAGTGTCTCGAAGATGACGCTCATATCGACATCGGACAGCGCATCGGCGATGTCCTCGACGACCGAGCCGGACAGCAGCGACAGCACGACCGGCTCGGACAAGCCGACGTGCGCCTGCGCGACCCGGCGCGCCAGCGCACGCAGACGGTCCGACGCACTGACGGCGGTCGCAGACCCTGCTCCATCACTCATCCGGCACCTCCCGCTGCATCACCCATTCGTCGTCGTCGATGACCTGCCGCAGCGGATCGTCGGCAGCAGCGGGCGTGAAGCCAAGGCGCTCGAGCAGGCGCAGCGAGCGCACATTGCGCTGCTTCAGCACCGCGGTCAGGCGACGTGCACCATGCTGCGCGACCAGCTCGGCCACCATCGCCTCGACCGCCTGCCGCGCCAGGCCGCGACCCCACCAGGCACTGCCGAGCTCGTAGGCGATGGCGGCCCGCCGATCCGGGTAGACGGTGGCCTGCACATAGCCGATCGGCTCACCGGTCGGCAGGCGGATGACCCAGTTCAGCCATTGCTCGCGGCCGTCGGGCGAGCAGCGCGACTCGAGCGCCGCATAGCGTCGCCGCAAGGCCTCGAGCGACGCCGGCGGCTCGTTCTCGTACTCATAGATCGCTGGATCGCTGAGAACGACGAACATCTCGGCCGCGTGCTGCTGGGCCTGCGGCTCGAGCGTCAGCGCAGCGGTCTCAACGGTGCGCATGCGGCTGCGAAAGCGATGCCCGATCGGTCGAACGCGCAAGCGCCGTCAGCTCGACGGCACGGGCCCGGGCAGTGCCTCGTCGCGACCCTTCTCCATCGACACGACAGTGTGCACCACCCGCTGCGGATACGGAATCTCCACGCCCTGGGCGTTCAGCACCGCGAGGATGGCGAGATTGACTTCGGACTTGACGTTGCCCTGGCCGTTCTCCGGATCGCGGATCCAGAAGCTCACGGTGAGGTCCATGCCGTCCGCTGCGAAGCTGCTGAGCATCACGTTCGGCGCGGGATCGGCCAGCACCCGAGGGATGCCGTGCAGCGCAGCGGCGAGCAATGGCTGCAGCGCACGCACATCGGTACCGTAGGCGATCTGCACCGTGGTCGTGATCGACACGCGCGGATCGGCGAGCGACGAGTTCTCGACGCGCTGCGTGATCAAGGTCTCGTTGGGGACGATCGACTCCCGACCGCCGAGCGAACGGATGATCGTGTAGCGGGTGCGGATGTCGGTGATGCGGCCCTCGAAACCGTCGACCTTCACCATGTCGCCGATCCGCAAGCTCCGTTCGGCCAGGATCACGAAGCCGCTGATGTAGTTGGCGGCGATCTTCTGCAGCCCGAAGCCGAGGCCGACGCCGATCGCACCGCCGAGCACCGAGAGCGCGGTCAGATCGATGCCGACCGCCGACAGCGCCAGCAGCAGGCCGACGAACAGCAGCAGCGCGCGCACGATGTTCGCGGCCATCTTGCGGATCGACAGATCGGCGCCCGGCTTGCTCAGCAACTTGCGTTCGATCGCGGCCGAGACCCACAGCGCGAGCACCAGCACGACGCCGGCGGTCAGGGTGCCTTCGACGATGTTGCGCAAGGTGAGCGGCGTCGCGCCGATCTTCCAGCGCACGTCGTCCATCGCGTCGAGCATCAACGGGAAGATGCCGGTGATCCACAGGATGACCGCGATCCAGGCGACCCACGAGATGCTGCGTTCGACGACACGGACCCACGGCGTGTTCGGGAAGGTCGCGCCGAGAACCCGCACGCTGAGCCGGATCACGACCAGCGAGACCAGGATCGGGATTGCGAGACGGAAGACGGCCGCCTGCATGAAGCTCTCGAACGCGACCCGGGCGCCGAACGCAAGCGCCAGCGCGAGCACCGGGAACAGCACGCCGTCGACGATGCGGTCGCCGAACCAGACCGATGCGATGTGGAGCTTGCGGCCGCGCAGCACGCGAACGATCAGCCAGGCGGCGAGCAGGCAGCCGGCGAGCACGCCGGCCTCGGCGAGCGCCGCTGGCTGCCCGAGCGCATGCAGCAGCTCGTTCAGCTCGTGGCCGTCGAGCGTCCTCACGTCGTCGGTCGGTTCAGGTGCGGCTCCTGCGTCGACTCAGACGCCTGCGAGCACGCGCAGGTGGGCGGCAACGCTGCGCGCCAGTGCGCCGAGGTTGTAGCCGCCCTCGAGGCACGAGACGATGCGGCCGTTCGCATGGCGAGCGGCGACCGCCTTGATCTGCTCGGTCATCCAGGCGTAGTCGGCCTCGACCAGGCCGAGCTGGCCGAGATCGTCGTCGCGGTGCGCATCGAAGCCGGCCGAGATGAAGATCATCTGCGGACGGAACGCCTCGAGGCGCGGCATCCAGTTCGCCTCGATCAGCTCGCGCACCGCCGGACCGCGCGTGTACGGCGCGATCGGCAGGTTGACCATGTTGGTGCCCATCGGCACGGCGCCGCTGTACGGATAGAGCGGGTGCTGGAAGATGCTGACCATCAGCACGCGCTCGTCGTTGGCGATGATGTCCTCGGTGCCGTTGCCGTGGTGGACGTCGAAGTCGACGATCGCGACCCGCTCCAGGCCGCGTACATCAAGCGCGTGGCGGGCGGCGACCGCGACGTTGTTGAAGAAGCAGAAGCCCATCGCCGATTCGCGCGTTGCGTGGTGGCCGGGCGGCCGCACCGAGCAGAAGGCGTTCTCGACCGTGCCGTCGAGCACCGCATCGGTCGCCGCGACGGCCGCGCCAGCCGCGCGCATCACCGCGACCAGGCTGCCCGGGCTCGCGATCGTGTCGGGGTCGAGCGCGCACGGCTGGCCCGAGCTGCTGACCTGGTCGAGCAGATCGCTCAGTTCGGCGACATAGCCGCTGCTGTGCGCGAGCGCCAGGTCGGACAGCGCGACCAGCGGCGCCTCGCGCCGATCAAGCGCGATGTCCACGCCTTTGGCAAGCAGGTAATCGTCGATCGCATCGAGCCGCTGCGGGCATTCGGGATGGCCACGGCCCATGTCGTGGCGGCGGCAATCGGGGTGGCTGTAGAACGCCGTCGTCATGGCCCAGGGACTTTCATTGTTTTCGAGTAAGGTGCCTGTATGAGCAAACCCCTTGCGGCCAAGCTGACCGAACTCGTCGGCCAGATTAGCACGATCATCGTCGGCAAGCGCCCGCAGATCGAGGACTGCGTGGCCTGCCTGCTGGCCGGTGGCCACCTGCTGATCGAGGACGTTCCGGGAGTCGGCAAGACGACCCTCGCGCATGCGCTGGCGGTCTCGCTTGGTCTGCGTTTTTCGCGCACGCAGTTTACCGCCGACCTGATGCCGTCCGACCTGATCGGGGTCAGCGTCTACGAGCGCAGCAAGGAGGCGTTCGTGTTCCATCCGGGGCCCGTGTTCGCGCAGGTGCTGCTCGCCGACGAGATCAACCGCGCCGGTCCGAAGACGCAGAGCGCACTGCTCGAGGCGATGGAGGAACAGCAGGTCACGGTCGAAGGCGAAACGCGCGCCTTGCCGCGCCCTTTCTTCGTGATCGCGACCCAGAACCCGACCGACCAGCTCGGCACCTACCCGCTGCCCGAATCGCAGCTCGACCGCTTTCTGATGTGCATCACGCTCGGCTATCCCGACCATACCAGCGAGCGCGAGCTGCTCGCCGGCGCCGATCGGCGCGAGGCGATCACCCGCCTGCGTGCGGTGATGTCGCCGGACGAGCTGATGGCTGCGCAAGCGGTGGTGCAACGCGTGCATGCGTCCGATGCGCTGCTCGACTACCTGCAGGCGCTGATCAAGGCGACCCGCTCCGGCGCCTGGTTCGTCGAAGGGCTGAGCCCGCGTGCCGGCATCGGCGTGCTGCGCGCGGCGCGTGCGCGGGCGCTGCTCGACGAACGCGATTACGTTGCGCCTGACGACGTGCAGTACGTGCTGCCGCAGACGATCGCGCATCGGCTGGTGCCGGTCGCCGGCGCCGGCCGCGGCCGCGTCGAGCAGGTCCGCGCGATGATCGAGGCGGTGCCGCTCCCGTGAGCGTGTTCGCAGCGGACGCATCTCTCAGAAAGCGCCGTGGCCGCGGCCCAAACGCATGGCATCGCTCGCCGCTGCGCTGAACCCCGCCGCGCTGGTCCGTAGCCGGTTTCGGGCCTGGTGGCAGGCGCGCCTGCCGCGCAACGACACCTTGCTGCTGACGCAGGGCAACATCTACATCCTGCCGACCCGGGCGGGCTTCATGTTCGGGCTGACCTTGCTGGTGCTGCTGGTCGCATCGGTCAACTACCAGCTCAACCTCGGCTATGTGCTGACCTTCCTGCTGGCCGGCAGCGGGGTCGTCTCGATGCACCTGACCCATGCCACGTTGCGCGGCCTGACCTTGCACCTGAAGCCGGTCTCACCGGTCTTCGCCGAGAGTGCCGCGGTGCTCGACGTCGTGTTGACGGCGCCGGCCACGGCGCGCTTCGGCATCGGCCTGAAGATCGTTTCGACGTCCGGGTCGACCTTGGCCTGGACCAACGTCCCAGGCGGCGGCCAGTCAACCGTGCAGATCAGCTTCGTGCCGGGCGCGCGCGGCCTGCACGACGTGCCGGCGCTGTCGGCCGAGACGCGGTTCCCGCTCGGCCTCTTCCGTGCCTGGACGGTGTGGCGCCCGGCGGCCCGGCTGCTGGTCTACCCGAAGCTCGAGCGCGACGCGCCGCGTCCCCCGGCCGCGCGGCCGGTGCCCGGCGGACCGAGCCAGAGCCGCAGCGCCGATGGCGGCGAGATCGAAGGCGTGCGCGCGTACCGGCGAGGCGACCCGTTGAAGCTGATTGCTTGGAAAAAGGCCGCGAAGGCGTTCGACACCGGCGGCGAGTTGATCAGCCGTGACACGAGTGCATCGGCCCGCCAGGAACTCTGGCTCGACTGGTCCGCCTGTTCCGGCCTGGCGCCCGAGGACCGGCTTTCGCGCCTGGCCGCGTGGACGCTGGCGGCCCATCGCGCCGGTGCCGACTACGGCCTGCGCCTGCCCGGCCTCGAGCTCGCGCCGGCCGACGGCGATGCGCAACGGCGGCGCAGCCTGGAGGCGCTCGCGCTGTGGCGCTGAGAACGCCGCAGGCCAAGTGCCGGGCCGCTGGCGAGCGGTCGCCAGTCCCTTTCACGGATGAATGGCTGCCTGGGTCAAGCGGGAGGCTCGCATGATCCTGCCGCGCTGGCCGGGCTGGCGCCACCTGCCGCGCGAATCGCGCGACACGCTGTTCCTGCTCGGCGTGATCGCGTGGACCGTGCTGCCGCATGTCTCGCATCTGCCGGAGTGGTGCATTGCGCTGACCTCGATCGTGTTGATCTGGCGCGCCGCACTCGCATTGACCTCGGGAGCCCTGCCCGGCCGCTGGATCCTGATCGCGGTGCTCGCGATCGCGGCCGGGCTGACGCTCTGGTCGTACAAGACCCTCCTTGGCAAGGAGCCGGGCATTACGCTCGCGGTCGTGCTGATGGCGCTGAAGACGCTCGAGCTGCGCGCCCGCCGCGATGCGTTCGTCGTCTTTTTCCTCGGCTTCTTCCTGATCCTGACCCACTTTCTTTACTCGCAGACGCTTCCGGTCGCCGCGGCGATGCTGGTCTCGGTCTGGGGGCTGATGACGGCGCTGGTGCTGGCCCACATGCCGGTCGGTCAGCCGAGCCTGCGCCAGGCCTCCTGGCTGGCGGCCCGCACCGCCTTGCTCGGGGCGCCGATCATGGCGCTGCTGTTCGTGCTGTTCCCGCGCATCGGCCCGCTCTGGGGCGTGCCGCAGGACGGCATCTCGACGACCGGCCTGTCGAACAGCCTGAAGCTCGGCTCGGTCGCCGAGGTTGCGCAGGACGACAGCATCGCGCTCAGGATGCGCTTCGACGGCACGCCGCCGCCGCCGCAGTCGATGTACCTGCGGGGTCCCGTGCTGTCGCGCTTCGATGGCACCGAATGGCGGCCAGCGACGCCGCGGCCGGGCGCGCCGGCTGCGATGTCGCTCGAGTCAGTCGCGAACCTGCGCGTCGCCGGCCAGCCGCTGCACTACGAGATCACGCTCGAGCCCCTGCGGCTCTCGACGATTCCGCTGCTCGAGGCCACCGTGAGCCCGCCGCGGATCGAGAGCTACGGCGTCGCGGCGCGCGAGGATCTGGTCTGGGTCGCCGATCGACCGATCTTCGAGCGCGTCCGCTTCGAGGCCGATGCCTATGCCGAGTTTCGTCACGGTCCGATCCGGCCGACCGAAGCGCTCGCGCAGTTCCGCGAACTGCCGTCGGGCTACAACCCGCGCACGGTGGAGTGGGCGCAGCGTTTTGCGAGCGACAACGGATTCGATGCCAACGATCCGGCCCGGCTCGTGCGCGCGCTGCTGCAGCACATCCGCACCGGCAACTACAGCTACACGCTGGTGCCCGGCACCTACGGCGTCAATGCGATCGACGAGTTCTGGCTCGACCAGCGCGAGGGCTTCTGCGAGCACTACGCCGCGTCGTTCGTCGTGATCCTGCGCGCGATCGGCGTGCCGGCGCGAATCGTGACCGGCTACCAGGGCGCCGAAGGCATCCCGGTCGACGGCTACTACATCGTTCGGCAGAGCTCGGCGCACGCCTGGGCCGAGTACTGGCAGCGCGGCATCGGCTGGGTCCGTGCCGATCCGACCGCTGCGGTCGCGCCGGACCGCATCAACGGCAGCCGGCGCCTAGTACCGCAGCCGAGCCTGGTCGCCGGCGCGATCGCCACCTTGAGTCCGGAACTGCTCGCCCAACTCCGTGCGAACTGGGAAACGTTGAACAACCGCTGGAACCAGTGGGTGCTGAGCTACTCGCGCGGCCAGCAGCTGAACCTGCTGAAGAACGTCGGCTTCAAGTCACCGTCGTGGGAAGACCTGACCTTGCTGCTGATCGGCGTGCTCAGCACCTTTGCGCTCGGCGGCGCGGCCTGGGCCTGGTACGACCGCCATAAGATCGATCCGTGGACGCGGCAGATGGACCAGCTGCGGCGCAGCATGCAATCGATCGGCGTCGACGCGGCGCCGCACGAGCCGCCGCGCACCTTGGCGGATCG
>Ga0207648_10002851_pt1 | contig 18307 bp, 11 predicted proteins | sample KBSMisM32_FD_184310 | JGI IMG/M metagenome (GOLD analysis project Ga0207648, IMG submission 184310) | Miscanthus rhizosphere microbial communities from Kellogg Biological Station, Michigan, USA - KBS Miscanthus M3-2 (SPAdes) (version 2) | ecosystem: Host-associated > Plants > Roots >...
GCGCTCTTGTGGACGTTGATCGCCAGGTTGCCCTTCTGCAGCTCGCTGATGCTGACCGGCACCTCGGTCGTCGACTTGCCGTCGACCACGTTCTGCAGCGCGTACTTCGGCTTGGGATCGAGCTTGGCGCACGAGCCTTCATGGATATGCGCCGGCTGCGACACGCCCTTCGGCGCGCCCTTGATGCTCATCTCCACCTTGGTCTTGTCGCCCGCCGCCGTGAGCTTGGCGGTGCCGCTCTCCTTGGAGTTGTTCTGCTGCGAGAGCTTGACGGTGACGGACTTGGCGCCGTCCGACTTCTTCTTCTCCGTCTTGGCCTTGTCTTGCGCGAAAGCCAGTCCGCCCATGGCGAGGCCGGCAACGAGTGCTGCGGTCAGGGGTAGCTTCATTGAAAGTCTCCAGGAATGTGAGGGTGTTGCGGTTCGGTAAACGCGCAAGCTGCGGTCCGCGTTACCACCCAACCCTGTAGCGCATCCCTGATATCGATGTAGCAGCGGCAACTACAAATTGACTTAGGCCAGCGCCTTGTAGAGAAACGGCAGGCTGACGTCCATCCGGTAGTCGATGTCGGAGTGGTCGTCGTCGAACTCCTCGTAGCGGTGCCGCACGCCAGCCTCGGCAAGACGCCTCGACAGGATTCGCGAGCCGTAGTGGATCTGGTACTGGTCGCGCCAGCCGCAGTCGATGTAAATCCCCCGCAGCGACCTCAAGTTTTTTTTGTGTTGTGAAACAAGATTGATGGGGTCGTGGCGCCGCCATTGGCGCCAGCGCTCCTCGATCACCTCGCCCGACTCGGCGTTGAACGGGATGCGGAAGCCGAGCGGCGCGCGCGGGTCGGGATCGTAGGTCGCGGCCATGCAGAGATTCATGATCGCGTGGCCTTCCTTCCCCGACAGCTTCTCCTTCTTCCACACGTGGTCGAGGAAGCGCTTGATGCGGCCGTCGTCGAGGCCCTGGGCCAGGCCCTTGCGGCTCGCCTCGCGGCGCGCGTCGTAGACGCCGGGCTTGCGCTTGGGCACGCGATGCTTGGCGAGCTCGTCGAGCGTGTTCGGCCAGTCGTGCCAGTACACGAAGCCGAAGTCCGCGTCGCCCGAATGGCTGGCGACCGCGCCCCAGTACTTCGCGTACTTCATGCCGTGGATGATCGCGCCGTACCCGCCCGAGGACTTGCCGAAGCAGCCGCGATGCTCCCTCCCCGCGACCGTGCGGAACTCGCGGTCCACGAACGGAATGATCTCGCGCGTGAGGTAGTCCGCGTAATCGCCGATCGCCGAGGAGTTCACGTACTGATTCCCGCCGAGCGCGGTAAAGCAATCCGGAAACACGATGATCGCCGGCCCCATCTTCTGCTCGTGGATCAGCCTCGCCGCGCGCTCCGGGACGTTGTCGCCGAAGGGCTTCCAGTTCGCGTGCGACAGACCCGAGCCGGTGAAGCCGACCAGGTCGTAGAGCACCGGAAAGCGCCGCCTCCCGCGGAAGCCGTCGTACTGTGGCGGCAGCCAGACCGCGACCTTGCGCACGTGCGGATCGCCGAGTGGGTTTCCCTTGAGGATCTGCGAGGTGTGCTCGAGTACAACGAGCGTGCCGGCGGGGCCTTTGGGGCGTTTCAGGGCCATCGAGGCAGCTAATTTATCCCAGCGCTGGTGGTACGGCTGCGGCCTTTTCCGTCCTGCCGGCTGCGCAAAACTGAATTCGGCTTCGATAACCTAACGACGCGGCCCTACGACGCAACGCAGAAGCTCTCGTCGAAAGCTCACCTCTAGCTGAGGGCTCTCTAATGTTGAACAGGAATGCCTAGCGCAGGGCAAAAGGCCGGATTGATGATGAACAACGCATCCCTGCCAGCCAATTCGGCACGGATCTGAAGGACCTTTGGGTCATAGTTCACTCCAAAGATGTACTGATCCCCGGAATCAGTACGGAGTCCAATGATTCCGTAATACAGCAAGAAATCCACTACTAGGGAAACATCATTCTCATCCACGCCTGCGTCCAACAAGAACTTCTGCAAGTCAGCGTGGGTGAGCGTCTGCTTCGCGTCCAAAAAGTAATACAAGAGGTCCCTTGCACCTGGAAATACATCCACCAGTTCATGGCTAAGTTCTACTAGCAAGTCCTGGGAATAAGCGTTGAGCCCTTTTTCAAGGTCCTCTTCAGCGATAGTTGGTCTACTAAAGTTATTTGCAAAGCCCTTACTGTAGCTAAACAGTTTCAGCACATTTCGGGGGCGCATGAGAGATCTATCTATGATGAAAGCGGAAGTTTCTTCTCCCCGGAAATGAGACACGCATACCTCCCGCCAAATCTTGTCGAACGGTGTATCCGGGGGTGCGCCCAGGCCGGAAACAAGCCTTAGGCGCAGCATTTCTCGCAACTGATCGGGATCTGTCCAGTCCATAACGGCACGCATCTCTTTTCCGTAATCAGAGCTGAACTGCATGATGTATTCGTACACGTCGTTGCGCACGAAAACCACACAGTGGAACTTATGGGCCACCTTCCGCATGTCACGCTCGACCTTCCGACCGGCGTCAATAAGACAGCGCAGGACTATTGCATCAATTTCATCGACGCCCTTAGTGCTCCAACCTCGATCTAAGTTATCGAATAACACCCACACTTGCTGCTTTTGCTCAACATACCGCGAAATCTGGTCTTTTAATTCCCGGATATCATGCGTGTAGAGTAATTCCGCTACTTCGTCAGTTGTTAACTTCCGCGCTGCCTCTGCGCCATATGTTCTCTTGAATCTCGCAGAAATCTGGCTCGAAAGGATAAGCAAACGTTCAGAAAAATCGCCTTCGGTAGACAAACTATCGCCTCTATATGTTTTTTCAAGATCGCGGTATAGCTCGGTGATGCGATGGTTATATCGGTGGACTGTCCGATCTTTCTCCAGCAGCTTGTACGCGACTTCCAGCAGCAGTAAATACTCCCAAAAGGCTGTGATTAGATGTTGTCTTGAGCCCTCGGTTAAGTAAGAAAGGATATCTTCCTTAAGCTTTATTAATTGATATCCCTCCGGTTTCAAATCGATAACCACGTTTCTCTTGTCACTTCGTATTTTGTCTCGCACTTGAATGAATAGGGCTGTCTTCCCGGAGCCCTTCCGACCGACCACAAGATTTACCGCGCCTTGAAGGGTTCGGCCGAATTGATCGACGGGCAAATAATACTGCCCGAGCGTCGGCATCTCGTTCTCGGCGGTGGGATCTCCCATATCGAGCAACTGGAGGGACGTCGTCAGTTGAACAGTGGCCGGATCGGCCCGTTGAGAATAGTCGGTGACTTCAAGAACAAACTCAGCGATGTAATCGACGATGTCGTCCGGCCGCTTGTAAACTTTTACGGCATCTCGTACATCAAGTGGCGGCGTATAGCCATCGGGCGCCAAGACTAGGGCCGGCTTTTCCATCCCGACTGCCAATCCGACAACAAATAGCGCACGAATATTGTGGATCTTGGCCCATTCGTCCACCTCTTCATAAAGACCAACAAGAACGCCCGCAGAGGCCGCGACCTGCCGTATCGCGTCGCTGGCGGATAAGCGTGAATCCTCAGAGGGACTAAAGCTCCTATATCGATAGCGCGCCTTCTTAAGCCTTGATGTCATCAAGGTTGCGGCCTCGTCTCTAACGGGCGGCTCAACGATATATACGGGTGCTTTGGGGTCAGCCGTTACAGCAAATGGAAGCGCACTTAGATCTATGTGGCTCGTTAGCCTGTGTGCGAGATCATCTCGGTCAGCATATTCATAGAATCCCAGAGTATCGAAAATTCCAACTTGGTTTGCTAAAGATGCATCGCCGACGGTCAATTTGTGCCGAACTAAGAAAGCCCGTTTTCGCGACCCTATGCTGAAACCCACTTCGTAAACTACGTTGGGATTCAAATAGGTGATGTCTGCAACGACAAAAGACGAATCCTGGATTCCTTCGAGTATCGGAGAGACAAGGGGATTACCCGGTATGTCATTAAATTGCCAAGGTTCATATCGAACGGCTTGGGATTTCGCATTGGCAAGTTTCACTGATTCCAGAACCAAAGATGCAGTTTCTGGATCATGCGAACCATATGCAACGAATGCTTTCTGAAAATCTGCCATCTACCCCCCGGCGCAAATCGTATATTGACCCTCAGGCTACCAAGCGACAAGGGGAAGTCAGGATGTCGCTCTCCTCCTATCGGAGCCGCCACTCGCGCCAGCCACGCAGCAACGGAAAGTAAAGGCCCAAGCAGGCTTTGTCGAACCCCGCCGCATAGGCGTTGAGCTGCGACTCATAGCGCTCGCGTTGCTGATCCAAGAACGTCTCAAGGCCGGCGCCCTCGTGTTGGCTAGTCTTGAAATCCACGATCCACCGCTCGCCGGCTGCGTCGCGAAAAAGGCGGTCAATTACATAGGTCCGGAAGCCATCCTTGCTTCGCAGGCGCAGGCGATGCTCGCTGCGCGCTTCTGGGTGAGGGCCAAGCAGCCAAGAGCCTTTCTGGTCGGCGAGGGAGTTCTGCAGAGCACTGGCCACTAGATCGCCCGCGGTCTTTGCACTTGCGCGCTGGATGCCGCGACGCTCGAGTTGACGGCTGAAGGTTGAACGGAATGCGTCAACCCGCCGCGCGTCCCACCCTCTCATCTCGTCCTCAGCGATTCGCTGCAGCCAGTGATGCACCACGATCCCGACCTGCCGCGCGGTCTCCTTGGCCCACGAAAATTCAATGTCCTCTTCCTCTCGACCTTCCGTCGGCGCCGTCCATCGCGCCGCATCGGGCACGGACGGCACTCGGAACCCTCGCGCCAACCGATTAACCGAATAGATCTCCTCGACGCGGCCCGATTCCTCTCCCTCCGCGGCGGCCCCTTCAGCATTGAATGACCCCTCCGCCACGCTCCAAGCCCGCAAGAGCAACGACCGAGCGATCGGCTTCTTGAGCTCGCCGTCCTTGTCGCACCCCAAACACGCCATAAGGTGAAGGCGGTGCTCGGCGCGAGTGGCGGCTACATATAGGAGACGTGAGGACTCGACGTCCTCGGCGTCGGCGTTGAGGTCGCGGAGGTATCTATAGGTAGGGTGGGTTTCCTCGCCGGTGGCTTTGATGGGGGCGAGCAATAGGCCCCCGCCTTCGCGGGGGCGACGACCGTCGCCCACACCGACCACTTCGTTGAACAACAATAGATCTGGCTCCCCTCCCCCAGGACCTGAATCCAATCCAGGCACGATCACCGTGCCGAACTCGAGGCCCTTGGCCTTGTGGATGGTCATGATCTGCAGGTCGTCGTCGGTGGCGTCGACGTCGGGGAGCGCGTAGAGGCGCTCGAGAGTGTCGCGAAGGACGGCGGGGTTGGTGAGGGGGCCGTGCTGTTCGAGCTTCTCCAGCTCGTCGAGGTAGCGCTCGGCGTCCTCGAGCTCGGTCTTGTCGGCGACGCAGGCGGGGCCGGCGAGGGCGAGCCAGACGCCTTCGACGCGCTCGCGCAGGCTGCCCCGCGCGCGGTTGGCGATCGCGGGGGCGAGGATGCGGGTGAAGTCGGCGAGGAAGAGGTCGTCCTTGATCAGCTCCCAGATGGTCTTGAAGCGGTCGGCGGCTCCTACTTCCAATAATTTTTCCAAAGGCAAGGCCAGCCAGGGTGCGCGCAGGAGCGAGAGCCAGGCGATGCGGTCGCCGAGGTGCAGGAGCGCTCTGGTTATTGCGTAGAGGTCCTGCACCACCTGCTTCTCGCCGAGCTGCTCGATCTCGATCGCGCGGTAGCGGATGCCGGCGGCTTTCAGCGCGGGGACGATCTCGGCGAGGGCGAGGCGGTTGCGCACCAGGATGGCTTTCGTGCCTTCGGCCTTGCGCACGAGGTCGACGATGCGGGCGGCTTCGTCCTTGCGGTTGGCGACCTGGTGCCAGGTGGCGGCTTCGCCGCGCTCGGCATCGGGCTTCGGCGTGGCTGGCGAATAGGGCACGGCGCCGGAGGCGGGATCGGCCTCGCGCGGCAGGATGTGCGGGAAGGCGGTGTTGAACCAGTCGACCAGGCCGGCCTGCGAGCGGAAGTTGGTGCTGAGCGTGAGCGGCGTGAGCGCGACGCTGCCGATGCCCTGCTCCCAGGCCTGGAGGAAGAGCGCGACCTTCGCCTCGCGGAAGCGGTAGATCGACTGCATCGGGTCGCCGACCAGGAACAGCGTTCTTCCGTCATCGGGCTGCCAGCCGGAGGTCAATTTCTCGATCAGCTCGAACTGGGAGTACGAGGTGTCCTGGAACTCGTCGACCAGGATGTGCTTGATGCGCGTGTCGAGCGCGAGCAGGAGGTCGGTCGGCTCGTCGGCCGGGCCGAGCGCGCGCACCGCGGCCTGCGCCACCTCGGTGAAGTCGGTCTCGCCGTGCTCGGTGAACACCAGCTTGAGGTGTGCGGCGGCGAGCGGCAGGAGCTCGAGGATCGCGCCGAGCGTCTCCCATTGCTCGTCGGTGTAGCGCTCCTCGGGCATGCGCAGCAGCGCTTCGAGCGCCTGGCGGATGGGCTCGGTCTGCTGCGCGGGCGCGATCGGGTTGCCGCGAACGCGCCAGGTGTAGTTCTGCGTGAGCGCGGCGGTGGCGAATTCGACCGAGGCCTTCGGGTGCAGGGTGCGCGCGTGCGCGAGGATGCGGGCGCGCTCGGACTGCAGGTTGCGCTCCAGTTCGGATCGGGTGGGAGCAAGGCCGGTCTTGCGCAGCCATTGGTCGCGCTTCGCGAGCATGCCGGCGATCATCGAGACCGCGGTCCCGACGTTGTTGTCGAGGTGCACCAGCAGGCGGCACGCAGCCGGGGACAATTCATTGACGGTGTTGAGAGCAGCCAGCCGGTAATGGTCGCGAGCGTCTTCCACCACGCCCGGCTGGGCGCCGAAGCCCGACACCACCGGCATCTGGCGCGTGAGGCCGGCACAGAAGGCGTCGATGGTCTGGATGCGCAGGCGGTGCGCGATCCCCGGGGTGTCGATCTCCTTCAGCACGCGCGCGCGCATCTCGGCCGCCGCCTTGATGGTGAAGGTGATGGCGACGACCTCTTCCGGCTTCTCCACCAGGGAGAGCAATTTGACGAAGCGGCGCACCAGCAGCTCGGTCTTGCCCGAGCCGGCGGGCGCCTGGACGATGAACGAGCGCCGCGGGTCGAGCGCGGCGATGCGGGCGGCGTGGTCGGCGATCACGGCTCGCTCTCGTTCAGGGGGTTCGTTTTTTCAAAAACCCGGCACAGCGTGTGCAGCTCGCACATGCGGCAGGTCTTCAGCCCTTCCTTCGGGTCGACCGGCGCCTCGCCCGCGGCGAACGATTTGCCGAGCGCGTCGGCGTCGCGCTTCCAGGTGTCGAGCAGCTTCTGCCAGTCGCGGTAGACCTCGACCCGGGGCAGCAGCTTGTCGGCCTTCGAGTAACCCATGAAGCGCATCTCGCCCGGCCGCATCTTGGCGAACACCACCGCGGCGAGCTCCTCGGGCGCGGCCACGGCGTAGAGCGGGAGCTGCGGGTCGTCGGGGCGCGGGCCGTCCCACTGCTTCGGCGTGAGCATGCGCGAGCTCTTGTAGTCGATGAGCACGTGCCCGCCGTCCTTGAGCTCGTCGAGGCGGTCGATGCGCGACTTGAACTCGAGCCCGGCGACCGATACGGAACGCTCCTGCTCCACGTGCAGGACGCTGAACGGCGCGCGGCGGCGCTCGATGTCGAGCCATTCGCGCGCGAGCTTGGCCAGGCGCGCGCGCTCGAGCTCGGCGAAGCGGCCTTCGAGGCCCATCTCCTTCACCGCGGCTTCGGCGGACTGCGTGATCGCCGCGGCCGTGTCTTTCTTCAGCGATTCACTGCCCCGCAGACGAGTCCAGAGCTCGCGCATGAGCGCGTGCAGCAGCTTGCCGCGGTCGCGCGGGTCGAGGCCGGACTCGGGCTCCTCCAGCGGCTCGGCGGACAGGCGCCACTTGGCGAAGGCGCGGAACGGGCACGCCGCCTGGTCGGCGAGCACGCGGGTACCGCCGCGCACTTTGCCGGGAGGAACGGGCGGACCTTTTCGATCTTCGAAGGATTCGAGCTTGCGGGAAGCGAAAAGGAGGTCGCGGAAGCGCGGGTATTCCGGCGCGACCACGGGTTTTTCTTCGATTCCGGAAATCAGGGGACTGGGCGCGAGGTCCTTGTCCTTGTCTTTCGCCGGCCAGGAGAACACCACCTCGCCGGCGGCGCGCTTCCATTCGTCGGTCAGGCGCGCATCGAGCGCGGCCGAGGCCTCGGCGCTCGCCTGCGGGATGCCGGCCTTCTTCTGCGCGGCGATCGGGATGAACGGATTGGGACGCGCGGTGAGCGGCCAGGCCTCGTCGGTGAGCCCGCTCACCCACAGGCAGTCGAAGCGCAGCCCCGCGGACTCGAGCACGCCCAGCACCTGGATCGGCGCGTCGGGCGATTCCGGCTGGAACAGCGTGCTGCCGCAGAGGCGCTGCAGGAAGGCGAAGGCTTCCGCAAACGACATTTTTTCCACCACCCGTTCCAGCTTGGAAAGCTCCCCCAGCATCTCGTGCCACTTGGCGCGGGTCTGGAACTCGCCGGAGTCGAGCGCGCGCTCTCCGGGGAAGCCGGCGGCTTCGAGGATCGCCGAGAAATGGCGCGCCCACTCCGCGGGCGAATCGGGCCGGGTCTTGGTGATCTCGAACACCTGCTCGAGGTGCTTGCGCAGGAGCGGCGCAGGCTCGGCGACGGCGATGAGCTTCGGCAATGAAATCGTCGCGTCGGAGTCCCGGCGCAGCTTCACGTCGAGCGAAGCGCGGCGGCCGAGCTCGGTGTTGGCGCGGCCGAGGAACGGGGAACGGATGAGGTGGCTGGCCTGGTCGAATTCCACAGTGTGGAAAGCCAGCTCGATCAGCCCGAGCGCGAAATCAACCAGAGGAAAAGAAGAGAGAGCCCGGCCGAGCGAAATGTTGAAGGGCAACGGGGTCCCCGCCTGCGCGGGGAGGTTGTAGCCCGGCTGCATCACGCGCGAGAACACGCGCGCGACCTCGGCGCGGCGGCTCTGCAGCTCGGGCACCACCACGCCGATGCTCTTCTTGCCCTCCTCGAGCCGCGCCCGCGCCCACTTCGCCGCGGCCTCGATCTCGTGGCCGGCGGAGGGGTACGAAGTGCGTGCACACGAACCGTCGAGCGGCTCGGGCCCGCACTGGACGAATTCGAGCTTGCCCAGGAACTCGCGCGTCTGCGGCGGCATGACGTCGAAGGCGTAGGCGACGAGGAGCTTCGGCTTCTTCAGGCTGCCAAGGTGCGCGGCCATCAGGTCCGGCAGGCGCGCAGCGTCCACCTCGGAAGCGGTCTGCTTCTCGTAGCTCGCGGCCCAGCGCGAAAACGCCAGCGCGTCCTCGGTCCCGGTCCCGGGCCGCAGATGCCACTGATGGAGCAGCCGCCAGGCCTCGCGGCACTGCTGCGCCGCGCCATCCTTCAGCAGGAAATTCGCATCCTTGAGGATCTGCTCCCACAGGTGCTGCTCCTGCGCCGGCGTGAGGAGCAACGGCAGCTTTTCCCCCAGGTCACTGTAGAGCGCGTCTTCCCACAGCCGCTCGACGAACGCGCCGAACGGCAGGATGTCCGGGGCTTCCCAAACGGTGAGTTGCCTGTTGATTTGAAAAACATCGAATTCCGCCATCAGCGCCTGCGACAGGCGCTTGTTCGGCGTGACGATGGTTACGCCGGCGGCGTGGCCCTCGGCGAGGCGGGAGAAAAGCGCGGCCTTGTCGAGCGTCGCGGGCATGCCCCGATCATAGAGCAGGCGCCCGCGGCCGCCGTCAGATCGGGGCGTCGGCCAGGCCCCAGCTCGCCAGCTCGAGCTTGAGGCCGTGCACCGCGCCTCCGCCGGTGGCGATGGCAAGTTTTCGCCGGCGCACGTCGTCGCGGTACTCCGCGCGCGCGGCGTCGGCCACAGCGTCGGCGACGATCTCGCGCAGCGCCGCGCCCCTGGTTCCCCGGGCGCGCGCGGCTTCGATCGCCGCCCGCGCCGCGTCGCGCAGGCCGCCGTTCTGCACCTGGATATCGAAGCAGAGCGCGATGCCGAGCGTGCTTTCGAGCCCGAGCTGCTTCGCGAGCGCGAGCGCCGGCAGGTAGTAGCCCTGGTATACGCGCTGGCGCTGGATGTCGCGCACCACCGGATAGGTGCCGAGGCGCGCGAAGGCGATGCGCCAGGGCTCGGCGATGCCGTGGCCCACCGTGATCTCGTCGGCCCAGCGCTGCTGCACGGCCGGGGCGGCCCGCATGACCTCGAGCAGCTTCGGGCGCAGCATGCCGAACGCCTCGACGATGCAGTCCGGCGCCAGGCGCTCCGTCTCCAGCACGATCTTCTGCACCTCGCCGTGCTTGAGCGTGAAGCCGATGATTCCCCAGGTGAGCCACGCCTGGTCCCAGTTGCCGAGCGCAAGGCTGTAGCCATGGCCCTCGATCGCCGCGGTCAGCCCGAGCGCGCGCCGATCGAGCGGCGGGAACGGCGTGCCGTTCATCAACTGCGGCCAGATGTCCTCGTCGACCGCCTGAGCCTCGGGCCGCCGTTTCGCGCGCAGGAACGCGCCGAGCGCGCGCGCGGTGCGGTCGCCGTACTGCCCGTCGGGCCTGCCGGGGTCGAAGCCGGCGGCGAGCAGCGCCTCCTGGATCGACTGTGCGATCTCGCCGCGCATTCCGGGACCGAAAGACGCGCCGGCCATCGGCTCAGCCCTTCTCTTCCTTCTCGACCTTGCCCGCGATCAGCGGCCGCAGGTTGGTGAGCTGCTTCAGCAGGTTGAACCAGAACGGCGCGCCCAGGCCGAGCAGCAGCGCGCTCATCAGCACGCCGAGGTAGCTCTTGTCCGGGAACGCCGGCCACGGATAGCGCACGATCTGCAGCGACGTGCCGGCCGCCACCGCGCGCACGTTGGTGAACGCGGTGGAAAGCTCGTCCATGCGCTTCTTCGCCGCCTCGTCCGCCTTCCGGGGATACAGCTCCTTGGCGGCCTTCGAGAGGTTGGCCTTGTCTACCCAGTCCTGTCCCGCCGCGCGCGTCAGAAGATCCTCTTTGACGCCGTCCACCGTCTTGCGGTCGTCATCGGTGAGGACCTTTTCGTCCTTCAGCAGGAGAACCGCCTTGGTGCCGAGCGGATAGGGCTTGCCGCTGTCGAGCGAGAGGTCCCCGGCCTGCTTGAGCAGGCCGGGGACCGCCTCGCTCCACTGGTTGCGCAAGTCCTTGCTCGAAGTGAGCTGCGCGAAGATGCCGAGCGCGTCGACGTGCAGGGCGATGGCCACGGCGAACGCCACGATCGCCGTCACCCAGCGCGTCTGCTTCACGAAGTACTCGGTGCTGCGGTCCATCACCGTGTCGAACCACTTCTCGACCTCGACCTCGATCTGGCGCTTCGCCTTCAGCGCGCTCGCCACGGCGCGCCCGACCGCGGCGTCGGCGCCGGGAAAGACCTTGAGCAGCTCGCTCGTCAGCACGGCCGCGCTCTGCGCCTGCTCGGGAGTCGCGCCGGGCGCGACGCGCAGGATTGCGTCCTTCAGGCGCTGGCGCTCGTCGTCGCTCAGGTCCGGCGCCGCCTTGACCAGCCCCATCGCCTCCGACTTCTGCGGCGCGGTGTTCCCGCGCTCCGCGAGATCCTCGATCACCTTGAGCAGCTCGTCCTTGCGGATCGCGATCGCCATGGTCGAGCCGCGATGCGTGAGCGCCGGGTGCTTGAGGATCGCCTGCGAGAGCTTGCCCGCCATGTCGCCGAGGTTGAGCTTCGGGTCGACCTGCTGCAGCAGGCGCTCCACGCCCCAGCCGAGCGCGCGGCCGCGCATGTTCATGGCGGTCAGCACCATCTGCACCAGGATGGTGATCAGCAGGCTCAGCGTGAGCATCACCGCCGAGAACGCGAGGATGGTGTCGAATTGTTCCAGGCCCATGATCGGCTCCTACGGAGTTGGGCAGGCAGGCGGCTTGGCCGAGAGCGGCGTGGTACCGAACAGGTTTCTCCAGTAGGGCACGCTGGGGTGCTCGATTTCGCCTTGCAGACGAAGCTCGCAGCGCAGGTATTTGCGGTATTCGACAAGTATCAGATCGGCCCTCTTGAGCGCGTCTTCGCGCAGCGCGCGCTCGGCGGTATCGTCGAGCCCCTCGCGATTCGGCGAGACCTGCGCGACGCGCAGCGCCGCGAGCTGCGCGGCGAACAGGTACGCGCGCAGCGGATGGTCCCGGGTGAGACTCTTGTCGGCGGCGTCCAGATCCTTCAGCGCGCTCTCGAGCTGCGCCTGCGTCGTCTGCTGCTCCTTGGCGCTCTTCTCGGCGTTGAACGCGCGCGCGTTCGACTCGTCGATCCCGACCAGCGCGCCCACCACCTTGAGAAGGGCGCTGTCGCGCGGCGCCGCGCTGCCGCACTGCTGCCGCGAGGCCTCGACGGCATCGTCGAACTCGCCCAGGCGCCACAGCGAAAACGCACGGATGACGTACGCCGTGCAAAGCAGCTTGTCCTGCTCCAGCTCGGCGCGCTTCTCGCGGATCAGCTTGGCGGTCATCTCGGCGGCGATGCGGTATCCGGTGCCGTCGGTGATCTTGCTGGCGAGGCCGGCGCCGCCGGTGTCGCGCTCCCGCACTGGAACCTTGACCGCTTCCGGGGTCGAAAAGCGCCCACGGTTTTCCTGGTCGGCGGCGCGCGAGAAGGTTTCCTCCGCGTCGCGCAGCGTACGAATGTGATCGATGCCGCAGCTCGCGAGCGCGAGCACCGCGGCGGCGGCGAGCAGGGTTCGTTTCATTTTTCCAGCTCCTTCAGCAGCAGCGCGGCGAGCTCTTGCCAGGTCCAAGACTCGCCTTTGCGAATGCGGTCTACCGTCTCGTCCAGGAAGCCCTGCACGATCTGCGGCAGGTCGGCGCGCGCCCCGGCGTGCGCGATCTGGTCGAAGATCAGGTCGGCGAGGCGTTGCAAGGCCTCGTCGCGCGCGAACAGCCACGCGGCCTCGAGCGCGGCGCCATCGCCGTGCACGGTCTTGACGATGGCAGCCGCGACCACGGCCACCACGCGCCTGCCCTGAGCGTCTGCGGTGCCGAGCTCGAGCCGGTTACCCACCGCGCGCACCGCGGCCGCGACCAGCGCGACCGCGGTGTCGCGCCGCAGGCGCGGGCCGGCCTGCATGCGCAGCGCCTCCAGCACCGCGGCCACCACATCGCCGAGCAGGCGGCTTTCCTGGCCGGCCCGGTCCACCAGCCACTGCGGGTTGCGAGCCACCTCATCCACCAGCGCCTCCGCGAGGGCGAGCGCGTCGGCGGCGTCGAATTTCGGCTCCCACTTCGCGCCGTTCGGAGGCTTGCTCGCCAGCACCGGCAGCACCTGCTTCAGCGCAACGACTAGCAAGTGCTTCTCGGTCTTGTCGTTGGGGTCGACCCGCAGCAGCGCATCGAGATTGTCGGCGCTCTTCTCGAGCGTGAGCCGGATCAGCTCGGGCAGCAGCCCCGGGCCGATGCGCGCCGCGTCGGTGCCAAGCGCGCCGGCGACCGCGGCCACCAGCTTGCCGGTGCGCTCCCCTTTCGCGCCCAGCAGCTCCGGATAGCGCGCCGCCGCGGTGAGCGCGGCCTTGGTCACGGCATCCAGCGCCGCCTGCGAAAACAGGCCTTCGAGGCCCTGATGCGCCTTGGTGGCGTCGAGAATGGCCGCGCCCACGCCGGAGACGAGCGCGACCTCGCTTTCCTTGTCGAGCCCCAGGAACTTGCCCGGATCGCCGACCACGGTCTCGGCTGCGGATTTGAGCAGCGCGGGAAACAGGGCGGCAGCGAAGTCCCGCAGCCCGTCGCGCGCGAGCTGGTTGCCCGCTTGCGTGACCAGGTCGCGCGTCTTGGTGGCCACGCCGGCGGCGACGCGACTCACCAGCTCCTGCCCGCGCTTGCTGTCCGCGGCGATCTCCGGATGGTCCCGCAGCGTTTGCAGTACCGAGCTGAACAGGCTGTCGACCAGCTGCGTGCCGATCTTGGCGGTGTCGCCTTCGGCGAAATCGATCACGTCGATGGCTTCGAGGAACGCCTTGACCAGCTTGCCGTTCGCGGAGGCTGGGTTCACCGCGCCCGGCACCTGCAGGTGATAGTCGACGGCGATCTCGATCAGGGTGCCGGCAGCGCGCTGGAGCAGCGACGGTCCCTTCTTATCGCTCTTCCCCCATTGCCGCACCGTCAGCAGCGCGCGGTAATCGTCCCAGGTTAGGTCGGCCTGCAGGACTTTGCCCGCGGGCGCGGCATCCGCCTCGTCAAGCGCCCAGTGCTCCTGATAGCGGCTCAGGAACACCTGCGTTTGCTCCGGGGTGAGCGAGCGCCAGCCGTTGTACAGATCGCGGAGCTTGCTTTCGGCGGCGAGGTACTTGGCGCCTTCGGCTTCGTAGTAGCTGCGTGCCGACTCCACGCTCGGCGCGCTGGGAAAGTTCGGCAACGGCAGGCTGAGCTCTTTCGCCGCCACCATGTCCGCGAAGCCGCGGCGCACCTGCTCGTTCACGCGGATCGCGGAGCGCATCGCGAACATCAGCAGCTCGACCTGACCGACCATCGGGAACCCCTCCCCTAAGAGGCCACCCCAGCTTAGCCTGCGCTCGTGGAGGAAGTCACGATCCGCTGCAGGTGAAAATTCACCGCCGATTTGCTCCGGTCGTCCAGCAATGGGCGCCTAAGTGCGCGCGCGTCAACGATCTTTGCTTCCGCGCCCGGCTCGCCTAGACTGCGCCGCAAGAGGCCGCGAACGCGAGCGGCTCTACCAACTCAACACGAGGGAGGTGTTCCATGAAACTGCTCTTTGCTCTGCTGACCGTGCTCGCCTGCGGCAACGCGCTCGCGCAGACCGATATCGAGGCGATCGAGCGCGGCACCGTGACGCCGTCCTTGCGCGTCAGTTTCGACATCGCCGGCGAGCTCGCCTCCGGGCAGGGGCCGGCCGTGCCGCACAGCGGGCACGGCATCGAGCTCGGGCTGTCGGGCGCCTCGGGCAAGGACGACCAGAGCCTGGGCGGCGGCGAATTCGTCAGGTTCGGCAATCGCACCTTCACCGCGGCCTCCCCCACGCTGCAGCACGACATGGACTTCCGTTTCTTCGAAGTCGCCTACCGCTACCGGCGCTTCTTCGGCAGCGGCGTCTTCGGCATCGAGGCGCTCGGCGGCCTCGGCTTCGCCGAGCTCGACCTCACCACCAGCTCGGCGACGCAAAGCGCGAACGAGAAGATGTCGAGCGGCGGCCTGGTCGGCGGCTTCGGCATCGTCTGGAAATTCCTGCCGGCCGCCAGCCTGCAGTCGCGCTTCACGCTGTTCGCCTCGGGCGACGAAGAAGGCGTGACGGCGGCCGCGCGCCTCGACGTCAACATCGCCTGGGCGCTCGCGCGAAACGTCGCAGTGCGCGGCGGCCTGGTGAGCTGGGGCATAGGGTCGTCGCGCTCCCAGACCAGCGACACCTCCGTCAACTCGCGCATCCAGGCGGGCTTGTCCGGCCTGCTGCTCGGCCTCGACGTCGCTTTCTAGCGTTCCAGTATTGCCGTAACGCCCATCCCGCCCGCGGCGCAGATCGAGATCAGGCCGCGGCCGGAGCCGCGCTCGGCGAGCTGCTTGGCGAGCGTGGCGACGATGCGCGCGCCGGTGGCGGCGAACGGGTGGCCGAGCGCGACGCTCGAGCCTTTGGGATTCATCTTCGCGCGGTCGATCGAGCCCAAAGCCGCGCGGCCGAGCTTTTCCCGGCAGAACTTCTCGGACTCCCACGCCTTCAGCGTGCACAGCACCTGCGCGGCGAAGGCTTCGTGGATCTCGTAGATGTCGAAGTCCTGCAGCCGGATGCCGGCGCGGTCGAGCATGCGCGGCACGGCGTATGCGGGCGCCATCAGCATGCCTTCCTTCGGGCCGGCCATGCCGACGAAGTCGACCGCGGCCGTTTCGGTGAAGGTCACGTAGGCCAGCGGTTTCAGGCCGCTGGCTGAAGCCCATTCTTCCGAAGACAGGAGCACACAGGCGGCGCCGTCGGTCAGCGGCGAGCTGTTGCCGGCGCTGAGCGTGCCGGCCGGGCTCGGGTCGAAGGCGTTGCGCAGCGAGGCGAGCTTCTCGAGCGAGGTGTCGCCGCGCACGTTGTTGTCCCACTTCAGGTCGCCAAAGGGAACCACCAGGTCGTTGAAGAAGCCGGCTTTCCATGCCGCGGCGGCGTTCTTGTGGCTGGCGAGCGCGACCTCGTCCTGCTCGCGGCGGCTCACCCGCCATTCCTTCGCCATCTCCTCGCAGTGCTGGCCCATCGACAATCCGGTGCGCGGCTCGCCGACGCTGGGCGGCGCCGGCCTGAGGTCGGCAAGCCGTACCGAGCCGATGGTCGAGAGCTTCTCTCCGAACGAGCGCCCCCTCGACAGCTTGAGCACCGCGCGCTGCAGCTTCGGGCGGTAACCGAGCGGTATGTCGCTCGCGCTGTCGGCGCCGCCCGCGACCGCGCTGTCGATTTCGCCGAGCGCGATACGGTTGGCGAGCTGCGCCACCGCCGACAGGCTGGTGCCGCAGGCGCGCTGCAGGTCGTAGGCCGGCGTGGTCGGGTCGAGCCCGCTGCCGAGGGTCGACTCGCGCGCCAGGTTCCAGTCGCGCGAGTGCTTGATCACGGCGCCGGCGGCCACTTCCCCGATCTTTTTATCTTTCAGTTTGAAACGCTCGACCAGCGCCGTGATCGCCGCGGTCAGCATGTCCTGGTTGCTCGCCTCGTTGTAGGCGCCGTTCGCCCGCGCGAAGGGAATCCGGGTGCCGCCGAGAATCGCGACGCGGCGAAGGGGGGGTGCCATCCTGCAAACTCTAATCCCATTTCGCATGTGAATTCGGGCTCTGACCCCGAATTCGGATCGGTATAGTTCGCGTATGGAAGAGGCCGTCCTCCTCGCCCGGGCGCAGTTCGGGCTGAACATCGCCTTCCATATCCTGTTCCCGACCATCACCATCGGCCTCGCCTGGCTGCTGGTGGTATTCCGCATCCGCTACGAGCGCACGCGCGACCCGGCCTGGCTCGGCACCTACAAGCTCTGGGTCAAGGTGTTCGCGCTCACCTTCGCGATGGGCGTGGTGACCGGCATCGTGATGAGCTTCCAGTTCGGCACCAACTGGCCGGGCTACATGAACAAGGTCGGCAACGTGGCCGGCCCGCTGCTCGCCTACGAGGTGCTGACCGCGTTCTTCCTCGAGGCCACGTTCCTCGGCGTGATGCTGTTCGGCATGAACAAGGTCTCGGGGCGCATGCACGTGGCCTCGGCGATCATCGTCGCCTTCGGCACCACGGTATCGGCGTTCTGGATCCTTGCGCTCAACTCGTGGATGCAGACGCCCACCGGCCACGTGTTCGAGAACGGCGTGCTGATCGCGGGCAGCTGGCTCGAGGTGATCTTCAATCCCTCGTTCCCGTATCGCCTGACGCACATGCTGCTCGCGTCCGGTATCACTGCCTCGTTCGTGGTCGCGGGACTGTCGGCCTGGCGGCTGCTGAAGGCGCCGAGCGATCCCTCGGCGGCGAAAACCCTGCGCTTCGGCGTGCACATCGCGGCGGTGCTGGTGCCGCTGCAGGTGATCGTCGGCGACCTGCACGGCCTGAACACCCTCAAGCACCAGCCGGCCAAGGTCGCGGCGCTCGAAGCGATCTGGAAAACCGAGCGCGGCGCAGCGCTCACCCTGTTCGGCTTTCCCAACGAGAAGGAAAAACGCACCGACTACGCGATCATGATTCCCAAGGCCGGGTCGCTCATCCTCGCGCACGACGCCGATGCCGAGATCAAAGGGCTCGACGCCTTCAAGGACCACCCGCCGGTCGCGCCGGTGTTCTGGTCGTTCCGCATCATGGTCGGCATGGGCGTGCTGATGCTGGTGCTGGCCTGGACCGGAACGCTCATCCTCCGAAAGCGCACGCCGCGCTGGCTGCTGTGGGCGTTCGCCGGCTTCACCTTCTCCGGCTGGGTGGCGACGCTCGCCGGCTGGATGGTGACCGAGATCGGCCGCCAGCCGTGGCTGGTGACCGGAATCCTGCGCACCGCCGACGCGGCAGGCGACGTAAGCGGCGCCGAGCTCGGCGCGAGCATGACCGGCTACGTGCTGACCTACGGCGCCCTGCTGCTGTCCTATATGGTGGTGCTCACGCACCTCTCCGGCAAAGGTTCGCAATGAGGCTCTCATGATCGACCTGCCGATCATCTTCACCGTGCTGATGGGCGCGGCGATCCTCGCCTACGTGGTGCTCGACGGCTACGACCTCGGCGTCGGCATGCTGATGCCGGCGGCGAGCCGCGACGAGCAGAACCGCATGGTGGCGTCGATCGGCCCGTTCTGGGACGCGAACGAGACCTGGCTGGTGCTCGGCATCGGCCTGCTGCTGGT
>Ga0207648_10002853_pt1 | contig 18290 bp, 12 predicted proteins | sample KBSMisM32_FD_184310 | JGI IMG/M metagenome (GOLD analysis project Ga0207648, IMG submission 184310) | Miscanthus rhizosphere microbial communities from Kellogg Biological Station, Michigan, USA - KBS Miscanthus M3-2 (SPAdes) (version 2) | ecosystem: Host-associated > Plants > Roots >...
ATTTATCTCCCCTGGTAGAAGCTTCTGCATCTTCACCAATTGGTTGCTTCCATTTTATTGTTCCGGAGTTTAAATCGTATGCAATAACCCATGCCCAGGCCGGACCCAAAAGATTAGGCCATGCAGTTCCATAATCAGTTGTATAGCGATTGGCAGGATGTGCCACCCCCAATGGATAATCTGTCATTGGCGGAACGGGTTTCTCATCAGGCTTAACTGATGCACCGCCGGATGCAACAACAGGTCCTTCCGGCATTCTGGGATTCTGGTTCCTGTTTCCTCCAAATCCAAAGCGGGATGCAGGCGTTCCTCCCAGGTACCGGTAAATTGCGGTTAAGGCCTGGTCGTCCACGTGAACAAAACCCGGCATCTGGCCGCGGCCAACAGTCACTATTGTTTTAAACTCCTCAAAGTTTATACGCTGTCCGCTATTTGCAATAGAGGGAGCTATACCTCTGCCGGTGAGCGTTTCACCATGGCATGACTTGCAACTGGTAGCAATAAGGGTCTTTGCCTTTTGAACATCATCTTTTGACATTTGTTCCCGTGCTGTTTTCACTCTCTCCAGTTTATAAACGGAGGCGTATTCCTGGGTTAAAATGTACATCATTCCCTTTTCAGGATTAGAAGCCGTATTGCCAAAATTCGCTCCTCCCAATGCTCCCGGCAGCATGATCGTTTCATATTTATCGGAAGGGGGTACGTATAATCCTGACTTAGCTGCGTCTATTCTCTTATACCATTTTTGCTTTTCCTCTTCTGGTAAGAAGGGATTCACCATTTCCTTTGTTACCTGGTGTCTTGTAAAGCTGGGCAATGTTGGAATGGGTTGTGTGGGCCAGGCTTTTTCTCCAGGCATATTGCTGGCAGGAAAAGGTTTTTCTTCAATCGGAAATATGGGTTTACCAGTTACTCTGTCAAATACAAATAAAAATCCATGCTTTGTAGCAACAGCCACGGCATCAATCCGCTTACCATTATGATCAACAGTAATTAATTGAGGCGCAGAGGCAAGATCATAATCCCAGAGATCATGGTGTACAGTCTGGAAATGCCATATCCGTTTACCGGTGCGTGCATTTAATGCTACCAGGGAATTGCCAAACAGGTTACTTCCTAAACGATCAGCCCCATAAAAATCATAAGTGGGAGAACCAACAGGCAGGTAAGCAATTCCTCTTTTCTCATCAATGGATATTTCGCTCCACACATTTGTACCACCCACATATTTATAAGCATTTTTTGGCCATGTATTATAGCCATATTCTCCAGGGCGCGGAATAGTATGGAAGGTCCACACCAGTTTTCCGCTTACTACATTATAAGCTCTTATATATCCGGGAGCGGAAAAATAACCTTCTCCTGGCGCTGAGCCCATTATTATCAGATCTTCAAAGACCACACCCGGCATCATGGATTGCATTCTTCTGATAGAAGTTGGATTACGGTCCAGGCCCTTTCTCATATCCACATATCCATTGGTCCCAAAACTTGATATTGATTTTCCAGTTATCGCATCTATTGCCTGCAACGAATTATTGAGGGTAAACAGAAGGCGTTTGTTTTTTCCATCTTTACTTTCCCAATAATTTATTCCTCTGCGGGTAATGCCCTGCAGGTTGGCATGTATCCAGATCTCTTTTCCTGTTACGGCATTCACAGCAACCAGGGAAGAGTTCTTTGCCAGTACGTACATTATAGTATCAACAATAATGGGACTGAAAAAATTAAAAGATGAGTCCATGGTAGGATATACCCAGGCCACTTTCAATTGGTTCACATTTTCCTTTGTGATCTGAGAAGCCTCAAAAAATTTGGATTGATCAGGCGCCCCTCCATACTGCCTCCAGGTAGAATGTGATGTATTATTTACATCATGGTTACTGGTAGTGAACGCCAGGAAGGATAGCAGAATAACCAGGGCTGCAGTTGTTTTGCCCGGAAATCTCTTCAATTTCATACAGCAAGTCTTTGAAATACTACTCGTAAACGAATCTATTACTTGGTTTTAACCCTGCTCAATTTTAATTCTCCTCTTTCATTCTTGATCACTATCTCATCATCACTAACAAGTTCACCGGTACTCTCTGTAGTCCTGTCGTTGAAAGAAACAGCGAACGAGAACTTTTTACCATCTACTTTTCCCTTTTCGATCTTTGTCTCACCAAATTGTGTTTTCCAGGTACCTGAAAGATCATTTCCATCTACTTTAAAAGTGTAGTTAATTTCAAATGTGCCATTTGGGGTTTCGCGTGTTCCTTTCCAACTACCATCAATTTTGTTTTGAGCAAAAGTTGCCAGCCCTCCAAACAGGAATAGTAGCAAAAACAGGGGTTTCATATGTCTTTCGTTTTGAGTGAATAAATAGCCTACCATAAATAAAAATAAGGGAACTGTTGCCAAAAAATGTTCAAAATAATTCGACGGGAAATCATGTACACCAGCCTGCTATGAAATAATTATTTTCCCTGATAAAATCAATAAGCTACTATGAGAATTTTGCTGCCATATAAAATTTTTATTGGGGGAGTATTAACGGTTTTTCTCCTTTTCCTGTCGCAATGCGGAACCGATTCCACCTCGTCATCTGAATGGGAAAAAATTAACGGGGAACTAATTAAAAAATTTGAGCTAAAGGTTAGATCACTTACAGGCCTTCCCGAAGCATCCATTGCATCCAATCTTGAACCTGCAAAAGTTAAAAACCTGGATGAACTGGACAGTATTTCTCTTTATCCCGGTGTTAATGCCAAACTTTTTTGGGGTACCGGTACCATGATAGGCATTCTTAACCTTCAGCCAAATACAAAAATCCCGGAAGAAGCATTGCCATCAGACAGGTTTCTGTTTGTTATGGAAGGATCCATTGAACTATCTGTCAATGGAGCACCTTTAAGGTTGATAGGTAAAAAAAGAGAAGCGCCGGATGGAACGCATAGCGGCACGCCCCAGCTAAATTTTATTTACCTGGAAAAGGGTTCCAAAAGCGCCATTATAGCTGGATCCTCAGGAGCAAAATTGCTTGAGGCCTATAGCCCCGGCCGGCTGGACTATCTTCAAAAAGCAGGTGTGAAAAGCCTTCCCGCAGAATTAAAGGATATTTCGGTAACACAACAGCCGAATGTAGTTCCTAATAAAGTATATGATCTGTATGACATTCAACTCACAAAAATTGCTGACGGCGCACATACAAGATTGATTTCCGGGAAGAATACACAACTCAGTTTTATTTCCATGGAGCCTGGTTCCATATTTCCTCATCATATTCACCCGGAAGAACAAATGATGTTTGTACTTCGGGGCACCTGTAATGAAATACTCCTGGATGGGGAGCAGGCCATGAAACCAAACAGTGTGGTTCGTATCCCTTCCAATATGGTCCATGGCGCCATAATTGGAGAGCTTGGATGTGATGCGCTTGATATTTTCTGGCCCGCACGACCTGATTATCTGGAGAAATCAAATGCACAAACCGCCGCCTACCATTCAATTATTCCAGAAAATGCCAATCTGGAGCTGGTGGTAGATGGCAAAAAAACCAAACCGGAATTAATATTTGCAGAGGGACCCAAATGGATGGATGGCAAGCTTTATTTTTCGAACATGTATTTTGATCAGAATTTCAATGCTGACCCGAAAAAAAGCTCCACCGTAGAACTGGACCCCAATGGCAGCTATCGAAATATTACTGAAGGTAAAATGCAAACCAATGGCTTGTATCCATACAAAAACGGTCATCTTCTCGTGTGTGATATGATGGGGCACAGGGTAGTTGAAATGACAAAAAAGGGCGAAGTGGTAAGAGTAATGGCTGATAAGTATAATGGTAAACCCATTGATGGTCCTAATGATATTATTACAGATGCGAAAGGGGGATTTTATTTTACAGATCCGCAATTTACCCTGGAACCTCAAAAAAATCAGCCGGGCCGTGCTGTTTACTATGTCGCACCTGATGGTAAAATTACCAGGCTTACCGAGCCAAATGAGTTTGCGATGCCAAATGGCATTCTACTTTCACCGGATGGCAAAACGCTTTATATCAATAATTGTTATGATGATGAATCCTGGTACCCCGTTAAAAGTGAGAAAGACAATTTTATCTGGGCATATGATGTAAATTCGGATGGTACTATCAGTAACGGACGAAAATTTGCTAAACTATTTCTTACTGAGAATGTGCTGGACAGAAAAGGAAGATCATCCAGTGCCGATGGTATGGCGATTGATAAAATGGGCAACCTGTATGTGGCTACCTATTATGGTGTTCAGATTTTCAATGCCAAAGGAGAATTCATTGGTATGATCAACCTGCCTTCATTCCCGGTTAGCCTGTGCTTTGGGGATAAGGATATGAAAACCCTTTATATTGTCAGTTATACTAAAGTATTCAGGATTCGTACCAGTATGGAAGGTTTCGTGCAATATTTAAAATAGATCAAATATGCGAATCAGTAATTTTTCCCTTTGCGTTCTGCTATTACTATTTTCTATACCAGGTAACAGTCAGGATATAGCTCCTTACACTTCCCTTGTATATCCTGGCACAGATGGTAAATTGATATATGTGGCGGATAGCCTTGGTAATAAGATCCCTGATTTTTCAAATGCTGGTTATAAAGGGGGTGGGGTTGCCATTCCTTATGTACAAACGAAAGCAATTGTTTGGCCATTACTGGGAGATAATTCAGAACAGCTTCAAAGAATAATTGACAGTGTATCCGCGCTTACACCTGATGCTTCTGGATTCAGAGGAGCAATCCTCCTGAAAAATGGAGAATACAACCTGGAGAAACCAATTACCATAAAAGCTTCGGGAGTGGTATTACGGGGAGAGGGTATGACCGATATTGGGACAATACTGATAGGTAAAATTCCGAAACAGCAGGTGCAGGGCCAGGGTGGCGGCAGGGGAAGGCAGGCGCTTGTTAACATAACTGGTCCTGCAGGTATAAAACTGCTGGAAGAGTCTAAACAGGCGGTTACTGATAATTATGTGCCTGTTGGCGCTACCAGTTTTAACGTGACATCCGCTAAAGGTTTTAAAAAGGGTGATAACATAATACTAAGACGCATTGGCAACATGGACTGGATCAAAGAACTGGGGGAAGACAGTGCTAAAGTGGGAAGGAACAGGTGGCAGCCTTTTAATATTAATTACGACAGGACAATTGTAGACATAAAAGGAAATACAATTATTATAGATGCACCCATCTTTTGCGCCATTGAGAAAAGATGGGGAGGAGGAGAATTATATAAGTATACAGACGACCGGATTGAACAGGTAGGAATCGAGAACCTGCGTGGAATTTCAGAATATGATCCTTCAGTTCGCACAAGAACCTATGGCAATATGGACCGTGATAAACTGGATCCAAAGTATCAATACCAGGGTGATGAGTATTTCTCTGATGAGAACCATTATTTCAATTTTATCAATATCTCCAATGCAAAAAATGTTTGGGTACGCAATATGACGGCGCTTCATTTTGCCAGCAGTGTGGTGCAAAGCAATGCAGGGTCAAAATGGATAACCGTGCAGGATTGTGAATCATGGGAACCTGTTTCCATCCGGATGGGCTCCAGGAGATTCACTTACCACATGAATGGACAGTTCTGCCTGGTACAAAGATGCTTTTCACAGAAAGGCAGGCACTCCTTTGTTTTACAGGGACAGGAAGCAAGCGGGAATGTTTATTTGAATTGCAGGGCCATAAATCCTTTCTCAACCAGTGAACCACATAATCATTGGGTAAATGGTATTTTGTATGATAACGTGAAGGCTCCACTCACTGCCAGATATTGGGATTTTATTATTGGCTGGGCCGGAGCGAATATTGTTTTTTGGAATTGTGAAGGTGATTTTCTGATCCAGCGACCTCCAACAGCACAGAATTATTCCTTTGGTCATATAGGGGTGAACGCAGTAATATTTAATGCCGGTTTGCAGGACCTCTCCAAACCAAATGGGCATGTTGAGTCTATGGACAAGCATGTTGCTCCCCAAAGCCTGTATCTTACACAATTAAAAGAGAGATCAGGTGAGGCAGCGGTACAAAATATTGTAGGAAAATCAGCGCCTTTCTGAATAACTTCAGCAATTGAATCCTAAAAAGACCATAAATGCGAATTAAGCCTGCTATTCTGTTCTTCTTTCTTATCCTGTTGTTTAATCATTCCATACTGGCCCAAGCCATCTCAAAAGAAGAATTGATATTTCTTACTTCAGAATGGAAAGGTGAAAGATTTCCGGATGGGAGGCCAAAAATTTCCGACAATCTTTTAGAAAGAGCAAAACACATCATGATTGATGATGCCTGGACTGTATTAAAAAACGAAGGCTACCTGAATCAGTTTGAAGGGAACTGGAAAACTGTTAATGATACTCCAATGACCGGGCGGGCAGTTACAGCCATGTATATGCCCAGCCGCCCTGATGTTGAGAAGAATATTAAGGAAAGGGGAGCCAGGCAGGGTAGGAAAGGAAATACCAATTCCTGGCCGATAGATATATTAACGAAAGGGGATCTTTATGTTGCTGATGCTTTTGGGAAAATCAGTGGCGGGGGTATCATGGGCGCTACTCTTGCGAATTCTATTTATAGTAAATCAGGCAATGGTGTTGTCTTTGATGGAGCAGCCAGGGATTTACAGGAGATCAGGAATATAAAAGGATTTAATGCTTTTGTTCGGGACTTCCATCCTTCATTTACAGAACAAATGGTATTGATGGGTCTCAATTCGCCTATCCGCATTGGAAATGCCATGGTGCTCCCTGGTGACCTGGTGATTGCGAATAGAGAAGGGGTTCTTTTTATTCCGGCTCATATGGCCGAAGAAGTAGTGAATACATCTGAATTTGTTATCCGCAAAGACCAGTTCGGGTTTGAGATGGTTAAAACTGGTAAATACAGCACCGGTGAAATAGATAGCCAGTGGAATGAAGAAATTAAAACTGAATTTTTGAAATGGCTGGAAAAGCATCCTGAATTAGGCAAAATGACGCGTGCTGAACTGGATAAAGTAATGAGTAAGAGAACATGGTAAAAAAGAAAACCGGATTGTTGTTTTATTAAACAACAATCCGGTTCGCGATGTACTTCTTATTCAAAGAATGGCACTCCGGGCGTAGCGTATTTTTTCAAACCTTCTACATTTATATCCACACCTATTCCTGGTTTGTCAGACAAAACCAAAAACCCTTTTTCTATAAAAGGCTTATCATAAGTAACGATCTCCTTCCATTTAGGCTCGGTATCACTTAATGTTTGCCATTCCAGGATATGGAAATTGGGAACTGCAGCACAAACATGGGCAGAGGCCATAGCTCCTAAAAATGAACCAACCATATGGGGTGAGAATGGAGTATAATAAGCATTGGCAAGTGCAGCTATTCGTTGGCCCTCTCCAAGGCCTCCACATTTTTGTAGATCCGGCATAATCAGATCAACAGCCGCTTCAGACAACAAACGTGTAAAACCATAAGTAAGATAGAAATTTTCACCTCCGCAAATGGGAGTACTTGTTTCCTGGGTAATTGCCTTATAAGCATCAACATTATCTGCGGGAACAGGCTCTTCAAGCCACATAAGATTTAAAGGTTCCATAACCTTTGCTACTTTACGGCCGGTAGGCGCATCATATCGTCCGTGCATGTCTACACAAATATCGATATGAGGTCCTACTGCTTTTCTAACTGCTTCTATGGAGTTAAACATTCTTTCTACTTCAGCCAGGCTTGCCGTCCAGTTATAACGGTCATACTTGTTAGGATCAGTAGCTGAGTCAATATCAAACTTAACAGCAGTATAGCCTCGTGCTACTGCATCTTTTGCCGCTTTTGCATAATCATCCGGTCCGGGATTACGAACGGCATATAATTCTGTATCGCAATATACCCGTACTTTATCCCTGAACTTTCCGCCTAATAATTGATAAATAGATAAGTTAACTGCTTTGCCTCATAGATCCTACAATGCTGCATCAAATGCGCTCAATACAGCTACATACATACCGGATTGTGCACCACCAAAGAAAGCCTGTTTGCGGAATTCTTCAAAAATGCGGTTGGGAGTCAAAGGGCTTCTTCCCCTTAACTGCCTTCCAAGCCGTTGAACCAGGTAATAGGTGCCTCCCACTGCATCTACGCCTTCTCCGCATCCATAGATATCCTGGTTGGTAAAGATTTTCACAAACAGTCCTCCGCCGGAATAGGCACATTTTACATCAGTGATTTTCAAATCAGAGGGTGCAGAAGGTTTTGGTGTTTTTTCCATGGCATTTGTAAGGCCCTGACCAAACGTATTGCTCAGGCCAACAAATGGCGCCATTCCTGCGGCAAGGGCCGCCTTGGTCATAAATGATCGTCTTGAGGTTGACATAATTCCTTTATTAAAGTGGTCAATAATTTATTTGATTTTGTTCTTTTAATGTTACTGTAGTTTTACCAGGTTCTGTCTTTTAAAAAGTTCTGTATGGTTTCTTTTGGAACAGGAAGTTCATTTATATGATCATTGAGCCATTTGGAGAAATCTTTCTCTATGTCGTCAGCCCATCGGGTATCAATTTGCCCGGCTGTATATTTCCCTTCTCTTAGGCGCTGGTGACCAAACATATCTCTCAGCCTTACAATTTCAGAGGTAACCACCACTCTTTCTGCGAGCTGGGGTGGAATAAATACTACTACGCCCAGTTTACCTAACACAACATCTCCTGGCATTACGGTTACTGTTCTTATACGTGTTGGATGATTAATGCCCACAATCATTGTTGTGAGATCGCGATTATTTCCGCCTCCGGGATTGTGAAAAGAGGGATCATAACTGGTATAATAAGAAGTAAAACCTCCAATTTCCTTTAAGCCTTCCAGGTCTCTTATTGCTCCGTCATAAACGATACCATTTCCTGTTCTTGCATAGATGGCATTACCAACATTATCACCAATGGTTGGCCCGTTTCTTTTTGCTCCAAATTGATCAGCCACATATACATCTCCTTTTACCAGCATTTCCACAGCCCAAACGTTCTGTGCTCTTCTGCCTTCTTTCCTTCCTATTGAATCAATAGCTTTCCATACGTCAGGACGGCCGGGCATAAAGGTGGCGGTTACAGCGCGGCCTACCAGCACACTATCAGGATTGATCACCTGCCAGTCTTCCGCAATCTGGTACCGGTAACCCGCATTGCTCATAGTTGCCCAGGCCTCCTCTACACTCACCTGTTTCATTCTGCGAATTATATCATCGGGCACCTTTGGACGTCCATCAGGAAATCTTTCTCCCTTCCATTCGGAGGTTAATGTGATCAGGTCCGCCTTGGACATCTGAACAGATTGGGATCTCACAAGGTTAATAGTCAATAGCAGCGTGAAGCAGCACAGCAGGTGTTTCGTTTTGGTCATAACATTTATTTTTTGAGTTATACTTTAATAATAAGACGAGATATTTTCTTTGGGCCGGCGGGCCCTTAACTATAAAAATGCTATCGGTCTTTTGGAAATATTTTACCATTTGCCAAAAGACCGATAACTCAAGTGTCCTGTTGCAAGCGGGCAATTGCGGCAAATTCATCGTGCAGCTTTACTCCCAGTCTTTCAAATATTTCATAGTGTTTCATATAAATGGAATGATTGTGAAAATCAGGATGGAAATTGGCCAGCAGTTTTACCTTTTGCGCTGCCTCATCCAGGCTTTTATACATCCCGAGTTCTGTTGCGCTCAATAAAAATCCACCGCAGGCGACGCTGTCTGAACCTGAATTCATTTTAATATGTACAGGCAGGTTGAATATATCAGCGATTATCTGAGTGAGGAGCGGAAAGGATGCATAGGTTCCATTGGCGGAAAGACTCTTAAAACCGCGATGTTCCTGTAAAGTTTTTCCAATACTGTAAAAGGCAAACAGGACGCCTTCAATAGTTGCCCGTACAAAATGTTTCAATTCATGTTTGATGTTTAACCCAAAGTAAACGCCGCGAGCATTGGGGTTCCACATTGGTGCTCGTTCACCTTGCAGGTAGGGGAGAAAGATCAATCCCTCTGATCCTGGCGATACCTTGGCAGCATCCAGGATCATATTCTCAATACATTCCTCCAGTTCATAATCTCTTGTGAAATCACCAAACTGCTTGGCATACCATTCAAATGTTGAACCCGCATTATTAGTAGGGCCGCCGGTAACATAATTACCTTCAGTAAGTATATAATTGAATATCCGTTGTTGTTCATCCTGGATCACTTCTTTCCCAACAACCCTTACCGCGCCACTTTCTTCGATAGTTATAGTTGCCTTTCCATCACCCCATACTCCGGCGCCAAGTGTAGCCATACAGCCATCACTGGATCCAACTATGATCTTTATTTTATCATGAAGCCCCAGCAAGGTCTGGTATTCCTTTTTCAGGCTTTTAGGTGAGTATAGAACAGATACCAGCTCCGGTAAATGCTGTTTTGTGATCCCTGCACGTTTTAAAGCCTCCTCTTCCCATCGTAACTGGTGGATATTTAAAAAACCTGTAGCGGAAGCTACGCTATGGTCAATTACATATTCATCTGTCAGTTGCTGGATAATATAGGCCTTAATAGAAAGGAATTTTTTTGAGGCCTTGAATCGTTCGCTATCATTGTTCTTTAGCCAGGTGATCTTATTTAACGGTGACATGGCATGCAGTGGTGTACCAGTGACCTTATACAGGGATTTTCCGAGTTCAGAATTTTTCAGGTCTTCAGCTTCAATTTTTGCACGATTGTCTGACCACACCATAGCGTTTCCAATGGGTGCTCCAAACTTATCTATCGGCAACACACTGTGCATAGCTGAGCTAAAGCAGATGCTGACTATATTATGCTTTTGCGGATGTATTTTTTCATTCAGAAAATTCTTCAGAATGTAAAGCATGGTAATGAAGATCTGCTCAGGATCCTGTTCACTATAATCAGGCCTGGCATGAAAAGTAGGATAGGAACCTTTGGCAGACCCAAGCAGGCTACTATTCATGTCAAATGCAGTTACCCTGATGGCTCCTGTTCCGATTTCGATAGTAACTATACAGTCCATAAAAAAAATTTATTCGGTTGGGGTAATGTTTTTCTTTCTAAACTCACTGGGTGTATATCCCGTTAGTTTTTTAAAAGTGGTTGCAAAATGTTGTGATGAATAAAATCCTGTATCCAGCGCGATATCCGTGACATTCACATCCGGTCGTTTTAATAACTTGATCGCTTCCGAAATGCGAATATTGATTAAATAATTCAGGGGAGAGAACCCGGAATAGTTCTTCACCTTTTCCGTAAAAGCGGTAATGCCTAAACCTACTATTGCAGCCATTTCTTCTACCGTCCAGTGATGTGACAGGTCTGCCCTGAGTGATTCTTCCAGCTTAAGGAATGATTTTGGAAAATCCCGGCGGGCATTATTCTGTCTTGATAATTGACGGGCAATTAAAATGAAAAGCTCATCAATTGTCTGGTTGATACGTGCAGTGAATCCTATTTCCTGTTTAAGTAATTCTACGCTGATTGTTTGAAACAGCGTAGCTGCTTCTTTTAGCATCGGTAATATAGAGGTTTGGTTAATTAAGAGGATCTTGATAATGTTTCGGCATTCACCTTCATTTAGTCGAGTCCATTTCCCCAGTTCAAAGGTGCCGGAATGATTTGGCCTAAATTCCAGTTGTAACCATGAAACTGTACCAATGTCCAGTAGATCCTTTTCACCACCAAAGCTTTGGCCTGGAAATATAATGGCAAGATCTCCAGGATAAAGGATGTGATGCTGATTGTCTATCATCCAGTCAAATCTCCCATCAATTACATAGTAAAAGCGTAGAAACTCAGAAGTTTCCCTTTTCAGGGAATCAAATTGTATGGTATTATTTTTTTTGTAAGCAAACTCAATGATATGAGGAAAAGCATGAAGCTCCTTGCAATCTCTTTTTAAAACGTTCTGATTCATGCTGGCAATTGACCCGATTCGTTCAACGATATTACTAATAATTGGTAATCAGATTGTTCATTATCTTTCACCGTATAATCTTGGAAGTTTTTTCTTGGGAAGATTGGATACTTTGTATAACCGTACAAAAGACACTTATTTTATCGACTTCAGCTGAATAGTAACCCTGAAAGATCTTCCAATCAAGGATAAGAGGCTTGTATACCCATAATGAAATTAATGACCGGAAGCTTATTGGCCAAATGAGTAATCGGTCTTCACTGTATTTAAATTTTGTAGTGTATAAGAGACGAAGCAAGTTTCTTCCCGACTCCTGTTTTTACAGGAGTTTTTGTTTAAAGAGCTGGTATCTCTAAGGAGTTCTAAATCAAAAGTTTTCAATAAATCGACAATTAAATAAATCTCAAAACATGAAGTTGCCTTACTTGCTTGCTGCCTTAATCGCCATTTTTATAAGCGTATTAGGTAATTCCCAATCCACACCGCCGCCTGTAGTTGAAGATTTCAAACCCTCAGAGCTCAATCAACCCGGACAGGAATACCCCATGGTCAATTCCCAGGGATATGCCAGGTTCCGCATTGTAGCACCTGCTGCGGACAGTGTCAAGGTAAGCCTTGGCCTTGGTGGCCGGGGAGGTACCAGGTTAACGAAAGGTTCCGATGGAATTTGGACCGGAACTACAGAAGGGCCTATGGATGAAGGGTTTCATTATTATCACATAAACATTGATGGAGGAACCTTTAATGATCCAGGCACTTTAAATTTTTATGGATCCACCAGGTGGGAAAGCGGTATTGAGATCCCGGCTCACGATAAGGATTTCTATGCCATGAAGAATGTGCCGCATGGTCATGTTCAACAGGTGCTTTTCCCTTCTCCCAGCACAAATACCTCAAGAAGAGCTTTTGTATATACACCTCCGGGCTATGAAAATGATTCAAAGAAACGCTATCCTGTTTTATACCTGCAGCATGGCTGGGGCGAAGATGAAACCGCCTGGAGTAACCAGGGTCACGCTAACCTGATCATGGACAATTTGATTGCCGACAAAAAGATCGAGCCATTTATCATTGTAATGACGTATGGTATGACAAATCAAATGAGATTTGGAGGAGGCATTCGAAATTTCAAGGTTGATACATTCCAGACAGTGCTTGTAGACGAGTTGATCCCTTATGTAGATGCTAACTTCCGTACTGTAAGCAAACAGACGCAACGCGCTATGGCAGGCCTTTCCATGGGAGGAATGGAAACGCATTCAATTACACTTAACAGGCCTGGTGTATTTTCTTATTATGCGCTACTGAGCGGTGGTACTTATACTCCGGAGGAAATAAAGGATAAATCAAATGTGAAACTTGTTTTTCTTAGCTGTGGTAGTAAGGAAAGACCGGAAGGAGTTAAAAACGCGGCCACTGCCCTGGCAGGTGCTGGCTATAATGCAGTTTCGTTTGTTTCAGAGAATACAGCTCATGAGTTTCTTACCTGGCGCCGTAGTTTGTATCAATTAGCGCCGCTTCTTTTTAAGGAAAAGAAGTAGGATAAATCAGAATGTGTCGGCCTGCCTTATTACTGCCCTGGGTATTCGGGAATGAAATAAGGCAGGCCGCTTCATTGCTATCTATCCGGTTAAGACCTTAATGCATCATCATTTTTCACCTTGTTGATGTATTCAGAAGGAAGCATATTGAACCGGGCTTTAAATGCTTTGGCAAAATAATTTGGTGTGGAGAAACCAACAGAATATGCAATCTGGGCCACATTTTTTTTGCTTTTCCGGAGTAATTCTGCTGCCTTGTCCAGCTTTACTGAACGGATAAATTCTACTGGAGTTTCACCTGTCAATTCAAGAATCTTGCTGTACAGTGTACTGCGGCTCATCCCCACATGTCTGCTAAGCTCTTCTACCGAAAGATTTGGGTTGGTTAGATTCTCATCCAGGTATACCATAATCTCATTCAAAAGCTTCTCCTCGTCTGATTTTATATCTGATTCGGGAGTCAGTACTTTAATTTGACGTTTGTAAGTGCTTTTAAGTGTGTTATTAAGCGTGAGCAGGTTATTGATCTTGGCATTGAGTATCTGGAAATTGAATGGCTTGGTGATATAATCATTTGCTCCCGTGCCAAGCCCCATCAACTGGTCCTTTTCACCAGTTAGGGCAGTCAACAGTATTACCGGGATATGGTTAGTTCGTTTATCAGATTTTATTTTCCGTGTAAGTTGAATACCATCCATATTGGGCATGCTAATATCACTTACAATAAGCTGGGGATGGTGCGATAATATTTTTTGCCAACCATCTTTACCATCCACTGCTTCAATAATCCGGAAGTAGGTCTGCAAATTCTCTTTAAGGTAAAGCCGGAAATCTTCGTTGTCTTCTACCAGCAATACACTGGGCCGGGTATTGTTAGCAGTTACTGTACTGGCATCATCTATTTTAATGTCTTCTACAATACTAACAGTACCTGGCAATTCAGATTTTGCAGATACCGGTTCATTCATTTCTGTCTGAACCGCCGGCTGGCTGTTCAGAATTGTAAATGGTAGCCTGATGTTGAATGAAGTACCTATTCCAGGTTCTGTATCTACTTCAATCTCTCCATTATGCATTTTTACAAACTCACGGGTAATTGAAAGTCCAATACCTGTTCCCTGGTTGAGGATAGAGAGACTGGAAGAATGCTGAAAGAAACGTTCAAAAATCTTTTCCTTTTTATCAACGGGAATTCCAATTCCTGTATCAGACACTCTAATGGAAATCCACTGAACTGCCATCTCTTCCTGTTTTTCAACAGCCGACAATTCAAGAGATATTTTGCCGCCCTGGTGAGTGAATTTAAAGGCGTTTGACAATAGATTAAATAGTATCCGCTCAATTTTATCGTGATCAAACCGGGTATAGAATTTCTCAATTTTGGTAGAGAACTCAAAACTGATTTTTTTTCTTTCGGATAGATCCTTGAATGAATCACAGGTTTCCTGTATGAATGATACAAGTTCGCCTTCGGTAGTAAGTAGGGTCAATTCCTGTTCTTCCATTTTCCGGAAATCCAGCAATTGATTAACAAGATTTAATAATCGTCGGGCATTCCGTTTAATCATCTGTAGCTGGCCTGACCATGGTTCATTTTTTTGTTCCGTTAATAATTTTTCTGCCGGTCCCACGATAAGTGAAATTGGTGTTCTAAACTCATGGCTAAGGTTTGTCAGGAATTTTATTTTGAGTAAGTCAAGTTCATGTATTCTTTCCGCTTCCTTGCGTTCCTGTTCCGAACGGATTTTAATTTGTTCGATTGCCAGTTTTCTTTTGATTTTTCGAATAGCGCTATACCTGAGATAAAAGAGGAGGCTAATTATTGCCACTAAATAAATAACATAAGCATAAGTACTGCGCCAAAAGGGAGGATGTACAAATATTTTGATGGAGCTTCCCTCATTGTTCCATACCCCATCATTATTGCTTGCGCGAACACGGAATATATATTCTCCCGGGTCCAGGTTCATATAAGAGGCAGTATTTGAATTTCCCACATAATTCCAGTCGTCGTCAAAACCCTCCAACTTGTATGCATACTGGTTTTGCTCAGGCGATGTATAGTTCAATCCTACGAAGCTCAGTGCGAAATTTTGCTTGTAGTCAAGATTGATCTGCGTGGCCACCGAAATATTTTCTTTAATAGGGCCTTCAGCGGAGGGGATAACCGATTGATTTGAAATACGAAGGTCTGTCAACACAATGCGTGGCACATTATTGTTCTTTCTGAATTCCGAAGGATTGAAATAATTGAAACCTTCAACTCCCCCAAAATACAATTCACCATCCTGAAGTCGCAGACCGGAGTTTTGAAGAAAATTGTTATTCTGCACGCCGTTGTGATGAGTATAATTGTGAACCTTCCCGGATGTGGGATCAATACTGCTTATTACTTTATTGGTACTTACCCAAATCCACCCCTGTTGATCTTCCAGTATATTATATATAGAACTGTTGAGAAGCCCTTCTTTTTCACCGTAGATCACCTGGTCATGGGTATCTTTTTTAAACATCACCAGGCCACCTCCAAAAGTTCCTGCCCACATATTGCCATTTTTATCTAACAGTAATGAAAGTACTTTATCATCGGGTAAATGGCTGGTCCAGGTGCTAAACAGCGTGGATTTACCAGTGGCCGGCTCGAACATTACTACCCCTCCGCCATGAGTGGCAATCCATACATTACCCCTGGAATCCAGTTCCAGGTCACGGATAAAGCCATTGATGGATAATTGTATATCATTTGGATATTTAGGCTTGGGTGTGAACCGGCGTATAACTTTATATTCGGAATTTAAAACATTGATGCCATTGCCATTTGTGCCTACCCATATATTCCCACTCCTGTCCTCCACCATGCAAAAAATCTCATTGGAATTAAGATTTCCAATTGCATCATTGCTGCTGATCTTTTCTAATTTTTTATTGGCAAGGTCAAATAAATATAACCCATTGGTATAGGTTCCAATCATCAACCTGTGTTGCGAATTCATTAATAATGAAGAAATGGAGAGATAGCCGGTGCTGGAGGGCGAAGGTCTTAATTCGAAATGATGGAATAACCGGCTTTTTGAATTGAAGAGGCTGAGTCCACCACCTGTTCCAACCAATATATTTCCATTACCTGCATCAGCAAACGCACTGACCCAGGAAGATTGTAATCCATTTTCATCAAATATGTTGCTGGTAATGGAATTGAATATGCTTAGGTTTCTGTCGTATTTATTAATCCCACCCCCGAAAGTTCCCAGCCAGCAGATGCCTTCATTGTCCAGGTAAATGCTACGTACGGATTGTGCGCTCAGGCTATGGTTGTTTCGAAAATCGGATGAGTATTGGGCGATACGTCCGGTAGCAATGTCCAGGATATCCAAACCCATCCCGGTGCCAATCCATAATTTTCCTCCGGCCGAAGCAATAGACTGAACATTGTTGCCCGATAAAGATTTTCCATCTTCTCCATCCCTGTAATAGTTGAAGAACTTATTACCTGTATTCCCATAAAGACTCAGGCCCTGGTTTGTGCCGATCCAGACATTTCCAATTCTGTCTTCAGTTATGGCATTAATTCCATTCCCGGCTAAACTTGAAGGGTCTCCACTTATAGCCTGAAACTGTTTCATCACCAATGTAGCCGGATCATATTGGAATAGTCCATTAGTAGTTCCAATCCACATCCGGTGCCGGCTGTCCTCAAAAGCAGAAAGACCGGAAGTGATTTTAGGGGCCCCGGCCTGAACTGGAATATTGATGACCTTTCCGGTTTTTGGATCCAGCACATCAAATCCTGCGAAATGAATTAACCAGATACGACCGAGATAGTCGCTACGAACAGCTCTTATCACATTACTTTTTATACTCCGGCCATTTGCATTACTGGGAAGCCTGATGAACGCATCTTTGGTTCTGTCATATAATGTTAAAGAACCGCCTCCAGTTCCTATCCATAAATTTCCAGCCTTATCCTCATGAAGGGAAAGGATTTCGTTTGAAGGTAAGCTGGTTGAGTCATCTGGCTTATGACGATAAACCCGGAAACTGTTTCCATCAAATTTATCAAGGCCGTCATCCGTACCAAACCACAACAGTCCGGCCCTGTCTTTCAGAATTACATTTACCGTATTGGAAGAAAGGCCATTTTTGGTAGTAAGAGCAGTAAAATTAATGTCTTCCTGTGCGAGTGTCCTGGAGACAGACCCAATTACTATTAAACTAAACAGGAAATTCTTTCTTAAACTCATGGCGAAAGTTAATTCATTATTTAGATCTGGCAGTATAACCTTCCCGTGTTTAACACCATCCTTTTTTGCAGACTCACTATAAATGGTAAGTGCAGTTACTATTTTAGACGTCAGGACGATAAAATTTCTCCTAAGGCCAAATTTGTCCCTTGTTATACTTTTATTATAAAGAATATTAATCAGTTTGATCTTCAGGCTCAGTAATTATGACATGTATAGTACGGTTTACTGTCAAAATTCCCTGTGAGCGATAAACAGGTATTAATTCCTGTCTGTTCAAACATTATTTCCATGAATTCCCACAAATAAGCCATCCTTTCACTCAGCGTCCGGTTAGCTTTGTTTGTCTTGGCTGATTATGACTGTGTAAATAATATATTTCCCCGGTCTGAATGTAACGATTCAAACAAACCACTTATTTAACCAAACAACTGCTGTATGAAGGAAAAAACCTAACCGCTTTCCCTACATCCCATATTGAATGATAAGAATGCAGTTGCATTCCATGCTGGTTTGAAAAAAGATTTCAGAACCAGGTAGGCTTCTATTTACCTAA
>Ga0207648_10002858_pt1 | contig 18270 bp, 15 predicted proteins | sample KBSMisM32_FD_184310 | JGI IMG/M metagenome (GOLD analysis project Ga0207648, IMG submission 184310) | Miscanthus rhizosphere microbial communities from Kellogg Biological Station, Michigan, USA - KBS Miscanthus M3-2 (SPAdes) (version 2) | ecosystem: Host-associated > Plants > Roots >...
GCGGCCTGCAGTTCCTGGACCTGATCCAGGAAGGCAACATCGGCCTGATGAAGGCGGTCGACAAGTTCGAATACCGCCGCGGCTACAAGTTCTCGACGTACGCCACGTGGTGGATCCGGCAGGCGATCACCCGTTCGATCGCCGACCAGGCCCGCACCATCCGCATCCCGGTGCACATGATCGAGACGATCAACAAGCTCAACCGCATTTCCCGGCAGATGCTGCAGGAGATGGGGCGCGAGCCGACGCCTGAAGAGCTGGCGGTGCGCATGGAAATGCCGGAGGACAAGGTGCGCCGCGTCCTCAAGATCGCCAAAGAGCCGATCTCGATGGAAACGCCGATCGGCGACGACGAGGATTCGCACCTGGGGGATTTCATCGAGGACACCTCGGTGGATTCGCCGATCGATTCCGCGACGATGGAGTCGCTGCGCGAGACCACGCACGCCGTGCTCGCGGGCCTCACGCCGCGCGAAGCGAAGGTCCTGCGCATGCGCTTCGGCATCGACATGAACACCGACCACACGCTGGAAGAGGTCGGCAAGCAGTTCGACGTCACGCGCGAGCGCATCCGTCAGATCGAAGCGAAGGCGCTGCGCAAGCTGCGTCACCCGAGCCGCAGCGAGCAGCTCCGCAGCTTCCTGATGGAAGACTGAGAGGTGTCAGGCTGAGCCTGACCCACGTAACAAAAAGGGCCGGTGGCGAAAGCTGCCGGCCCTTTTTTCATGTTGGGAACTCCCCACAGGGGGAAGACGTCTCAAGTATCAGAAGTGGTGAGTTTCGAGGTGTGGCCGATGGGCCTGTTCTTCTACTTCATACTGTTCGCGGTTGCCTGCCTTTACGGCTGGCTGTCGCGCTCGACGCGCGGTTAGTCCCGAGCTTCTTCAGCGCTCGCATCAGCTCGCCGCGACGAGACGTCACGGCAACACCTTCCAATTTGAGCCAGCGCGCGAGCTGAGTCAGCTCCGCCGCCAACGGCTCCACGATCTGACCGACACGTACGCCTTGCTCGGCGCTACCGCCGCGCACTTCCAGGCGTCCGTGCTGCCGATTCGCCTTGAGATCGACGCGGCCGACCAGCCGATCGCCGAGCAGGAACGGCAGCACATAATAGCCGTGCAGGCGCTTGTGGATCGGCGTGTAGATTTCCAGCCGGAAGTAGAAATCGAACAGGCGCTCGGTGCGCTGTCGTTCCCAGATCAACGAATCGAACGGCGAGAGCAGCGCGCTCACAGCGGCCCGACGCGGATACACTGCATCCTTGTGCAAATACGCTTGCTGCTTCCAGCCTTCCACTGAGACTGGCTGGAGCGTGCCCTCCTCTACCAGCTCTGCAATGCGCAGCGCTGCATCCTCAGCCGGCAGGCGAAAGTAGTCGCGCAGATCTCGCGCCGTCCCGACTCCGAGCGCCCGTGCCGACACCGCCATCAGCTCGCGTCGCGCCTGTTCCGGCGACGGCGCGCTCACGTTCCGCACGTGCTCCGGCAACACGCGCTCGGTGAGATCGTAGAGACGCTCGAAATTCCGGCGCCGCGCCGTGGTCACGTCGCCGATCCAGAACAGCCACTCGAGGATTTCCTTGCCCTGGCTCCAGCCCCACCAGCTGCCTTTCGATTTGCCGCAGTCGGCCAGCTCACTGGCACCGAGCGCGCCGCGTTCGCGAATCTGCTCCAACGCCGAGGTTACGAGTTCCTTGTGCGAAGTCGCGTAGCGGCGCAGGCGTTTCCACGTGCCCTCGCCGTTGCGCGCACGATCCATGCGCCAGCGAAACAGCGGAAAGAGTTCGATCGGCAGGAACGAAGCCTCGTGCCCCCAGTACTCGAACAGCGAGCGGCTGCCGTCATACGCCGCGCGCTCGAGCAGTTCCGGCGCGTACGAGCCGCAGCGCGAAAAAATCGGCAAGTAATGCGACCGCACCAGCACGTTCACCGAATCGATCTGCACTGCGCCGAGACGGTGCACGATCTTGCCGAGCGCCGCTGCATTCTTCGGCGTAGCGAGCGCGGGCACGAACAACTGAGCCGCGAGCGCGACGCGCCGGGCCTCTGCGATGGAAAGCATTTGACTCAATGTCGTCTGTCCGCCGTCGTTAGAGATTAAGTTACAGCCCTTACGACAAATTCGTCCTCGGCCTCACACCGCTGCTGTGAACTGCGTTGCGTAGCGCCGCCAGCCGCTCTGGCAGCATGCCCGAGTGTTCAATGCGAGGTGCCCGCCCATGGGAGCATCCCCAGAAGTTTCGATCGATCTGCCGGCCGACGAGTTGCTCTCGCCGATGCCGCCCGCTCCCGTCAAGGCCGCCCGCTCGACCGCTGTGACCGCGGATTACGAAGCGACGGTGGAAATCGAGCTGACCGCGGAACAGATGGACGCATTGCTGAGCGCCGGACCCCTGCCTTGACAGGGATGACGCGCGCCGGCGCGCTCATCACATGTTCGGCTTGCCCGGGTACCGACGCATCAGCTCGGTGACGACCGCGTTGACCTTCACCTTCGGATTCGCCAGCGACTCTTCCGTCACCACGCCCTCCGACACGCCTTCCCAGATCAGTTGTTTCTTCTCGGCATCGACGATGTCGAGATTGATCGTGCCGACCTGGTAGGTAACGGTGCGGTCGTCCGGATACATCGGCCAGCCGCCGTACAGCCCGTCGCGATACCGGTAATAGCCGCCCGGCGTCGGGCGGGATTCGGTGCGGTCGCGCGTATTCATGTAGAAGTTGACGAGCAGATCCGGGTTCTCCGCGCTGTATTTGTAACCACGCGCTTCCATCGCCGTCGTGACTGAGCTCTTGAAGTAACTCGTGACCAGCGTCGAGTAGCCGCCGCGATCCGTTCCTGTCTCTTTCGGGAAACCGAAGGTGCGATAGACGGAGAAATCCGCCTTTCTGTCGTAGTCGACGCGCATCTCCGGCGCATCCGTGGTCGCGCAGCCCGCAAGCATTGCGACCAGCAGCGCCACGATCGTGAATCTCGCTTTACACATGGGACACAGTGTCGCGCGATGCGGTCATCACGGCAACGTCGGATAGCGAGTGTCCGCGCTTGCCGTTACCCTTGGCGGCGCCGACCGGGACCCACGCATGGACTATCGACGAATCACACCCGCCGTACTCATTCTGCTCGCGTGCGCGCTGCTGACACCGCTCAGCGCGCGCAGCGCCGAGGCGCGCGATCCGTTCGAGAAGGTGCGCGAAAGCTTCCGCAAGGCCTACGAGGAAGTCGATGATCCGGCTGCGAAACGACGTCCCGACAGCGAAGCGCTGCGCAACTATCCGCTCTACCCGTATCTGCAGGCTGCGCGCATCCGGCGCGCGCTCGCGGACGCAGGTGACGATCTCGGCTCGGTCGATCAGCGCGCGCAAACGTTCATCACCGCGTACGAGAGCGAGCCGGTCGGCAAAGGTCTGCGCCGAGTGTGGCTGACCAGCCTCGCTGAGCGCGGTCACTGGCAACAGTTCCTCGAGCAGTATCGCGCGAATATTGCGGACGACGCGCTCGAGTGTCAGAGCTTCACCGCGCGCATCGAGCTCGAGCGCACCAGCGATCTCGCGCCTCTCATCGCCAAACGCTGGCTGACTCCGCGCAGCCTGCCGGATTGCGAACGTGCATTCGATTGGATGCGCGCACAGGATGCGCTGACGCCGGAGCTCATCGAGCAGCGCGCACGCATGGCGTTGAAAGAAGCCAACAGCGGCTTCGCTCGGGAAATCGCGGCATTCCTTCCGGCTGACCGCGCAGCTGCGGTGCTGCAATGGGCGTCGCTACTGGAGGATCCGCAAAGACAGATCGACGCACTGATCGCCGCGCCGTCGACCACGGTCGAAGACGAAGCACTGCTCGCCGGTTGGACGCGCTACGCGCGCAGGGATCGCGACCTCGCGATGCGTCGCTTCGACGCGTTCACTCGCGCTCGCGGCTTGACGGAAACGACTGCGAGTCGCTATGCGCTCGCGCTGGCTCTGGCGCTGTCGTGGGATCGAAACGCGGAAGCGCTGCGCTATTTCGATCGCGTCGCGGCGGCCGATCTCGACGATTACGCGCTGGAGTGGGCAGCACGCGCCTCGATCTGGAACAGCGATTGGCGCCGGCTCGCCAACACGATCGCCGCGATGTCCGATACGCAACGCGGTCTCACGCGCTGGCGCTACTGGGCCGCACGCGCCGCCGAGCACAACGACGACGCGAAACTCGCGCGGCAGCTCTACGAATCCACGCTGACCGACGACAACTATTACTCCGTCGCCGCCGCGTCGCGACTCGGACAAACGTTCGCGCCGCATCCGGAAAAGCCGGTGATCGACGAAGTGCAGCTGAAGCAGATCGCGCAGCTGCCCGCGCTGGTGCGCGCCCGCGAGCTGTTCCGCAGCGAGATGCGCGATCTCGCGAATCAGGAATGGGCGTACGGCTACGACATGCTGCCGCAGCCGTCGCGACCACAGGCCGTGCAGCTCGCGTCGCGCTGGGGCTGGCACGACCAGGCGATCATGACTTCTGCGCAATTGCGCCTGTTCAACGATTACGCGCTGCTCTATCCGCAGCCCTTCGACCGCGAAGTGCGCGCAGCGTCCGAGCTGACCAAGTTGCCGCGCGAGCTGATCTATAGCGTGATGCGCCAGGAAAGCTTGTATCGCCCCGATGCCGTTTCTTCGGCCGGCGCTCAAGGGCTGCTGCAGCTGATGCCGGATACGGCACGCAGGACGGCACGCACCTGGAAGCAACCGAAGCCGGGTGAGGACGCACTGTTCGATCCGAACGTCGCGATCGTCCTCGGCGCCGCACACTTGAAAACGCTGCTGGATCGTTTCGGCGGTCAGACCGCCGTTGCACTTGCTGCGTACAACGGCGGGCCCAACGCCGCCGCTCGCTGGGTTCCGCCGCAACCGGTCGAAGCGGACGTGTGGATCGAGAACATTCCGTTCAACGAGACGCGCACGTATGTGCAGCGGATTCTGTGGCACAACCTCGTGTTCAACTGGTTGAAGAGCGGGGAGCCGCAGAAGGCGGATGGATGGCTGGGCAACGTGGGGCCGGCCGTGGTGGCGCAGCCGGAGTCAGGCTGAAGCCTAGAGTTGCCCAACGCTCTTCAGTGGCGTGCGCACCGTCGGTGCTTGCTTGAGCAGACCCTCGATGGCTTCGACTGCGTCTTTCGCATTCGTCACGAAGAAATCGGCGCCGGCTTCCTGCATGCGTGTCGATGAGCGCTCGACGTCGACGTCCACAGCGAGCGGTCGCAGGACGATGAGCTTGGTCTCCGGCAACGCGCTGCGCAGGCGACGGCAGAAGTTGCGCACTTCCGCGCCGCGCGTCGGCGAGATCGCACCGATGCAGACGGCGAGCGGCCGATGCCCGATTGTCTCGTTGACGGCGTCTTCCGCCGACAGATCCAGCGGGACCAGCGTCATCGTCTTTGCGCCGACTGCAGCACGCAGCAGCTCGAGCGCCGTCTGATCCTCGGGCGTGCGCGCCGCCAGGCCAATCACCGGCGCCACCTCGTGACTTTCATCGGCGGGCGCCATCTGCAACGCGGTTTCGTTGATCACGTCCAGAATGAACACCTCATCTTCCTCCGTGATCTCGTTCTGGGAGCGATGCTGCGAAACCAGCAACAGCGCAGGCAGCAACACCTCCTGGATGACGCCGACGTCGCCGAGTTCCGCGCGCAAGCGCTCGACGACAAGTGCTGCCTCGTCCTCATCGCGCGCGAGCAGACGCTGATAGAAGCGGATATGCGGCGTCAGAGCCGGCTCCTCCGCAAAAATCACCGCGAGGAAGCGCAGCGAGCGCACGTTGCGACCCAGCACCGCGATACACACCGTGAGCGGCGTCGAGACCAGCAGGCCGATCGGCCCCCACACCCAGATCCAGAACAGCGCGGACACCAGCAGCGCGAACGACGACACACCGGTGCGACGTCCGAACACCAGCGGTTCGATGAACCACGCCGCGACGAAGTCGAGCGTGAGGAACAGCGCGAGCGTCTGGACGGTCTCGGCCCAGCCTGGGAACGTGGCGAATGCCAGCGACGCCGGCATCAACACCGACAACAACGTGCCAACGTACGGCACGAAACGCAGGACCGCAGTAAAGCCGCCCCACAACATTGCGTAGGGCACACCGATCCAATACAACCCGCCGGCAATCAGCGCGCCGAACAGCACGTTGACCATGGTCTGCCACAAGAGGAACTGGCTGACGCGATACGTGGCCTCGTCCATCAAGCGCGTCGTGAGACTCACGCTCTCCGAGCCGAGCAGGCGGATAAAGCGGTCGCGCAGATCCTCGCGCTGGCCGAGCATGAACGCGACCAGCGCCAGGACGATGATGCTGCTGGCGATGGGTTCGAAGATGGAGCCGCCGGTCGTGCGCAGGCGCTCGACCGCCGAATGCGGCTCGACCACTCGCACCGGCTGCGAACGCGCCAGGTCGGCAGCATTGTCGTCGAGCTGCTCGGTGACGCGATCGATCGTGCGAGTGAGCTGTTTGAGCGTCGCATCCTTGCCTGGCCGCAGCTCGGCGACTTTGCGACGCATCGACGAGGTGTAGTGCGTGAGCTGCGTCGACAGCTCCGCGAACTGATCGACCACGACGTAGCCGATACCGCCGACGATTCCCAGCGCGAACAGCATCGTCAGCGCTACGCCGGCGAAGCGCGGCAAGCGGTAGCGATCGAACATCTTGACCGCCGGCGTGAGCGCAAACGCCAGAATGATGCCGAGCGCCAGCGGCAGCAGGATCGCCTTTCCCGCCCACAGCACTGCAACGACCAGGACCAGAGTCAGCAGCGACACCCAGACGCCGTTGACCCGTACTCGCGGATGACTCAGCTGCACGACAAGCCTGCGCCCCGGGCGGGCGCTATAAGGATTTGCTGTACAAACTCCGCGGGGAGAGCGCCGGTTCCGCTCAGCCTTCTTCGGAAGGCGTCGACTTCGGCGATCGCGGCGGGAGTGGCCGGGTTATCGGCATGCGCAGCGTGCGCAGCCGTGTGGCGCTGGCATCGAGATCGCCGGTCGGCGCGGGAGTCGTGCGCATCAGCTGTTCGAGATGCCGTCGCGATTCCGCCAGGAACGACGGCACTGTTGCCGCCTTCAGCGGACGCGAGACCAGATAGCCTTGCACCTGCACGCCGCGATCCATCAGCAGCGGCGCCAGCTGCGACGGGCGCTCGACGCCTTCGGCCGTGACCTGCAGACCCAGACTGTGACAGAGGCCGACGATCGAACGCACGATCGCGGGCGAGCGCGCGCTGGTGTCGAGAGATCCGATCAAGCCGCGGTCGATCTTCACGCGCGTGAGCGGCAACCGCTCCAGCGAAGTGAGCGACGAGTAGCCGGTGCCGAAGTCATCGAGTGCGATGCTCACACCGAGCTCGCGCAGGCGATGCAGCGCGGCGATCGTCGTCGGGCCGGTCTGCAGCACGTTCTCGGTCAGCTCGATTTCCAGGCACTCGGCCGGCAACCCGTGCCGGTTCAGCAGCGACTCCAGGCGCTCGACGAAATGACCGTCGAGGAATTGCTGCGAGGAAATGTTGACTGCGACTTTCGCGCGCGGCCACTGCCCGCTCTGCCAGAACGCGGCCGCTTCGATGGCGCTGCGCAGCGCCCAATCGCTGATGTCCGTGATCAGGCCCGTCTGCTCGGCCACCTCGAAGAAATCGGCCGGCGCGATCACGTTGCCGTCCGGCTGCCGCCAGCGCAGCAGCGCTTCGACGGTATGCGTCTCCAGCGTCTCGAAGCAGACTCCCGGCTGATACAGCAGTTCGAACTCGCCCCGCTCCACCGCGCGACGCAGCGACTGCTCGACCTTGAATCGCGACGACGCAGCTTCGAGCAGCTGCGGCACGAACAAGCTCCAGCCGTTGCGACCCAGCTCTTTGGCGCGGAACAACGCGGTGTCTGCGGCCCGCAGCAACGCATGCGCGTCGGCTGCATGATCGGGGTAGATGCTCGCTCCCACGCTGACACTGATGCGCAACTCGCGGCCGTGGACCGACAGCGAGCGATGGAACTCCTCGATAACCTGCGCGCACACGGCTTCGACGTCCTCGACCGTCGGCATGTCCTCGCACACGACCGTGAATTCGTCACCGCCGAGGCGCGCGCTGAACGACTTGCCGAGCAGCCCGTTCAGCCGCAACCGCTCGCTCACGGCCTGCAGCACGCGATCGCCGAACGCGTGGCCGAGGCTGTCGTTGATCGTCTTGAAGTTGTCGAGATCGATCGACAGCAGCGCGAGCCGGGAATTGTGCGTCTTCGCGCGCTCGATCGACGCTTCCAGGTGCACGAACAGCTGGCGGCGATTCGGCAGATCGGTGAGCGGATCGTGATACGCGAGGTGATTCAGCTCGCGCGTGCGCTCGTCGACTTTCGATTCGAGCTCGAGCTGGTACGCACGCACAGCGCTCTGCGCGTGCTGCAACTGTTCCGCCATCCTGTTGAACGCGACGGCCAGCACATCGAGCTCGCGGACGCCAGCTCGCGAGACGCGCGTGCGAACTGCGCCGCCTGCAAGCCGACGGGTCGCGTCGATCAATCGCCGCACCGGCGCGGTGACGCTGGTCACCGTGATGATCGCGATTGCGATCAGCAGCAACATGACCGCCGCGCTCGCCCACACGAGCTGTCGATCGGCTTTGTCCGAAGCGCTGACTGCCAACCGGTCGGCATCCGCGAGCGCGCGCCGCGCCGGCTCGACCAGCTGCGTCACGATCAATGCGGAAATCTCCGCGCCCTTGTCCCGGAACAGCATCGAGCGATCGTTGAAATCGTCGATGGCTTTGAAAGCAGCACGGCGTCCGGCAACGACTTTGGCCAGATCGCGGAAAACTCCTTTGAGCCACGGCTGGCCATGAACCTTGGCAAGCTCTTCTGAGTGCTCCTGCAGGTAGAGCTTGAAAGCGTTCTCCGCAGCGATGATGCGTTGGGCCGAGCGCGGCGCGGACACGCTGCCCGCAGCACTGACACGCTCGCGAATCGTGCTGAGCATCCGCGTCAGATCCATGAGCCGCTCGCTCGCGAACACCGCACCGGCAACGCGCACGGCGCGCGCGTGCGGCGCGTTTACGCTGGCCTCGAGCTCGTCGAAATTCGCCCAGTACTCGCGCAAGCGCGCACCGCGCGCAGTGCTGTCGGCGAGCATCTCTTCGCCCATGCTGCGAAACGTATCGAGCTCGGCGGCAAATTCGGGCGCCGAGGCGGCGAGCTGCGGGAAATTCTTGGCGGCTTCGTCGTAGGCAGTCGCTGCATCGGTCATGCGCTGCGCGGCGAGCTGCGCCTGATGGACGGAGATCGAATTGCTCTCGGACTGGTCGACGATGACTCGCTCGTAGAGCGACACGCCGGCTGCCAGCGATTCGGTCGCGCGCACCAGCGGCTCGTGCTGGACCAGCAACTCGCGTACGCGTTCGCGCGCTTCGCGGGCGCTCTGCTGAGTGATGTAGTTGGCGGCGATGACGGCGAGTGCGACGGCCGCAAAACCGATAGCGACACGCAACGCCATGCCCGGGCGATATCCGCTGGAATCGCCCTCTTCCTGCATCGGCTGCAGAATGTCTGTCTGAGCTGTCTTTTTGCTGGGTCGCGCGCTCATCCCCGCTCGCTCGCGCAAGAACCGTTAGGCCACTCGTTCTAACCCGCGAAATGTGCCACTAGCGCCTACACACGGTCTGTAGGCGGCAAACAAGAGTGTGCGCTGGTTCTCGCTTTATCGTTACGTCAAAACCGCAGGGCAGGCGACTGAGCGCAGGCCCCGGCGGGTCAGCTCGCGCAGGAACTCAGGCAGCACCTGCAGCAGTTGATCCGGACGATTGTGTCGATTCTGGCCGTCGTGCATCAGCACGACGTCGCCGGCACGAACGCGAGCCAGGCGCTCAGCGATGCGCGGCGCGGTGCCGAGCCAGCCCCAATCGATCGCGCTTCTGTCCCACATGACCATGCGCTCGCCATAGAGGCGCGCTTCATCTGTCATGCAAGGCCGCGCACGACCGTGCGGCGGGCGATACAGAGCAGGCTCGCGACCTAGCACATCGCTCAAAGTCTTCGCTCCATCGCGCACCTGCGCGCGAGCAGCGCGCGAGCGCATCAGCCAGGGATGCCGATGACTGAACGTGTGATTGCCCACCGCATGACCACCGGCTGCGACGGACCGCATCAGCGCCGGCTCGCGTTGCGCACATTCGCCGATCGCGAAAAACGTCGCGTGCATGCGTGCTTGTGCAAGCAGGTCGAGTATCTGCGGCGTCCAGCGCGGATCGGGACCGTCGTCGAATGTCAGGTAGACGTGCTGCGCGCTCACGACTCCACCTTGAGCTTGTTCAAGTTGCGCACCAGCGCCGCGCGTGTGAGCCAATACAAGCGAGGCTCCGCGTTGCCGCGCTCGCGAATGCGTGCCGCCGGCGCGAAGACGCTCATCAGGAGTCGGAAGTGGGCAGCGAGCAGACGCGTCCGCCAGTTCTTCGGCATCGGTGTGCTCACGAATCCTACGACTTCGCCGTGCGCGGGCAACCACGTCGTGCCTTGAAAGACGGCGATGTCGCGCAACGATGGATCGCTCTGCGCGACTTCCGCAAGGGTGCGCATCGATTGCCGCATCAGTTTCGCGAATCTGAATCCGACCCGTTGCATCGAGCCTTCGCCGAGCGCAGCGATGCTCGCATTGTTGAAATGCAGCCGGCCGATGGGATCGTTGTCGCGCAACAGAGTGCCGTCCTCGAAGCGCAACTCCGGGCCGCGATAGCGCGCATGCCCGAGAAACAGCACCGGCCCGAGCGTGCGCAGCCGATAGCGCCGGTAGTACCAGGCGTCGACGACTCCGAGCACTCCTTTGCCGATACGACGCAACAGGTTCATGGGGATCGATACACCGCGGACTGGCTCGAGCTCGCAAGATCGACTGCTTGTTCCGCGATCCGCCGCGCGCCCTCGCGCCGACCCAATTGCCACGCCCGCATCTGCATCGCCTGCAGCGCGTTCGAGTCCTGCAACAGCGCGGCGAGACGATCGAGCAGCTCGCCATCCGCCACCAGTCCGCCGACGTCATGACTCTGCAGGAACGCGATGTTGAAGCCCTCCTGTCCGCCCAGCGAGCGCGTCGCTAGCAACGGTCGGCCACATGCGAGCGCTTCCGCGACGCTGATTCCGCCCGGCTTGCCGACGACCACGTCTGCGGCACGCAGGTAGATATCCATGCGCTCGGTCCACTCGCACACGCGCAGTCGATCGGGATGCTTGCGCGCCAATACGTCGAGCGCACTGCGCGCGTTGTTATTGCGCCCCGGCATCGCGATGAGACGCGGTCCGTTCTTGCGTTCGAGCAAGGCGCCGCAGGCGGCGTCGACGCTGAGGCCGAGTCCGCCGCCGAGCACGAGGACGATCGGCCCGGCCTGCGGCAGCTGCAACTCCTGGCGCGCGTCGGCCTGCGACATCGGCCGCATGAAGTCAGGCATCAGCGGCACGCCGGTCGCGATCTCCACTGCATGCGGAAACTGCGAGCCGACGCTGCCGAGGATCGACTCGTGCGCCACGCAGTAACGATCGACGCCGCGCTGTTTCCAGAAATCGTGCACGCCAAAATCGGTCATGACGCCGATCAACGGCGCAGTCGCTTTGCGCCGCTGCTTGAGATAGGAAGCCATCGCAGCGGGAATCATCTGCGTGCTGACGATCACGTCCGGCGCGAAGCGGCGGATTGCTGGCTCGAGGCGGCGGATCAGACGCATCCAGCACCACTTCATCACAACCAGTCGCGCGAGTACGCCATTGCCGGCAAGGCTGTCGGCCTCATACGCCAGCGACGAGTACAGCAGCGAGAACAGCATCCGGTCGGACGCGTACTTCGCGGAGCGGGTCGAGGGAACGCCGACATCGGCGGCGATTTGCGAAATCAGCTGCAGGACTTCGAGCACCGCCGGCGGCGGCCCGGACTCGCTCTCCAGGATCTGCCGCCAGGTTTGTTCGTCGAGCGTGTAGAGCCGCTCATACAGCTGCGGATAGTTCTGGACCAGGCTGAGATACGTCTCGTGCACGGCCTGCGCGACACCAGAGTGCATCAGCGACCACAGGTCGAGCGTGCGTACTGTAACGGAGTCGTCCAACGCCGCTTCGATAGCCTGTGCGGCGCGCACGTGGCCGAGTCCGAGTCCTGAGGTGAGCAGCAGGATCCTGCGGCGGCCGGCATCTTCGCCGTCCCAGTCGCCGAGTACGCGGCTCAGCAATTCATGCCGCGCGGCGGGGTCCGGCGATCTCGTTCGTTCCAAGCGCATGGGGAGCACGTTCCAATTCGAGATAATCGGGCCGTGAATGTTCCGTTTGCAGTCCCGGTTCCCGGCATTCTCCGTCAACGTCTTGAACTTTCCCAGCTTACGGGCGTTGTGGAACCGCCGTGCGCGTACCTCTGTGCGTATTGACTCTGCTGCTCGCTTGCGTCGTCGTCCCTGCATCCGGCGCCAGTCGCACGGACTGTGAACGAGAGTACCGACCCGAGCTCGGTCAGCCCGGCAAGGATGTCATGTGGGTGCCGACCGACGATGCCCTCGTTGCACGCATGCTGAAGATGGCCCAGGTCACGAGCGCCGACCGTGTGTACGACCTGGGTGCGGGCGACGGCAAGATCGCTATTGCAGCCGCCCGTGATTTCGGCGCGCAGGCAGTCGGCGTCGAGTATGAGCCGCAGCTCGCGCGGCTGGCGCAGTGCTACGTGCAGGCCGACGGCCTCAGCGAGCGTGTGCGCATCGTCCATGGCGACGTCTTCCAGACCGATTTCAGTGCCGCCACGGTCGTGACGCTGTACCTGTTGCCCGAGCTCAACCTGCGGCTGCGGCCGACACTCCTGAAGATGAAGCCCGGCACGCGGATCGTGTCGCACTCGTTCCTGATGAACGACTGGGAGCCCGACGAGCGCTCGATGACCGAGGACGGCAACGCATATCTATGGATCGTCCCGGCAAACGTTGCCGGCACCTGGGAGTTCCGCGAGTCGGACGGTCAAGGGCGCTTCATCGCGCAGATCGAGCAGGACTTCCAGCGCCTCAGCGGACGCGCCGGCGACGAGCCGCTGGTCGCAGGTGCGCGCGTCAATGGCTCGCAGGTCGATCTGACGTTCTTCGAGAACGGCGGCCCGACGAAGCTCGTGGGCACAGTCGACGGCGATCGGATCGATGCGCAAGTCACGCGCGACGGCAAGACCTCGCGCTACATCGGCACGCGCTCGCAGAGCGGCAGAGGATGACGCGCAGCTCTCAGTGCTTGCGCAATTTGGCGCGGACGCGCCGCGTAGTGAGCACGCCGAGGTATTGAGTGATCTTGGCGTCGGACGCGAGCACGCGCAGTTCCTGCTCGTAGATCTTGTCCACCTCGTCGATGGAGGTGTGAGTCTCTTTGGCGATGGCTTCCTTCGAGGTCTGATGATTCTTGGAGTTGGCAAACGCTCGAGTCGGGGTAGCCATCGCGAAAAACCTCCCAACGCATCTTGATTTTTTCTTCAGCGCCGCTCAGCGGACCCGCGCAGCGCGGATTGATCAACGAACGAGCAATCCAATCGACATGCAATGATCCGCTGCGTACGCGCGATGTCAAGCATGGGTTATCCAGAAGTTTTCCACCGCTTCTGTGGATATCTGTGAGCCGCGGAAAAAATTTTCAAATTTTTTTCGTGCAACCGATCGCACGCGTTGTCAAGCAGCAAGCGGATGAACTTTGCCTGCACTCGAAAGAATTTTTTCGCCGCGCCGCCGACACCGATCGAGCGTTTGCACGTGCGCTGTCGGCCAAGCTTCAGCCCGACTCCGCACTGCGCTGTTGCGCGCACCGTTCACCCGCGAAATTTCGCGGCAAAAATGCCGTCGCGCGCGAGCATCAGCAGCGGGGTTCCCCGCGAAATCGCTCCGCCAGCGCGTGAGCACCACGAATCTGCACGCGATTTCGTGGGGTGCTTTAGAATCGCCGCCCGTTGGGCCTGTAGCACAATGGTTAGTGCAGGGGACTCATCGACAAACGGTGCCTTCGCGGTGAAAGCCGCGAAGTGGACGGGATGAATTCAGGGGACCCTTCCGGTCGCGCGACCGATGGCAACCCTGAGCCAAGCCGGCGATGCATCGCCGGAAGGTGCAGAGACTACCTGAGGGCTGCGGATCGACTCCGCGAGCGCCCTTGATGACAGGCAAGAGCGTCCCGCACCCGAAGCGAGTCGAGTCGTCGACGTCGCGGGTGAAGAGATAGTCCACTCCCGTCGGAAACGGCGGGGCCAAGTGAATCCCTTGGTTGCAGGTTCGAGTCCTGCCAGGCCCACCAAGTCGCTTTGCTACTCACTGGACGAGGGCAATCATGGAAACCTGTGTGATCTGCAAGGCCCCGCTGCGCGGGCGACAGGGAAAGTTCTGCGGACGGCCATGCAAGAACAGATATACGAACTACCACCACCAGAGTTATGAGAAGCAGCAGGCGCGCGGGAGGGAGCAAAGCTGAAACTGATCGAACTACTTGGAGGGCGTTGCTCGCTGTGCGGATATGAGCGCAACCATGCCGCCCTGGAATTTCATCACATCGATCCACGCCAAAAGATCTTTCAGCTGGATGCGCGATCGCTCGCCAACTTGCAGTGGGCGCAAATTCTTGTCGAGGCAGGTAAATGCCAACTCCTGTGCTCAAACTGCCATGCTGAGCATCACCACCCCGATGCGATACTCGAGGTCCGGTCCAGAGTGTTATGGGATCGATAAAACTCATGCCGCGGAAATGGCTTCCGCTGCGACGTATGCGCATTGTCGGTGCTCGCGTCTACGTGCACTGGTCGGTGTTCGCAGTCGTGCTGTTGCTCGCCCTCGTGTCGCTGCGCAGCCCGATTTACGCAGCGATCTCGATCGCTTCCTACCTCGCCGTGATCGTCATTCACGAGACCGGTCACGCCTGGGTGGCGCGGCGGCTGGGCTACCACGTTAGTGCCATTCGGATCGGCTTCTTCCACGGCCGCTGCGAACACGAGGCCCCGTACAGGGAGTCTGACGACGTCATGATCGCCTGGGGCGGCGTGCTCGCGCAGCTTGCGGTCGCAGTCCCCATCCTGATCGTGGCCAAGCTGTCCGGAGAACCTGATTTCGGCTACGCAGGTCCGCTCGTCGCCATCCTGGGCCAGATCAACCTCATGATCGCGCTCGTCAATCTCGCGCCGGCGCCGCGATTGGATGGTCACATCGCGTGGCGGGTCGTTCCACTTTTGCGGCAGTGGCAACGCGCCCGCATGACGACCAAGCGATCGCTGAGCGGTTTGAAGCGACGCAGATGACCCAGCACCTGCTTCCCGCTCACCGCTCCTTCATCAACATCGCCCGCGTCTTCCTCAGCTCCGCCAACTGCTCCTTGCCGACTTTCGGATACTTCAGGTCGAGCGAGTCCAGCGCCTGGATGACGGCGGACGCGACCACGACGCGCGTGAACCACTTGTTGTCGGCAGGCACGACATACCACGGGCAATCCGGCGTTGCCGTTGCGCCAATGGCGTTCTCGTACGCGTCCATGTAGTCGTTCCAGAAACCGCGCTCGCGCGCGTCGGCCGGAGACAGCTTCCAGTTCTTCTCGGGCTGGTCGATGCGCTCCAAAAACCGCTTCTTCTGCTCTGCGCGCGACACGTACAGAAAGAATTTGCGCACGATCGTGCCGTTCGCATTGAGATAGCGCTCGTAGGCGCGGATGTCGCGATAGCGCTCGTCCCAGATGTCCTTGGTGATCCGCTGCGGCGGCAGCTTCTGGTTCTCCAGCAGCGCGCGATGGACGCGCAGCACCAGCACTTCCTCGTAGTACGAGCGATTGAAGATACCGATACGGCCGCGCTCCGGCAGATTGCGGTTGCAGCGCCAGAGGTAATCGTGATCCAGCTCCTCCGACGACGGCGACTTGAACGACACTACCTGGCAGCCCTGCGGATTCACGCCCGACATCACGTGCTTGATGGCGCCATCCTTGCCGGCCGCATCCATCGCCTGGAACACCAGCAACAACGACCAGCGATCCTGCGCGTACAGCTTGTCCTGCAGCTCTGCCAACGCCTCCACGCCGGCCTGCAGCATCTCCTTGGCGCGCGGCTTGTCTTCGCTGCCAAGGTCGCCGGTGTCGCCCGGATCGAAGTCCTTCAGCCGGAACTTGTCCTTGCCCGTGACTCGGAAGGGCTTGGCGATGTCGCGCGCCTTTTTGACGATCTTGTCGAGGTTCATGCACCACCTTCCCGTCGCTTCTGAAACTTGTCGATTGCGATCTCGAGGTCGAACATCATCCGCTCGGTGCCGAGGATCGGTCCCAGCGGCGAGCGCTGGATCGCTGCGTAGACCTGCGGATTCAGGCCCACCAGCCACAACATAACGCCGGCCTCGCGCTGGCGCTTCTCGGCCTCGATCAGCATCTTCAACGCCGAGTACTCGAGATCGAACACGCGGCTCAGGTCGAAGGCCACGACCTTCGGCTTCCCGGCGTCGATCAGCGGCCGGATCTTCTCGCCGATGCGCTCGGCATTGAGGAAGAACAGCCGCCCCTCGGGCCGCAGCAACAGCAGGCCGGCGAATGTCTCGTCATCCGGATGGTCCGGCGAGCGCGGTCGGAACACATTGGTGCCACGCTTGCGGCCGAGCACGTGCACCGGCGGGTCAGCCACCTGCTGACCGAGCGCGACGAGCGAGATGATGATCGCCACCAGAATTCCCTTGAGCGTACCGAGCATGATCACGCCGAGGAACGCCGCGACCGCCCACATGAACTCGGTCCGGCGGATGCTCAGGATGTTGCGGAACTCCGCCGGCTTGATCAGGCCGACCGAGTAAACGATCACGGTGCCGGCGAGCACCGCATGCGGCATGAGGCCGATGTACGGCGACAGCAGGAGCATCGTCAGCAAGCACATCGTCGCAGTGATGAGCGTCGATACCTGCGACTGCGCACCGGTCATGCGATTGAGCGCGGTCTGCGACATACCGCCGCCGCCTGGCATCGAGCCCAGGAATGCACCAACAAGATTGCCCGCACCCGTCGCGAGCAGCTCGCGATTGGGCCGCAGCGTGGGCTCGTCACTGCGGATGAATGCGCGACCGACCGCCGCAGTCTCCGCGAAGCTCATCAGCGCGATGCCCATCGCTGCTGCCCACATGCTGCTGGCCAGGCCCAGTGCCGGGATGGTGATCGGCGGCGGCCCGACCGGAATCGCGCCGACGAGCTCGATGCCGCGCTCCTGCAAGCTGAACATCGCGACCGCGGCGATCGCCGCGCCGATGACGATCAACGGCGCCGGCCAGCGCGGCCTGAACTTCTCGAACAGGGACAGCCCGACGATCGTCAGCACGCCGACGATGACCGTGGGCACGGAGCTCTCCGGCACGTGCTGAATGATGGACCCCACGTTCTGCAGGAAGCTGCCCTTCGAGAAATGCACGCCGAGGATCTTCGGAATCTGATCGATGACGATCACGAGCCCGATGCCGGCCTTGAAGCCGACCAGCACCGGCTCGGAGATGAAGTTCGCGACGAACCCCAGCCGCAGCACGGATGCGAGCGTGAGCAGGATGCCCACCAGCAGCGTCAACGTGACCGCTGCCTGCAATAACGCAGCGGGATCGGCGCCCGGCGCAACGTCTGCGAGCGCGGTCCCTGTGAGGATCGCGATCGTCGTCGTAGTGCTGACGCTGAGCACCCGCGAGGTCCCCAGCACCGCATAGATGATCATCGGTATGAATGCGGTGTACAGACCCACCTGGATCGGCAGGCCGGCGATGGTCGCGTACGCCATCGCTTTTGGGATAACCACCGCGCTGGTGGTCAGCCCGGCCACGACATCCGGTCGCAGCCAGGTTTTGCGATAGTCAGGGAGCCATTCCAAAACCGGCAAGCTCAGGGCCACGTACTGATCCTCCGCGCGTGCCCGGCATGCTTGCCGGGCCCGCGCTCGGGAATCAATACGTGTGCCGGGCGTGCGGAACGTCAGGCGACCCGAATCAGACCGAGCTGCTGGAGCGCAGTGACGCCGTCATCCAGCCCGATTTCCTCCAGGATCCTGCCGTCCTTCACCTTCAACACGGTCGTGCCTGTGAACTTCATCCGCCGACCGGTGCTCGCCGGCAGCGAGCCGACCAGGAAGTCGCCGAATGCCGGGCCATTGTGCGTGCCGCCGCCTTCCCAGCGTCCGACGACATAGTCGCCTTCCGCGATCAGCTCCGCGGTGCCCCAGAAGTTGAGATCCGGGAACGCCTGGCGAAAGTCCTTCATGAACGCCTTGATGTCGTCGCGGCCGCGACGC
>Ga0207648_10002859_pt1 | contig 18270 bp, 16 predicted proteins | sample KBSMisM32_FD_184310 | JGI IMG/M metagenome (GOLD analysis project Ga0207648, IMG submission 184310) | Miscanthus rhizosphere microbial communities from Kellogg Biological Station, Michigan, USA - KBS Miscanthus M3-2 (SPAdes) (version 2) | ecosystem: Host-associated > Plants > Roots >...
GCCCCGACGACCGTCACCGGTCGACGGCGAGGCGCCATGTTAGCACATCCCAAAATCGATCCGACGCGTCCGTGACCTGCCGGATCGTGGGTCCCTGGACGGTGTCGCGGAACACGACATCCTCGTCGGCGAAGGCCAGCGGAAGCACGTAACGACCGGCAGCGAGCTGCTTCTGGAGGGCGCTGTAGGCAGCCTTCCGAACGCTCGCCGACCCAGGTGCGCGGGCCTTCTCGAGGAGCGCGTCGAGATCCGCCGATTGGACGCCCATGACGTTCGAACCGCCGGTGAGCGTCTGACTCGACGCGAGTAGTGGATAGAGATCCGGATCGAGCCCGATCCGCAGGTCCGCGATCGCGACCTGGAACTTGCCGGTCGACAACCGCTCGGATGCGAACTCCGACGGCGGCACCGAGACGTGTTTCGCATCGATCCCGAGCGTCGTCCAGTCCTTGGCGACATCTTCAGCGGCCTGGTACAGGCTGGCGTTCGAGGACTCGGTCGGACTGAGGACCTCGATCGCAAGGGGCTTCTTGGCGCCCGGCAGCCGCCAGGCGTTCGATACCTTCGTCCAGTCGGCGCCGCTGAGCGCCTTCTCCGCGGCCCCCCGACTGTATGCGACGGCCGGGTCTGCCTTCGGGTCGAACATCGGCGACGAGGGCGGGATCAGACCTGCCGCCGGAGCGGCAAGCCCGGCGAACGCATCCTTTGCCAGCCCATCCCGATCGATCGCGGCGAGGAGGCCGGTGCGGATCGCGGCGGTAGCGAATTCCGGGTGACCGGGCCGCAGGTTGACGAGCGCCGCCGTGAGGGTCGCACCCGGGTACCGGACCAACCGGGATCCGGGCTGCGAGCCGAGCTGCGCTGCGACCGCCGGTGGCAGGCCGCTGGCCGCGTCGAGCTCACCCGATTCGAAGTCGCCGGCGAGATCCGTGGGGTTGTCGTAGAAGCGGAACTCGATACCGGCGAGGTACGGCATGGGACGCTGCGGGCGGCTCGTCGGCGTCGCCGTCGACAGCGAGTCCGGCGAGGAGCTCGGCGAAGCGCTCGCGGATCCAGCCTCCTCCGCGATCTGCGCAGGTACCAGCGACGCCGAGGTGTCGCTCAGCTGGGTGATCGCGAAGGCACCCGAGCCGATCGGCAAGCCCCCGAACGGGTCCTGGGCCAGCGCATCGACCGGCAGATCGCCGAGCAGGTGGACCGGGGCGATCGGTTGCGTCAGCGCCTGGAGGAAGCCGCCCAAGGGCGTGTCGAGCGTGAAGCGCACTTGATGCGGGTTGACCGCCGTGACCGAGACCTCCGACCACGACGTCGCGGATGGACCCGTGTACGCCGGATCCTGGAGCGTCTCGATCGTGAAGACGACGTCATCGGCGGTCACCGGCGACCCGTCGTGCCAGCGCGCATCGGGCCGGATATCGACGGTCCAGGTCTTGCCGGTCTTGTCGACCGACCAGCGCTCGGCCAGGTCCGGGACGATCGTCCCGTCCGGTCCGTTGCGCACGAGGCCCGGGAAGAGCAACGCGACGAGGTCGCGGTCGGCCTGGGTCCGTGCGGTGAGCGGCGATACTGACGAGGGGTGACCGAGCACGCCCTCGACATACGGACGAACCTCGAAGCTGGGCCCGAGCGCCGCTGATGGCGATGGGCCGCTCGGGGCAGCCGCGAGCTGGATGGCCGGGCCGCCGATCAGCCCTGCGATGAGCGCCAGCAGCGCGACGAGGGTCCCGACGACGACCGTGTCGGTTCGGGTCATGAAGCTCCGTGTGATGCTCGCGGGTCAGCCCGCGAGGAGGGGCGTCAGCCGGCGCGCAACGTGCGCCGTGGGCAGGCTAGACCGCCAGGATGTATGACGCCAGCGAGAAGATGACGAACAGGACCAAGAGCACGATCGTGAACTGCCACAAGCGGCGCTCGACGCCGCGGCGGCTCCGATAGACCGCGGAATCACCACCGAAGGTCCCAGACAGGCCGGTGCCGCGGTTCTGCAACAGGATGGCGGCGATCAACGCGATGCTCACGATGATCTGGCCGAGTCCGAGGATCGGGTTCACGCTGCGAGGGTCCTCCGTTCGATACGGCGGCCGATGCTACCACAGCCTGGTCGGTCGACCCTCAGTCGTGCAGGAGCGACCTCCCGGTGATCCCGGGCCAGCCGGGCAGACCGGCGAGCTCGAGGAGCGTGGGGGCGACGTCGGCAAGGACACCGTCGGTCAGCTGGCGATCCTCCACGGACCGGCCGATGAGCACGAACGGGACGGGATTCAAGGAGTGTGCCGTGACGGGCGCGCCCATCGCGTCACGCTCCTGGTCAGCGTTGCCGTGGTCGGCCGTGATGGCCAGGATCGCGCCCGGGCCAGCCGGGTCCGCCGCCTCCACGGCCGTGACCGCCTCGACGACTCGGGCCAGGCATCCGTCGATCGTCGACAGTGCCTCGATCGTCGCGTCCCAGACACCGGTATGGCCGACCATGTCGGGGTTGGCGTAGTTCGCGACGATGAAGTCGTATGCCCCGGACCGGATCGCGTCAACGAGCGCGTCCGTCACGCCCGACGCGGACATCTCGGGCTGCAGGTCGTACGTGGCGACCTTGGGACTCGGGACGAGCTGGCGGTCCTCCCCCGGCCACGGGGCCTCGACGCCGCCGTTGAAGAAGTACGTGACGTGGGCGTACTTCTCGGTCTCCGCGACGTGGAACTGCCGCCAGCGGGCCTCACTGAACGCCTCGGCGAGCGACCGGGCGGTCTCGGGCGGGAACGCGACCAAGACCGGGAGCCCGTCCTCGTACGAGGTCATCGTCACGACGAGGATCCCCTCCGGCGCCACGCGCCCGGATGGCGAGCGTCGGTCGAAGCCATCGAAGTCAGACCCGTCCGCTAGTGCGTGGGTCAATTGGCGGGCACGATCGGCGCGGAAGCTGAGATGCACGATCGGGTCGCCATCCTCGACACGCAATGGACCGTCGCCGTGGTCGATGACGGTCGGGACGGCGAATTCGTCGGTCTCGCCGCGCGCGTAGGCCGCCTCGATGGCCGCGACGGCCGATGGCGCGTGGTAGTCGGCCTCACCGTGGACGATCGCGTCGTATCCCTGCTCGGTCCGCTCCCAGCGCTTGTCGCGATCCATCGCGTGATAGCGCCCGCCGACCGACGCGATCCGAGCACCTGGATGCGCCGCTGCGAGGCGGGACTGAAGGTCGCGGACGAACCCGAGCGCCGATGAGGGCGGCGTGTCACGTCCATCGAGCAGGGCGTGGACGGCGACCGTGGGGACGCCCCAGCGGTGAGCGAGTCCGGCGAGCGCGACGAGATGTCGATCGTTCGCGTGGACGCCGCCAGGCCCCACCAGCGTGATGGCGTGGAGCACGCCGCGGTGCTCCCTGGCCCGATCCATCGCGGTATGGAACGCCGGCCGATGATCGAACGAGCCGTCGGCGATCGCCGCGTCGATCCGGGGCAGGTCCTGGAGGACCGGCTTTCCCGCCCCGAGATTCAGGTGACCGACCTCGGAATTGCCCATCTGACCTGACGGAAGACCGACGGCATCCTCGGACGCCTTGAGCACGCTATGCGGCCAGCGCTCGAGCAGGCCGCGCCATGTCGGCATCGGGGCGGCGGCGATCGCGTCGCCCGCGGGGTCCCGACCGATCCCGAACCCGTCGAGCACGACCAGGACGATGGGCCGCGGTCGGTCCGCCGTCACCCCGCGAGCCCGCGCGCGCGGGCGGTGATGCCGGCCCGCGCGACGATGCCGGCCATCTCGTCAGGCTTGAGCGATGCACCGCCGACCAAGGCCCCGTCGATGGCGGGTTCCGCCAGGAACTCGCCGATGTTCGCCGACGTGACGCTGCCGCCGTAGAGGATCGGCGTGTCGGCAGCGATCGAACCCCAGCCCGCTCCGTCAAGGCTTGCCCGGATGGCGTCGGTCATGGCGGCTGCATCGATGCCGGAGGCGTTGCGGCCGGTGCCGATGGCCCAGACAGGCTCGTATGCGATCACGAGCCCGCCGTCCCGAGCGCGATCCGCCTCGATGCCGGCGAGCGAGCCGCGGATCTGTGTATCGACGACCTCGTTCGCCCGGTCCGACTCGCGGTCGGTCAACTGCTCGCCGACACAAAGGATCGGCCGGAGACCGGCTTCGAGTGCCCGCGCGACCTTCTTCGCGATGGTGGCGTCGGTCTCGGCAGCGTCGCGTCGCCGTTCGGAGTGCCCGACGATCACCCATGTCGCGAGACCCGCGAGCATCGGCGCCGAGATCTCGCCGGTGAACGCGCCGGTCAGCTCGTGATGGACGTTCTGGGCACCGACCGCGACGGCCTCATCACGCTCGGCGAGGGCGTCACGAACGGCGGCAAGACAGACGAATGGTGGGCAGATCACCCGCGTCACCCCGGGCTCGCGCGTCCGCGCCGCGATCGTCCGTGCCAGTTCGCCGGCGTCGCTCGGGGTCGTGTGCATCTTCCAGTTGGCGGCGATGACCACCTCACGCATCGGCACGAATCATGCCAGAGCGCCCTCCGGTGAGCGCCTTCGGCGCGGCGCGCCGGGCTCCTCCTCGGCGAGCCGCTCGATCCGCTCGAGCGCGCGCTGTACCGCCGACCGATGCAGCTCGAGACGCTCCGCCAGCTCGCCGAGCGTCGCCTCGGGGGTCTCGCGCCGGGCATCCGCGACGAGGCGGACGACATAGGGCTGATCGGCAAGCCGGCCATCAGCGTCGAGCTGGGCGATCGCGTCGAGCTGCCGTCCCGCGGCGGCGACGGCACGTTGGAGGTTCGCCGACTCGGCATTGAGGACGCGGTTCAGCTCCCCACGGAGCGCGCGCGAGACCTGCCGGGCCTCGAGCTCCAGCAATGCCCCCGCGGCGCCGATCCGGCGCAGGAACATGCCGACCGACTCGCCACTCTTCCAGGTGACCACGCCACGTCCCCGGCGCAAGCGCCAGGACGCCGGCAGCCCGATCGCCTCGAGGCGTACAGCGAGGGTCGGCGCCTCATCCGGCGTCACGACGAACTCGAGGTGCGTGCGGCCGCCCGCGAGGCTGAGCGACCCGCGCGCCAGGAACCGACCCCGCAGCCAGGCCGTCCGGCAATGATCCGCGGCCGTGTCCCACTCGAACGCGGCCGGCACCGACCCGTCCGCTTCGGCGGCCCGCCGGAGGCGATGTGCAAGACGGGTGACAGCCGGTTCCCGGTTCGGGACGTCAGGGCCGAGACCGGCCGCCTCCGCGACCCGATCGCATGGACGGGCAGGGTCGATCCCGGCCAGCTCGTTCCGCAGTGCCGTGACGAGGTCGCGCTCGGAGCTGGTCATCCGTCAGGCGGTGCGGACGGCCCGCCGGCGCGAGGAGCTCTCGCGTTCGTAGACCCGCATGACCGCGGAAGCAAGGCGCACCGGATCGTGGTGGTGGGCGTTCTCAGGATCGACGACATCGTCCAGGACGAGGCGCGGCGCGGAGCGCATACCCACGGGCGGCCACGCGAGGCGCACCGTCTCGGCGTGATAGTCGCTGGGGATACGCGCGTCGAAGCGATTGTTGGCGAGCACGAGGTCGATGAGTCCGGGCGATGTGTGGGCGATCAGCGCAGCGACATGCGCTGACAGATCCAGCCCAGCGGTCTCGCCCTCCTGCGTCGCGACATTGCACACGTACAGGCGGGTCGCGTTCGCCGTGAGGATCGCGTCTCGGACCGACGGGATGAGGAGGCTCGGCAACACGCTCGTGTAGAGGCTGCCGGGGCCGAGCACGATCAGGTCGGCCTCGGCGATCGCCGTGAGCGCGTCCTCGGACGCCTCGACATCGTCAGGCGTCAGCCAGACGCGGTCGATGCCTTCGGTCCGCATGATCCGCGACTGGCCGGCCACGGTGTCGCCCGATGCGATGCGGGCATGCAATGTCAGCGGCACCGCGCTGACCGGCACGACCTGGCCGCGCACCGCGAGGATGCGGTTCAGGCGGCGGACGCCCTCCTCGAAGTCACCGCCCTCGATCGCGGTCATGGCGGCGAGCAGCAGGTTGCCGACGGCGTGACCCGCCAGGCCGTGGCCTTCGGCGGTCCCGGCGAGAAGGCCGTCGGCGGTCGGGAACCGGTACTGGAGCAGCTCGCTCATCAGCGGCTCCGCGTCGGCGAGGGCAGCGATGCAGTTGCGGATGTCGCCGACGGGCGGGATGCCCAGCTCCTCGCGCAGAACGCCGGATGAGCCGCCGTCGTCGGCCACGGTCACGACCGCGGTCAGATTGCTGGTGTGCTCCTTGAGGCCGCGAAGAAGCGCCGACAGTCCGGTACCACCCCCAAGGGCCACGATCCGCGGGCCCTTAGCGAGGAACCGCTTCTGGTAGATCAGTTCGACCAGGGGCTGGTCGCCGTCCGGCATCCGCAGCGGGTCGGTCACGACCCGGATGACGCGGTAGGAGCCGAGCACGACCAGGCCAAGACCGAGCACGCCGACGATGAAGCCGCGCAGCGGGAACGGCAGGAATTGGAGCGTGATGACGTAGACGAGGCCCTCGAGTGGGCCGCCCGGCTCGAAGTCGCGCGATGCCTGACGCAGGAAATGGGCAACCCCGACAGCCAGGAGCAGCAGGCCGAGGAACACGACGAGGAGCCAGCGCTTCACGCCGATGCCGGGAGTCATCCACCGACGCACGTTCATCGGTCGCCGACCGGTCTCATGTGCGCTCGAGCTCACGGTGGAAGACCGTCACCGGCCCGAAGTCACGCTCCCGGAGCCACTCCGCGAGGACCTCGGCCAGGACGATGCTTCGGTGATACCCGCCGGTGCAGCCGAGGCCGATCGTGAGGCGCGTCTTGCCCTCTTCGACGTAGGACGGGATCGTGAAGTCGAGGAACCCCTCGAGCAGCTCGATGAACCTGTTGGCCTTGGGCTGGGCCATCACGTACTCGCGGACCTCGGGCGTGAGACCGGAGTGCGGACGGAGCGCGTCGACGTAGTACGGGTTCGGGATGAACCGGACGTCGAAGACGAGGTCGGACTCGAGCGGGATACCGAACTTGTAGCCGAACGTGATGAGCTGGACCGCCAGCTGATCCGGGCGGGTCGCCGTCGCAAGCTGCGCGAACAAACGCTCGCGCAATTGCCGCAGCGACAGGTCCGACGTGTCGACGATGACATCGGCCTCCGCGCGGATCGGGTCCAGGAGCCGCCGCTCCTCGGCGATCGAGCTCGCGATGCCGCGCTCATCGCTCAAGGGATGCCGATGCCGCGTCTCGCTGAACCGCCGGATCAGGACGTCGTCGCGTGCCTCGAGGAAGACGGTCGTCGGGACGATGCCCCGGCCCTCGAGCGCACCGCGCATCGCGCCCAGCGCCATCTCGGGATTGCCCGCACGCACGTCGAGCACGATCGCGACGCGGGCGAAGCGGTCGGGATCATCGGATACGACCTCCGCGAGCTCCGGCAACAGCTCGCCGGGCAAGTTGTCGACGACCATGTAGCCCAGGTCCTCGAAGAGCTTGGCGGCGGCGGTCTTCCCTCCCCCGGAGAGACCCGACAGGATCACGACCGCCTGCTCGGCGGGCGCCTCCGTGACCGGCTGGCCGGTCGCTTCGGTCACCGCCCCGTCCGCTTGATGACCTGCACCGTCACCTCGAAGAGGACATACATCGTCAGGCCGAGCACCACCGGACTCACGATGTCGGTCCCGGGTGTGATCACGGCCGCGATGACGGCGATGCCAAGGATCACGTAGCGGCGATAGGCCGACAGGCGTTCCGAGGTCAGGATGCCGACCCGCGAGAGGCCGAACATCAGGATCGGGAACTCCATGACGAGACCGAAGGCCAGGAACATCGTCGTGACGAAGTCGAAATACGGTCCCGCCGCGATGTTCGCGACGAGCTTGTCATCCGTGAAGCTCAGGAGGAAGTTGACGGCGTACGGCAGGACGAATCGCGCGAGCGCCACCCCGATCGCGAAGAAGACCAGCGCAAGCGGGATCCATGGCCGCACCGTGCGGCGCTCGGCGGCGGTCAGCCCGGGAGCGATGAACGCCCAGACCTGGTAGAGCAGCACCGGCATCGCGATGATGATCCCGATGACGACGGCGATCCGGAGCTGGATCGCGAAGCCGTCGCCCGGGCCGAGGACCTGCGCCTGCCCGTTCGGGAGCGGTTCCAGAAGGAAGTTGCGGACGACCGGGGCGAAGTAGAACCCGATGGCTGTCCCGATGGCGATGACGACGATGCACTTGACGAGCCGGTCACGAAGCTCGCTGAGGTGATCGACCAGCGTCATGACCGATTCCTCGGGCATGCCGGCATCGCCCGTCGGCGGGACAGGGTCAGATGGGATGACGCCGGAGGCCGGTTCGCGAAGGGTGTCGGCGTCGGCCATCAGGGGCGCGGAGCGCCGGACCTAGTTCGAGTTGGAAGCCGGCTCGCTCGAAGTCGCGGGCGCAGCCTGGGCCGTGGGGGCAGCCGGGGCCACGGGCGCAGCCGGCGCGTCGACCGCGGGCGGCGCAACGGGGGCGGCCGCGGCGGGTGGGGTGGGCGGGAGGGGTGACGTGTCGACGCTGACGTTGACCGAGTCGCTCAGGTCCGACGATGCCTTCCGGAACTCGCGGATGCTCTTGCCGATCGACGCTCCGACCTCGGGCAGCTTGCCCGGGCCGAGGATCAGCAACGCGATGACCAGGATGATGATGAGTTCGGGAGCCCCGATGTTCGGCATGTCAGATCCCTCTGTTCATGGGCGGCGGCAAGGGTAGCACAGGGAGCCGTCGAGCCCAGTCGGCGGCAGCTCTCGCAACGGCCTCGCCGGGATCGCGATCCGGATCGTCAGTGATCGCATCGGCGATACCGCGCGAGACGTTGACCAGCAGTCCTCCGCCAGGGTGGCCGGACCCCGGCGGTGTGTTCGCAGGGCCGTGGTCCAGCACGGGCTCGATGGCTCCGCCCTGGGCACCCACTCCGGGCACGAGGAATGGCAGACCCGGGGCCACGCGACGGATCGTGGCGAGCTCCTCGGGTGCGGTCGCGCCGACGACCAGGCCGACCGTCCCGCCCGGCCCCCATCGCGTCGCGAGTCGCGCGACCCGCTCGTGCAGCGGTTCCGAAGCGTCGCCAGCGGCCGCGTCCCCGGCGCCGCTTGCACCGGTCAGGACGCGCAGATCCTGCACCTCGCCGGCCCCGGGATTCGACGTTCGACACAACACGTATGCGAAGCGATCCTCGCGCTCGAGCAGTGGCCGGATCGCCTCCTGCCCGAGATATGGGCTCACCGTGACGGCGTCGGCGCCGAGCACGTCGAACAGAGCGACCGCTTGGCGGGCGGCCGTCGAGCCGATATCGCCTCGCTTCGCATCGGCGATGACCGGGATGTCGGCCGGGATCGTCGCCCTGAGACGCTCGAGAGCCGCGATGCCGGCCGATCCGAACGCCTCGAAGAAGGCCAGGTTCGGTTTGACGGCTGCCGCGAATGGCAGCGCCGCCTCGAGCACCAGTTCGGCGAACCGCTCCAACCCCGCGACACCCTTCGCGAACCGATCGGGGATCGTGGCCGGATCCGGGTCGAGACCCAGACAGAGCACGGTCCCCGCGGCGCGCGACCGCGCGCCCAGACGCTCGAGGTAGGTCGCGGTCACAGCCTGGTCGTTCTAGGGCGAGGGACTGGCCGAGGCCGGTGTCGACGCACCGCCCGAGGACTCAGCGGCCGGCAGCAGCGCGGGCGGGATGTACCAATCGGGGCGGGATGCCGGATCGAGCCCGGATACCTCGGTGAGGTTCACGGTCTCAGCCACAGTCCAGGCCGGTCCGTTCCCTTCGAGCTTGGCCAGTCGCAGGTCCACGGTCTGCCCTTCGATATGCAGGAAGGCGATGGCGTCTCCCGCCGGCGACCAGGACGGACCCCACGACGTGTCGTCGTTGGTGATGCGAAGGAGCTCGTTCCCGTTGCTCGCGTTGAGGATCACGACATCGGTCCCGAGCGCGTTGGTTCGTGTCGCCGCGATGAAGCGTCCGTCGGGCGAGTACGACGGCTGCATGTAGCCGCGGGTCGTGAGGGCTCGAGCGGCCTTCGTCTTGGGGTCGTAGCGCATGATCACTGCCGCCCCCTTGGCACCATCGCGATCGTTCATCGTGTACAGCAGCTGCTTGCCATCCGGCCGCCACTCGGGGTCCTGGTGTCCCAGGACACCGACCTCGGGCACGCCGGCCCGGGTCAGGCGGTCGCGTGCGAGATCGAAGAACTGCAGGACGACATTCGAGTTGTCGGGATCCGGGGCATCGGTGACGAGTGCGACGGTCTTGCCATCGGGCGACACCGTCGGCTGGCGGATCCAGGCCGACCACCGGTTCGACCCGCTGCGGACCTGACCACTGAGCAGACGCTGCGGTTGACCCGACCCATCCGCCTTGACGCGGAACAGCTCGTTGAGGTCGATGTCGTACCAGGTCGGCGTCCCGCGGCGCGGCCACTTCCCACGCGTCGGCGTGTCGTGGATGTAGTAGACCCAGTTGCCGTCAGGCGAGAAGGACGGCATCGATGCCCCGCCCCCGTTCGTCAGCTGCGTCGCTCCTGCGTCGGACTGGACCCAGATGTTGCCGGCCTTGGCGTACACGATCTTGCCGACGAACTGCGCTTCCTTGGGAACGACGATCACGTTCGACGGGGCGGGTGTCAGCTCCGGGCCCGCGATGGCGCCTCCGCCGTTGCCGCCATTCCCGCCGTTCCCACTGCCCAGGAACGGGAGGTTGTAGTCGAAGAGGTTGATCGTGACGACTGCGATCAGGATCAGCCCGACGACCGACGCGATCGGCCCGACCAATGAGCCGACCGGACCGATGCCGTACGGGTCGCGGGCCTTCTCCGACGTCGGCTTGACCGCGCGCGTCATGAGGCGACCGCTGCCAACGCGGGGCTCGAACCGCCGAGGATCGCGGCAGCCTCGGGATGCGAACCGCTCGGCGCAGCATCACGGATCTCGAGCTGCAGTGACTCGAACCCACCGAACGTCCGGCTGCTGATCCGCGCCACCACGTCGATCCGATCGCCCTCCTGGATCAGCGCTGCGATGTCGGCGCGCCCGAACGCGATCCCATCGAGCACGTCGCGGTCGCGCTTCAACGTCAGCGAGGTGTGGTCGTCAGCGGCGACGCGGACTCGGGTCACGGTAAGACCCAGGACGGCCACGAGCGGCTCCGGGTTACCCGGGCCATACGGTCGAAGACCACCCAGGTCCCGGAACAGGGCGTAGTCGACCTCGAGCGCGGGAATCGCGAGATCGATCATGAGAGCGGCCCGCGGATCGGACGGCACGTGGCTCGCGGCGATCGCCTCGAACCGCTCGACGAACTCCGGCCAGCGCGCGGCGGGAAGTTCGAAGCCGGCCGCACCCGCATGGCCGCCGTGCCGGGTGAACAGGTCGGCGCAGTCGGTGAGAGCCGCCGCGAGATCGACCGTCCCGTCGCTCCGGCAGGACGCCCTGATCGTGTCGCCGATCTCCGTCCCGACGACCGCCGGGCGGGCGCGATCCTCGGCGAGCCGCGCGGCGACGAGACCGATGATGCCGACGGGCCACGTCCCGCGGACGATCGACGCTGGGCGATCCGGTGCGGCGGCCACGAGCTCGCGGGCCTCTGCGACCGCGGTCGAGGTCAGGTCGCGCCGGGTCTGGTTCGCGGCTTCGAGCGCGTCGGCGTGTCGTGCAGCCTCCTCAGCCGTCTCGGCAAGCAGGAGCCGGGCCGCCTCGAGCGCCTCCCCTACCCTGCCCGCAGCGTTGAGGCGCGGCGCGAGCGCGAAGGCGATGGTGTCCAGATCGACGGCCGCCGGCGCTATACGCGCCCGCTCGAGCAGGGCCGCGATCCCTGGTCGCGGATCCGTCCGCATGCGTTCGAGACCGAGCCGGGCGATGGCCCGGTTCTCCCCGACGATCGGTGCGACGTCCGCGACCGTGCCCAGCGTCGCGAGATCCGCCAGATCGACCGGCACCGCTCCGAGCATGAGCTGCGCGACCTTGAACGCCACGCCGCTGCCTGCGAGCCGCGGATCGGGGTATTGCGAGTCCCGCCGATGCGGGTTCACGACCGCATACGCCGGCGGCAGCTCCGCTGGGACGCGATGGTGGTCCGTGACGATGACGTCGACGCCCCGCGCAGCGGCTGCGGCGATCTCGGGCCCGGAGCTCGTCCCGCAATCGACGGTGACGATGATCGATACCCCGTCGGTGACAGCCGTATCGATCGCCGCGACCGACAGCCCGTGGCCCTCTTCAAGGCGGCTCGGTACGTACGGCTGGACATCGATGCCGAAGCGACCCAGCGCGATGACGAGGATCGCGAGCCCATCGAGCCCGTCTGCATCGAAGTCGCCGAACACCATCACCCGCTCGTGTTCGTCCCGGGCTCTGGTGAGCCGTTCGACGAGCCGATCCGCGTCAGGCAGCAGGTGCGGATCGTGCAGACCCGCCAGCGGTTCCGCGAACCAGGCGATGAGGTCATCTCGCCCGAGGACGCCGCGGCGGGCGAGCAACGTCGTCATCCGCTCGGCCAGACCGTGGTCGAGCGCTGCGGCGACGAGATCGGGGTCGATGTGACGGGTCTCTGGGAAGCTCCAGCGGAAGCGCGGCTCGAGCACCGGGTCAGGATGCCACGCGGCGCTCACCTGCGAATCAACCGGCGATCTCGCGCCGGTATCCGCGACCGTGACGCACCGGATCAGGACGCGGCTCGGCGGGCACGAGGTGCGCGGATGCCCTGCTGGCGACCACGCCGCCGGTCCTCCCACGCGTACCAGTCGACCAGCAGCGGGCTGGCCACGAAGATCGAGGAATACGTCCCGATCACGATGCCGATGAGCAGCGCGAGGACGAAGTCGCTGATCGCGGATCCACCGAAGAGGAACAGCGACAGGAGCGTCAAGAGCACGGTCAGGCTCGTGGTGATCGACCGGCCGAACGTCTGCAGGACCGAGTGGTTGACGATCTCATCGAACGGCTCACCCATATGACGTGCCTTGTTCTCACGGATCCGGTCGAACACGACGATCGTGTCGTGGACCGAGAAGCCGATGACGGTAAGCATCGCGGTCACGAAAAGGGCGTCGATCTGGACGTGGAAGAACGTGCCCAGGATCGCGAACGAGCCGACGACCACGATGACGTCGTGGAGCAGCGACACCAGCGCTGTGACGCCGAATTTGACGTCGCGGAACCGGTAGGTGATCCAGCCGACGATCCCAAGGGAGCCGGCGACGACGAGGATGAGGGCCTGACGTAGCAGGTCCGAGCTCACGACCGCACCGATCGTGGTCAGGCTACGTTGCGCGTCGATCTTCCCGAGCTGTGACTCGAGCGCGGTGACCATCTGGCCGAGCTTGCCGGCGGTCGGCAGCTCCGTATTCCCGGTCACGGGACCCGGCAGCGCTGATGCCTCAGGACTCGCGCCGGGACTCGACGACGGCGCGGGCGATGCCGACGCGCCGGCGCCTGCGGCGACCGGCGAGGATGAGGCCGTCGGGGATGGTGAAGGAGCGGGCGACGCGCTCGCACCCGCCGATGCGGACGCCCCTGCCGATGCGGAGGCGCCGGGCGACGCCGATGCGCCAGGTGAGGCCGATGCGCCCGGTGATGCGGACGCGCCAGGCGACGACTCTTCCTCGACGAGGCCGATCGGTTCGGTCTTGATCTCGATGAAGCCGCCCTCCGTACGGATGGCGGTCGCCCGCAGGCCGTTATCGGCGAATACCTGCTCGACCTGGTCGGGCGTGACGTTCTGATCGGCGAACTTGATCTCCCAGCGGGTGCCACCGGTGTAGTCGATGGTCAATTGGAGACCGGCGTCGCTGAACGGCGAGATCAGGATGAAGATCAGGCCGGGGATCGTGAGGGCGAGCGAGAGGGCGTAGAACCAGCGCCGCTTCCCGATGACGTCAAACATCGGCAGCCAGGGATCGGCGGGTCGGACGCGGGTTGGTCACGGCGACGAATTCCTCGTCGCGCAGACCCCACAGGCGCGCCCGGCGGGCCCAGTCCTGGCGGACGAGGACACGCATGATCGACCGAGTCACGACGATCGCGCTGAACATGGACGTCAGCACGCCGATGATCAGTACCAGCGCGAAGCCGCGGATCACGGACGATCCGAAGGCGTACAGGATCGTGGCGGTGATGAGGCTCGACACGTTCGAGTCGAGGATCGAGTTCCATGCCCGGTTGAAGCCGGCTTCCACGGCGGCCGGCAGCGACTTGCCGACGCGCAGCTCTTCCTTCATGCGTTCGAAGATGAGGATGTTGGCGTCGACCGCCATCCCTACAGAGAGCACGAAGCCCGCGATACCGGCGAGGGTCAGCGTCACCGGGATGAGCCGGAAGATCGCGAGGACCACGATCGTGTAGTAGACCAGCGCGAACGACGCGACCACGCCCGGCAACCGGTAGTACAGCAGCATGAACAGGATGACCAGCGCGATGCCGATGATGCCGGCGATCAGGCTCTGGTTCAGGAACTGCTCACCCAGCGTCGCCGAGATCTGCTCGCTCGACAGCTCCTTGATCGGGAACGGCAATGAACCGAACTTCAAGATCGTGACGAGGTTGTTGGCTTCCTTCGCCGGGAAGCCGCCGATGCCGCCCGCGCTGATCGGGATCTGACCGTTAGGGATCGCCTCGTCGATGCGTGGCGCCGTGATGACCGAGCCGTCGAGGACGATCGCGAAGTAGTCGCCGACGTGATCACGCGTGTAATCCGCGAAGAGCTGCGCTCCCGAGGCCGAGCCGTCGGTCTTGAGCTTGAACGTGACGGTCAGACCACGCGTCTGGTCCTGGCCGACCGCCGCGGACTCCAACTGGTCGCCGCTGAACAGCGGTGGGAACTGGTTGAGATCGAGGACCTGTCCGTCGGTGGCCGTGGTCTGGCCGAGCGGGACGAAGTCGAGGACGCCCGTCTGGCCGACGAGCCGGCGGACCGAGTCGACATCCGAGATGCCCGGCAGCTCGATGACGATGCGGTCGTCGCCCTGGACCAGGACGACGGGCTCCGAGACGCCGGTCGTGTTCACGCGCCGCTCGATGATGTCCTTGAGGACACCGAGGGCCTCCCGAGTCGGAGCGACGCCGTCCTTGGGCTGTGCCTGGTACTCGACCCGCAAACCACCCTGGAGGTCCAGACCGAGCTTGGTCTCGATCGTCCGCCACGCCCCATCGGGCGCTGTCGGATCGGGGATCCTTAGGTTCGGGAAGAAGACCACGATCAGCGAGAGGATGCCGATCAGGACGATGAGGAAGGGGCCGGCTCTGCGCATGTCGGCGGGATGCTACACGAAAGGCCCCTCCGACGCGGTCGGCCGCCCGGTCAGCGGCGCCGGCGGTCGGCGGCGCCGGCGATGACCGTATCTTCCCGCCGCGGCGACCCCCCGTGGGCTCTACGCCTCCAGGGTGGCCTTGATCCGCTCGGCCAGCGCGCGGCTGATGCCCGGCACCGCCGCGATCTGCTCGACCGGTGCCTCGCGCACGCGCTTGATCGACCCGAACACCTTCAATAGTTCGCGCTTCCGCTTCGGCCCGACCCCCGGCAGGTCATCGAACGCCGACTTGACCGTGCGCCGGTCGCGCAGCGTCCGGTGATAGGTGATCGCGAAGCGATGCGCCTCGTCGCGCAATCGCTGGACGAGATACAACGCGGATGAGGTCGCCGGCAGCACCACCGGATCCGAGCGGCCCGGCAGGAACAGCTCCTCGCGCTCCTTCGCAAGCCCGGCCAGAGGAAGGTCGTGCAGACCGAGCTCATCGAGCACGACCTTGGCGGCGTTCACCTGCGGTTTACCGCCGTCGACGATGACCAGGTCCGGCATCGCCCAACGGCGCTCTTCCTCGTTACCTTCCTCACCCGACTTCGTCGCCCGGAAGCGGCGGCGTAGGACCTCCTGGTGGCTGGCGACGTCGTTGGGCCCCTCGACGGTCCGGATCCGGAAGCGCCGGTATTCCCCGGATCGCGGCTTGCCGTCCTCGAACACGACCATGCTGCCGACCGACTCGCTGCCCTGGAAGTTCGAGATGTCGTAGCACTCGATGCGGAACGGGGGCCCCGGCATGTCGAGGGCCGCCGCGAGCTCCTCGAGTGCGGCCAGCGTCTTGCCCTGGTCCGCCAGCCAGCGAGCGTGCTCGCGCTGGAGTGTCTCGGCGGCGTTCCGCTCGGCGAGCCCGAGAAGGTCACGCTTCTCGCCCCGCTGCGGGGTCCTTAGATGCACCGGTCCGCCGCGCTTCTCCACGAGGAAGGTCTGGAGCTCCACTGCCTCGTTGATCGCCGCAGGGACGTAGATCTCGCGCGGGATCGAGGTCGCCCGCGTGTAGTACTGCTCCAGGAAGCTCGTGAGGACCTCGGTGTCGGCCGCCTCACGCGCGGCATCGAGGAGGTACACGTCCCGCCCGATCATCTTGCCGTCGCGGATGATGAACAGCGTCACCGCGGCCTGGTTGTCCTCGCGCGCAAGCCCGACCAGATCCAGCTCCGTCCGCGCGAACGCGGCCATCTTCTGGCTCTCCATCGTCCGCTCGATCGCCCGGATCTTGTCGCGGTCGCTTGCGGCGCGCTCGTAGTCCTGCCGATCGGAGGCCGCGAGCATCTCCTTGCGAAGCGCCTTGACCAGTGTCTCCTGCCGGCCCTCCAGGAACAGCTCCACCTGCTCGATGTCGGCGCGATAGTCGTCCTTGGAGATCGCCTGGATGCACGGGCCCTGACAGCGCTTGATGTGGTACAGCAGGCACGGCCGCTGCAGGGCGCGTTCGCCGTCCTTGATATCGATCGTGCAGGTACGGAACGGGAAGAGCCGCCGAACGAGGTTCATCGATTCGTCGACGCTGGTCGCGGAGGCGTACGGCCCGAAGTAGCGGCTCCCGTCGTTGACCAGCTTCCGGGTCCGCTCGACGCGCGGGAAGTCGTCGGCCAGCGTCACCTTGATGTACGGGTAGCTCTTGTCGTCCTTCAGGCGAACGTTGAAGCGCGGCTTGAACCGCTTGATGAGGTTGTTCTCGAGGAGCAGCGCCTCGCTGACGCTGTCGACCTCCGTGACCTCGACGTCGGCGATCCGATCGATGACGCTCCGGATCCGGTGGCCCTCGCCCATGGCCGGCTTCTGCTTCTGCCAATAGCTCCGCACCCGGTGGCGCAGGCTCTGCGCCTTGCCGACGTACAGGACGTCACCGCGGGCGTCCTTGAGCAGGTAGACACCCGGTCGATCGGGTAGTCGCTTGAGGGTCGCCTCGAGTTCGGGGGTCACCCCACGATGCTAGGGCAACCCCGGCGTCGAGGTCGTCAGCGCGGCTTGGTGTTGGTCTTCGAGCGGCGGTCGGTCGAGGTCGTCGTCGTGGCAGGGACCGTCACACCGTTCTTCTTCGGCAGCGCCTTCACCGCATCTCCGTCGCGGAGCTCGAGTGTGAACGAGCCCGCGACGAGGTCGCCGATCGCCGCCGAAACGGTGTAGCAGCTGGCGGTCAGCGACGACGTGTCGAGGGAGACGTTCCAGCGGCCACCGCTCCAGGTGAGAGGCAGGTCGCTGGTCGTGCCGCCCTCGCACGGCGTCAGGTGGAGAGCGGCGTCACCCGACGTCGTGGCGGTGCCGTTGACGAACAGCTGCACCTTGATCGGGACGGTGCGGCCCCGATTGGCCACGAACGTCGAGGTCGTACCCGCGACCGGCTCGAGCCAGACCGCCGAGGCCTGACGCGGCGTGACATAGCGGACCGTGACGCGGAAGGTCCCGGTCGACTGGTTGCCGGTCCGATCAGAAGCGGTGCAGGTCACCTCGGTCGTGCCGACCGGGAAGACCGAGCCGCTTTCGGGGGCACAACCGACATACGGCGACGCGTCGACGGCGTCGGTCGCGGTCGGATCCGTGAACGAGACCGCCCGACCGGCAGCGTCGGAGGTTGTCACGGCGATGTCTGACGGCACCCCGCGGAGTGTCGGTGCGGTCGTGTCGACGACGGTCACGTCGAAGTGATCGCTGACGCTCGACCCGACCGAGTCGGCGACGGTGCAGGTCACGGTCGTCACGCCCAGCGGCAGCACGCTACCGGCCGCAGGCCAATGATCGCGGCCACCAAATTTGTTAATCCGCGGAGTGCGGCCAAACTCGCCCCATACGACAACACACACGTCCTTATGCAGACCTCGCTCGTGCAGATCGGTAATCAGGCGATGGCGGATCGCTACATGTACCCGGCGATGGCCGGCTTGCTGGTGCCGCTCGTCTGGTTCGCAGCGGACCTCCTCATCCGCCGGCCGCGCGCCGCGATGGCTGTCAGCGGCGTGGCGATCGCCGC
>Ga0207648_10002861_pt1 | contig 18263 bp, 15 predicted proteins | sample KBSMisM32_FD_184310 | JGI IMG/M metagenome (GOLD analysis project Ga0207648, IMG submission 184310) | Miscanthus rhizosphere microbial communities from Kellogg Biological Station, Michigan, USA - KBS Miscanthus M3-2 (SPAdes) (version 2) | ecosystem: Host-associated > Plants > Roots >...
GTAATTGTGTGTTCATTTTCGGTGGGTTATTAATAGCCACCCGTCTTTCCAATAACCAGCACGTGCTGAATTGGGTGATTGGAGGAATTTTCGCGATTACAGCCATTATCCAACTATGGCGAATATTGAAGAAGAAGGATACTAAACATAAGTTTGAGCATCCTGAGGAATTAACAAAGCATATTGAACACCAGGTGGAGAAATTTGAAAAGAAGAAGCCTAACTCCGATACCCATCAGCATTAATCAACTATAAATAGTTTGCAGCCTGTTTTGGTGGATGAACGATGCGGTTCATTATTATCTCCAACCATATACACCATTCCTGCCGTCAGCTTCATGATACGGCCATCTTCCAGCTCAGTATCCATTTCACCTTCCATACAAAAGAGGACATGGCCCTTATGGCACCAATGATCTGCTTTATAGCCAGGAGAATATTCTACTCTTCGAACCCTGATATCATTCAATAGTTGAACCTGCCAGGTAGCGAAGCCTGTGTCACCATTACGTTGTTCTTTAGGAACGGATGACCAGTGAAAGGTCATGAAAGGAAAAGAATCTATTTTCAAGCGAATGAATTTATGTGCAGAATGTAATAGAGATTAAGAAGATTGTTCCATTTCAGTTGCCCATTTGTCTCTATCATCAGGACTGAATTTCCAGGGGGCAAAATTATTCTCAACATTACTGAACATGGCATTCCATTCCTGCGGAGCATTACTTTCTTCCATTACCAGGTAGCGACGAAGTTGCAGGATAATATCCAGTGGAGAAATACTTACCGGACATTCTTTCACGCACGCGTTGCAGGCAGTACAGGCTCTCAATTCTTCTACAGAAATATAATCATGCAGAAGACTCTTGCCATCTTCTTTAAATTCCCTGTTCTTATTGATGTTGCGTCCAACATCTTCCATTCGGTCGCGGGTATCCATCATGATCTTGCGTGGAGATAATAATTTTCCGGTAGTAGTTGCAGGGCAGGCAGCAGAGCAACGCCCACACTCCGTACAGCTATAGGCATCCATCAAATTCTTCCAGCTCAGATCTGTAGTGTCTTTTGCGCCAAATTTTTTAGGTGGTGTTGCTGTATCTCCCGTTGGAGCCAGTTCAGGTTGCATGGCATACAACACTTCCTTTTGTACTTCTGGCATATTCTCCATTTCTCCCAATGGATCCAGCCTGGCATAATAAGCATTGGGAAATGCAAGTATGATATGTAAGTGTTTTGAATAGGGCAGGTAATTTAGAAATGCAAAGATTCCAACGATATGCAGCCACCAGCATCCCCGTTCTATCCATTCCAATCCTTCATTGCTGACGCCATTTAAGACTGGATGCAGTAATTGGGAAAAGGCAAAATTACCTGTAGCGAATTCTGAATAATGAGAAACCCCTCGGGTTTGTAACAGAGTATCACTGGCATTGAGGAACAGGAAAAGGGTCATCAATACGATTTCAGTGATGAGGATATAATTGGCATCACTTCTGGGCCATCCGTCAAGGTCATGACTCATGAAACGGCGAAGTTTGATGATATTCCTGCGAATGAGGAATATGGCGCAGCCGAGGAATACCAGCACAGCCAGAACTTCAAATGCATTGATCAAAAACGTATAAAAGCTACCAAGAATTCCTGCAAACATCCGGTGGGTGCCAAATATCCCATCCAGGAATATTTCGAGCACTTCAATATTGATGATAATGAAACCTGCATACACAAAGAAATGCAATACTGCCACCAGAGGATTACGGAACATCTTCTTTTGCCCGAAAGCCAGCAACAAAACATTTTTCCATCGCTGGTCAGGATGATCAGTGAGCGATTCATCCCGGCCGAGGCGGATATTACGTATGATCTGCCTGACCTTGACGGTAAACAAACCAATTGCCAGCAGGCTGATCAGGATAAATAAAATTTGTTGAGCTATTTGCATAGAGGTTTAAATACAATCGCTAATTTACGCCTTGTTGAGTTGAAATTTGGGATTTATGCTCTAAAACTTAAATCCCAAAATTTCAAAATCATTATTTAATTAATTACCAGGCAGTGGCCGAAACCAAAAATTACATACTGAACCAGTCAACAGCTGAAAGGAAATTGCGTCGGATGGCGCTTGAGATCATTGAAAACAATGCTGATGAAAAATCACTGATCCTTGCGGGAATCCGCGAAAGCGGGAGTGTGGTAGCAAGATGTATCCAAAGATATATTGCCGAGATATCTCCAGTTAAAACTGAATTGATCACCATTGCGTTGGACAAGCGGGAGCCTAAAGACATAACCCTGAGCCAGACAATGGACTTCAACAATAAGGTCATTATCGTCATCGATGATGTGGCCAATAGCGGGAAGACCCTTCTCTATGCCTTAAAGCCTTTCCTGAATGATCATCCCCGTAAAATACAAAGCCTGGTACTGATCTCACGCAGACATAATTCCTTCCCCGTATACCCTGATTTTGTTGGGCTATCTATTGCCACCACTTTGCAGGAGCATATTTATGTAGAAGTGGATGGAGAAAAAGTGGTTGGGGCATATATGAAGTGATCAAAAATAAAGCGCGTAGGCTTTAAATTTCCCCTTACTATCAATCATCAATGCAGGTGCAGGAAATTTAAATGCATTCAAAACAAATAATGCGGACCGGACGAATTTGCTGTTTGTCTTTATTTTGGTTAGGTCGATATCTGGCGCAAGATAGAACTGTCGCTTCCTGGGAATATCATAACGTGTGATCTCATTTCCTAAATTATCATTCCATTTATTTTCAAATCCACCATACATCCCATCAGCTCCATAACCAGCAGCCACACTCAGCCACGCAGGCCAGTTGGAATTTTTAAGGAATGACCGCATATTGAAACTTAGCCAATAGGTTTGTGCATTATAATCCTTCAGCATTCTTTCCGGCAGGCTTTTTCCAAACAGATCATTAGCCCTCGCTTCCAGCATTGGTTCCCTGTATTTGATCCGGTGAAAGGAGAATTTATATTGAATGCGCTGCTCTTTCCATAAAAATTCCTGTCCCATGAACAGGGATGACCCTGCAAAATTCGAAACAATATCACCCCAACTCCATCCCCATTTTGCGGAATGTGCATCCATAAACTCAATGCCGGTCTGGTATAAAAAGCCACTCAATCCGCCAATCCATACTGCCTTTTTGTGGGAGAGCCCGGCCCATTGCCACAAAGCGGTGGAAGCCCTGCCGGCGCTATAAGCAGTCCACATATGGCCTGCCTTGTCAATCTGTAGCCATTCTTTGTCATCATCAAACACATGAAAGGAAGTATGCGCATACCCTTTAAACCAGGTGTCATTCAGTATGATCAGAGAGCTACCATAAGTCGCTGCCGTTAGTCCTCCTATCAGCCATTGGCGGTTCCTGAATTTTTTTCCTGATGAATCAGTACCTGGAGTATAAGTAAGAGGAAGGCCTGTACTGTCATTATAAGCTGTTACGGAATGGTTAATTATAACGGAGGGATTCTTTCCAAAGGAATACAGCCAGCATCCCGTTGCAATAAGAAGAAGGAATATTTTATTGAGATATGACAAATAGCAAAGCTTTACACCGGGTGGCACAGAATGTTTGATTTGGTTACAAAAATACGTTGTCTTTGGTTACACGAAATTCTATAACTTCATCTTCCTGTTAAATAGAACAAAAGTTATAGTATGGACCAAAAAATTCAGGATAAGATAAATACATGGCTCAATGGGAGCTATGACGAGGATACAAAAAATGCAATCCGCGAATTACAAAAGAATAACCCGAATGAACTGGTAGATGCTTTTTACCAGAACCTTGAATTTGGAACCGGGGGTCTGCGCGGTATAATGGGCGTGGGTACTAACCGGATGAATAAATATAATGTTGGCATGGTCACACAGGGGTATGCCAATTACCTGAAAATGTCGTTTTCCGGGGAAGTGAGGGTGGCTATTGCGCATGATAGTCGCAATAACAGCCGCTTTTTTGCAGAAACCACCGCCAATGTGTTTGCCGCAAACGGTATTAAAGTGTTCCTTTTTGAAAGTTTACGGCCCACACCTGAGCTTTCCTTTGCCATCCGGTATTTAAAGTGCCAGGGTGGAGTAGTATGTACTGCCTCACATAATCCAAAAGAATATAACGGTTATAAGGCCTATTGGGATGATGGTGCTCAACTGGTGCCGCCCCATGATAAGAATGTGATAAAGGAAGTAGAGAAGATCGCCACGGTGGATGATGTGAAATGGTCTGGCGGTGAAAAGAATATCACGCTGATAGGTGCGGAGGTGGATAATGAGTACATGAATATGGTAAAAGGTCTCAGTGTTTATCCTGAAGTGATCGCCAAACAGAAAGACCTGAAGATCGTGTACACACCAATACATGGTACAGGAATCAAACTGGTGCCTGAAGTGCTGAAACGATTTGGATTTACCAATGTTAACATCGTAAAGGAGCAAAGTGAGCCCGATGGCAATTTCCCCACGGTAAAATTTCCAAATCCGGAAGAAAAGGAAACCATGAGCATCGGGTTGAATAAGGCTAAGGAGATGAATGCCGATATATTACTGGGAACAGATCCGGATGCTGACCGGGTTGGGATCGGCATTAAAGACAATCATGGAGAATGGGTGCTGATGAATGGTAACCAGACTGCAGTCCTCGCATTTAATTATGTAATGGAGGCTCGCAAAACAAAAGGGATCGCGAAGCCAAATGATATGGTGATCACTACCATTGTTACCACGGGTATGATCAATCGCATAGCGGAAACCAATGGCGTTACCTGTTACAATGTGCTTACCGGCTTTAAATGGATCGCAGAAATGATCCGTGAAAAAGAAGGTAAAGAGAATTACGTCATCGGTGGGGAAGAAAGCTTCGGGTTGATGATTGGCGATAAGATCAGGGATAAGGATGCGGTGAGTGCTGTGGCCCTGCTTTGTGAAATGGCAGCTTATGAAAAGGAAAAAGGCAGAACACTGTTCGATAAGCTGATCGATCTTTATGTACAGAATGGCTTCTATAAAGAAGACCTGATCTCCATAACCAGGAAAGGAATGGATGGCCAGCAGCAGATCGCTGCCATGATGGAAGATTACCGCAAGAATCCTCCCAAAAACATAAATGGGTCTGATGTGGTGGAACTGCTGGACTATGAATTGAGAAAGGGCAAGAACATGAAGACCGGCAAAGAGTGGGAGATCAAATTACCCAAATCAAACGTGCTACAGTTTATCCTGGAAGATGGAACTAAAATATCAGCCAGACCCAGTGGTACCGAACCGAAGATCAAATTCTATTTCAGTGTGAATACACCCCTGAAGAATGCTGAGGATTTTGACAAGGTTAATAAACAACTGGATGAGAAGATCAAGGGCATTATTACGAGTATGAAACTCTAATTGACTTTCTTTTAACCAAAACTTATCGGCTGTTTCACAAATTTTTCAGAGGTAATAAGCTAGTTTGAGCAAAACATAGCTTATGAAAAAGTTAATCCCATGCCTGGCCATTGTTATGGCCGGTTGTGTCTATCCCCATTATGCGCAACCAGTAACTACCAACCAACCTGATAACAATGTTGATTATAAAGTATCCTACCTTTTTGAGTATGGAGGTTGTAAGGTTTATCGTTTTTATGATCCCGGTTATAGTAATACTGTTTATTATACCAATTGCGGCGGGGACACAGTAACATTTGGTGATAGTACGCAGATAAGAAGTACAGGTTTTATGAATGTCAAACCTGTATTAAGTTCTGCTGAGGCCGGGAAAGATGATTCTGTGCATACCAGGATTAAACCCATTGATATTTCTCCCTGGTCAAAAACGAAGTAAATTATTTTTCGGGTAAGGCAAAAGCTACAATCGAGTCGCTGGACTTTGTTCCCAATTTTCCTCCGCCACAGGCTATAACCAGGTATTGTTTACCATTCCATTGATACACGGAAGGGGTTGCAAACCCTGGTGCGGGGAGATCATATTCCCACAACAATTGCCCGGTATGTTTATTGAAGGCTCTTATTTTCCCGTCAAGTGCAGCGGCTATAAATAAAAGTCCACCTGCTGTTACAACAGAACCTCCATAATTCTCAGTTCCTGTTGCAGGAATGCCCCTTGCTTTTAGTTCGGCATGCTCTCCCAGGTTTTGTTTCCAAACATGTTCTCCTGTATTAAGATTAATGGCAGTGATATGTCCCCATGGTGGGCCGATAGCAGGATAACCTTCCGGGCTCAGGAATTTGTAATAACCCGTCATTCCATAAGGAAGATTGAGGAAGCTATCAACAGCCTGTTGAGGAGCCTTGAATTCCTTTTTCTGCTCTGACCTGGTATCCAGCACAAAAGAAAGAATGGCATTTTTTTCTTCAGGGGAAATGTGATTAAAGGAAGGCATCATCCTTCGGCCACTATTTAATAAATCAATAGCCTGTTTTGGAGAATATTTCGTCTGTACATTGATCAGGGAAGGATAATTACCGGAACCTTTTCTGTCTTCACCATGGCAGCTTACACAGTATTGCTGATAGAGTCTTATCCCGGCCTGAGCATAGGTTTCTTTTTTAGGTGCTCCAGGTTTTATATCCCGCAATGTTACCAGCCAGCCGCTTTCATTTGCATTAATATAAAGCAATCCTGTTTCAGGATCGTAAGTAGGGCCTCCCCATTCTGCTCCACCATCAAAGCCGGGCAATTGAACCCTGGTTTTTTTAGAAGGCACAATGAACATCTTACCATAATTATATTCCTTCAATTGTTTTTTCACAATGGCTAAAGAAGAATCCGGTAAATAGGGATTAAGATCACTCTCAGTAAATGATTGTCGCGAGTAAGGTTTGATGGAAGAAATGGGTTGAGTAGGCCAGAGTTTTTCTCCCGGCATAGCATTGGCAGTATCAACTGGCACCTCATTAATGGGATACAATGATTCCCCGGTCTCCCTGTTGAAAACGAAAACCATTCCCTGTTTGGTGATCTGTGCCACCGCATCTATTTCTTTTCCTTCTTTTTTGACCGTCACCAGGGCAGGAGCGCAGGGAAGATCCCAATCCCATACATCATGATGAATGAACTGGAAATGCCATTTGTGATTTCCTGTTGCTGCATCCAGTGCGATCAGGCAATTTGCAAAAAGATTTTGCCCTTTTCGTTTTCCTCCATAAAAATCAAAAGAAGCAGAGCCTGTTGGCACAAACAGTATTCCTCTTTTTTCATCCATGGAAAGCCCGCTCCAGCTATTGGCCCCTCCGATATGTTTATAAGCAATACTGTCTTCCCAGGTATTGTATCCAAGTTCACCAGGCTGTGGAATGGTATGAAAGATCCATTGCTCCTTACCGGTGTGAACATCATATGCACGGATATGTCCCGGTGCTGCAGCAGGTCCTTCATCAACTCTTGAACCAAGTATATACAGGTCTTTATAGATGATCCCTGGAGAAGTTGCTGTAATATAGAGATCTTTCACATCACGCCCCAGTCCGTCATGAAGATCAACTCTTCCCTGGTCGCCAAAACCATTGACGAGATGGCCGGTAGTGGCATCGATACAATGGATATAAGAGCCGGCAACAAAGAATATCCGTTTATCTCTGCCGTCTGTCCAGTAAGTAACGCCACGGCTGTTATTCATGATAAAATGGAATTCAGTAAGATTGGCAGGTACAGCAGTTGGATCAAATTCCCATATTTTATTTCCTGTTCCCGCATGCACTGCAAATAATTTAAGGGTTGGGGAAACCAGGTACATAATAGAATCTATAATAATAGGATTGCACTGGATCTGTGAAGATTTGGCTGTGTCCGCGTCACCGGTGTGAAAGGTCCAGGCCACCTGTAACTGTTTAACATTACTGGTATCTATTTCTGTAAGGGAAGAATAGTGAATATTTTCTTTACCTCCACCATAGGCTTCCCAGCCGGTATGGGCGGTCTTATCTGTCGCGGTTTTACATGCGCCAAAGAGCAACAGTACGGCAAGGTATCGTAGTTGGTTCATTCCGATCAGGGTTTACTGTATTGATAAATTTAGGCAGACTTCTGTAATTTATAATTTATTCCTTTGGGTCCGGCAGGCCCAATAACTATATATGTTGGTATCAGGGTTTTGGTGATATTCTACCATTCAGCCAAACCCCGAAACCTCCGGGCCCAGCGGGCCCGATAACTATACCTTTACAGGCAGATGACAAACTCCGGGATTTTATTCTCCTATTAAATAATGTGAAATAACCTGCTATCAAAATTTTTCCCTGGCAGAAATACTAACACTTATTTTTGCCCTATTCCAGAATAAAAAAGGGAATAAAATATGAAAATTAAATACCCGGCATTGGCGGCCTTCTGCTCCACCCTGGTGATGGCGGCTTCTGCCCAACAGGTAAAGTTTACGGAATATGACCTTGCCAATGGACTCCATGTTATCCTCCATCAGGATAAAACCGCACCGGTTGTAGCGGTTTCGGTAATGTACCATGTAGGTTCAAAAGATGAGGATACGGCTCGTACCGGATTCGCACATTTTTTTGAGCACCTGCTTTTTGAAGGATCCGATAATATCAAGCGCGGTGAATTCATGAAGATCGTTAGCAGTAATGGCGGACAGAACAATGCAAATACCACCCAGGACAGGACCTTCTATTATGAGGTATTTCCATCCAACCAGCTGGAACTGGGTCTGTGGCTGGAAAGTGAGCGAATGATGCACCCGGTGATCAATGAGATCGGTGTAAAAACCCAGAGTGAAGTGGTAAAAGAAGAGAAAAGATTGCGGATCGATAACCAGCCTTACGCCAAATTCATTTACACAGTTTTTGCTGATGTATTCAAAGAGCATCCTTATCGTTGGGCACCGATCGGTTCCATGGCCCACCTGGAAGCTGCAAGACTGGATGAGTTCAAAGCCTTTTTCAAGAAATATTATGTGCCAAATAATGCGGTACTATCCATTGCAGGAGATATTGACCTGGAGAAAACGAAGCAATGGGTGAAATCCTATTTTGAACCCATTCCCAAAGGCGCTCCTGTAACAAGGGAAAAGATAGTGGAAAAGCCAATGGGAAAAGAAATGATCGATACTGCTTATGATGCCAATATCCAGATACCAGCCATTTTTGCTACCTATCGCATACCCGGATTTAAGAGTGAAGATGCCAAGGCGCTGGAAATGATCTCAAGCATATTGAGTGGCTCAGGAAGTTCACGCCTTCAAACCAAGCTGGTTGATCAAAAGAAAACAGCTTTGCAGGTTGCTGCCATTAATTATCCGCTGGAAGATTATGGTCTTTATATAACACTGGCTTTACCTAATAATGGAGCATCACTGGATGATCTGCTGAAAGATATTGATGCTGAAGTTGCCGATCTGCAAAAGAACCTGATCAGTGAAGCGGAATACCAGAAACTGCAGAACCAGTTTGAGAATGCATTCATCAATTCAAGCAATACCATGCTTGGAGTGGCGCAGAATCTTGCTATGGGTTATACATTTTATAATAACACCAATCATGTCAATGACGAGTTGAAAGTGATCAGAAGTGTGACCAGGGAAAAGATCAGGGAAGTGGCAGCCAGGTATCTTACAAAAGATAACAGGGTGGTATTAAGATACGAACCTGAAAGCGCCAGACCTGCACCAGCACAAAAAGGATTTTAATCAAAGAATTTTATCATAATATGAAAAGAATAATATTTATCGCGGTAACTTTTTTCCTTGTGCAGAGTTCATTTGCACAGGCGATCGATCGCAGTAAAAAGCCTAAACCCGGGCCTGCACCCAGCATTACTATTGCCAATCCTGTGGTTTATAAATTGCCTAATGGTCTTACCGTTTTAGTGGTAGAGAACCATAAACTTCCTACAGTAAGAGCCAGTTTCCGTATTGACCAGGGACAGGTTACAGAAGGAAGCAAAACAGGATTGTTAAGCATCATGGGTGGTATGCTCAATGAAGGCACTACCACAAAAACGAAAGCGCAGTTTGATGAGGCTGTTGATGCCCTTGGTGCCAATGTTAGCCTTAGTTCTGGTGGCGGTTACGTGTCATCATTAACACGCTATTTCCCCCAGGCATTTGGATTGATGTCAGATGCATTGCGTAATCCTTCCTTTCCACAGGAATCGTTTGATAAACTGATCTCCCAGGAATTGACAGGATTGAAAACCATTGAGAAGAGTGCATCAAGCATTGCAGACAGAGTAGTAAATGCATTGGCTTATGGTGTCAATCACCCTGCCGGTGAATTTGAAACTGAAGGCAGTATTAAGTCACTCAAACTGGATGATGTAAAGACGGTTTATAAGAAATATATCACCCCGTCAAGAGCCTATCTCACCTTTGTGGGAGATATTAAACCTGCTGATGCAAAGGCGATGGCTGAAAAAGCATTCGGCAGTTGGAAAGGATTTCCACTAACATTGGAAACAGTAGCACAGGTGCCCAATCCTGCTAAAACAGAAATAAACCTGATTGATGTACCTAATGCGGTTCAATCAGAGATCAATGTGATCAACCTGGTTAATATACCCATGAGCAGCCCGGATTATTTCCCTGTTATAGTAGCCAATAAGATTTTGGGTGGTGGCGCTGATGCAAGACTGTTCATGAATCTTCGTGAAAAATATGGCTTTACTTATGGCGCTTATTCTAATATCGGGACCGGCCGTTTCCAGGCTGATTTCAATGCATCTGCGTCTGTAAGAAATGAGAAGGTAGATAGTGCAGTAGGTCAATTCCTTTATGAGATCAACCGCATGCGCAATGAAAAGGTTACCGCTACTGAATTGCAGAATGCAAAGAATCAATACAACGGAAGCTTTGCCCTGGGTATGGAAAATCCTGCACGTACAGCAGATTTTGCCAGCAATATCCTGATCAATAAGCTGCCAGCTGATTTCTATCGCACTTATCTGCAAAAGATCAATGCAGTTACTGTTGATGATATTCAGCGTGTGGCTAAAAAGTATTTCAATTATGATAATACAAGGGTAGTGATCGTAGGAAAGCAAGAAGCAGTACTGCCTAATTTAAAAGCTTCTGGTTATACCGTGAAGCTGTATGATAAATATGCAGCTCCGGTTACTGAATCAACCATGAAGAAAGCCGATATATCTGCAGCGCAGGTGATCGACAAATATATCCTTGCCATTGGTGGAAAGGAGAACCTGGAAAAGGTTTCCTCTATATCAGCAACAGGTAAATTGGGAATAATGGGGCAATCCCTGGCCATGACCGCAAAACAGATGGCTCCCAATAAAGAATCATTTGTGATCTCGATGAGTGGTAACCCTGTAATGAAGCAGGTATATGATGGAACAACAGGGTACCAAATGCAGATGGGGCAAAAACAGGATATGAGTGCTGATGAGCTGGCTCAAAAGAAAGACACAAAATCGCTATTTGAACAATTGAATTACAAGGATGCAGATTATAAGTTAGAAGTAAAGGGCATTGATAAAGCCACTGATGGTGATGCGTATGTAGTGGTTGTTACCTTCCCATCCGGCAGGATCCGCACTGAATATTATAATGTGAACTCCGGCCTGCTGGTAAAATCTATTGAGGAAAAGAAAGGAGAGGGCGGTGAAACCGTGGATTACTCAGACTATCGCAAAACGGGTGATATAATGTTGCCCTACAAAATGGTCAGGAATGTGAATACCCCTCAAGGTTCCCAGGAACTGGCTATGACCATGGAGACAATAAAACTCAATGAAGGAGTGACAGCAGAGGATTTTAAATAAGACATAGATAACTAATTCCTGATTTGACCGATCTGATAAAGAGCCGCCCTGTTATACCGGGGCGGCTTTCTCTTTTCTCGCCATAAAAAATTACTTTTGCCGCGAATGCGACCGGTAGAAGATTCATACAGACATAAGGGACTCCGTAAAAAGCTCGTGGAAACAGTTAGATCCAAAGGGATCACTGATGAAAAAGTATTGAAAGCAATAGAGTCCATTCCCCGCCATTTTTTCCTCGATTCGGCATTTGATGAACTGGCCTATGATGACCGTGCATTTCCAATCGGGGAAGGTCAGACGATCTCTCAGCCGTATACTGTTGCCTACCAAACACAGTTACTGGATACCAAACCGTTTCAAAAGGTGCTGGAGATTGGAACGGGAAGCGCTTACCAGGCAGTGGTGCTTGCTGAAATGGGAGTACAGGTATATACCATCGAACGACAGAAGAAATTATTCAACGAGAATAAGAATTTCGCTCTCCTCAAAAAATATCCTGGCATTAAATTCTTTTACGGTGATGGCTATGAAGGATTGCCAACATTTGCTCCCTTTGATCGCATATTAATTACAGCTGCAGCTCCGGAGATCCCTCCTAAACTGATCGAACAGCTGAAACCAGGCGGAATGATGGTGATACCACTTGGAAGTGGGGAAGTGCAGCAAATGATGCGGATCACCAGGCTGGAAAACGGAGCATTAAAAGAGGAGGTTTTTGACCGTTTTTCCTTTGTTCCCATGCTGGAAGGCAAAAAAAGCTAAAAAATGTGCATAAAAGGAAGAAGAGGCGTCCCCAGGGCGCCTCTTCTTCCTTTATTTATTTCCTAATGGATGTTAATCTTAAATATGGATCGCTTCTCCATAAGCTACTTCGGTAGCTTCTTTGATATTCTCGCTGATAGTGGGGTGGGGGTGAATACTGTCAAGCACCTCATGGTAGGTTGTTTCCAGCTTACGGGCAATAACTGTTTCCGCGATCAGTTCAGTTACATTGTACCCGATCATATGCGTACCAAGCCACTCACCATATTTGGCATCAAAGATCACTTTGATAAATCCTTCATTATGACCTGCTGCAGTTGCCTTACCAGCAGCGCTTAATGGGAATTTACCAACCTTGATTTCATAACCTGCCTCTTTAGCTTTCTTTTCAGTAAATCCAACGGAAGCAATTTCAGGGAAGCAATAAGTACATCCCGGAACATTGTTATAATCCAGCGGATGAGGCTGGTGATTGAATTTCTTTTCGCCGTATGCGATGTTCTCTACGCAGATAATACCTTCTTTAGAAGCAACGTGAGCAAGTGCCTGTCCGGGTACACAATCTCCAATTGCATATACACCGGGAACATTGGTCTGATAATACTTATCAACCATGATGCGGCCTTTATCTGTCTTAATACCCAGTGTTTCCAGTCCGATATTTTCAATATTGGCTGATACACCCACAGCACTTAACAGGACATCAGCTTCCAAAGTAACCTCACCTTCCGGTGTTTTTACTTTTGCTTTTACACCATTACCACTGGTATCAACTGAAGTTACTTCGCTATTGGTCATGATATCAATACCGGTCTTCTTGAAATTCTTTGCGAGTTCTTTAGAGATATCTTCATCCTCTACAGGAACTATAGCAGGGAGGAACTCAACGATGGTTACCCTGGTTCCAAGTGCATTATAGAAATATCCGAATTCAACTCCGATAGCACCGCTTCCAACCACGATCATAGATTTTGGTTGGGAAGGAAGGTTCATTGCCTCGCGATAGCCAATCACTTTTTTGCCATCCAGTTTCATGGAAGGCAATTCACGGCTGCGGCCGCCGGTGGCTACTATGATATGTTTGGCTTCAACAGTCTGTTTGCTATTATCGGCACCTGTCACTTCAATCTTTCCTTTGGCAACCAGTTTACCATATCCCATTACCACATCAATCTTGTTCTTCTTCATGAGAAACTGAACGCCTTTACTCATCTTATCCGCCACACCTCTGCTTCGCTTTATCACCGCTTCAAAATTGGCGGTACCGCTGGCTTCGATGCCATAATCTTTGGCATGCTTGATATCTTCAAAAACCTGGGCACTTTTTAAAAGCGCCTTTGTTGGGATACAGCCCCAATTGAGACAAATACCACCGAGACTTTCTTTTTCGATAATTGCTGTCTTAAATCCTAATTGGGATGCACGGATAGCGGCTACATAACCGCCTGGACCGCTGCCAATCACAACTACATCGTATGCCATAATGATAGGGAGTTTATAAGTTATTCAAACGAGCAGCGAAGTTATTAGAAAACAGGGAATTGGCAAAAGACGGCTCAAGCTGCCCGGACCGGGAAAACTGAGCCTGAAATTCACTGAAAACTATTCGACTGACTGCCCATAGTTAAACATAACTCAGCCACCATTGGTTGTGGGTTTTCTTATAATTGCTGTACCAGCGGCAGGGAAAGTAAAGCAGGGTTACAACGAAGAGCCAGATCAGGTAAACAACAGGTAATCCCCATCCAAATGTAGCCGGCCTGAAATTAAAAGGAATATTCGGCGATACAATTTCAGCATTGCCGTGACCAGTTGCATAAAACAAAATGATCAGGATAAGGTGCAGGAGGTAGAAATGGCAGATATAATAGAAGAAAGGCACCTTGCCGTACACTGAAACGATAACCTGCCATTTCCCTTTTGCCTTTTCAAGAAAAGCTAGTGCAAGGCAGGATGGCCCCAGGGTCATCGATAAATATAACAGGGAAGGGGGATATTTTGTTGTATTCAGGAAAGCGAGGAAATTAAACCGGAAACTATCTCCTTTTACACGAGGAACGGTATCGCCATATACATTAATGGTTCGGAGGATAATGAATAAGAGTATCAGGCCGGTTCCCAATTGTAATAATCTGGTTTTTCTTTTCTCGGCAGGGAAGGTCTTGTTGAACCAGGTCCCGATACTATATCCCAACAACATCACACCAGTCCAGGGAAGAATAGCGTAAATGGCTCCCACCACATGCGTATTGTCAAGAGGCATAATTGTAAAAAAGGCTCGGAAAAAAATTGCCATTATATTTCTGCCTACACCTTGTTGGGGCAGGTTCACCAGGTCAAGGATATTATGGCCAAAGAAAAGCAGCAATCCCACAATTAGAACCAATTTTGGTGAAATGCGACTGAGTATTCCCAGGATCACCATGCTCCATCCAATGGCCCAGATCACTTGTAGTACAATGAAATTAAAGCCAGGCTTGGCAGTAATTCCGAATGTGATAAAAGTGATCTCTACCAATACCAGCCATAATCCCCTTTTGATTAGAAAGGCGCTTGCTTCAGCTTTTGTTTTCTTTAGAGAAGACAAATAAGCAGACACACCAGAGAGAAACACGAAAGTAGGCGCACAGAAATGCGTGATCCATCGCGTAAAATAGATCGGTATGGTAGTGGTATTAGGGTCTAAGGGATTTCCAATTATTGCCGGCTGGTGAAAGAAATCACGGGTGTGATCCAGGGCCATAATGATCATTACCAGTCCGCGTAATATATCGATAGACTGAATGCGGTTAGTGCGCGTCAATTCCATGTGAGTTGGTTGTTAGATAAAGATAATGAGAACTCTTGCTAACTTAGCCGCATATTTTTTGCTATGCGGATACTTCTTTCCCTGTTTTTGATAGGCGGTTCTTTTTCAGTTTGTGCTCAAACTTTATTGCCCACGCCACGTAATGTGCTTGCAGCTTATGCCAATGGTACAAGGTCAATTGAAGGCAGGCCAGGTAAAAATTACTGGCAGAATACAGCCGATTATACCTTAGATATAAGTTTTGATCCCGCAACAAGGTTATTGAAAGGAGTAGTGGATATCCAATATATCAATAACAGTCCGGATACATTAAGACAGGTTTGGTTCAAGCTCTATCCGAATATTTATAAGGCTTCCTCACCTCGTCAATCCTCTGTTGATCCTGGTGATCTTAGTGAAGGAGTGATCATCGATTCGTTTTATATTGACGGGCAGGTCACTGAAAAGAGCAGGCTTGCTATCAATGGCACAAATGGAACTCTTGGTCGACAACAGATACTGAAAGGACAAACTATCAATTTCCGGATCGCTTATCATTATACCTTAAATAAAGGTTCTCATATCCGTACCGGTGAGATAGAGCCTAATGCAGCATTTATCGCTTATTTCTTTCCACGCGTGGCAGTATATGATGATATTGATGGATGGAATACCCTTCCATATACAGGCACCCAGGAAATGTATAATGATTTCTGTCATTTCAAAGCTGCCATCACTGTGCCACGCAATTTTATTGTTTGGGCTACCGGTGATCTTCAAAATGCAAAAGACGTATTGATGCCGGTTTATTATCAGCGTTTGCAGCAGGCTGAAAACAGTGATGCGGTTACTACCATCATTGATAGCACTGATCTGAACGGCGGTTCAATAACTTCCACTGCAACGCAAAATACATGGAGGTATGAGGCAGACAGTGTTACTGATTTTGCTTTTGCATTAAGTGATCATTATCTCTGGAAATCCACCAGCCTTGTTGTGGATCCAAAAACCAGCAGAAGAACCAGGGTGGATGCAGCCTTTAACCCCAGGCATCATGATTATTTTGAAGTAATCAATGATGCCCGCAAAACGGTTAAGGCAATGAGCTATGTATTTCCTGCATGGCCGTTCCCGTATCCACATATATCAGTATTTGATGGATTGGATCAGATGGAATACCCAATGATGGTGAATGATAATCCGGTAGAGGATCGTCATGAAAGCATTGAACTAACTGACCATGAAATATTTCATACTTTCTTTCCATTCTATATGGGAATTAATGAAACCAAGTATGCCTGGATGGATGAGGGTTGGGCTACCATTGGTGAATGGCTGATCTCTCCAATGATCGATTCAACCATTACGGATGAATACGGCGTACGCCCTTATGCAATAACAGCCGGAAATGAAATGGATCTGCCGATCATTATCCCGAGCACAGAACAAAATCGTAGTTATTTCACCAATGCATATCCCAAGCCAGCCATGGGTTATCTCTACATAAAAGATTACCTGGGAGATAAACTGTTTACAAAAGCCATTCATCATTATATGGAAGAATGGCATGGCAAACATCCGCTTCCTAATGATTTTTTCTATAGCATGAACGAAGGTTCTGGCAAAGACCTTAACTGGTTCTGGCAAAAATGGTTTTTCGATAATGGAGTACCTGACCTGAGTATTTCAGCTGTTCGAAAAAATGTAGATAAACATACAGTGATTGTGACGCTTAAAGGCAATAAACCTGTACCGATTGATCTCACCATAATCTATAAGGATGGTTCCAGGGAAAAACTTCACCGTAGCATTGCTGTTTGGGAAAAAGGAAAGACAAGTGTAACCCTTACTTTCAATGCCACGCAGACTGTGAGCCGGATAGTATTGGGTGATGCGCATACACCAGATAGCAATCCGAAGGATAATACATGGGAAGTGAAATAATAGCTACTGCTACGGGGCCTTCTCCGGGCATATCACCAGCATACCTGCCATAGGAATAATCCTCGCATGCTGATGATAATTAAATCCAGAATCCATTAACCACTTTCCATTTAAATTAAGACCCGGAACTGTATTAAAAGGATCATGATCTCTTACCCGGATAAGCGGTTGAATTTTTAAACGGCGTGTAGATGGAAGTAGTGATAGTCCTTCTTTTTCCAGCAATAGCAATGATTGTTGTAATTGTAACATATCTGCAATTACTTTTTCTACAATAGAGGAAGATAATTGTGCAGGTGCAGCCTGCGGATCAGGAATTGTTTCTTGTTGTTTCATGATTAATAATTAAAGAACTAAAATACTATTGCACATAGGGCAAATCCAAAGTGAAAAAACAATAGTTTTTGTGTTTTTGGCCGGAGGATTGTGGTAGTGATTGAAACATATATTATGACTACCACAACTGAAAAAATCGGAACTGAAGAAAAAGCTGTAAGATTAGTGTATCAGCATTTGTTGCAGGCATGGAATAATATGAATGCAAAGGAATATGCGGGTTTGTTTGCAAAGGATGCGAACCTGATCGGTTTTGATGGATCCCTGGCAAATGGGAGAGAGGAGATACTGGCTCATTTATCTGGCGTGTTTGATAACCATAAAACCGGCAAGTATGTAAGCCTGGTAAGAGAAGTCCGGTTCCTGGATACCGGAATAGCCATTTTGAGAGCAGCCGTCGGTATGGTGCCTGCCGGTCAGAAAGATATCAACCCTGCCATCAATGCCATCCAGACGGCCGTTTTGGAAAAGCAGGGGGATAAATACAGGATTGCCCTGTTTCAGAATACTCCGGCAGCTTTTCATGGACGGCCAGAGGAGGTGGAGAAATTAACAGCTGAACTCCGAAAAGAGCTGGAACAGGCCCTTGATGCCTGATCCTTCCTTGCATCGGATTGATAATCAGCGGGCTGACTAATAAAGATTATCTTTGGGCCCTTTTATGCGCAGGGATCCTTCTGTGAAGAG
>Ga0207648_10002863_pt1 | contig 18260 bp, 17 predicted proteins | sample KBSMisM32_FD_184310 | JGI IMG/M metagenome (GOLD analysis project Ga0207648, IMG submission 184310) | Miscanthus rhizosphere microbial communities from Kellogg Biological Station, Michigan, USA - KBS Miscanthus M3-2 (SPAdes) (version 2) | ecosystem: Host-associated > Plants > Roots >...
GGCGCGCTGGATCATCGTATAGACGTCCGGGACGTCGTCCTGCAGGTCGGCCATACCGACGCAGATGCCCTTCACCTCCTCCAGCAGGTTGAAGGCGCGGTTCATGCAGCCGAGCATCCCTAAGCCCAGCACGTCGACCTTCATGAACTTGAGCGCGTCGATATCGTCTTTGTCCCATTCGATGATCTGGCGGTCCTCCATCCGCGCGGGCTCGATCGGCACGAGAGCGTCGAGCCGGTCCTGGGTGAGGACGAAGCCGCCGGGGTGCTGCGAGAGGTGGCGGGGGGTGCCGATCAACTGGCGCGCGAGATCGAGGGTCAGACGCAGCCGGTAATCCTGCGGATTGAGGTTGAGGCTCTCGATCTGCTCGGTGGAAATCCCGTCGACCGACCAGCCCCAGACCAGGCCGGTCAACATCTTGGTGAGATCGCGCGGCAGGCCGAGCGCCTTGCCGACCTCGGCGACGGCGCCGCGCGTGCGGTAGCGGGTCACGACGGCGGTCAGCGCCGAACGGTGCCGGCCATAGGTCTCATAGATCCACTGAATGATTTCCTCGCGCCGCTCATGCTCGAAGTCGACATCGATATCCGGCGGCTCCTTCCTTTCGCCGGACACGAAGCGCTCGAAGAGAAGCTCGTGCTGGATCGGGTCGATCGAGGTGATGCCGAGCATGAAGCACACGCAGCTATTCGCCGCCGAGCCGCGCCCCTGACACAGGATTCCGCGTCGCCGGCTTTCGGCGACAATCGCGTTTACGGTCAGGAAGTAGGGCGCATAGCCGAGCTGGTCGATCAGGCGGAGCTCATGATCGATCTGGGCGCGGTAGCGAGGCGGCAGGCCGGCGGGAAACATCCGCGCGGCTGCATCCTCGGTGAGGCAGGCGAGCGCCTGCTGCGCGGTGCGCCCCGCCATCACCTCCTCATAGGGATATTGATACTGGATCTCGCCGAGGTCGAAGCGGCACATCGCCGCGATATCGGCGCTGGCTTGAATCGCGTCGGGGAAGCCGGCGAACCGGCGCTCCATTTCCTCCGGCGATTTGAGGTTACGATCCATGAACCGCTCGCGGCGAAAGCCGAGCGCATCGATCGTCACCCTCTCGCGGATCGCGCTGACGACATCCTGCAGCGGCCGGCGCTCGGCGCTGTGATAGAGGATGTCGCCCGTCGCGACGCTGCGCAGGCCCGTCTTGCGCGCCAGCGCATCGAGGGCGTGCAGCCGCGCGAGGTCGTCGGGACGTCGCCTGAGCGACAGCGCCAGATAGGCGCACGCGCCGAACGCCTCGCGGAGGTCCGCGCTGTGTCCGGCGGTGATGGCGTCCGCCATGTCGGGGACGAGGATCGCGACCATGCCTTCCGCATGGTTGGCAACGTCGGCCCAATCGAGCAGGCAATAACCCTTGCCGCCTCGTTTCTTGCCGAGCGAAAGCAAGCGGGTCAGCCGCGACCAGGCGGCGCGGTCGGTGGGGTAGAGCAGGATTGCACGCCCGTCGGTCAGGTCGATGCGGGAACCGGCGATCATGCGGACGCCCGTCGCTTTCTGGCCGTCCCAGCCACGCACCACGCCGGCGACGCTGCCCCGATCGGCGAGACTGAGTGCGGTGTGGCCCTGCAGCGCCGCGGCGGCGAACAATTCCTCGGGCGAGGAGGCGCCGCGCAGGAACGAGAAGTGGCTGGTCACCTGCAGCTCGACATAGCGTGCCATCAGCCAAACAGTCCGTGAATGTACCAGGAAAGGTCGCCGGTCGGCGCCTCGACGCCGTCGCCGCGCCGGAACAGCCAGAAGCGCTGGCCGCCCTCGACCTCGACCCGGAAATAGTCGCGCACAGCCCAAAGCTCGCCGAGGCGCCGCCACCATTCGCCGTGGATACGTTCGGGACCATCGCCGGCGACGACACGATATGTGGTGCCCCGCCACTCGAAGCGCCGGGGAGCATGGTCGGGGAGCAGTGCTACGACCCCGAACAGCGGCTCGGGACGGACAAGCAGGCGCGACGGCCGTTTCCACGCGGGCCAGCCCGGCGGGACGGCGAGCGGCGCGATCCGGCGGATCGCCCGCTCTGGCACGTCGCTTTCGACCGACGCCAGGCGGAACAGCGCGTGCGCGCCGACCCGTCCGCCGAGCTGGTCGACCAACGGGGCCATGTCGGGCGCGCGATCGGCTTCGGTGAGCCCAGCCACGATCGCGGTCGCGCCCAGAGGTTCGACATGGGGAGCGGTGAGCGCCATCGCCTCGATGCCGAGGCCGGGATCGATCTGATCGACCCGCATCGCGAACATGCGCTTCAGATGCTTGGGATCGCGCGTCGCGCGCGCGGCGCCGATGCCGACATGCTGCTCCGCGCCATCGACGATGGTGCAGTGAAGGATGGCCGCGCGAAGGCCGAGGCCGCGGTCCTGCAGGACGAGCGCCAGGTCATCGACGAGATCGCCGATGACCTGATTGATTGCGTCGGCCGTGCCGATCGGCTCCAGCAGCCGGCGCTCCGCGCGCGGCTCCTCGAACGGGATGACGGGGATGATGGGCTCGCCGACCAGACCGCGCGCCTGATCGAGCCGCTCGACGGTCTTGAGACCGAGGCGGCGGGCGAGGGGGCCGCGCGGCATGGGATAGAGATCGGACACCCGCTCGAGCCCGAACCGAGCAGCGGCCACCAGCGCATCGGGCGTCAGGCGCAATGCGGCGAGCGGCAGCTCGGCGAGCGCCTGCGCTTCCGCGCCCTCAGCCAGAACGGTGACGGGACGGCCACCATAGCGGGCGAGCGCATGCGCGGCGCCAGGCGCGCCGGCGATCGCGATCATCGCGGTGAAGCCGAGCCGGCGCAGGAAGGTGAGCAAACGCTGGCAAAAGCGCTCCTCGCCGCCGAAGAGATGCGAAGTCCCGCTGAGATCGAGCCAGAGCCCGTCGGGGCCTGACACACAGGCGGTTGGCGTCCAGTGTCCGACGGCGTGCAGCGCCAGTCGATCGAGGACGGCATGATCCTGCTCGGGATCAGCGTCCCGGACGTCGAGATCGGCGATGAGCGCCCGCGCATGGGCGGCCGCCGTGCCGGGCCGCAATCCGGCCTCCAGCGCGGCGGGGCAGGCGGCGGTCACGACGTCGCGCTGCCCGACGCGCGACACGACGATCGTGGGCCGCTGCCAGAGTCCCGACCATCCTGCGGCGGCCGGATCCTCGATTCCATCCAAAATGGATGTCTTGCGCTTGAAGGGGTGATCGGCGTGTTCGCTCCGCCGGCCCATCTCTCGCATCGTCGGCCGTTGGTGGGTGGGCAGCGCCTCGATTTGCTCGGGCGTCGGCCGACCGCTGATGGCGTCGTCGCGCGCCCAGCGCGCGCCGGGACGCCAGCCTCCGCCGCGCGGCACCGAGCAGGCGCCGGGATCATCTTCGATCGCCGTGGAGAAGCGCGTCCCCGCGTGCGGGGCCGATTCAGGCTGCTTGGCTGGACGCTCTGACCGTCGCAAGCGCTCGATCGCGAGCTGCGGCAGGTAGAGCGAGGCGACCCGTGGCATCGCACGCCTCCAGCTCGAGAGTGAAGGGATTGCCGCCGCGTTGCCGGACGAGTTCGATCGTCCATCGTGGCTGGCCGAGACCGGCATGGGGGAGCCGCGCGGACGGCGCGCAGCCGACGCGCCAGCGGGTCATGGCTGAGGACGGCTGATCGAGCGGGCATCGCTCGCGCGAACGGTGCCGGCGATAGAGGAGCATCGGCGTCTTGCCGTCCGAGGCCGCGAGCTGCAGGCGTCGGGTGGCGGTCTGGTCGGCCGCCTTCACCTCGGCGATCACGCAGGCGAGCGAGCCATCGCGCAAGCCGTCTTCGGCAAGGGCCAGCACATCGATATCCTTGGTTGCCTGTGCGTAGAGGATTTTGTCAGGGCCAAGCCCGACCTGTTCCAGCCCCGGTGCGTAGAGATCGAACCGCGTGACCGCCCACAATACTGAGAGGCCAGGGCGAGAGGCGAAGCGTGTGGCGATGCCGGCGGCGAACAGAGTCGCTGCAGCATCATCGCCCAAGGCCGCAGACGCGGCCGCGATTTCGTGGAGGCCCGCGCCATCGAGGCCATGGTCGGCAAGGCGATCGTCGAGCGGTGCCAGACCGAATCCTAGCGATGGCCCCCGCGTTCCGCGGGCAAGCGCGACCTCGGCGCGAAGCGCAGCGAGGTGATCGGCGCGAGTCCGATCGGGAGGGAATAATGTGGCGGGCATAGGTCAAGAGAGACTCGCGTGTTCCCTCTATGTTCCTATGAGTCGGCCAGTCTCGTCAAGCCGGATGATTCCGGCGTCCGTCAGAGCAGGGCGGGTTGGACCACCGGCGGTGGATAGACGCGCACCGCCGGCAGGCTGCCCTTCGGCATATATTGGAGCACGTCACTCGCTGGGACTTGGGGGTTGAGCCAGTCCGCCCACCGTTCGGGCGGCAGCGGGATGATCTGGCGATGATGATAGGGCGCGACGTCCTCGCCGGCGTCCATCGTCAGCATCGTGAAGGCCTCGCCGACTTGCGGGTCCGACCGCCAGATGCCCGCGATGCAGAACCAGCGATGGTCCTTCATCGTGAACAGCCACTTGTCGAGGCGCTTCTGCTTGGGCGCCTCAGGGTCGGTGAACTCGTAGAAGCCGTCGGCCAGGATGAGGCAGCGATTGATGCTGAGATCGGGCGGCCGGCCGTTAAAGCCCTCGGTCCGGAAATTATAGACCGGCCCCTTCTTGCCCGGCCAGCTCCAGCGCCGGTTTACCAATTCGCCGACGGCGCGATAATTGCCGGGCGGATGCGCGACGCTGCGCACGATCGGCGCGATGTTGGTCATCTTGATATCCTCGCGGGGCGCGACCTCGGGGACTCCTTCCGGCGTCTCGATGTTGATTTCGAGGTCGTCGAAATCCTCCATGATCGAGGCGATCTCGACCTCCAGGCGATAATCGTTGCACATCAGCCTCGCGCGGCCTCCCGAACTTGCGACTCATCGTCGTTCACAATATGTTCTACACCAATGAGTGCGACGGCCACACCTTTCGATATCGACGCTCCAGACGGAAGCCTTCGGCCGATCATCCGCTACAAGCCGGGTGAACCAGGCAAGAAGGAAATGCTCATGGCGCGCTGGGGGAGCAACCCCCGCTTCAGCGACGGCATCGAATATCGCTTCGTGCGATCGGAGGGGAAGACGTTTCCCGCGCATCGTTGTCTGATGCCGGCGTCCGAGTTTCACATGACGGTCGGCAAGAAGCGCTATCGAGTCGTGCGCGAGGACGGCAATTACTTCTATCTGGCGGGCGTCTGGGAGCCCGCCATGGCGGGGTGGCCGCTCGCCTTTCGGATCATCACGGTCGCCGCCAATCCCGATGTTGCCCGATACCAGGACAGGCATGGAGCGATCATCCTGCGCCGCGAGGTCATGGATTGGCTCGATGCGACTGTCCCCGAAGTCGACTTGCTCGTGACCCCGTCGGCGCACATCTTCCGTGTAGCGGAAATGACGGCCTGACACCGCCACGACCGAGACTGTCACATGATTTGTTGAGGCGAGGCGTCAAGCGGCCTCGTGGAGGACCTGCATCAGGCGGGCGTTCCAATCTTTGGTCGGCGCAGGCGGCGGATCGAAGCGCACGTGGCGCACAGCGTTCCTGAGGCGCCCGAAATGCTTGTCGAACGCGGACTGCGCCGCCTTGCCCCGGTCAAAGGCGATGACCAGCTCCTCGACCATGTCGGGAATGGCGGTGTGGGCGAGCCATTCGACGCCGGGCAGGCCCCAGGCCGGAATTTTGTGCAGGCGCGTGTAAGCGATCGCGTCCTCCCACCCTTCGGTGAGCGCCAGAACGGGACCGGCGGACACGAGCTGCATCGCTGCGCGGGGTTCGGAACACAGCACCGGCTTGAAGCAGCCGAAATGCTGGCGATCGGCGGGATCGAGGAAGTTGCGGAGAACGCCGACTAGGCGGTCCTCATGGTGCATCGGCACGATGATCGCCGGGCCGACGCGCTCGGGGTTCTTGACCGGGCCGTAGGTGGCCCGCGCGCTGAAGCGCAGCCGGCCATGATCCATGCCGAGACCGCGCGCGACCAGGTGGCGCTGGCCGAGCGTGCCGGCGAGCGGCTTCGCAGCCGACCAGATCTTCTCGACGATCGAGAGACTGTAGCCGGGCCTGGCGCCGTTCGCGCTCTCGTCGACCTCGGTGGTGCCGACCTCGATCTTCATCGCGCGTAGCGCGCGCATGATGTCGCGGAATTCGCATCCCGCATGACATTTGAAGATCGGTCCCTTGCGGCCTTGTGCGATCGAGAGGGAAGGGGTGCTGTCGGCATGGGCTGGGCATCGCACCAGCCCGAAGGAGCCGTGCCACTTGCCCTTGAGCTGGGCGACGATCTTTTCGGCGTTGTCCAACAGCATCGGCATCACTCTCTTGCGCAAGCGGGGCGGCCGCGAGGGCCGCCCCGAACCTCAGTCGGCGCCCTCGGCATTGTGCTCTTTCTTGGCGACGCGCGCGAACTCGTCGGCGATCAGGTCGACCGTGTAGACGGTGGCTCCGTCCTTCTCATAAGAGCCTTCGCGCACGCGACCGCGGACATGAACCAGATCGCCGACACCCCAGGCGGTGAGGCGTTCGCGCGACTTCCCGAAGAAGGTGATGCGGTTGAAGTGGGGGTCGTTGTCCCACTCGTCATTGTCGCCCTTGCGGCTGTAATTCGCCGCGATGGTGATCCGTGTGACCTTGTCGCCTGCATCGATCTTCGCGACATTTCCTTGGATGTCGAACTCCGCCCATTGACGCATGACACTCTCCTGCGTTGCCCGCCGCCATATGCTGGCGACGTTCGTTTATATCCTATAGTAATTTCGGAACGTCGAACGCTTTTCGACAAATGGGGCGATGCAGGCGCCAGCGGGCGTCTGAAGATCCGCCACGGTCGACGTCACCTCCCCTCTGCGCAAAAGGGAAGGGGCCTTTCGGCCCCTTCATCTCAGGCGAAAGGATCAAATTCCTGAATGACCTGATCGCCGCTGTCGTGCTCGTCGGCGGTGATGACGGCGAACTGCTGTCCGATCGCGATGACCATTGTCGCGACCATCAGGGTCTTGGACAGGGAGAAAGCACTTTTGCGGGCGATTTTGAGATCGGTGAACATCTTCGAGGCTCCTGATCGTCGGCGGGGCTAATCCCCGCTCGACGGCGCCCGAAGTGTTCGAGGGACGGCCGCGATCATTTTTCCGCGCAGCGTAAAAACCGTAGCGCAGCACCCGGACCCCTCGCGGGTTGATCGTACAAGGCTGGCGCGCGAACCAAGGATTGCGCCTAGAAATGCGGGGTCCAGCCCCGACGCCGGGAGCCTCTCGTCAATACCGGTCTGTCGCCCGTGAAAGCCCTAGATCCCAGCTCCATCCACTTTGGTAGATTCGGATCGGGTTCTTCTCGACGTTGCTGACTGCCGACCCATATTGGAGCGTTGAGATCTAATCGCATTGGAAGACCATGGGCCGCGTCAGTGAATGGATGATCGAGCAACAGGAGCGCGGTTATAGCGGGGCCGACGGAGAGATCTGTGTCAAGTGCGTCACCGACCCAGCGCTGAAGGCGTGGATCGGCGACAATCTCATCTCGACCACATGCAGTTTCTGCGGTGAGGACTCAGACGACGTCATTGCCGCCAGCTTCGACGAGTTTGTCGGCATTGTCCTCGCCGGCATCGGCTTCGACTGGAACGACCCCGGTACAGAGGGCATCATGTATATCGGCCGGGAAGGGGGCTATCAGGCTCCGCTCTCCGACAGCGCCGACGTGTTCTACGGCTACAATATCAGCGACGATGACGATGTCATGCAGGCGATCATCGACGCGGTCGACACGGACTCATGGGTCGAGCGCGACTTCTACCGGGGCGACGACGGCGAACGTCTGAAATCCGGGTGGAGCTGGTTCAAGTATGTGACCATGCACCAATCCCGATTCCTGTTTCTCCAGAACCATGGAGACAGATACGACGACGACATCCCGCCGTCGCAGATGCTGAACGTCATCGCATCGGTCATCTCCAAGGATCTCGCTGCCTACGATTTCATCAAGACCTTCGCCGAAGATGTCGACTTGTTCCGCATCCGCATCGGCGCAGCCCCGTTCGACACTGCGGCCGCGATCGGGCCACCCCCGATCGAATATGCGACCCAGGCGAACCGCATGAGCCCGGCCGGCATCCCGATGTTCTACGGCGCGTTCGATATCGCCACGGCCAAGGCCGAGACCTTCGACCCCGCGCATCATGCCGGCCAGATCATGTCGATCGGGACGTTCCGCGCGCTCAGGCCGCTCAGGCTGCTCGATCTGGCGGAGCTGCCCGATATCCCGAGCGTGTTCGCCGATGACACCCGGCAGTTCATCCACCCGATGCGCTTCCTTCACGCCTTCGCGGCCGATCTGGTCAAGCGGATCGCGCGCGACGGGCGCGAGCATATCGAATACGTGCCGACGCAGATCGTCACCGAATTCTTCCGCCGCGTGTTCCGCGACGTCGAGGGTCAGCCCCTCGATGGGCTCCTCTACCGGAGCTCGCGGCCCGGCGCCGGCACCGCCTGCGTCCTCTTTGTTGAGAACGACCAATGCGCCGAGGCCGATTTCGAGGGCAAGCCCTTCAAGCAACTCCTGAAGCTGTGCGCGGTTGCGCACGAGAATTGCCCGCAGGCGCCTGCTCCCGACTGATCATGGGAAGAGGCCCGGCGGCTTTCGCCGCCGGGCCTCCTGCCACCCTTCAGAAGGGGACATCATCGTCCAGGTCGTCGGGGTTCGACTGAGTCCGCTGGCGCGACTTGCCGTAGGAGAGGAAGGTCACCTTTTCGGCGATGATCTCCGCGCCGAAGCGCTCGACGCCGTCCTTGTCGGTCCAGCGGGTGTAGTGGATGTGGCCCTTCACCATCACCTTCATGCCCTTCTCGACATACTGTTCGACGGTCTTGCCGACGCCGTTGAAGCAGGTAATCCGGTGCCACTCGGTGTCTTCGACCCGGCGACCCTTGTCGTCCTTGAGCGTCTTGCCCTCGCTGTCGCGCTTCGGGCGCGAAGTGGCGACCGAGAAGGAGACGATCTTGGTGCCGCCCTGCGTGGTGTGGGCTTCGGGGTCAGCGCCGACGTTGCCGGCGAGAATGACGAGATTTTCCATTTCGAGGTTCCTTTGTTCTGCCGGGGGATTTTCCCCGCGACTGAACACCGTCAAAGACGGCCAGAACGGCGCTTCCACCGGGGCGCTCGCGCCCGAGGGGAACCCCGGTCGGAGGAGAGGTGCGGGCAGGCGCGCAGCGCCAACTCGGTCCGAACGACCGCGGGTTGGAAGCGTTGGACGGACGGCTTAGGTCGTTCAGCTCGAAAGCGGGGACGAGACCCGACCGGCAGGCAGACGAACCACGCGGAAATGGCCTCCGGCCTCATCGAGCCTTTCGGCTGCTGATCCACGCCGCGCCGCGCGGCACCAGCCCTGATCCCTTCCCTCCACGACGCGCCCTTGACCACCACGGGGCAGAAAGACTGGGCGGGGCCGGGATCGATGATCTTGGCACCCCATTCCCGCTCGGCGTCCTGGCGACCGTCGACCGCTTGTCGGGTGCAGCATGACATTTGGGGAACGACTGCCCATCTAACCCGCCATGGCCGTCACCAAGAGCAAAGTCACCGCGCTGCGGACGGTGTATCCGCCGATTGCCAATTCCCATGCGGCTGCGCTGCAGGAAGACCCTGAGGTCGAAGCGCTGCTCCGGACGAGCGATTTTTACATGATCGGTGGCAGGGCCGCGGCGAAGATGTCGGACTTCGAGACCGACACGGAAAAGGGCGAGCTGCGCTGCAATTTCACGATTGGGGATGGCCCCGCCCATCCCGTCACCTTCCATATTCATGAGCTGCCCGGCGTGAAGGCGGCCGGGCCTGATCTCAAAATCGAAATCGATCATGCCGGAAGCGGTTTTCGGATCTGGGATATCTCGGACGGCAAGAACGAGATTGCCGAGTGGTTCACTACCGAAAAGTTGCTGTGGGACCGGGCGCGCGAGCGCCCCGGCATCGAGGGGCTGGACGATGTCCGGTCTCTCGCGACATACGATCTTCTCTATGTCGGGATCGCCAAGGTCGGCGACAGCTTCGATCGGCTGCTCGCGCGCGGGCACAAGGCGCGCCAAGATATCCTCGCCTCCGAACCCCAGCGCTATCCCGGCGCGCGGGTTTCGGACGAGACATTCCTTTTCATGTTCGCGTGCGATCCGCTCATCATCTCGCAATTCGATCTCGACCACGACTTCGAGGAGAGCGATCTTGCCGGCGACTATGAGGCGAAGCGGATCACCGCCGATGCCGAGAAGGCGTTCGTGAGCTTGCTGAAGCCCGGCTACAACAAGCAGCTCTTCGCGCACTATCCGAAGGGCACCGACGGCCTCTATGGCAGCGACTATACGCGCTACGGCTATACGATCGCGGAGAAGATGGCGTTCAATACGCCGCACGGCTCGTTCCGGGGCGGCGTCGATGGTGCGACCGGCATGATCAACAATGATGCCGACTGCATCTTCGTCGAAGGGGACGTCGTCCAGGTCTTTCGCTCCGGCGTAGATTTCGACTCCATAACCGGTGCCCCGACCAAGCCCGGCGACTATTCGATCGGGTGAAGAACGGCCGCCGGCGAACCGGCGGCCGCTCGTCGCTCACGCGGCTTCACGGCCGCGTTTAGCGTTGTGCGCGGCAGGCGCCGTGCCCAGCGGGCCGCGGCGGTCGACGACGCGGATCTTCGCGCTCTTCGCCTCGATAACGAGGCGCTCGGTGACGCCATTGCCCTCGAAGGCCACCACGAAGCGGGGCTTGAGCGAGAGCATCTGCTCGTTGCGGCGGAAACCGGCGCGATCACCGAGCTTCCGGTCGAGCGAGAAGCGGACCTGCTGGATGCCGCGCTGTTCGGCCCAGGAGGCGGCAAGACGCTCGATTCCCTGCATGTCGCCGCCATGAACCAGGCACATCTCACCGACATGATCGCGAACCTTGTCGAGTGTGCGGAAGAGATTGTCCGCGAAGGTCTTGGCATCGACCTCGGATGCGAAGCGCAGACGCCCGCCGGCGAACACCACGGGCGTTCCGGTCGGCGTGTTGGCATCGCGGATCCGCTCGCGGCGCGCGCGTAGGAACGCCTTGCCGTCGACGATCGCCGAGGTGACGCCGAGCGTGATGCGATTGCCGGTGCTTGGCACCCACGATCGTCCCGTCTCGTAGAGATAGAGGGCGGCGGTCGTGTCGCGCATGGTCTCGAAGCAGGAAGCCGCTTCCTCGACCTTCTTGGCGAGCTCGATCTTCTCCTCGAGGTTGGTGCTGTTGATCTCGCTTCCGTCCTGCTCGGCGATGAGGAGGCGGATGTCGTCGGTGAGACGATCGATGAGTGCGTGCTTCTTGGCGGCCGCGCGGTGGAATAGGTTGACCAGGCCCCAGCCCAGATCCTCGATATCGCGCTCGAGCGAGGTGTTGGTCATGGTGGCAAAGAGATCGCTCCAGATCGCGGTCGCCGTCTGCTCCAGCGCTTCGTTAGGAGGAGGTGCCATACCGCCCAATTCCTCGGGGCGGGGTTCTAGGTGGCCAAGCTCGAGGGCCGACAATGCGGCGGCGAGTGTCAGTGCCATGTTCTGCCTTTCCGGTTCGTGCCGGCGGTTGATCCGCCGGATGCCCGCCTCCTGGGGGGCCGGAGAAGCAAGGCGGCACCGGAGCGTCAGCGCAGGGGAACCTCGAAAATCGGGGAGGTGCGGGCAGGCGCGCCAGCGACAACTCGGCCCGCATTTTCGAGGTTGCTGCCGCAGCGCGGCCCCCCATAGCGGCATCCCTCCGGCGGTCCGCTGCACGCGACCGTGAAGGCACTGCTTTGACACAACGGCATGGGGACAAGGACATGAGCGCACAGCGATTCCCGCCCCCAATCGGTCAGGACAGCTTACATCGATCAGCGAGCCGGGATGGCGACCGACACGCGCTAGAAGTCACCAAGCCGAATGCCGACCGTCGCGCGATCAATTACGGGGAGGACGGCCTGAGCCTCATTTAGTGTGACCAAGGCCGTCGGCGCATTGATCGTGATCGCATCGACTTGATTGTCACGTGGAACGGGGGCGGTGCGGACAATCGCAACAGTCTAGACGTGACAGTCCATGCAAGACTTTCAGCACGCTGCTCCAGAACCACGGGGCCGCATGCCATTTCGTCGAAAACGCGCGGACGTCAGGTTCATCTCAACTCGCGCACCCGTTCGTAAATAGGGCCTGTAGACAGACTGTTCATGCCTTGGTCGGTTCTTCGACCCCCTTCTCCACGCGGATTATCGGCTCTCGCTTGACGGCGTAAACGTCAGCGATCGCTTTCAACCGCTGTTGCAGTCGTGGCGCGACAAAGTCCATGAACGCGCGCAGCTTGAGAGGCTGTTGCTGATGGGCGGCGTGGACGAGCTGCACCGGCATCGGCGCGGGTGCAAAATCCGAGAGGATCGGAACGAGTTTCCCGTCACGAACGCCATTGGCAGCCTGGTACGACAATACGCGCGCGATCCCGAGCCCCGCTGCGGCGCCCCCTGTCACGCCTTCAGCCGTGTTGATCGAGAAGCGCGGATTGATCCTGGCCTGCTGCGTTGACCCGTTCGCATCGACGAAAGGCCATTCCCGGTAGCGCTGGAGCCCTTCGAACGCGATGCAGTCGTTGTCGGCGAGTTCCCCGGGCTCGACGGGTTCGCCGCGCCGTTCCAGATATTCGTGGCTCGCACAAACGACCCAGCGGATCTCGCCCACGCGCCGGGCCACCATGGCGCTGTCTGGCAGGCGACCGATCCTCACCGCGACGTCGACGTGATTCTCGACAAGATCGATCACGCTATCGGACAGGATGAGCCGGACCGTGACCTCCGGGAAGGCGTTCAGGAAGTCGTGGACGATCGGCGCAACGTTGAGCTGCCCAAACAGGATCGGCGCGGTCACGAGAAGCTCGCCTCGCGGCGCGCGATACTCGCCGGAGGCAGCTCGCTCAGCTTCCGCCAATTCTTCCAGCACCCGGCGCGCCGATTCGACATAGGCGATGCCCGCCTCAGTCAGCAGCAGCTTGCGACTGGTCCGCACCACCAATTGCGATCCAAGCATCGCTTCAAGATCGGACACCCTCCGGCTCACGGTAGGCAGCGGCACGTTTAGGGCGCGCGACGCGGCCGACAGACTGCCTCCGTCAATCGCCGCCACCAGCGTCCTCATTGCCTCGAACCGATCCATACACCCTCTCGAAAAACGGAAGTCTGGGTTCCGGAGATACCGTCTGCTGAAGGTGAGAGGAAGGCCGTATCCACCTCTCAACAGGCCATCGAGGCCGACGCGATCTGGAGCTTGTCCGATGTCTCGTATTCCCATCCTTTCCGTGGAAGAGGCGCCCGCTGCGTCCCGGTCGCTGCTCGCAGAGGCCGACAAGCGGCTCGGCATGATCCCCAATCTCTACCGCATCGTTTCGACCAGCCCGGCCGCACTGGAAGCTCTGGTGAACTTCTACGCCGCACTGGAGAAAGGGGATCTCGATCCCCTGACGCGTGAGCGCATCGCCCTTGCCGTCGCTGAAGCGAATGGCTGTGATTACTGCCTCTCGGCCCAGACCTATCGCGTCCGCAAGGGCGAGATGCTGGACGATATCGAGATCACCGCCAACCGCAGCGGCGCGTCCAACGACATCAAGGCGGACGCTGCGGTCCGCTTCGCCGCCAAGCTCGCACGCGGCCGTGGCGCCGTCAGCGACGCTGATGTGAGCGCGGTCAAGGTTGCCGGCTATTCGGATGCCGAGATCGTCGAGATCATCGCCCATGTCGCGGTGAATCTCTTCACCGGCACCGCCAACGTGGCGCTTCAGACCGATATCGACTTTCCCCGCATAGGCGCCCGCAAGGTCGCCTGACGCCCCTCCACCCCCTGCCACCAGCGCCGGCGCGCAGCGCTCGCCGGCGAACCCTTCCTCACGCCTTCAAGACAAGGAGACCTTCCATGACCGTTCGTTTCAACACCGCCGACGTTGATGGCCTGAAGCTGTTCTACCGCGAGGCCGGCGACAAGAGCCGCCCGACCGTGCTGCTGCTCCATGGCTTCCCCAGCGCCAGCCATATGTTCCGTGATCTGATCCCCGAGCTGGCCGCCCATTATCACGTCGTTGCCCCCGACCTGCCGGGCTTCGGCCAGAGCGACATGCCGGCGCGCGATCAGTTCGACTATACGTTCGACAACCTCGCCAACGTCGTCGACCGCTTTACGGAGGTGGTCGGGCTGACGAAGTTCGCGCTCTACATCTTCGACTATGGCGCTCCGATCGGCTTTCGTCTGGCGGTGAAGCACCCGGAGCGCGTCACCGCGATCGTCACGCAGAACGGTAACACCTATCTCGATGGCGTGTCCGACGCCTTCGCGCCGGTCATGGCCTACTGGAATGAGCCCAGTCAGGCCAATCGCGACGCCATTCGCGGGTTCCTGGCGCCCGAGACGACCCTGTTCCAATACACCCATGGCGTGGATGATCCGAGCAAGGTGTCGCCCGATGGTCGCAACCTTGACGACTTTTACCTCGCCCGCCCCGGCAACGACGAAATCCAGCTCGATCTGCTGCTCAACTATCAGACCAACGTGCCGCAGTTCGATGTGAACCAGGCCTATCTCCGCGAGCATCAGCCGCCCGTGCTGGCGATCTGGGGCAAGAACGATCCGTTCTTCATCCCTGCCGGCGCGGAAGCCTTCAAGCGCGACGTGCCGCAGGCCGATATCCGGTTCGTCGAGAGCGGCCACTTCGCACTGGAGACCCACGCGGCCGAAATCGGCGCGGCGATGCGCGAGTTCCTCGGCAAGCACGTCGGCTGACCCCTGTCCGGGCACCGCCCCCCTCGGTGCCCGGACTCCCCTGTAACCAAGAGACGGCCTGATCCGTCTGAGATTTTTGGAGACCGACCATGACCAATGCCCGCGAAACCGTCCGCAGCTTCTACGACAAGCTCTCGACGGGCGACGCACCCGGCGCGCTCGGCCTGATGGCTCCCGATATCGAGTGGACCACGATGTGGCACTACAAGGTCGAGGGCCGCGGTCCTGCTGCCGTTGCCGAAGGCCTGTTCAAGCCGCTGATGGCGGAGTGGTCGAGCTTCTCCCTGGTGCCGACCGAGTTCATTACCGAAGGCGAGACGGTGGTTTCGCTCGGCGACTTCTCCGGCGTCCACGGCACGAGCGGCAAGACGGCGAACGCACGCTATGCGCACGTCTGGACCGTGCGCGACGGTAAAATCACCAGCTTCCGCCAGTATATCGACACGCTGGCGATAGCAGAGGCGCGAGTCTGATGGCCCGCGTCGCCATTGTCACCGGCGCGAGCCGCGGCATCGGCCGCGCAACCGCCATTCGCCTGGCCTACAATTTCAGCGCCGTGGCGCTGGTGGCCCGTACCCAGGAGACATTGACCGAGACGGCTGCGGCCGTCCGGTCGGCGGGCGCGGAGCCGTTGCTATTCGCGCGCGATCTGCGCGAGCCTGACGCAGCCAAAGCCGTCGTGACGGCGACGCTGGAATTTTTCGGCCGTATCGACGCGATCGCGTGCATCGCCGGCGCGGTCCCCCAAGCCGATCTGTTCGACCTTACCGACGAACAATGGGAGGATGGGCTGGCGCTCAAATTCCATTCGGCCCGGAGACTCACGATCGCCGCATGGGACGCGCTCAAGGCCTCCAACGGTTCTGTGGCGATCACCTCGGGAACCTCGGCTTACACCCCCAAGGCGTCCCTCGCCGCCGTCGGGACGATCAATGCCGCGATCCTCGCGCTCGCCAAGGCCTTTGCCGATCGCGGTGTGAAAGACGGCGTGCAGGTCAACACGATCCTGCCGGGATCGGTGATGACCGATCGGCGCCTGACGATGCTGCAGGGTTATGCCGACACGCATAGCCTTTCACTGGACGCGGCGACCGAGCGGTTCGCGGCCGAAGTGGGCATCGCCCGCTATGGGGAGCCGGACGACATCGCAAACGCGATCGCCTTCCTCTTCTCGCCGGAGAGCCACTGGATCACCGGCTCGGCGCTGCGTGTCGATGGCGGCGAAACCAAGGTGCTGTGACGAAAGCAACGAGGCTCGGCGGCAGGTCGGGCCTCCAACAAGGAATATGTGCATGAGCCGCCCCCCGCTTCCCCCCTTCACCGAAGATAGCGCCATCCAGAAGGTGCGCGCGGCTGAGGATGGATGGAACAGCCGCGACCCGATCAAGGTCGCATTGGCCTATACGCCCGACTGCCGTTGGCGGAATCGGGCCGAGTTTCCGGTCGGACGTGCGGAGATCGAGGCGTTCCTGACCCGCAAGTGGCGCCGCGAGCTGGATTACCGGCTCATCAAGGAACTCTGGGCCTATACCGGCAATCGCATCGCGGTCCGCTTTGCTTACGAATATCGCGACGACAGCGGCCAGTGGTATCGGGCCTATGGCAACGAGAATTGGCAGTTCGCGGCTGATGGCCTGATGGAACTCCGCCTCGCCAGCATCAACGAACAACCGATTGCGGAAACGGAGCGTAAGTTTCACTGGCCGCTCGGCCGCCGCCCGGACGATCATGCCGGCCTGAGCGAGCTGGGGCTGTGATGGGAGAAATCAGATGATGCGAGGCGCGTTCGCCGTCGCGGCAGCTCTCGCCCTTTCGGTGCCGGCGAGTGCCTCGCCCGTGCCGTCCACGTCGGCCACGACGACGTACCACAAGGTCCAGGTCGATGGCGTCGGGATTTTCTACCGTGAGGCGGGGCCGGCCAACGCCCCCACGATCGTCCTGTTGCACGGCTTTCCCTCGTCATCGCGCGAGTTCGACACCCTCATTCCGCTTCTCGCCACGCGCTACCATGTGGTGGCACCCGACTTCCCGAGCTTCGGGCAGAGCGATACGCCGTCGCCGGCGACGTACCGCTACACCTTCGATCATCTGGCGCAGACGACGAATGCCCTGCTCGAACAGCTCGGGATCACGCGCTATTCGCTCTACCTGCACGATTACGGGGCTCCGATCGGCTATCGCATCATCCTCGCCCATCCCGAGCGGCTGCACGCGCTGATTATCCAGAATGGCAATGCGTACCGGGAAGGCCTCGGAGCCAAGTGGGCCAAGATCGCCGAATATTGGGCCGATCCGAAGGCGCACCCTGAGGTGGTCGATGCCTTCCTTTCCTACGAAGGGACCAAACAGCGGCATATCGCCGGCACATCGCATCCGGAGGCCTATGACCCGGATAGCTGGACGGACGAATATGCCCACCTCTCGCAGCCCGGCCAGCGAGAGATTCAGGCGACATTGCTCTACGACTATCGCACGAACGTGGCGTCCTACCCCGCATGGCAAGCATGGCTGCGTGAGCATAAGCCGCCCACGCTGGTCGCGTGGGGGGCGAACGACCCGTCCTTCATCGCTGCGGGCGGCCAGGCTTATCGCCGCGACCTGCCCGATGCCGAGATCCACATGCTCGATGCCGGGCACTTCGCCATGGACGAAAAGACCGACGAGATCGCGCGGCTGATCCTCGACTTCATGGGGCGACACCCGGGCTGAGCATCCACGACGGCAGGCCCGGCTTGTCTCAATGGATGGAAGTATGAGTTCCGAAAGCAGCGACTAATCACGCTGCGATTAACAATCATAGTGGCCTCGGTGCCGGCACGCTCGTCGAGCGCCCGGACGATGCCAGGAGTTCAACCAATGACCAAAATCGTAATTCCCGTCTATGAAGCTGTGACGCAGCTCGACTTCACCGCGCCCCATCAGTTCCTTTCCATGATCCCCGATATTGAGGTGATCGTGGCATCGTTGGGCGGCAAACCAGTCAGCTCACATGGTCTGACGTTCGATGGTCTGGCCGACCTTGATACAATCGAAGCCTGCGACGTTCTCTGCGTCCCCGGGGGGCTCGGCTGCGTCGATGCCATGGCCGACGATCGTTTCATGGCCGCCATCCGCCGTCTCGCGGGCAGCGCAGACTATATCACCTCGGTCTGCTCGGGATCGGTGATCCTCGGTGCTGCAGGCTTGCTCGCCGGCAAGCGCGCGGCATCGCATTGGGCCTATCTCGATTTGCTCACGATCTTCGGTGCCGTTCCCTGCACGTCGGGGCGGGGCTCGGCGATGGCAGCGTTCATGACCTCGAGGATCTTGAGCCTGGCCTCCTTCGCCTGCTGCAGCGCCTGCGCGAGCACGTCGGCAGGGAGGCCGTCGATCTTGGTGTCGAGCTGCAGC
>Ga0207648_10002864_pt1 | contig 18253 bp, 14 predicted proteins | sample KBSMisM32_FD_184310 | JGI IMG/M metagenome (GOLD analysis project Ga0207648, IMG submission 184310) | Miscanthus rhizosphere microbial communities from Kellogg Biological Station, Michigan, USA - KBS Miscanthus M3-2 (SPAdes) (version 2) | ecosystem: Host-associated > Plants > Roots >...
ATCCGCAGGGGCTGCGCGGCACCAGCATCCCGATTGCCGGCCGGCTGATGGCGCTGGTCGACGTCTACGACGCGGTGACCTCGCGCCGCGTCTACCGCGAGCCGATGTCGCACGAGGACGCGGTCATGTTCATCGCCTCATGCCGCGGCACCCATTTCGACCCGTGCGTCGTCGACGCCTTCCTCAAAGTGTCGCCCGACGTCAAACGGCTCTCCGCCGATCGCGAAGCCGGCGTGCACTGACGCCTTCAGTTGGGGCGGATGACGCGCATCGAGTAGCTCGCCTGGCCGGTCCCCGAGACGTAGGTAATCCGCAACTCCGAGACCGCGCCGCCCGGCGTATTGGCCACCAGATGCTGCGAGGCTGGTCCCGTCGACGTCGACCGCGCCACCGGTTCGGCCTGCCCCTTCTGAAACAGCGTCACGCTCAGCACGGCCGGCGCGGCCGGCTTCCAGGTCAACATGGCGTCGATGGTGCCGCCGTTGTGAATCGGGATCGCGACGATCCGGCACGGGCGCGGCTGCGTGCCGTCGCTGCACGTGCCGTCGGTGTCGCTGATCTGGTTTTCGAAGGTGTCGGAGATCGTCGCCGGCACCGGCAGCAGCGGAAAATCAGTGGCGGCATCGGCCGGCATCGTCAGCGTGCGTTTCGCGGTGACGAACCCGACGGCCGACACGGTCGCCTCGTAGCGCCCCGGCTTCAGCAAGGGAATGGAGTAAAGGCCCTGGGCGCCGCCGCCGAACGTTTTCTCCGAGCTCCACGAGTCGGCGCCGTCGGTCACGGTGACGGTTGCATCCCACACACCCATCACGGTGGTCGGCGCCGCCTCGGTGACGCGTCCCTTCAGCGTGACGTTGGTTTCCACCGGAGCCGGCGGCGTCACCGCGTTGGGCGCCGTCGACGGCGCGGTCGGCGACAGCTCGCGGCTGCAGCCGGTGACCGCGAAGGCACAGACGATCGCGGCGATGAGACCGATAGACGACATCGTCGTCGTCGGTCGCACGCCGGTGTGGTCGAGCCTCGCTCTCATCACCAGCCGATTGTGCAAATCGGAGACCGGTACTTTTCGCACCTCGGCCGTAAAGATCGATCTGCTTGCCGGTCAGGAGGTTGTGCGGAGATGGACGGGCTGGAAGGGCGGCTGCCGTTTTTCCCTCGTACGGAAGTACGGCAGGGCTCGACCGATGACGACGCGAAGTCAGAAGCGGGGCAGCCCGCTTCTGACTTCGCACTTGCTTCGCGGCGTCAGCAGCCGCGATTCATCGCTGTGCCGCCATCTGCTTGAAGAACTCGTCGGCGCGCGTGCGGATCTCGTCGCGCGTCAGGTCCTCTTTGCGCGTGGCGATCCACCAGCTGTAGCCGCCCGGGTCGGCGACCGAGCCGGCGCGGTCGCCCCAGAACTGATCGGCCATCGGCATCTGCACCTTGGCGCCGGCCGACACCGCGCGGTTGAAGAGCGCGTCCGCGTCGTCGACGTAGATCCAGAAGGATGCGGGCGAGCCGCCAAGCGCCTGCGGTCCCTTGCTGCCCATCATCGCGTCGTTGACCATGAAGGGCGAGTTGCCGATCCACAGTTCGGCGTGCATCACCTTGCCGTCGGGGCCGAGGCTGCGGGAGACTTCCTTCGCGCCGAGCGCTTTGACGTACCACTCCATGGTTTGCGCCGCGTTGTCGAGCACCAGCTGCGGCGTGATCGTCGAGAACCCCTTCGGCACGGCATTCGCTGCTTTCGCCATTGGCAGAACCTCCGTTTCACGGCGCCTGAGGCGGCGCCGCCGTTTCAAATCGGAAACGAGCACTATCGTCCGAATCGGGTGCCCGCGCAAGCCCGACCCGTGCGGCCGAGATCAGGCTCAGACCGCGGCCGGCTGAATGTTCTGGTTCACCCTGAACAAGTTTCTCGGGTCGTACTTCGCCTTGATCGCGGCCAGCCGCGCGTAGTTCGGTCCCCACGCCTGCGGCAGGCGGTCGGTTTCGTCTTCCGGCATGAAGTTGACGTAGACGCTGCCGATCGCGTGCGGCGCCATGGTGCTGAAGAAGTCGCGCGCCCATCCCACGCACGCCCGATCGTCGGCCGGCTGCTCCCAGCGCGTGTGGACGTTGATGATGAACTCGGCGTCGCGACGGCTGAACGCCATCGCGTCGGGGGCGACGCGCGCGGCGGCGCCGCCGAGGTGGGCGAGGAAGATCTCGCAGTGCGGCGACGGCAGGCGGCCGACGAAATCGCGGATGACGCCGACGGCGGCGTCGCTGACGCCGGTGAAGTCGTGCGACTTCCAGTAATTTCGCGCGCCCGGCGTGAGCAGCGGATCGAACGCCTGCTGGAAGCCGGCGTACGGCATCGGCCCGACGTGCTCGCCGACGGGGCGGCCGAAGCGCCGCAGCGGCTCGATCACCCGCTCGCCCGCGGCGGCGGCGCCGGCGTAGAGGAACGCGATCACGACGACCTCGCGTCCGTGCCAGTCAGGCGGCACGAAGGGGAGCGGCGGCGCCTTGCGAAACACCAGCCACGTCGTCAGCTCCTCGGGCGCGCCGGCCACGAAGTCGCGATAGCGCGCGGCGACAGCCTCGAGGTCGGCGAACGGGTGCACGATCAGCCCGGCCAGGATCTCGGGGCCGACCTGGTGCAGGCGGAACGTGAACTCGGTGACGACGCCGAAGTTGCCGCCGCCGCCGCGAATCGCCCAGAAGAGATCGGCATGCTCGCGCTCGCTCGCGCGCCGCAGCGTGCCGTCGGCGGTGACGATCTCCGCCGAGATCAGGTTGTCCACCGTGAACCCGTACTTGCGGGTGAGCCAGCCGAAGCCGCCGCCGAGCGTGAGGCCGGCGACGCCGGTGGTCGAATTGATGCCGAGCGGCACCGCCAGGCCGTGCGCCTGCGTCGCGGCGTCGAGCTCGGCGAGGGTGACGCCCGGCTGGACGCGCGCGGTCCGCGCCTCCGCGTCGACTTCGACGCGCTTCATCGGCGACAGATCGATCATCAGCCCGCCGTCGCACAGCGCGTTGCCGGCGATGTTGTGGCCGCCGCCCTTGATCGACACCAGCAGGTTGTCGGCCGCGGCGACGCGCACCGCCTGCTGCACGTCGGCGGTGGTGGCGCAGCGGGCGATGAGCGCCGGGCGGCGATCGATCATCGCGTTCCAGATGGTGCGCGCTTCGTCGTAGCCGCGCGAACCCGGCGTCAGCAGGCGATCGCCAAGGGTTGATTTCAGCGCCGCGAGCTGATCGTCCTGCAAGGCGACGCGCGTTCCCTGAGTCGTGACAACGGAAATTCCAGCCATGGCATCCTCGCGCAAGAGCGTGATCGTGTGGTGAACGAAGCCAGTATGGTCCGTTCCACGCTGTCGCCGAATACGAAAAGCGTGAAGATGCACGAGAGTTTCCGTATGGAAACCAGTTGCCGCGCGCGAGCGTCTAACCCCGCGCGCGAAATCACTCGCAGCGCGCCTGGCGCGCTTCGCTCGCGTGCGGACGACGGGAGAACGCAGAACCCGCGGAGCACGCAGAACACGATCGCCGCTCGGGGTGACATCGCGACGACGAGTGGAACGCAAAGCCCGCCAAGCCCGCAAAGCCTGAACAAGCGCGTTGATCCGCGCAGCGCGACCGGCCCGCTTCGCCTGCCGACGACGAGAGGAAAACGCAGAACCCGCCGAGCACGCAGAGACAAGGTTCGCCTAAGAACGCGCGACCGGCCCGCTTCGCGGGCTAGCGCCGCGAGCACGGCGGCGCAAACACAAACCTGTCAGCGTCAAAATGGTTTGTGTTTGCGTCGCCGGTCTCACGGCGCGTGGCGGCCGGCCACGCCGGCCGCCGGTCGCGCGTTGCGACGCGAACCCAGCCTGGCCGATCTGGCGCGCCAAGCGCTTTGCGGGCTTCGCGTTCAATCGGTTGTGGCGAAATTGCCCATCGCCGAGCGAATGCGGCGACCGACTCTGCGCGTCTCTGCGGACTCTGCGCGCTCTGCGTTGATCGTCGTGACAGGTGGCTGTCGCCGCTATTACGGAAACACCAGCGCCAGCGACAGGTTGGCTTCGCGCGCCATCTCGATCGCGCGGCCGATCGTCGTGCCGAACACGAAGCCGCTCTGCGCGCCCACTTCCACGCCGAGGTGCGTCAGCACGCCGGCGGCGCCGCGGCCGCGCACGTCGGTGCCGTTGACATCGCAGGTGACCACGGCAGAGCCCGAGTCGCCCGGCGCCGCGGCCAGATCGCCCATCCAGTACGACGGCGTCGATCCGCCCGCCACGCCGACGCGCGCCATGGTCACGAACGTCTCGCCGACCACCACGCCGTTGCCGTAGTGGCAGAGCGGTTCGAACTGCGCCACTTCCTCGGTTGTGGTCGGCCCGCCGAACACCGGCATCGACGGCCGCACCTGTGGGGCCAGCGCCGCCGGAATGGTGACCACGCCGAAGTCGTTGCCGATGTCGCCGTCCGCCGCCGTCTGGCGCGCATAGGCGACCGCGCCGAGCACCACCAGGTCGCCGGTCAGCGTGAAGCCCGACTCGCCGCCAAACGAGCAGTTGCTGACGCAGACGCTGACCCGCACGCCGGAGGCATTGAAGTCGGCGCCGGGGCCGTGGGTCGCGGTCGTGCCTTCGGGGATGAAGCAATGGCCGGCCGCGCCGAGATACCGCGTCGCGCCGCTGGCCCAGATGAAGTTGGCGGTGCAGCCAAACGTCCCGGCGCCCGGGATGTCGATGATGAGATGCGACCCCGGTCCGATGTTCTCGGCCATCGCCGGCGTCACGGCGGCGAGCGGCACTGTTCGGGTGAGACGAACCATGCGCGTGAGATCGAGGCGCGGCCGCACCGCGTTGCCGGGAGCCTGCTGTGCCTCGCTGGCCGCGGCGACTGTGAGCGTGCACAAAAAAACGATGCCGGCGCGCGCCACCAGCGAACGGCGGGACGCGAAACTGCACGTGGAGCGACGTTCCAAGAAGCACCCCCTGTGAGAAGCGCCAGCTCGACGTAGCGGACCCGAGGCGAGCTGAGCTTCGAGGAGGGTTGCAAGTGGCAGGCCTGATCGACTGCTGCGCGGGCAGCACGACAGCCGCGTCAACCGCCGAGGCAGGATGCTCAGCGTTCGACGACGTGCAGTGAGATCTGCGAAGGATGGCTGCTGTCGTGGTGAATGCGGATCGTCGCCGGCTGCAGCCGTGATGAGGTCGTCTCGAGCTCGCCGGTGTGCAGGTTGCGCGAGAAGTTCGGGAAGAACGTCGACGAGACCTGCACGCGGATGCGGTGGCCGCGCGCGAAGAGGTTGCTGGTGACGAGGTTCAGGTCGACCGCGTAGATCTCGCCCGGTTCGAGGAGCTGACGACCCTTCGACAGATCCCTGTAACTGACACGCACGGCGTCGGTGCCCGGACTCATCAGATTCCAGGCGGTCCCATCCGGCGCGACCTCCAGCAGCCGCGCCCATACGTCCGTGTCCCTGCAGTCGCACGACACGAACAGCCGCACGCGTACCGGCCCGCTCACCTCGAGCTCGCGCGTCAGCGGCGCCGAATCGAAGGTGAGCACGTCCGCGCGTGTCGCCAGCGCCTGGTAATCGTGGACGCCGGCCGACTCGTATCGGTTGACCACCGGATCGTCGGGCTTGGAGACGAAGCTCGATGGCGCCGGCGTTCCCTCAGGAGGAGTTGTCGTCAGCCCGCCCCGCCCGGCGCCAGCTGCGGCGGTGGACAAGTAATACGGTGTGTCCTGTCCCGGCGGCGGCCACGTCGTCGACGAGCGCCAGCGGTTGTCGCCCATCACGAAGTACCGGGCGCCCTCGACAGCTTCGGCGGCGGGATCGCCGGTCACGTATCGGTCCATCCAGTCGAGCACGACCTCGTCGTAGTCGATCGCGGCGGCGCGGCCGAAGTCGCGGTCGCCGAATTTCGTCCGCGCGGTTGCATCGGCGCCGTGCACCCAGGGGCCGACGAGGAGCGCGGTGCGAGCCGGCTGCCCGCGGCGCGAGGCGAGCAGGCCAAGGTAGTTGGTCACCGCGCCTTCGGGCCCGTAGTTGTCGTCGTGCCAGCCGGACAGGTTGAGCACCGCCGCGCGCGTGCGGCCGTACTTCTGGCGAAGCTCGGCGAACTCCCAGAACGGATCCTCCGGGGGATGATGCAGCCAGTCGTAGTAATACGGCGCGATCTCGCGCAGGTCGTCGAGCCGATCGAGCGGCAGCGTGCGGACGATCCTGTTCTTGACGTCGCGCCATCGCGGCGCGCTGCCGCTGCTGCGATTCGCGTTCGTTCGCGCGCGCGCATCGTCGGCCATGGTCGTCCAGATCCACTGCGCCCACGAGAGATCCCAGATGCCGTTGGTGTAGAAGAAGTTCTGCGGCGTCGAGAAGGTCATGGCCGGGACCATGGCCTCGAGGTGCGGCGGGTTCTCGACCGCCGCGAGCCACTGCACGGCGCCCGGGTACGAGAGACCGAATGTGCCGACGCGGCCGTTCGACCACGGTTGGCGCGCCGCCCACTCGATGGTGTCGTAGCCGTCGCGTCCCTCGTGCTCGTAGGGGCGGAACTCGCCGTCCGATCCGTAGCGCCCGCGCACGTCTTGTACGACGACCGCGTAGCCGCGGGCGGACGCGCGGGTGAAGGTGGTGGACTCCGCGAGCGCGTCGCGCCGGCCATAGGGCGTGCGATAGACGAGCGTTGGCGCGCGACCCTCCGTCGGGCGCAGCACATCGGCACGAAGGACGACCCCGTCGCGCATCGGAATCGCGACGTCGGTGTCGTGGATCGATGGCGCCTGCGCGCCGCGCGCGGCCAAGCCGCTGCGCAACACGATCAGCCCCAGCGCGAACGCGACGGTCAGCAGGGCGACGCGTTTCATCGTGCTGTCCGCGCCTCCTGCAGGCAGCGCTGGTAGAACGCCCGTGCCTGCCGGACGTCGTTCAAGACCGCAGCCCGTTCAGCGTCAGTCCGGTAGTCCGCGTTTTGCTCCGTGGCGCCCTGGATGCGATCGAGCCATCGCAGGAAATACTCTGCCGCTTCGGCCGATCGTCGCGGCCTGCCGCCGACGTGAACATAGACCGGGCTGGTGGTGGCCCAGGGATAGATGTCGAGGACGTCGGGATGCGGGCCGTCGTTCCAGGCGCGGAGCAGCAACCAGCCGCTCCCGTCCACCGCGATGGTTCCGCGCGCATCGGCCGCGCGGCGCTCGCCGCCAGGGTCGATGGTGGCCGCGACGCGCCCGTTCCAGATCACTTCGAGATGGTCGACCGGAAAGTTCGCGCGCAGCGTCGCCCGATACGGCAGCGGCCCGGGGCTCGCCAGCTGCACCGTGTCGCCCGGCATGGCGGTGCCCGCCGTCAACTGCAGCAGCGCGCCGTTGGTCGCGGTTGCGCGTCCCCGCTTGACGCCGCTGAGGAACGCCTCGCGCGTCAGCGCTCCCTGCGCCGGAACGTAGACGCGATTCAACCCGACCGGCCCGCGCAGGCTCGCATAGTTCGCCATCGCGTCGGTGCCCGCGCCGGCGGGGACCTCGAGCCCGCACTCCAGCAGCCGGTACCACATCGCGTTGCCCGCCTTGTGATCGGAGAAGCCGACCGCCTCGTAGTAATCGATCTTGCCGAGCGCGGCGTCGATCGGCAGCGCGCTGACGAGCGCGTCGGGACGGCTGGTGTCGACGATCTCGTCGAACGGGTGCGCGTAGCCGACCAGCGCGTTCTGCTGGTGTGCCATGTCGGCGACGGCGGCGTTGTGTGGATACGGGCTCGCCGCAGCGGTGAACGGATAGCCGGCATAGCCGGGCAGCAGCAGATGGCGTGTGAGGTTGAGGATGCTCAGGTGCCCCCAGTAGCTGGTATGAAACTCCTGGCCGTGCAGGATCAGCAACTGCTCGCTCGAAGCCGGGTCGGCGTCGGTGCGGAAGCTGGCGATGTCGGGGAACCGCTGCTCCTTGTTGACGACCAGGTTGTAGACCAGGTTGAGATCCTCGGCGCGCGCCTGATCGGCCAGGCGGAACGGCGTGTTGCGATAGAGGCCGCCGTAGTTCATGTGGACGTGCAGGTCGCCGCTCCACCATTCGCCGGCGTCGGCTGGTTGCGGCAGCCTGCGAAGCGTCACCTTTCGAGCGCCGGTCCAGCCGGCGGCGCGCGCGTCTTCCTCGAGATGGGCGACTTCGTAGGCGGGGCCGTGGCTGATCGTGATCGACAGCCGATCCAGCGGCACCGCGATCCGGCTGCGGCCGCGCGCGTGAAAGTACCGCGTCTCGATCGGCTGGCGTTCGCGGACCAGGAGATCATCGGCGTGCAGCCAGGCGGCGTCGGGCGCATACGCGCGCTGGCGGCTGTCGCTGACGCTGATGCGCGCCGGCACGATGGCGCCGCGTTCATCCACCACTTCGAGCGTCAGCTCGCGCCGCGGCTTCAGATAGCGACGCTCGGCGACGCGCAGCTCGCGCTGCTCGCCCGAGATCGCGTCGATCAGCCACAGCGCGGTGTTGCCGGCGCGGTTGGAGATGAACGCGATGGTGCGGCCGTCGGGCGACCAGACCGGGTTGGTGTTGTCGTAGTCGCCATACGTCAGCGGAAACGGATGGCCGCCGTCGATCGGCATCAGCCACAGCTGCTGCCACTGTCGGCCGAGGTAACTGCTGTAGACGATGCGCGCGCCGTCTGGTGACACGTCGGGCCGGGCGTGCCACGACGTCTCTTCGCGCTGCAGCAGTCGCGGCTCGCCGCCCTCGACCGCGATCCGCACGATGTCGCCGGTGCCGTGCGCCACCTCGCGATTGGAGACGAACACCAGCTCGCGCCCGTCGCGCGTCCACGCGGGGTTGATGGCGTGATCGAACGGGCTGTAGTAATAGCGCGTCACCGCGCTGCGGCGATCGGCGATGAGCGGGCGCGACTGCTCCAGACGCCCGTCGCGCACCTGCGCGATGTGCAGGAGGAAGTGTCCGGACCCGGCGGTCGACACGAATGCGAGCCGGCGCCCGTCGGGCGACCAGCGCGGCTCGACGTTGACGCCCCGATTCGACGTGACCGCGCGGACCGAGCGCGACTCGAGATCGAGCAGCATCAGCTCCATCGCCCGGCCGTCGTAGCGGACGAACGCGACGCTCCGGCCGTCGGGCGAGCAATCGGGCTGGTAGTCGGCGCCGGCGTCGTCGGTGAGCTGCTCGGCGACGCCGCTGTCGATCCGCTGGCGCCACAGGCTGCCCTGCATCGAGTAGACGAGCGACGCGCCATCGCGCGTCCACGTCGCGGCTGACGGGCCGCTGGTCAGCTGCGGCAGGTACAGCTCGCGGAAGTAATAACTGTGCGGCAGCGCGATCTGATCGAGCACCGGCGTGCGCGCCGGGCCCGGCGCCGCCGCGACCGCGGCCGTCGCCAATGCGGCAGCGACGCCACACACTTTGCATCTGTCCATGAGCTCCCGATAGCTTATCGGATCAACCTCGACGTGATGTCCTGGCTGCGCCGCTCACCCGACTGCCACCCTTGACCGCCGGCGAGGTCCGCGCTACAACACGCGCATGCTGAACACGCCGCTTTACTCGTTCCGTCGCCTCGCGCTGCTCGCGCTTGCTGCGATGCTCGCCGTCTCCGGACCGTGGGCCTCGAGCCCGACGGCGCAAACCGCGACCGCCTCTTCCTCGCAGCGCGCCGCGAACAGGAACGATCCCGAGCGCTGGGAACCCACGATCAGGAAGTTCGAGGAAGCCGACAAGGTCACGCCGCCCCCGCAGAACGGCATCGTCTTCATCGGTGCCTCGAGCATCGTGCGATGGAACCTCGCCGAGTCGTTCCCCGAGCTCGGGCCGCGGGCGATCAACCGCGGCTTCGGCGGATCGCTCGCCGCCGATTCGACGCGCTACGCCGAGCGCATCGTCATTCCCTACAAGCCGCGGAAAGTCATTTTCTACGCCGGCGACAACGACATCGAGGCCGGCCGCACGCCGGAGCAGATCGCCGGCGACTTCACCGCCTTCGAGCAGAAGGTGCACGCCGCGCTGCCGTCGACCGACATCGTCTTCATTTCGATCAAGCCGAGCACTCGCCGCTGGCCGTGGATCGAGCAAATCAAGGCCGCCAACGCGCTGGTCCAGAAGTACTGCGCCGCGCACGCGCATATGTCGTTCGTCGACATCGTGCCGCAGATGATTGGCGCCGACGGAAAGCCGCGGAAGGAGTTGCTGCTCGACGACGGCCTGCACATGACGCCGGCCGGCTACAAGGTGTGGAACGACGCGCTGCGGCCGCTGCTGGCGCCGGCCCCGTCGCACCAGTAGCCTCGCGCCGTTTCCGAATCGCCTGTTCTAGAGGTACCGCCGTACTCGTCGCTTGTACTCGCGGTACGTGTCGCCGAACTTCCGCTCGAGGTAGCGCTCCTCGCGCAGCACGACGCCGAAGTGCATCACGAGAAGGAGCGGCACCAGCACGATCGCGCCCCACCAGGTGTTGGCCATCGCCGTCAGACCCAGGTAGAGCAGGGTCAGCGCGCAGTACAACGGATTGCGTGAGAAGCGGAACGGACCGCCGGTGACGATCGTGAGGGCCGGCTGCGTCGGCCGGACGTTCGTCCCGGCCGCGACCATCGTGCGCCGCCCCCACACGGCGAGGCCGATGCCAATGGCCGCCAGCACGAGCCCCACAGTCAGCAGCGAGCCCTCGACGATCCGCAGCGGCCACGCGAGCCGCGCCAGCAGGACGACCAGGAACGCCCCCATGAAGAGGAACGGCGGCATCCCGACGACGTCGGGTCGATCGTGAAACTTCGTGCCGCCTTGCGCCGTCATCTCGACCATTTCACTCCCTCATTTGCATCACTCGGTGCGCAGCACCGTCATCGGGTCCACTTTCGTCGCGCGCCATGCGGGACGCCAGCATGCCGCGAGCGCGACGCTCAGCACAATCACGGCGGCGGCCCCCAGCGTAGCGCGGTCGCCGGGAACGACGCCATAGAGCAGGCTGCCGAGCGTCCGGCCGAGCAGCAGCGCGCCGCCGATGCCGATCGCAATTCCGGCGGCCGCGACCGCAAGCGCCTCACGCGTCACCATCGCGAAGACCGCGCGCCACCCGGCGCCGATCGCCATCCGGATCGCGAACTCCCGCGTCCGCTGCGCGACGGAGTACGACATCACGCCATACACGCCGACGGCTGACAACAGCAGCGCGACGCCCGCGAACACCCAGAGCAGCAGCGAACTGAGCTTCGGCTCGGCCACCGCCTCCTCGAGCACCTCTTCCATCGTCTGCATGCCGTAGACGCCCAGGTCGGCGTCGACGTCGTGAACCGCGCGCTGCACGACACCGGCGACGCTGGTGGGCGCCGCCTCGGTTCTGACCAGCAGGTGCACGTAGCGCGCCGGATGCTGCAGGAGCGGCAGGTAAATCACCGGCTCGATCTGCTCGCTGAGGCGCCGCTCCTTGATGTCGCCGACGATGCCGATGATCGTGAACGTGTCGGCGGATTGGAACGGCCACCACGGCGCCATCGCCGCCGTGCCGAGCGCGCGAGCGCGCAGCGCCTTGCCAATCGGATTCTGGCCGGGCCAGTAGCGGCGCGCCATGGTCTGGTTGATGAGCGCCACAGGCGCCGCGCCGGACGCATCCGCGTCGGTGAACCAGCGGCCGCTGACGAGCGGCGTCGCCAGCGTGGCGAGGTAGCCGCTGCTGACGACGCGGAAGCCGATGATTGGATCGAGATCGCCGGCGAGCGGGCCGCGTCCCGGAATCTGCACCGTCGCGCCGAGGCCCCAGCCAAGGAACGGACGGGTGTTGACGATCGCGACGGCGCGCACCTCCGGAAACTGGCCGACGCGGCGGAGCACGTCCTGATGGAACGCGGAGATGCGCGGCGCGGTCACGTACCGGTCCGGCGGCAGCCACAGTTGCATGGTCAGCAGACGCTCGGCGCGAAAGCCGGGATTGACCTGCCGCAGGTTCCACAGACTGCGCACGAGCAGCGTTGCCGCGACGAGCAGCATCAGCGACAGCGCGATCTCGGCCGCGACCAGGGCACGGCCCGCCGCCGCACCGCGCGGCGTCTGCGCCGATGCGGTCAACGCGCCGGTCCGCGGGGAGCGCAGTGCCGGGAGGATGCCGAGCGCGATCGCAGTGAGGGCGGCTGCGGCGAGCGTGACCAGCAGCACGCGAGCGTCGATCGTCAGCGTCAGCGGCCGCGTCACCTGGACCTGAGGAATCAGCGCCGCCAGCGCCCGAAGGCCGCCGAGCGCCAGCGCGATGCCGCCGGCGGCGCCGAGGCCGGCAATCAACGCGCTCTCGGCGAGCGTCTGCCGCAGCAGCCGCCCGCGCGAGGCGCCGACGGCCACCCGCACCGCCATCTCGCGCTGCCGCACACCGGCGCGGACGAGCAGCAGGCTGGCGACGTTGATGCACGCGATCAGGAGCACGGAGGCGACGGCGGCGAGCAGCATGAGCAGCGCCGGTCGCAGGTTCCTGTTCAGCGGGAACACCGGCACCAGCGCCGCGCTCCACCCGCGGTTGGTCTCGGGATGTTCGCGCTCCAGATCGCGGGCGATGACTTCGAGCTCGGCCTGCGCGTCGGCGCGCGTCACGCCGGCGGCGAGCTGCGCCAGGCTGCCGATCGAATGCGTGTCGCGCTGGCTCTTGAACGCGCCGTCGACGGTCATCGGCATGAAGATCGCGGAGTCGCGAAACAGGAAGTAGAAGTCGCGAGGCAGCACGCCGACGACGGTGAAAAGCTTTCCATCGATCAGCACGTTCGTGCCGGCGACGCCGGGGTCGGCGCCGAAGCGCCGGCGCCAGAAGCCGTCGGTCAGCACGACCACGCGGTCGTGGCCGGGCTCCTCGTCCGAGGGCTGCAGCGTGCGCCCCAGCGAGGCACGAACGCCGAGCATGTCGAAGAATGCCGGCGAGACGTTGACGCCGCGCACCTGCTCGGCCTCGACCCGTTCTGTCGGGCGAGCGTCTGCCGGTCTAGGTACAACGGAGAAAAACCAGTTGCGCCACGCCGCCAGGTGCTCGAACGAGCGGCTGCGCGCGCGCCAGTCGACCCAGTTGGCCGGCGACAGCGGGACGGTCTCCGCGGTGGTCTGGTGCAGTTCCTCGTTGATGTCGTAGATCCAGAACAGGCGCTCGGCGTGCTCGAACGGCGGCGGACGGAAGAGGATGGCATCGGCCACCGTGAACACTGCGGTCGTCGCGCCGATGCCGATGGCGAGCGCGAGCACGGCGACGATCGAGAAGCCGGAATGACGGACGAGCATCCGCCACCCGAAGCGCAGATCGGCGACGAGATCCTCGAGCATCATGCGCGGAAGCGATCCGGTCGGAAGTCTACATTGCCACGGCGTCAGGAGTTCGATAAGAATTCGTCGATGCCCCGGTCTCGATGATCACGCTCGACCAGATTCGGCGATTTGCCGTCGCCCGCACGCTGTTCCCGCCGACCACGCTGAGACGCGCGCTTCACCGCATGGGCTTCGTGCAGGCCGATCCGATTCGCGCCCCGGCGCGCGCGCAGGACCTGATCCTCCGCCATCGCGTGACGCACTATCACGCCGGCGATCTCGAGCGGCGCTATCCCGAGCTCGGCATCGAGGAAGACTTCTTCATCACCTACGGCTTCGTCACCCGCGAGCTGCAGGCGCTGATGCATCCGCGCTCCGAGACCACGGTGCCGGCCGACGGGGTGCAGCCGTGGCGCGCGGCGCGGCGGCGGCGGGTCGACGCCCTGCTCGCGTTCGTGCGCGAGCGCGGGCCAGTGCACCCGCGCGAGGTCGATGCGCACTTCTCCCACGGCACGGTCACCAACTACTGGGGCGGCTCGTCGAATGCGACGACGCACCTGCTCGACGCGATGCACTACCGCGGCCTGCTGCGCGTGGCGCGGCGCGACCGCGGCATCCGCGTCTACGCCGTGCACGCGCACGGGCCGGCGCCACTCGATGCGCCGGCGCGCCAGGCGCGGCTCGATGCGCTGGTCGACGCCGCGGTCCGTCTCTACGCCCCGCTGCCCGGCCGCAGCCTCGCCTTCGTCGTGCGGCGGTTGCGGTACGCCGCGCCGCAGTGGCGCGACGACCTGACCGCCGCGCTCAAACGCGCACGCCAGCGGCTGGCCCGCGCGCAGATCGACGGCGTCGACTGGTACTGGCCGTCGACGGAACGGCCGGGCCGCGCCGGCGTCGACGAGGTCGTGCGGCTGCTGGCGCCGTTCGATCCCGCGGTGCACGATCGCGAACGCTTCGAGCGGCTGTGGGGATGGACCTACCGGTTCGAGGCCTACACGCCGGCGGCCAAGCGGGTCCGCGGCTACTACGCGCTGCCGCTGTTGTGGCGCGACCGGGTGATTGGCTGGGGCAACGTGGCGGTCAAGGGCGGCGAGCTCGTGACCGACATCGGCTATACCAGCGGCCGCGCGCCGCGCGAGCGGACGTTTGCGCGCGAGCTCGAGGCGGAGCTGGCACGAATGCGCTCGTTCCTCGCCCCCTAAGCCGGAAGTCGAAAGTCGGAAGTCGTCAGTCGAAAGTCGAAGGTCGAAAGTCTTCAGTCGAGGGTCGACGTGCTGGATAATCGTCCGGTCAGGAGCGCCCGGATGCACAGACGCCGATTCCTCGTCTCGTCCTCTTCTGCGATGGCCGCCGCCGCGCTCGGCGAGTGGCGGGGGCTCGCCAGCAACGACGCGGCTCAGGGCAAGCCGGCGACGAAGTTCCAGGACCTGCGCGGCGGCGCCGGCATCTTCACCGGCCGCGGCGGCACGATCGGCTGGCTGGTCACCGACGAAGGCGCGGTGGTCGTCGACAGCCAGTTCCCCGGCACGGCCGACGCGTGCGTCGCCGGCATCAGGGAGCGGTCGCGGCGCGGCATCCACGTCCTGGTCAACACGCACCATCACGCCGATCACACCGCCGGCAACGCCATCTTCCGCCCGGCGGTGAAGTTCATCGTCGCGCACGCGAACTCCGCCGAGTGGCAGCGGACGGCGGCGGTCGAGGCGAAAACGGAGAAGGCGCAGGCCTACCCGGACCAGACGTTCCCGAACGTGTGGCAGTTGAAGATCGGCAACCAGCGCGTGATCGCGACCTATTACGGCTTCGGCCACACCAGCGGCGACGTCGCGGTCGCCTTCGAGGCGGCGAACATCGTCCACATGGGCGACCTGGTGTTCAACCGCTTTCACCCGTTCATCGATCGACAGGCCGGCGCGTCGATCGAGAACTGGATCACGCTGCTCGATCGCGTGCCGCGTGAACACACGGCCGACACGATCTACATCTTCGGCCACGGCAAGCCGGACGCCGGCGTCACCGGCAGCCGCGCCGACCTCGCACGGTTCCGCGACTACCTGACGGCGCTGCTCGACTACGCGCGCAAACACGTCGCCGCCGGCAAGTCCCGCGACGCACTCGCCAAGACCACCGTCCTGCCGCGATTCGAAGAGTTCGTCGATCCCGATCCGCCCGACGTCACGCTCGGCACCGCGCTGGCGACGGCGTTCGACGAACTCACCGGTCAATAGCAGAGATTCATCGACTTTCGACTTTCGACTTTCGACTCAACGAGGTGGACCGATGCGAGGCAGTGCCGCTGCGGTGATTGCGATCCTGATGCAGGCGCAGGCCACGAACCTGCCGCCCGCGTATCCGCGGGCAGGGGTCACCAGGATTCTCGACAACGACCGCGTCCAGGTGTGGAACATCGGCTGGCTGAAAGGGCAGCCGTCGCCGCTCCACCGGCACGTCTACGATCTGGTCGGCGTCTATTACGAACCGGGCGATCGGATGATCATCCCGCCGGAAGGGGCGAAGCGCCCGGTGTCGACCAGGGCGTGGGATATCGCGTTTCAGCGCACCGGCATCACCCACATCGAAGAAGGCACCAGCGAGGCGCCGCTGCGCGCGGTCTTCGTCGAGATGAAGCTCGCCGGCGCGTACGGCGCTGATCCCGCCGCGGCCGGCACGTCGCCGTTCACCGGCCAGGGCGCGACGCAGAAGCTCGACAACGATCGGGTCACGGTCTGGGAGTACGTCCAGCCGCCGCCGGGCGGCGCGCACCGGCATCTTCACGATGCCGTCGTCGTCGCCCTCGGGAGCGGGAGCCCGCGCGCGGTGTGGGTGAAACGCGGCACCGTGCACAGCGACGAAGGGGCCGGCGGCGCCGCGCGCGTCTACGTGTTCGAGATCAAGTGACACAGGAGCTCGTCGATCAGGTCAAGCACTGGCACCATTCGATCAGGGTCGGCGACGGCGTCGTGACGCCCGGCGGGAAAACGCTGGAACATCATCACGACGATCTCAAACGCCTGCGCCTGCCGGAGCTGGCGGGCAAGTCGGTTCTCGACATCGGCGCGTGGGACGGCTACTACACCTTCATGGCCGAGGGCGCCGGCGCCAGCCGCGTCGTGGCGCTCGACCACTACGCGTGGTCGGTCGACTTCGAGCGCGCCGCCGACTACACGTCGCGCCAGCTGCGCGATCGGCAGCCGATTCGCCCCTTCCATACCCGGCCCGAGATCTGGGATCCGGTGGGTCTCCCGGGCAAGCGCGGCTTCGATCTCGTCTACCAGCTGCTGCACAGCCGCGCGGAAGTGGTGGTCGGCGATTTCATGACCATCGATCCGGCGGCGGTGGGGACCTTCGACGTCGTGCTCTTCATGGGCGTGATCTACCACGTCGAGGAGCCGCTGACGGCGCTGCGCCGGGTTCGCGAGTTCACGCGCGGCGTCGCCGCGATCGAAACCGAGGCGGTCGTGCTGCCCGCGGCCGAGGGCCGGCCGCTGTGGCAGTTCATCGACGCCGCGAAGGTGAATCAGGATCCGACGGTGTTGTGGGTGCCGACGGCGGAAGGGCTGCAGGCGATGTGCCTGGCTGCCGGGTTCTCGCGCGCCGAGGTCGTGTCGGGTCCGCCCCGGCCGCCGCGGTTCCGCCGCGCGAAGCCGATGCAGTATCGCGCCGTCGTCCACGCCTGGCGTTGATCGACGCGCCTTGCCTCGCGTGTTGCGCTCAGCTTTACCTTGCACACTCGTCGCCGCGTCCGGTTGCGCCGCCCTGTGAGTTGGCGCATGATGCGGGCCGCGTCGTTCGCGCGCCCATTTCCCCCGAACCCATCAGCGCGCCTCGAAGGAGGGCTCGATGTCTCGCCTCATCGGTGCAGTGTGTGCGATCGCGCTCGCGGCGTGTCCGCGTGTGGCGCAGGCCCAGGTGATTCCGCTTGCCGACTGTGTCACCCAGGGATCGGATCCGTCCCGGCTGCAGGCGTGGTTCGGCTACCGCAACTCCGACCCGACCGTCGTCTTCATCCCGCTCGGGCCTGATAACTTCTTTGTGCCGCCGCCGGCGGATCGCGGTCAGCCGACGAGCTTCGAGACGGGTGAGTTCCATCGCGTGTTCTCGGTCGAGTTCCCGTCGGCGGGACTCGTGACCTGGACCCTGGCGTCGGTCCAGGCACCGGCCGACCGCACGCTGCCAAGCTGCGACGGACCGCTGACATGGCTCGGCGAGTGGGACGCGACCCTCACCTACGAGACGAACCAGATCGTGTCCTACCTCGGCTCGTCGTGGATCGCGTTGCGCCGCAACAGCGGGCAACTGCCGCAGGCCGGCGCGGACTGGAACCTGCTGGCGCAGAAAGGCGATGTCGGCGTCCAGGGCGAGCGCGGCGAGAGAGGCGCGGAAGGGCCGCAAGGCATTCAGGGGCTGCCCGGCGCCGACGGCGCACCCGGCTTCAGTCCGGCATTCCCGGCGTCGACGATCTTCACGGTTCCGGCCACCGGCCGCCTGACGATCGCCGATCCGAACGTGCGTGCCGACAGCGTCGTGATCGCGGTCTACGTCGGCGGATCATTGTTGCCGCCGGCGGTGACGCACATCGGCGACGGTCAGATCGGCATCCTCGCCCTGCCGGGGAAGCGGATACGGTACGTGGTGTTCAAGTGAGGACGTTGAAAGCGCCCTAGGGGTGCCGCTGCGTCACGCTGAAGGTCTGGCCGGCGATCGTGATGGTGCCGTTGCGATCGGTGCTGTCCAGCTGAGTGGCGACGTTATACGTCACCGTCCCAGATCCAGTTCCCGTCGAACCACTGACGATCGAGAGCCAGTCGATGTTGGCCGTTGAGGTCCACGAGCAGGTCGACGCCGAGGCTGTCACGGTGACCGTACCGTTGCCGCCGGCCGCGGCGACGTCGACATTGTTCGGCGAGATCTGGAAGGTGCACGGCGGCGGCGGTGGTGGCGGCGGTGGTGGCGGCGCCGCCGCCTGTGACAGCGTGAAGGCCTGACCGCCGGCGGTAATCGTCGCGTTGCGCGCGCCGCCGGTATTCGC
>Ga0207648_10002865_pt1 | contig 18249 bp, 14 predicted proteins | sample KBSMisM32_FD_184310 | JGI IMG/M metagenome (GOLD analysis project Ga0207648, IMG submission 184310) | Miscanthus rhizosphere microbial communities from Kellogg Biological Station, Michigan, USA - KBS Miscanthus M3-2 (SPAdes) (version 2) | ecosystem: Host-associated > Plants > Roots >...
GGGGGAAGGTGGCCGGAGGCCGGAAGGGGGGAAGCCTGCGACGACATTCTATTTCGCAGCGACCGGCGTCGCCTGACACGGCAACCCCGCCGGCAACTTGCGCGCATCGTCGCCGTCGAGGCCAAGCTCGGCGCGGTAGACGAGGCGGCTTGCGTCATCGCCGGTCAGCGCATAGTACGGCGTGAAGCTCGCCTCGCTGGCGATGCGCAGCGCGGTCGCCGTGAACGCATGTTCGATGCCTTCGACTTTCACGTTGAAGCGCGCGCCCTGGCTCATGCCGACACGTTGTGGTTGCGGCACGAACACGCGCGCATAAGGCGCGTCACCGACCAGGAAGCTGACGACGCCTGCGCCCTGCGGCGGCCGATCGCCGAGCTTGAACGGCAGCGCATCGACGCGGCCGGCACGCGGCGCGCGCACGGTCAGGCGTTCGAGCGTAACGATGAGCTGCGCAACGCTCGCCTGTGCCTGCGCGAGCGCGGCCTCGCCCTGCGCAAGATCCTCGGCACGCGTGCCGTGCAGCAGTTCGGCCAGGTTCGCCTGCGCCGCGCTCGCGTCGGCATCGGCCTGGCGCAGCGCCGCGTTCGCGTTGTCGAGATCGGCCTGGGGCTGGGCCCCTGCTTGCGTACTTCGGCGCGCGCGGTCGCGCGCGAGGCGGGCATTCGCCGCGGTCGCCTGCGCGCGTGCCAGCGCCGCGCGCGAAGCATCGATCGTTTCGATGCGCGCGCCATGGCGCAGTTCGTCGAGCGCCGCGGCCAGGCGCTGCTCGTCGGCGCGCGCCGAGTCCAGTTGTGCCTGGATGCGGCGCGAATCGAGCGTGAGCAACAACTGATTCGCTTCGACCAGATCGCCTTCCTTGACCAGGATCTGCGTGATCGGCTCGGAAACTTCCGCCGGCACCGCGATGCGGTCCCATTCGAGCGTGCCAAGCAGCGGTGGCGGCGCGCTGCTGCGGCTGCAACCGGCCAGCGTCGCAATCGACGCCGCTGCGGAGAATATACTTTTTATCATCGTATTCATCGTCGTATTCTCCTCGCGCTCAGCCCAGTCCGATGCCGCGATCGAGCAACGCCAGCGTGTGGCGGCGCAGCGCCTCGTTGTCGATGTCGTCGGCGCGGAAAATGCCGCGCCAGATCGGCGCGCTGGCGGCGGTGAACAGGGTCAGGCCAATCAGCGACACGACGAGCAGGCGCGGATCGAGATCCGGATTGAGCTCGCCACGCGTTTGCGCCGCCCGAAATTGCTGCTCCAGTTGCTGCGGAATCAGCGGTGCGATGCGCTGCATGAGCAATTCGCGCAGCGCGCCGCCCTCGCACAGCACTTCGCGCGCCCACAACGGCGGAAACCATGGGTAACGTTCGATCAGGGCGAACGCGGCGCCGACGAATCCTGCGATCAGCGCGGCACTATTGCCTTCGGCCTTCTGCATGGCCTCGCGCATCTGGCCGACGACCGGCAGCAGGCGTTCGGCGATCAGGGTTTCGACGAGTTGCGGCTTGCCGCCGAAGTAGTAATGCAGCAGGGCTGGCGTGATTCCGGCCGAGCGCGCGATGTCGCGCAGGCTCGTTGTGGCGATGCCATGCGCTGCGAACAGATCCAGCGCGGTGTCGAGCGCGCGTGCACGCAGATCCGGCTCCGCCGTCAATCGCGGGCGACCAGGCTGGCGCGGTCTGACGTGGGCTGCCCTTGCCATGGGCAAGTTATAATTAATCGAGCAATTAATTTCAAGGGCAAGGCGGAAAGGGCGCCTCACCGGGTGTGATCCGATCACGGTAAGCTTTTTGGTTTCGTGGCACCATGCAAGGCGTTTGCACGACCTCGTTCGGCGGCGTTCCGGCGCCGGGAGAGGACGGCGAACACACGCAGCGGCGGGGTGCGCCGTACCCCTGGATCGCCGAGTCTCAAACGGTGATTGGGTGGCAGCAGACTCTATGCACCGCGTCACCCGGAGCCTGATCCGGTTTTGAAGTTGGCAGAACAGGAACCCGAGTGTCGGTAGCCGTAATCCAGACCCTGTCTCCCGCATGGATCGCGCCATTGGCCAATGGCGTGGCTCTCCTGCTTGCGCTCGGTTTCCGCCGCAATCGCGCCGTCCTGATCCTGCTCGTGCTCGCGCTCAGCGCATCGGCGTGGGCCGGCTACCCGGGCGGCGGGCACGCGCACGAGGACGCCGTCCTGATGTTCGCGCCATGGCTGCTGCTGGCGGCCGCGGCCATGCCGGAACGAGGCCTGCTCGCGCGGCGCAATCTGTTGCTGCTGTTCGTCATCGTCGTCGCCGTCTGGCTCAGCATCGACGCGCCGGTGCATGTGTGGTCCGCGTTGCGCAGCGCATTGCCGTTCGGCGCGTTGCCGTGGACGGCCGGCACAGTCGCCGCGATCCTGATCCTCTTGGCCGCCGGGCTGTGCCTGTTGCGCTGGGCGCTGCGCGGCGGGCCGATGGAGGCCGGCCTGAGCATCGTGCTGCTCTGCGCCGCTGTCGCTGCGTTGCCGATCGCCCATCCCGAATACAGCATTCCCGCGATGGCTCTGGCCGGAGTCTGCGCCTTGCTCGCGGTGCTGTACGCGTCGTACCGCATGGCGTTCGTCGACGCGCTGTCGGGCTTGCCGAACCGGCGCGCGCTCGACGAGGCACTGGCGCGCCTGTCCGGGAATTTCGCGGTCGCGATGATCGACATCGATCATTTCAAGCGCTTCAACGACACGCACGGCCATGCCGCCGGCGATCTCGTCCTCAAGGCGATTGGCCCGCAATTGCGCAAGATCCGCGGCGGTCGCGCCTATCGCTATGGCGGCGAGGAATTTTGCGTGCTTTTCTCCGGCGCCCAATGCCGTGGCGCCGCGGCCGCGCTCGAAGCGGCGCGCCTGCGCATCGAACAGGGCAGGGTGCGGATCCGCTCGGCGCCGGCGCCGCGCCGGCGCACCCAGGCCGTCAAGCGCAGCGAAGCCAGCGACGTGCGCGTGACGATCAGCGCCGGATTGGCCTCCCGCGATGCCACCGCGCGCGCGCCGCTCGAAGTGCTCAAGGCGGCAGACCAGGCGCTGTACCGGGCCAAGGCGAACGGGCGCAACTGCCTGGTTGTCGACTGAGGCTCCGATCCGGCGCGCCCGCGCAGCGATCTCCGAAACGTTTGCGACGATCGGCCCTGTCGCGAGCGTCCTGACTGTTGGGGAGTGCGTCCACGCCTGTCCCGAGCGCCGGCGCCTCGACCGATCCTTTGGCGTTGCATGTCAGGAGGTCATCATGCGTATCACAGTGCTGGGTATCACCCTACTTGCCGTCGCCGGCTCCGGATTCGTCCAGGCTGGCGAGGTCAACATGCCGTACTCGCCGACTCCGGAGCGGCCCGTCACCGGGACGATGATAGAGCGCCCCGTAGTCATGGGATCGAGCATTCCGCTCGACAAGTCCTACGCGGAACTTTCGCCGGAGCAGCAGAGCCTGGTCAAGACGAATTATGGCAGCAACCTCGGTGCGTCCGACGAACCGCCGTATCCGCTCAACGGCCTGAAATCGGTCTCGCAGCGGATTGCGAACGCGGATGTCAGTGCCGCGGTTGACGGCGAACTCGTCGTGCAGGTCGACGTCAACAGCAGCGGCGATGCGACCACGGCGACCGTTGTCCAGACGCCGAACGTGCGCGTCGCCCAAATCGCCGCCACCGCGTTGCAACGCGAGAAATACAAACCGGCAATCTGCCGCGGCCAGCCGTGCGCAGCGCCGTTCATGTATCGCGTCCAGTTGTCTTCGCCGCGTTAGTCGGATCCGGGTTTCCGCCGCGCGCGCTGACGCGCGGCGGTGCCGATTGCCGCAGCGGATTATCCCGGCGATACTCTTTCGGCCGGCGCGGGCACGCGCGCGGCGCCGATTCGCTCGCATCGCGCAGAATCGCAGCGCGCGTCGTGGAACGTGCCAACCAGGAGGTCGTCGATGAAGCGTTGCTGCGCAGTGATAGTTCTCATTCTGGTCGGCATCGCCAAGACGGTGGACGCCGCAAATGTAGTCTGCGTCTCGACCGCCAACGGCATCCAGTCGGCGCTGAACAACGCCGTGGCGAATGGCCAGGATGACATTATCGAAATCGTCGCCGGCAGCTATGCCTTGTCGACGAAGCTGTCGTTCAACTCGACCGAGGCGCATTCGCTAGCCCTGGTCGGCGGCTTTAATGCCGGCTGCGTGGGCACCAGCGGCGATGCCACGCTGGTGGACGGGCAGCACGCGGTGCAGTTGCTCGACGTGTTCAACGGCAGCGGCTCGATCTCGGTTTCGCGAATCACCTTTATCGCAGGAACCGCCGACGTCGGGCTGAACGCGATCGTGACCCTGTCGAGCAACACTGGGATCGTCATCGTCGAGCGCAACATTTTCGTCGGCAATCGCTCGTACAACGGCGTTGGAGCGCTTACGGCCTATGGGGACGCAGGCGGCGTGCGCGTGCGCGAGAACCTGGTGGTCGCCAACCGCGGTGCTTTGATTGGTGGCGTGCTCGTCGGCCAAGGCGGCGGCGAAAGCTACATAACCGGCAACACGATAATCAGTAACACGACTGACACGGCGGGCCTGGCTGGCGGTCTCGCCGTCAACGGCTCGGGGCATTTCACGATCAGCAACAACATCATCTGGAACAATGCCGGCGCGACCGGTTCTGATTTCAGCACACCGGCCGCGCACAGCCGCTATTCCAATGACATCGGGCTCGTCGGCATCGGCGCTGCTCCCGATCAGCTTGTCGGCGAGCAGTACGTCGACCCGCAATTCGCGTCGTGCGGATTCCTGTGCTTCGAGCTGGCCTGGTATTCGCCGCTCATCGACGCCGGCGTGGATGCCCCGGCGGCTGGCCAACTCGGCGTGGATCTGGTCGGGAAGGCGCGGATCCTCGGAGCGCACGTCGACATCGGCGCGTACGAGAACGAAGTAATCTTCGTCGACGGGTTCGAACCGTAGCCCGCGAGAAGCAGGCGTCGACCGGGTCCGCGACGCTATCCGCTGCCGACTTCGACGGTCATTTCGCTGAGCCGCTGCTGCGCGAACAGCCGATACAGCAGGCCGAGCACGAAGCCGGTGATCGCGCCACTGACGTGCGCCATGTAGTTGATGTGCGACGACGCGTCGTGGTGATGCAGGTCGTAGACGTTCCAGCCGACGTGCCAGGCGACGATAACAAGCACCGGCAGCGTGAAGCGGCGCACCCAGAACAGGAACCAGAAGAAGCACCAGATGCGCGCGTGCGGCAGCAAAGTCGTCAGCAGCGCCATCATGCCCATCGCCACGCCCGATAGACCGACGGCCGGCAGCCCTTCGGCTGCCGAAGCGCTATAGCTGTAAGCCAGGCTCGTGGCGACGGCCATGACGACGAAGCTCAGCGAGAAATGCAGCGGACCGAGTACGCATTCGACGCACGAGGCGAAGATGAAGAAGAAGAACAGATTGCCGAGCAGGTGGTCCCAGCTTGCATGGGCAAATGTCGACGTGATCATCGTCACGACGTTGTACTGGTCGGGACGGTACGCGAGTTTGTCGGTCAGCGCGTTGGGCACCAGCGCCTCGAAATCCGCGTAGGCGCTCGTGATGGTGTCCTGCTTGTACTTCAGGTCCGCGGCCTTGTCGCGATAGAAGTCCAGATTGCGTACGGCACCTGCGAGCTCCGCGATCGTCGCGTCGCGATCATGCGATTGGCGGATCGCCATGAACACGTTTTCGCAACCGCCGCCGACACCGCTCTCTTCGATGTTGTCGAGCATCGCATGCAGGTTCGTGTCGAGATCCTGCGTGCAGTAGTTGCGCAGGTTGCCTTCGAACGTCGCGCCGGACCTCATCTGCGACAGGAACGTGGCCAGGCAGACCAGGCAAACCAGGATCGTCAGGAACGGCAGCCGATACAGGCTGACATCGAGTTTGTACGGCAGAAATAGCATGCCGGCTCCCGGTGGGTTGGCGGCGACCTTGGCTGGTGATGGCAATAGTACAGGGCTGAGGGCTGAGGGCTGAGGGCAGAAGCCAAAAGCCAAAAGCCAAAAGCCGGAGCGCGCACCGCTCCTGATCTTCAGCCCTCAGCCCTCAGCCCTCAGCCCTAGCCTTCAATTCGCCACAACCCAGCGTCAATCCGCCGCATCCGAGGCTCCATACCGGCTGTTGCCGGTGTTGTCATGGCAGTGCGCGAAAAATCCGTCGCGTGACGCAAGAACCCGCATGAACCTGCCCCGCCAAACGATCGTCCGCATGCAGCGCCCTGCGTCTGTAGTGACCTGTCTCGCGCGCGCCGGTGAGTCCGGCGCGCCGATCATCCGATCTGCCTTGGGGGCCATCCAATGTCTGACACTGTCCAGTCGATCAAGTCGCAATTGACGCGCATTGCGCGCGTCGCATTCAGAAAATCCACTTTGTTCGCCGCCGCGCTCGCGTTCGGCGGCTACGAGCTGGCGAAGCATCCGCCGATCGGCAACATCGATCGCGGCGAGGTCGGCATTCGCCTGAATCGTTTTACCGGCGCAACGACGCAAAGCGGCGAAGGCGCGATGCTCGTGATTCCGGGTCTGCACGAGTTGCGCCTGTACTCGCTTCAGGATCAGATGTACCACCCCGAGCGCAGCAGCAAGGCGGATGGTCCGGCGCCGTTCCAGTCGGCCGAGGGCCTCTCGCTCGGCGTCGACCTGACGATCCGCTACGCACTCGATCCGGCCCGGCTCGCGGCCATTTCGAAAAACCTGCCGGCCGATGTCAGCGGCGAGGTCGTCGAGCCGCTCGTGCAAGGCGTGATCTACAAGGTGTTCACGCGTTACACGGTGCGCGAGATCTTCTCGACCAAGCGCCAGGAATTGCAGGATGTCATCGAAAGCGAGCTCAAGCCGCTGCTGGCCACCGACGGCATCGTGCTGCGCAGCGTGATGATGGGCAACGTCGACTTGCCCGCGGACTATCGCGCCGGCATGGACAAGCTGCTCGCAGTCGAACTGGAGACCGAGAAGATGCAGTACACGCTGCAGCTGAAGGAAAAACAGGTGCGCGAAGCCGAGCTGCAGGCCGACGCCGACAAGGTGCGGCGCGAAAAAGCGGCGGAAGCCACCGCCAACGAACAGATCATCGCCGCCAAGGCGCAGGAAGAAGCGATGAAGCACGTGTTGCCGTTCAAGCAGAAGCAGATCGAGCAGCGCAAACTCGAAGCGGAGGCCGACAAGGGCTCGCGCATCAAGGTTGCCGAAGGCACTGCCGAAGCACGCCGCATCGAAGCGGCCGGCGAAGCGGATTCGCGCCGCAAGCTGGCCGATGCCGAAAGCTATCGCCTCGACCAGATCGGCAAGGTAACGAGCGCGCAGCTCGAGCGCGACGGCCAGCTGATCACGAAGCATCCGTTGCTGATCCAGAAGACGCTGGCCGACAAGTTGTCCGACAAGATTTCCGTGATCATCGCGCCGCCGCCGGCCAGCGGCGGTTTCATCGGCTCCGCGCTTGTGGGTGGCGCGCAGCCGCGAGTTGCGCAGTCGAAAGCCGGCAACGCCGCTGACAGCGAAGAGGGCGCGCAATGAAATACCTGATTTGCCTCGGCCATCTGCCATCCTTTCCCTTCTCCCGCTGGCGGGAGAAGGTGCCGAAGGCGGATGAGGGTGGCACAACCGAAGACGATTTCGCTCCTCCCACCGCCACCCTCACCCGTCGCGCTGCGCGCGCCGGCCTCTCCCGCCGGCGGGAGAGGCGCTTGGGTTCAGGGCCAATGAGGGCGAAGCTTGCCGCCTGCTGCGGATTGATCATCGGTGCTGCAATCACTCAGTTGGCGTGTGCGGAGGAAACGATTACCGCCATCGTCGTCCAGGACTCGGCGCCACTGCGCGCCGCGGCCAAGGACTCGGCGCAGCAGCAGGCCGTGCTGTGGCAGGGCGATGCGCTCGAAGTACGCGGCCGGCGCCTGGACTACCTGCAGGTCTACGACCACCGCCGCGAGCGCGCAGGATTCGTGCGCGCCGCGCAGGTGCGCATGCTGTCGCTGCAGCCGCAGGACGCGCCTGAACTGCTCGCGGTCGTGCGCTTCCTGCGCGACACGTCCGGTGCCGAGGCGCTCGGCATCGGCTATGCGGCGGCGTACCTGAAAGCCGCGCCTGCGGGCGCAATCGGAGCCGAACCGTTCGATGCGCTCGGCACGATGGCCGATCGCCTCGCGCGGCGCGCATCGACGAACCGGAACAACGCGAACGACGGCGTGATCGCGGCGCATCTGGAAGTCGTCGCCAGCTACGGCATCAACATCCGCAGCTTCGAGCACGACGGACGCATGCAGCTGTGCTATGACGGCGAGGCTTTCCGCCGCGTTCTCGCTCTGAAGTCGTCAGACGAAGGAAGAGCGCGCGCGGCGCTGGCGCTGACGCGGCAGGAATGCATCGATCCGGCGATCACGCCCGTCGAGCGCGCAAATCTCGACCAGTGGCGAGCCGAAGTGCTCGATCGCGCGCCGCGCGCCAATCTGCCGGAGTACCTGAAGAACCGCTTGCGCATGCGCAGCGCGGCTGTGTGGGCGAGCATCGCGTTCGAGCGCACGCGCCACGGCGATTCCGCACAGGAAGCGGCGAATCTCGCCGTGCAGGAACTCACCGGTGTCAACAAACTCGAACTCACCGACGACGATCTCGCCGCGTACAACGATGCGGCGATGCGCGTCGGCGCTTCGCGCTGGGGCGCTGAACCCGAACGCACGACGACGCCCGCAGGCCTCGAAATTGTGACGAATCAGGGACAACCGGGCGAAACGTGCATCAAATTGCTCGACCGCAAACGCGACCTCGCCCACCCGTTGCTGCAGCGCTGTACGTTCGGGACGGTGTGGACGAATTCGGCCAGGACGAATCCCTACGGCACCGCGCTGGCACTCGCCGTGCAGCCGCTGGAAAGCTGGCGCGAGATGTGGCTGTTCCATCTGGCCGGCGACGGCTGGCGCATCGATGTCGTTCCGCCGGGCGACGATGCGCCGGAACTCGGTTACATCGAGTTCGCGGGCTGGGTGCCCGGAGGCAAGAAGATGCTCGCCGCGCGCGAGGTTCGCAGCGCCGGCAAGTTCGTGCACAGCTTCGAGGTGCTCGATCTGGAAACGCTCGCCGTGCAGAAGCGCGCCGACAACCCGCAGGCGCTGAGCCTGTTCTATCGCTGGCAGGATCCGGCCTGGAAGGGCCAGACGGTAAGTCTGCGCTAGACCCCGGCCGAACACGCCGCTGGCATCGACCGTCCGTCCGGACAGCTCGCGGGTCTTGTGCGGGCCGGAGACCAGCTGAGCGGGGCCGATAGCGACACGAGTCGCCGGGAGTCCCGATGAATCCCGCTTGCGTGGGACCTAGGTCCCATAGGCGGCATTCCGGGCAGTGTGATCGACTTCGCGTCCATCTCCGCGAAACGGGTGGCGGCGACCCCGCTTCCTGATCGCAAGCCCACAGGCCTGACTGAACCCTTGTGGCTGGCGCCGCGTTACACCTGTGCGAAAAAAATTCGAACGCATTGACTACTTCATTGAGGAGTGTGAGGCATGACATCCAGATACAGAATCCACTGGGCGACGATGGCGCTCGCGATTGGCGTGACGTTGCTCGCGGGCTGCGACAAGGCAGGTGATCCGATTTCCGCGGCGAAACAGGCGGACACCAAGGCCGGCATCGCAGCGCCGGGCATCGAGGAGACCAAGGCGATTGCCGAAGAAGCCTTCATCTACGGTCTGCCGATCGTGATGAACTATTCGGTCATGAACGAACTGGCCGTGGACAAGAACTCCGGCCAGTACAAAGCTCCGTTCAATACGATTGCCAACGAGGCGCGGGTCTTCACCTACGAGGATACGGCGGTCGTCACGCCGAACAGCGATACGCCGTACTCGATGCTGTGGCTCGACCTTCGCGCCGAACCGATCGTGATCTCGGTGCCCGCGGTCGAAAAAGAGCGCTACTACTCGGTCCAGTTCATCGATGGCAACACCTACAACTATGGCTACATCGGCAGCCGTGCCACCGGCAACGACGCCGGGGATTTTCTTGTCGTCGGACCCGACTGGAACAAGGAAACGCCTCCCGGCATCAAGAACGTGTATCGGTCGACGACGCCGTTCGGGCTGACGATTTTTCGTACCCAGTTGTTCAATGCCGAGGACATGCCGAATGTCGTGAAAGTGCAGGCCGGCTACAAGGCGCGGCCCCTGTCGGAGTTCCTGCACCAGCCGGCGCCGCCGGCCGTGCCGGTTCCCGATTTCTATCCGGCGAACAACAAGGGCATCAAGGCGAATTTCTACGCCTATCTCGACGCCGCCCTGCAATACGTACCGCCCACGCCGGAGGATAAGGACATCCGCGCCAAGATTGCGCGCATCGGCATCGGCCCCGGCAAGACGTTCGACTTCAAGGATCTCTCCGCGGAGCACAAGGCGGCGGTCCTGCTGGGCATGAAAGCCGGCGACGACAAAGTGGACGAGTTCCTGAACGGTGGATCGGAGAAGATCAATGGCTGGAAGGTCGTTGCGCCGTTTGGCGACGCCAAGTTCTACAAGGGCAACTGGCTGCTGCGCGCCGCCGCGGCGAAGGGCGGCATCTACGGCAACGACGATGTCGAGGCCATGTATCCGATGACCCGCGTGGACGCCGACGGCGAAACGCTCGACGGCAGCAAGCACGATTACACGTTGACGTTTCCGGCCGGCCAGCTGCCGCCGGTGAATGCGTTCTGGTCGGTGACAATGTACGACGGCAAGACCCAGTTGCTGATCGAGAATCCGATCGGCCGCTACCTGATCAACTCCCCGATGCTGCCGGGCATGAAGAAGAGCGACGACGGTTCGTTGACGCTGTACATCCAGAAAGACAGCCCCGGCAAGGACAAGGAGGCCAATTGGCTGCCAGCGCCGAGTGGTCCGATCTATCTGGTCATGCGTCTGTACTGGGCGAAGACGGAGCCGCCTTCGATCCTGCCTGCCGGCAAAGGCACCTGGAAGCCACCGGGCATCGTGAAGGCGAAGTAACGACAGCGGATGCACGCCCCCTCTCCCACTTGCGGGAGAAGGTTGCGCGAGGGTGACTGGCGAAAGCGCTCGCTCAGGCTGGACGCGGACCCTGCAATTTGTCGATCAGATCCGTGAGTACCTTGTCCTGCGCCGCCAGATGTTCCTGGATCTGGATCGCTTCATGCAGGATCGCTTCGGCGTCGTTGTAGGTGTCGCTCGACCGTTTGTCCGAGGCCGCGCCCTCGACTTTCTGGCCGACGATGATGATCGACAGCAGCACGAGTTGCAGGAACGTCTGCGCGATCCATGCGATCAGCGCGGCTTTGCCGCCGTTGATGGCATCCGGCAGGCTGAGCAGCGCCAGCATTGCGAACAGGTAGGCGCACCACATCGTGCCGACCGCGCCGGTGATCTTCATCGCGAGAAACGTATTGAAGCGCTGGATCGCGCCGCCGCTCGGCAACATGTCCCGGCGCGTCACCGGGCCGTGTTGCTTGCGCAGAGCGATGCGCGGATGCGGAATGTGCGTGAAGATCGCGCTCACGACGCCCTTGGTTGGAACCTTCGCGCCGCATTCGGGGCAGACATGCGTTCCCGAACCGACCTTCGCACCGCATTGTGGGCATGACGACATGGTTTCTCCTCGACTCGCAGCAAGCGAGTCGAGGAAGATACAGTGAACAGCCCGTGTGCGAGCGTCAGGATTCCGTCAGACGCCGCTTGACCCGGTCATCGGCGCAAAAAATCAACAGCGCCGGAACGAATCGAAGAAAGCCTTGTGGCCGGCAAGGATCTGCTGCTTGCGCTCAAGATCCGGATCGAGCGACCACACGCCTTCCTCGTGCGTGCCGCCGAGGACGATGCCATCGGATCGCGGAAACATGTACAGGTCGCCGTGAATCACCGCATATTCGACTTCCGGCTGCGGCAGCAAGATCGTCAGCTGGCCCTTGACCGGCGTCAGCTCGTCGTCGTCGAAGAGCGTCTTCGCGCCGAGCCCCGTGCAGTTGAACACGAGCTTTTCCGGCAGCGCCTGGATCGCGGCGCGGTCGGGCATTTCGCGCACGACGATCCTGCCGCCGGCGATGCGGAACTCGTCGAGCATCGCGGCGAGGTAAACCGGTGGTTCGATGATCAGGGTGTCGAGCCGCAGCACGAATTCGTAGCCCGAAAAAGGGTGTTCGTCCGGCGCGAGCTGGCGGTACTCGGGCATCATGCCGCGCAGCGGGCTGCGCGCACCGGCGTAGCCGTTCTCGTTGAACTCGTGCTGGCCGAGATAGTAGTTGCGCATCCAGCGCACGCCGAAATGCGAGCCGACCATGAGCTGGTAGCGGCGATAGGCGTAGGTCGCTGCCGCGAGCAGTTGCCGGTCGAAAGCTTCCGTGCGTTTGGCCGGATCCGACGAGAACGCCGGAAACCACTGACCGCCGGCAATGTTCGACGTCGTTTCCGGCGGCATCGCTTTCGTGTAGATCGTCACGTCGAAGCCGGCTTCCTGCAGGAGCCGCGCGTTCGCCAGGCCAACCGCGCCGCAGCCGAGCACCGCGACCGGCCCGCGATGCCCGGGCGCGCCGATATCGACGGCGAGCTTCGAGGTCCCCCACGACAACGTGATGCCGGCGCCGCCGTGACCGTAGTTGTGCACGACCAACGTGTCGCCGAGCCTCTCCGCGCGCACGACGAAGCCCGACGGCCGAAACGGGCGCAGTCCGACGACAGTGCGGATTTCACGATCCGCCGCGACCTGCACCGGCGGCAGCCCACACGCGCTGCCGATGAACGAAGTATCCGGCGCCGCATAGTCGCGGCGCGTGCCGGCACGGACGGCCGTCTGCGCACAGCCCGACAGCAGCGGAAATGCGCTGGCTGCGGCCAGCGCCGACCCGGCAAGGCCGGTCTGGCGGATGAAGTGGCGTCGATTCATGGGCTCAGTCCAGGCTTGTGCAGATCAGGCGATGCCGCATTGTGTATAAGTAAACAACTGCGCACGGTCGCGGGCCGGGCACGGGCGGTTGATTCGCAGGTGCTACCGGCGCGGTCATCTGGAGTTCATCCCCGGCGCTATCGATCACAAAAAACTTGCACAGATTGCCGTAGGCTAACTCATCGCCGTTCTGAATGATGTCGGAAGTGTGGATATGGCAGGGCAATTTCAGGGCACCACGTTTACCCGCGCGACAATGGCGCTGCCGTTGCTGCTCGCGAGCGTCTGGCCATTCGAGCTGCATGCCGCGATTCCTGCCGGTGAACGCCAGGTCCTGATCAACCTTTACAACGCCAGCAACGGGGGTGGCTGGACGCAGAACAGCAACTGGTGCGCCTCCGCATGTCCCTCGTCGGGCACGCCGACGTTCGCGGCGAGCGGCAGCGAATGCAACTGGTACGGCATCGGCTGCGATGCCGGCGGCAGCCACGTAACGGCTATCGGACTCTCGGGCAACAACCTGTTGGGAGCGTTGCCGGATCTCAGTGGCCTGCCCAATCTGCAATATCTTTCGGTCGTCTCGAACAAGCTGGGAGGGTCGATACCGGCACTGTCGGGCTTGGGTCAGTTGCGGGTGTTCTATGCCGACAACAACGCCCTGAGCGGGTCGATTCCGAGCCTCGCTGCATCGACTCAGCTGCGCGAATTTTCGGTCCAGTCGAACACTCTGAGCGGAACGATTCCGAGCCTCGCCGGTTTGATCAATCTGAACAGCTTTCTGGCCAACGGCAATCGGCTCAGCGGGTCGATTCCCGCTCTGTCCGGTCTGGCCAGCCTTCAGGATTTCGAGGTCGGCAACAATCAGTTGAGCGGATCCATCCCGGCCTTGACCGGCACGACGGGTCTGCTGAGGTTCGTCGCCGATTACAATCGGCTGACCGGTTCGATACCGAGCCTGTCGGCCGCTTCCGGCCTGTTGCAGATAAATCTCGCTGCGAACCGATTGACTGGCAACGTGCCGGCTGCTCCGGCGAATTTGTATACACCGCAGGCGTGGGCGCCGTCCTCGGTGTGCGCCAATCCGCTCAACCTGACGTCGAGCGCGAACGATGCGGGCTGGAACGCGGCGACCGGACACACGCCATGGTGGGCAACGCCGCATGCAAGCAACGAGTGCGACGGGATCATGACGGGTGGGTTCGAATGAGCGCCGGTCACGCTGCCTCCGCGCAATGTTGCAGTCGACGCGCATCATGGTGCGGCGCGATGTTCGCGTGCGCCTGCGCGTTCGCCACGCCGGCTCTGGCTGCGCCACCGGCCGGCTATCTGCTCAGCATCGGCATCTACCGTCCTTCCACGAACCATATCTACGCGTATGCCGACGCGGGAACCAAGGCGTTTGCGCTGGATGGAACGTATGGCAGCAGCGGCGACATTCCCGTCGTCGGCGATTTCGATGGCAATGGGGTGACCGATCTGGCGGTCTATCGCAACGGCGCCTGGAACATCGACACGAATCACGACTACGCATCCGACAAGGTCATGAACTTCGGCGGCGTCGCCGGCGACGTGCCGCTCGCCGCCGACTTCGATGGCGACGGCATCGCCGATCTCGTGATCTACCGCGCCGGAACGTGGTTGATCCGCAGCTCAAAAACCGGCCAGACCTCGCAGCGATCACTCGGCGGCATGAGTGGCGACAAGCCCGTCGTTGCCGATTTCGACGGCGATGGCGTCCCGGACATCGCGGTCTATCGCGCGGGCACGTGGCTGATCCAGGCGCACGCGGCGACCGGTGCGGACATCGTCGATCACTTCGGCGGGTTGGCGCATGACCAGCCGTGCGCTCTGGATTGGGACCAGGACGGACGTGCCGACTTGTGCGTCTATCGTGACGGCATTTGGCGCTTCAAGTCGCTGGCCGGTCCCGATCCGATCGGCGCGTACGCTCTTGGCGGTCCCGGCGACGTTCCGCTTTCCGGCGTTTTCGATGCGACCGCGATCTACGTCAAGGCCGGCGCGCCAATACCGCGCGACGGCACGGCTGCGCATCCGTTCGACACGATCGGAAAAGCCTTCGACGCGGCGGTCGACGGCGCGGTTATTCGCGTCGGCGCGGGAACGTATTCCGAGACTCTTGCGCTGTATAGCCCCACGATCCAGTACGCGCCCGGAAAGTTTGGCAAGAACAATCTCAAAGTGCTGGGCGTCAGCAGCCGTGCCGTCAGCCTCTCCTCGCCCAGTGGCGATGCTTTGACCCTGTGGGGCAGCACCGGCCACCTTCTCCAGGGCTTCTCGATCGGCGCGCCGTCCAGTCGCGGTGTCGTTCTGATTGGTGGTCCGCAGTCCGTGAGTCCGACCCTGCCGGGTTCATCGATCAGCCTCGCCTTCGACCGAATTTCCGACACGTCCAGCTACGGCGTGCTCATTACCGGCAGTTCGCACGCCGATATTCGACGCAGCCAGGTCAACCGAAGCAAGACGAAGAGCGGCGTAGGGCTGCAAAGCGGCACGACATCGGCCACGTTGATCGACAACGAGTTCGCCCAGAACGGCTACACGCTCGCATCGGGTGTCGACGGCAACGGCATCGAAGCCCAATCGAGCCCGACCGTGACCATCGTCGGCAACCAGATCCACGACAACAACCGCTTCGGCATCATTGCCATCAACGATGCCCGTCTCGACATCGAGTACAACACGATTTCATCGAACCGGCTGAATGGCATCATCGTAGGCGGCGGACCACCGAACGACAAAACCACTACCAAGGTAGTAGGCAACTGGATCGCGGGAAACGGAGTCGACCTGGGGAGCGACGGCCAAGGCTTCAACGGCATGGAAATCTACATTTCGTGCATCGGCACGCACACGGTTACCGGCAATACATTCATCGGCAACTCGCAGAACGGGTTGTTCGCCGGGTCGGGAACGCTCACGGCCAGCAATAATCATTTCGAAAGCAATTCAAGTGGCATCTTCCTGTTCGTCGAAAACAGTTCATCGGCAAACACTCAGGCAAGCATCATGGGTAACGTGTTCAAAAACAACCTGAAGGATGGCGTGTATGCCGAACGGCCAGCCGGCACGACGACGCGAACGCTGGAGGCGACTGTCGGGGGCACTCAGGCCGGGGCTTCAAACGCATTCAGCGGACACGGGTACCACGGTATCAGTTGTCTCAACAGCACCTCGCAGCTGACTTGCCCAAGCGGGGGCAACACGTTTTCCGGCAATGTTGACGACATCGAGGGCACCTGTCCGAATACATGCGTGAAGTGACACGAGCCGCATGGGGAGAAATGCGGTGCGGCGTGCATGTGGACAACTCGATTGCGCGCGGCCGCGCGCAACATGGCGTATCGTGCAGGTGCCTGGCGACGCATGAGGGGCCATGATCGACTACGACGCGACGCGCGACGCGCTTTATCGGCCGGCGCTCCGGCCGACCGTGTTTGCTCCCGGAATGCGGATTGCCGATATCGGAATCGACGCGACGTGTGCGGAGCTGTCGCGCCTGGCCTACGTACCTTTCGAGAGCGACGCAACGCAGCGCCGCCTGTTGATCCAGACGCTCGAGTCGCTCGGCCTGGCTTCGTGGACGGGGTTCAACGCGCCGGCAACCGGCACTGAGGCGTTCGCCGCAATCGACGGCGGGCGCGGCGACGCATTCGTGGTCTTTCGCGGAACGGCGCCCGGAGATATCAAGGACCTTGCGACCGATCTGAATGTCCGGCCGGTCGCATGGGCCGGCGGCGGCAACGTGCATGCCGGATTCTCGACCGCATTCGCCAGCGTGCTCGCTGAAATCGAAACGTGGCTGGAGCGACATTCGGCGCGTTCGACGCTCACGCTGGCCGGACACAGCCTCGGCGCAGCGTTGGCGACTCTGGCGATGTCGCGCTGGCAAGCCAGCCGGCTGGTCACGTTCGGTTGTCCGCGCGTCGGCGACGAGACGTTCTCTGCAACGATCGTCAAAGAGAACGCGATCCGCTATGTCGGATGTTGCGACATCGTCTGCAACGTGCCTCCGGCCGGCACGTGGTATGCCGACGCCGGATCGATGCGCTACATCGATCGAAGTGGAGTGGTGGGCGCCACGGTGGACGCAACGGATATCGCCGCCGATCGGGCGAACGCGCGCCGCGAATATCTGGCGAAGTACGCAGCCCGCCCCGGCAATGTGCTCGTGCGCGAACTCGCCGATCACGCCCCGATCAACTACGTGCGCGCGCTGGCGCCGGATCCGGTTTGACTGCGCGCCTTGCCTGGCACGGTCGAGCGGGCTAGGATCGCGAACGGACTGAAAAGGGGAAGTCCATCGACAATCCAGATCGGACGCCGGTCGCGCTCGGCCTTTCATGGCCCCCGCGGTTCGGGGACTGCGGCCACGCGGCATGCTTTCGCGGAGATCAAGCGCTTCTGGGCGGTCTGCATCGCGTGCGATTGCGGGACGGTGTCGACGCCGGGCCGCGCGCGCCATGAAGTACCAGAATCGCGTTGTCGGCATGCTGTCGCTGCTGGCGATCATTACCTATCTCGATCGGATCTGCATCGCGGTTGCCGGACCGCAGATGCAGGACAGCCTTGGCATCAGCCCGCAGGCGTGGGGCTGGGTCACGAGCGCTTTCTTCTTTTCCTACGCAGCCTTCGAAATCCCCACGGGTGCGCTCGGCGATCGCATCGGGCCGCGGCGCGTTTTGACCCGGATCGTCCTGTGGTGGTCGGCGTTCACATCGCTTACCGGCGTCGTGTCGAGCTATCCGTTGTTGCTGCTCACCCGGTTCTGTTTCGGAGCGGGCGAGGCCGGCGCGTATCCGAATGCCTCGATCGTGATCGGGCGCTGGATTCCGCAACGCAAACGTGCGAGCGTCTGGGGCATCGTCTGGATGACCAGTCAGATCGGCGCTGCGCTGGCGCCGTTGCTCGTCGTGCCGATCCAGCTTCATTACGGCTGGCGGGCGTCGTTCTACCTGTTCGGAATCCTCGGCGTCGTGTGGAGCGTGGTGTGGTACGTGTGGTTCCGCGATTCGCCGCGCGAGATGAGCGGAATCACCGGGGCCGAGCGGGAGGAAATCGGCGAGGATGAACCGCCTCGCCACGGCGGAATTCCCTGGGGCCAGGCGCTGCGTTCGGGCATGTTCTGGCGGGTCGCGGCAATCGGCGCGTCGTACGTGTACGTGATCGGCTTCTTTCAGTCGTGGCTGCAGACATATCTGGTCAAGGGACGCGGATTCACCGCGGCCGCACTCGTGCTCTCGACGTTGCCGTATCTCGTCGGCGCGTGCGCCAACCTGATTGGCGGCATCGTCAGCGACAGGCTCGTAGGCAAGTTCGGACTGATAACCGGCCGGCGCATCGTCGGCG
>Ga0207648_10002867_pt1 | contig 18246 bp, 15 predicted proteins | sample KBSMisM32_FD_184310 | JGI IMG/M metagenome (GOLD analysis project Ga0207648, IMG submission 184310) | Miscanthus rhizosphere microbial communities from Kellogg Biological Station, Michigan, USA - KBS Miscanthus M3-2 (SPAdes) (version 2) | ecosystem: Host-associated > Plants > Roots >...
GAAATCCTGGCCGGCAAAATTCGTGGCCGGCTGGTGGTCAATGTCAATGCGTGACTAGCTCATGAGCGATTACAAATTGACGCGCGACGATCTCGAGCGTGCGGCGCGGATGGTATATCAGACACTGGGTCCGACGCCCCAATTTGCGTGGCCGCTGCTCGGCGCCGAGCTCAACGCCGACGTCTGGGTCAAGCACGAAAATTTCACGCCGACCGGCGCCTTCAAGGTGCGGGGCGGGCTCGTTTATTTTCACGAGCTGCTGGCCGCCGGGCCGCGGCCCGCGGGTGTGATCAGCGCGACGCGCGGGAACCACGGTCAGTCGGTCGGCTACGCGGCGCGCAAAAACAAAGTCGCGGCGACGATCGTGGTGCCTCACGGCAACAGTCTTGAAAAGAACGCCGCGATGCGCGCGCTCGGCGTCGAGCTCATCGAGCACGGCACGGATTTTCAGGAGTCGCGCGAATATGCAGCGCGACTTGCCATCGAGCGCGGCCTGCACATGATTCCGGCGTTTCATCCGCATATCGTGCGCGGCGTCGCGACCTATGCGCTCGAACTGTTGCGCGGCGTGCCCGATCTCGCGACGGTATACGTGCCGATCGGCCAGGGCTCCGGCATCTCGGGGATGATCGCGGCGCGCGACGCGCTCGGGCTTAAGACCGAAATAGTTGGCGTCGTGTCGGCGCATGCGCCCGCTTACAAGTTGTCGTTCGAGTCCAGGAAGGCTGTCGAACACGCCGTCACGACCGAGCTTGCCGACGGCATGGCTTGCCGCGTGCCGGATGCGGCGGCGCTCGACATCATCTGGCGCGGCGCGGCACGCGTGCTTGAGGTGACCGACGCGGAAGTCGCGGCAGCAATGCGGTTGTATTTCAGCGCGACGCATAGCACGGCCGAAGGCGCGGGCGCCGCGCCGCTTGCCGCTGCATTGCAGGAGCGGGCGCGCAATGGCGGCAAACGCATCGCGGTCGTATTGACGGGCGGCAACGTGGACCGGGATGTATTTGCGCGCGTGCTTGCCTAAACACGCGCACCCGGTCATCCGGCAGCATTAATCCCACAGTCCGCGGCGGCGATCTTGACCTTGACATATCAGGCCTGTATTATTCATATATGAATAGAAGGTCTGCGGCCGCCATTAAACCCGCTCCCGTCTCGAAAACCCGGCAACTGATGCGCACGCTGGTCAGCGCATCGCACGCCGTGGAGGATCGCTGGGAGACGGCGCTGGCGCACGCGCAGTTATCGGGTCCCAAGTTCATTGCATTGACGGTGCTGATAGAGGCGGGTGAACCCTTGAGTCTGGGCGATCTCGCCGCCAGGCTGACCTGCGTAAGGTCGAACATCACCCAGCTCGTGGATCGTCTCGAGGCTGACCGGCTGGTCCGCCGCGTCGAAGACCCGACCGACCGGCGAGGAAAGCGGGCGGAGGTCACGGCACTAGGCGTGCAACGCCAAGCGGCCGGCGAGCGCCAGGTGCAGAAGGTTTTGAAAGAGCTCGACAAAATTCTCGCGGGATGCGATCGCCAGGCGATGGAGCGCATGCTGACCGCGCTTTTGTAAACTTTTCCTGCCATTGATACATGACAGCGACAAGAAATTTGTCGGGAGATTTATTCGTTCGATAATCGGTAGGGCCAGTCCGTTCGCGGAATTCTGTTGCGCAGTCGACGTCCAATAATGCTGCGAAATCGGTCTGGAGATTTGTCCGGGAGGCATGTGGTGCGACCAAATTATTTGTTTACAGAGCAGCGCTGTGCTCTGGTTAAGGCCAGCGCATTCGCGCTGGCCGTGCTGGTGCTCGCAGCGTGCGGCAACAAAGCTGCGCCGCCCGCGCCGCCGCCGCCGGAGGTCGGGGTGATGAAGGCGGTTGCGCAGCCGATCACCGTGTTCGAGGAGTACGTCGGGCAGACCGAGGCGGTGGACACCGTCGAAATCCGCGCGCGGGTCAGCGGCATACTCGAACGCCAGGGCTTCGAAGACGGCGCGCGCGTCAAGCGCGGTGACGTGCTGTTCGCGATCGATCCGCAGCCGTTTATCGCCGCGCTGGCGCAGGCCAAGGCAACGCTCGCCCAGACCCAGGCCTCCCACACCAATTCGAAGCAGAACCTCGAGCGTATCCGTCCGCTGCTCGCCGACAAGGCGATCAGCCAGCAGGACCTCGACGCGGCGATCGCCAAAGACGCCACCGATGCGGCCAACGTCGAAGCGGCGCGCGCACAGGTGCGCGCAGCCGAACTTAATCTCGAGTACGCCACGATTCACGCGCCGCGCGACGGCGTGATCAGCAAGGCGCTGATCAAGCCGGGCGGCCTCGTCAATGCGTCCACTACTTTGTTGACGACGCTCTATTCGGTCGATCCGATGTACGTGAATTTCACGGTGAGCGAACAGAAGCTCATGCAGATGCAGCGCCAGCTCAAACGCAATCCCGGCGAGGACAAAGGCCGGCTGCCGCCGTTTCGCCTGAGACTGGCCGACGGCACCGAGAACAAACTGAGCGGCACGCTCAATTTCGTTGACGCGGCGGTGGACCCGAAAAGCGGCACCGTTCAAGTGCGTGTGCAGGTGGCGAATCCGGATCGGTTGCTGCGCGCCGGTCAACTCGTGCGAGTCATATTCCCCTCGTTGGAGCCATTGAAGGCATTTCTGATTCCACAGCAGGCCGTCCAGGAACTGCAGGGAAAGCGCTCCATTTTTGTTGTCGACGCCGAAGGCAAGGCCCAGTACCGCGAAGTCACGGCCAACATCCGCGAAGGCAACAACTGGGTGGTCGAAAGCGGCCTCACCGAGGGCGAGACCGTGATCGTCGAAGGAATACAGAAAGCGCGGCCCGGCGCGCCGGTCAAGGCGGTAGCCGGTTCGCCCGACGCCAAAACGGGCGCCGCGAAGCCCGACGCCAACGCACCCGATGCGGCGAAGGCGGGCGACGCTGCCAAGGCCGGCGCCGCTAAAAAAGACGTCGCGAAAGCGCCGGCGGACGCGCCCTCGCCGTACAAAGGCGCGAAGTAAGCATGTTTAATTTCTTTATCGATCGTCCGGTTTTCTCGGCGGTTATCTCGCTGATCATCTCGCTCGCGGGCGGCGTGGCCGTGATCGGGCTGCCGATCACGCAGTATCCGCAGATCGTGCCGCCGCAGGTGCTGGTCTCGACCGCCTTTCCGGGCGCCAATGCGACGGTCGTCGCGCAATCGATCGCAGCGCCGATCGAGCAGCAGGTCAACGGCTCCAAGAACATGATTTACATGGACTCGAAGAGCGCGAACGACGGCACGTACACGCTGACCGTTACCTTCGACGTCGGCACGAACCAGGACCTCGCCGCGGTGGACGTGCAGAACCGCGTCGCGGTTGCGCAAAGCGGCCTGCCCGCGGACGTCACCCGTAACGGTATCCAGATTCGCAAGCAGTCGACAGATTTTCTGAGCGTGATCGCGTTGACCTCGCCTGACCGCCGCTATGACTCGATCTTCCTCAGCAATTACGCGCTGTTGAATATCCAGGACGCGATTGCGCGCATTCCCGGCGTCGGGTTCGTGCGGCTTTTCGGCGCGCGCGATTACAGCATGCGCATCTGGCTCGATCCCGACAAGATGGCGCGCCTGGGCGTGACGGCGGGCGACGTCGCGCGCATCGTGCAGGAGCAAAACGTCGTCGCGCCCTCCGGACGCGTCGGCGTACCGCCCGTTCCCGCGGGGATACAAATGCAGTACTCGGTGACGGTGCAGGGCCGGCTGGTCGACGTGACGCAGTATGAGAACATCGTCATCAGCGGCGCGCCCAATGGGCAGATCGTGCGCCTGAAAGACGTGGCGCGCATCGAGCTGGGCGGCGCCGACTATACGATCAACGTGCAGGAACGCGGTTTGCCCGGTGTCTTCATCGGTATTTTCCTCCAGCCCGACGCCAACGCGCTCGACGTCGCCAAGGGCGTGACCAAAACGATGGACACGCTCGCGCAATCGTTCCCGCCCGGCCTGGTCTATTCGGTCCCGTACACGACGACCCCGTTCGTGACGGAATCGATGAAGGAAGTGATGAAAACGCTGTTCGCGGCGATCGTGCTCGTGCTGATCGTCGTGTTCCTGTTCCTGCAGAGCTGGCGCGCGACGCTGATCCCGATGTTGGCGGTGCCGGTATCGCTGCTCGGCACGTTCGCGGTGTTCACCGCGCTCGGATTCACCATCAACACGCTGACGCTGTTCGGCCTCGTGCTCGCGATCGGCATCGTCGTCGACGACGCGATCGTGGTGGTCGAAGCAGTGCAGCACAAGCTTGACACCGAGAACCTGTCGGCGTCGGATGCGACCAAGGCGGCGCTCGCCGAAGTCGGCGGTCCGGTCGTGGCGATTGCAATCGTGCTCTCGGCGGTGTTCATTCCTGTCGCCTTTCTGGGCGGTCTCACCGGGCAGTTGTACAAGCAATTCGCGCTGACGCTTGCGACCTCGGTACTGCTGTCGGCAGTCGTCGCATTGACGCTGACCCCGGCGCTGTGTGCACTGCTGCTGCATCCGGCGGCGGAATCGCAGCATCACGGCGTGCTCGCGCGTTTCTTCGACTGGTTTAATCGCATGTTCGCGGCGTTCACCCGCCGCTACACGGCTTCGGTCGCGACACTGATCCGGCGCGCGGTGCTCGTGATGCTGACCTTCGCGGCAATGCTCGGCGTGCTCTACTTCATGCTCAGCACGCGCCCGACCGGCCTCGTGCCGGACGAAGACCAGGGATATATGTTCGCCGTCGTGCAGCTGCCGGCAGGCGCATCGCTCGAACGCACCAACGCGGCGGTCGACAAGCTCACGAAAATCGTCAACGAGCAGCCCGGCATCGACGGCGTCGCCTCGATTTCGGGCTTCAATCTGTTGACCGGTTTGTCGACCTCATATAACGCCACGGCGTTTATCCGGTTTAAGCCGTGGGAGGAGAGGCACGACCCTGCCCAGTCGGGCCCGGCCATGCTGCGCGCTTTGACGGGACGCCTGAACAGCGAGATCAAGGATGCAAATGTCCTGGTGTTGAATCCACCGCCGATCCGCGGCCTCGGCACCACCGGCGGCTTCGAATTCATCCTGCAAAGCCGCGGCGCCGCAGACGTCGTCGAGTTTTCCAAAACACTGCAGAATTTTCTCGCGGAGGCGCGCAAGCGGCCTGAATTGGGCTTCGTGTTTGCCAATTTCGATGACCGCGTGCCGCAGATCGAGTACGAAGTCGACCGCGACAAGGTTAAGAGCTTCGGCATTGCGCTGTCGGACGTGTTTTTCACTCTGCAGACTTTCCTGGGCGGCTATTACGTGAACGACTTCAACTTGTATGGCCGCACTTTCCGCGTCCAGGCGCAAGCCGAAGGCAGCTCGCGCGCTTATCCGGAGGACGTGAAACGCTATTACGTGCGCAGCGCCAGCGGAGATATGGTCCCGCTCAGCACGATAGTCAAAGCCAAGCCGATCAACGCGCCCGAGTATTTCCAGCGCTACAACATCTATCGCTCGGCGAGCATCAACGGCGCGGCCGCGCCCGGCTACAGCTCAGGCCAGGCCGCGCAGGCGATGGAAGAGCTCGCGAAGACACTGCCCATCGGCTACAGCTACGAATGGACCGGTGCCACGTTCCAGGAAAAAAAGACGGGCGGTCAGACCGGATTCATTTTTGCGCTGTCGCTGTTGTTCGTGTTCCTCGTGCTCGCCGCGCTCTACGAATCGTGGGCGATGCCGATCGCGATTCTGCTGGTCATTCCGTTCGGCGTGCTCGGCGCGTTTTCGGGGCTCGCGCTGCGCGAGTTCGCCAACAACGTGTACGCGCAAATCGGGCTCATTATGCTGATCGGGCTGGCGGCGAAGAACGCGATCCTGATTGTGGAATTTGCCAAGCTCGCGCACGACCGCGGCGAGTCGATCGTCGATGGCGCGCTGCAGGGTGCACAGCTGCGGCTGCGGCCGATTCTGATGACTTCGTTTGCGTTCATCCTCGGCACGATCCCGCTTGCGATCGCGACCGGCGCCGGCGCCGGCGCGCGGCAGTCGCTGGGCACGACAGTCGTGTTCGGCATGCTGCTGGCTACTATGGTCGGCATTTTCGTGATTCCCGTGTTCTATGTCGTGATCCAGCGCATCAGCGAGCGCCGCTGGCCGTTCGCGCGGGATCCGGAGCCACCCGCGCCGGTGCCCGCAGCCGAGCCGGAGACGGGCGCATGAAACGGCTGCTGATGGCGGTGCTGGCGTTGCTGCTGGCGGGATGCGCGCTCGGTCCGAAGTACAAGCGCCCGGAAATCAAGGCGCCGGCCGAATTTCGCGGGCAGACGGTGGCGCTCGACAAGAAATCGCTCGCCGACCTAGCGTGGTGGGAGTTGTATCGCGATCCGGTGCTCGAGAAGCTGATCAAAACGGCATTGGTGCAGAACTACGACGTTCGCGTCGCGCTCGCCCGCGTCGACGAATTTCGCGCGGTGGGCGGCATCGCCGGGTTGGGCTCAATACCGCAGGTCTCCGCGGGCGCGAACGTCACGCGGTCGCGCATTTCCACGGTCAACCCCACGCCTTTGCCCTCGAGCACCCAGCCGGTGCGCACAAATTTCGACGCTGAAATCGACGTTTCGTACGAGATCGATTTGTGGCGGCGCATCGCCACCCTGCAGGAGGCCGCGCGGGCCGACCTGATCGCGTCCGAATTCGCGCGCGATACCACGCGCGTCACGGTGGTCGCGAATGTCGCGTCCGCGTATTTCAACCTGCGCGCGCTCGACCAGCTGTTGTTCGTCACGCTGCGCACGGTGGACACGCGCCAGAGATTCGTCGAACTTACGCGCGCGCAGTTCAACCGCGGGGTGGTATCGGGTCTCGACGTCAACCGGGCCGAAGCCAGTCTCGCCACGACGCGCGCGCTGGTGCCGGATCTCAAAAGCCAGATTGCGCAGCAGGAAAACCTGCTGCAGCTCCTGCTCGGCGAAAATCCCGCGCCCATACTGCGCGAAGCGTCGACGGACGCTCGATATTTCCCCATGCCGCCGGAAGTACCGGTCGGGTTGCCATCCGCGCTGCTCGAGCGGCGGCCCGACGTGCGCCAGTCCGAGAACGTGCTGATCGGCGCCAACGCCCGCCTGCAGTCGACCAAGGCGTCTTTGTTTCCGACCGTGTCGCTGACCGGTTCTTTCGGGTCGCAAAGCGCGGCGCTCGCCGATCTCTTCACCGGGCCGGCCAAGGTCTGGACGTTTGGCCTCGGGCTTCTGCAGCCGATCATCGACGTCAACCGCAACAAATACCAGGTCGACATTTTCACCGCGCGCGAACGGGCCGCGATCGCCCAGTACCAACAGACTGTGGGCCAGGCGTTCCGCGAAGTGTCGGACGCGCTGGCGGCGCGCCAGGGTTCCAGCGACGCGCTGGTTGCGCTCGACGAGCAGGTGGGGTTTTTGCGCGACGCGCGCGAGCAGGTACTGAAGCGCTACAACATCGGCTTCTCGTCGTATTTCGAGGTGATCGATGCCGAACAGGCGCTGTACCAGGGCGAACTCGCGCGCGTGCAGGTTTATCGCAACACGCTGAATGCGCTCGTATCGCTGTACAAGGCGCTGGGCGGCGGCTGGCAGATCGACGCCGAAGAGCGCGCCGGCATGGCGGGCACCAGCGGCGCGGCGCAACCCGTTTCGGCGCCGGCGGCCCCCGCGCGCTGATGCGCGGCGGCGCGATTCAGTGACCGCGATGACGACGACGCAACGCGCATGGTGGGAGCGCCCGAACCGGGTGCTGCTCATCAATCTGCGCGAGGGCGATGAGCCGCGCATCGATCCGGATCGTTTGATCGAGGAAGTCAAAGCATTTTCGGCGACGGCCTTCTGCATCAACGGTGGCGGCATCGTAGCGTTCTACCAGACGCGCATCGAAGGTCATCCGAAAAGCGCGGGGCTTAACGGGCGCGACCTGCTTGCGGAACTCGTACCGCGTGCGCATGCGCAGGGCATCCACCTGCTCGCGCGGATCGACCCGAGCTGTGCGCCTCGCGCGCTCGCCGACGAGCATCCCGACTGGTTCGCGCGCGATCGTGCCGGCGGCTTTTATCCGGTCAACGAGTTCTACGTCACGTGCCCGAACGCCGGCTACTACCGCGACCGCATGGCGGAAGTCGTGCGCGAGATGCTCACGCAGTACGACGTCGACGGCATCTGGAACAACCAGGGCAAATTCGCCGCGTGGGATACCGACGGCTGCTATTGCAATACGTGCAAAACGCTCTTCAAGGCGGACAGCGGCTTCGAGCTGCCGCTGACCGAGAACTGGGACGACCCTGCGTGGCGCGCGTTCAACGAATGGCGCTACCGCCGTATCGCCGCGTGGGTTGCGCACATGCACGGGGAAATTCATCGCGCGAAGCCCGCCGCCATTTTCATCGCGGCGGTGCAACTGATGGAGTCGCTCGAAACCATCCGGCCCGGCGGGTGGGACATCGATTACTGGCTCGAGCACCAGCACGTGCCGACGTTCGAGTGCCAGCGCCGCAATACCGCGCCGTGGTGGCCCGGGCTTCAGGCCAAGTACCTGTCGTCGATCGCGCCGGACAATCAGCGCTGGATGACGGTCAGTTATTTCTATCCGTGGTGGCGGCTTTATGCGACGCCCGAAGCGGAAAACCGCGCTTGGATCGCCCAGCAGTTCGCCAACGGCGTGAACAGCTGGCTGCATATCAACGGCGGATATTCGGAGCTTTTCGACCGGCGCAGTCTGGCGCCGATGCGCGAAGTGTTCGCGCGGCTCGCGCGCTGGGAGCGGTATTTCGACGGCGCGCAGTCCGGCGCGCGGGTCGCGCTTGTGTTTTCGCGCCATACGCAGGACAACTACGCCGGCGGCGATACCCACGGCAAATATTTCGACGCGGTACGCGGGTTCTACTGCGCGCTGCTCGAGGCGCATATCCCGTTCGACGTCATTTCCGACAAGTTCCTCGATGCGGCCAGGCTCGCGCGCTATCGCGTGCTCGTGCTGCCCAACATGGCGTGCGTCGACGATTCGGGCACGGCCGCGATCGAGGCGTTCGTCGCGGCCGGCGGCGCGGCGGTGGCGACATTCGACACCGGCATGCGCACGCGCGATGGCGCCGCGCGCGCCGAACCCGCGTTCGCGAAAATGTTTGGCGTCACCGTGCGCGGGCGGCGCAGCGATCTCAAATCGTCCTATGCGCGGATCGAGAATGCTCAGGATCCGCTCGTGACCGGCATCGGCGACACCGATCTCATTCCGAACGAGGGCGCGCTCGTCGAGGTCACGGCGGCGCCCGGCCGCAGCGTGCCGCTAACACTGATCCCGCCGGTGATCGCGCACTCGGGCGCGACCATCAGCATCCCGGAGTACAGCGCGATCCGCGCGACCACCGACGTGCCGGTCGCCGTTCACGGCACGCACGGCAAGGGCTGCACCGTTTATTTCGCCAATCCGATGGACGCGCTGTTTTATCGCTACGGCTTTCCCGACCTGGGCCGCGTGCTCGCGAATGCGGTGCGCCACGCGCTCGCCGACGGGCACAACCTCGAAGTCGACGCGCCGGAATTCGTCGACATCGCGCTCAACGTCCAGCCGCGGCGCAAGCTCGTGCATCTGATCAATTTCCCGGTCGCCAAGCAATTGAGCACGGGCTGGCGGCATGCGGGGCGCACTATCGTGCCGCTGCGCGACATCCCGGTGCGGGTCAAGCTCGCCGCCGGCGAGCGCGTGCGCGAGGTGCGCGTGGCATCGAGCGAGATGGTCATCGCCTGCGTGCAGGAGGGCGAATGGGCCTGCGTGACGGCGCCCGCGCTCGAGGATCACGAGATTATAATTTTCGAACTGGCATGAGAGGCAAAAACTAGATGAAAACGCTGACTGTGCTCGACTTGCCGCGTTGTGCCGGCAACGTATTGCTGGCGGCGCTGGCCGTTCTTGGCGCAAGTCCGGCAGGCGCGCAAAATGCGTATCCGGCCAAGCCGATCCGTCTGATCGTCGCATTGCCGGCCGGCGGACCTACCGACATCCTCGCGCGCCTGATCGCGCAGCCATTGTCCGCGAGCCTGGGCCAGCCGATCGTCGTCGACAATCGCCCCGGCGCAGGCGGCAACATCGGCGCCGAGCTAGTCGCGAAATCGCCGGCCGACGGCTACACGCTGTTCATGGGGACTTCGGGTCCGCTCGCCATCAATCCGAGCCTGTATAAAAGCATCGGGTTCGATCCGCTGCGCGATTTTGCGCCCGTCATACTTGCAGCGTCGGCGCCGTTCGTGATCGTTGCGCATCCGTCGCTGGCCGCGAACAATGTGAAGGAACTGATTGCGCTGGCGAAAGCCAAACCGGGCAGCGTCAATTATGGATCGGTGCAGGGCAACGCCTCGCATTTGGCGACCGAGCTCTTCGACTACATGGCGGGCATCAAGATGACGCTCGTTCCGTACAAGGGCGCGGCGCAGGCGACCACCGACGTGATTGCGGGTCAGATCCAGGTGAGCTTCGCGTCGACGCCGGGCTCGGTGTCGCTGTTGAAGGCGGGTAAGCTGAAAGCCCTCGCGGTGACGAGCGCGAAACGCATAGCCGCGCTGCCCGACGTGCCGACCGTCGCGGAGTCGGGCGTGCCCGGCTACGAAGCAAGCGTCTGGTACGGCGTCGTGGTGCCGGCGAAAACGCCGAAGGAGATCGTGGCTAAACTCAACGCGGAAATCGGCAAAATCCTGCGCGAGCGCGCCAACCGCGACAAGATGGCGGCGGCCGATTTCGAAGTGACGTCGAGCACGCCCGCCGAATTCGGCGAATTCATCCGCGCGGAGACCGCGAAGTGGACCAAAGTCGTCAAAGCCTCTGGCGCGCGCGCTGACTGAGCAGGACGCCATGATCGAATTGCGCAAGAGCACCGAGCGCGGCCACGCCGATCACGGCTGGCTCGACAGCCATCATAGCTTTTCGTTTGCGGATTATTACGACCCGCGGCACATGGGATTCGCGAGTTTGCGCGTGATCAACGAAGACGTCGTTCAGCCCGGCCAGGGTTTCGGCACGCACGGCCACCGCGACATGGAAATCATCACCTACATACTGGCCGGTGCGCTCGAGCACAAAGACAGCATGGGCAACGGCTCCATCATCCGGCCCGGCGACGTGCAGCGCATGAGCGCGGGCACCGGCGTGCGGCACAGCGAGTTCAATCCTTCGCAGGAAGAGCTCGTGCACCTGCTGCAAATCTGGATCGAGCCGGCGGTCACTGGCATCGCGCCCGAATACGAAGAAAAGCATTTCGACGCGGCGTCGAAACGCGGGCGCCTGCGCCTGATCGGCTCGAGCGACGGGCGCGACGGTTCTGTGACCATTCATCAGGATGCCGCGGTCTACGCGGCTTTGCTCGACGGCGCCGAACATGCGACGTATGCGCTCGCGCCGGGGCGTAAAGCGTACGTGCACGTCGCGCGTGGCGCCGTGTCCGTCAACGGCCGCGCGCTGAACGCCGGCGACGCGGTCAAGCTCAGCGGCGAGCCGGCGGTTGAGCTGACCCACGGGACCGCCGCGGAAGTCCTGCTCTTCGATCTGGCCTGATGCGCTAAACCCAAAGGGAACGCCAAGTGACATTTGCACCGGAGCAGTCGGCATCATCCGTCAACTGCGTTAAAGCCAGTCTTGCGCTTGCGTCGTTCGCGCTGCTGGGAGCGACGGGGCCTGTATGCGCCGCGGACAGCTATACACTCGATGCGGGTCACACGTTCCCGCGTTTCGAAATCAACCACTTCGGGTTCTCGACGCATCGCGGCCAGTTCAATAAAACCGCGGGCAAGCTCGTGCTCGATCGTGCGGCAAAAACCGGCAGCGTGGAGATCACGGTGCAAACGGCGTCGATCGGCACGGGCGACCCGAAGCTCGAAGAGCATTTGCGCTCACCGGACTTTTTCAACGTGGAAAAATTTCCGACCATGGTGTTCAAAGCGAAGACGATCAAATTCAACGGTGACGTGCCCGCGAGCGCGGAGGGCGAATTGACCCTGCTCGGGGTAACCAAACCGCTGACGCTGACGATCTCGCGCGTGGTCTGTGCCCCGCACCCGTTCTATAAGAAAGAGGACTGCGGCGCCGAAGTCAGCGGCACGCTCAAGCGCTCCGAGTTCGGCATGACGAAGTACGTGCCGGCGCTCGGCGATGAGGTTAAGCTCGCCATCCAGGTCGAAGCGATCAAGGATTGACAGGTAAACGAACTATGATGATCCCGCGGAGCAGCCGATGATCGAGCAAATGAACTCACTGCTCGCTCAGTACGGCCTCCTGCTGGTGTTCGTGAACGTATTCCTGGTGCAGGCCGGCGTGCCGGTGCCCGCGGTGCCCACGTTGCTGGTGGCGGGCGCGCTGGCAGCCGGCAGCGGGCCGTCGGTGCCGGCGATCATCGGCGTCGCGGTTGTCGGCTCGCTGCTCGGCGACACGATCTGGTACGTCGCGGGCCGCGTCTACGGTATGCGCGTGCTGCAGCTCCTGTGCCGCATCTCGATCTCGCCCGACTCGTGCGTGCGCGAGACGGAAACCCGCTTTCTGAGCTGGGGCCCCGTGTCGCTGGTCGTCGCCAAGTTCGTGCCCGGTTTCGCGACCGTGGCGCCGCCGCTCGCCGGTGCATTGCGCGTGAAGAGCGGCCGTTTCCTCGTGTACAGCGCGATCGGCGCGGCCTTGTGGTCGGGATTCGCGTCCGGTGCCGGCAGGTTGTTCTCGCGCCAGATCGACTGGCTGCTCGACAAGCTCGCACAAATGGGCGCCTACGCACTTGTTTTGCTCGGCATCGCGCTCGCGTTGTTCATCGCCGACAAATGGCGCGAACGCCGGCGTTTTTTCAAGGCGCTGCGCATGGCGCGCATCTCGGTGGACGACCTTTACCGGCTGATGAAGGAGGGAGCGGCGCCCGTCGTCGTCGATGTGCGCTCCAAGTCGGCGCGGGAAATTGATCCGCGGCGCGTGCCCGGCTCCATTCCCATTGACGTCCATAATCTCGACGAGCACATGGCGGAGCTGCCGCCAGACCGCGACATCATCGTCTACTGTACGTGACCGAACGAAGCCAGCGCGGCGCGTGTCGCCCGCATGCTGATGGACCGGGGCTTCGTGCGCGTGCGCCCGCTGACGGGCGGCCTTGATGCGTGGAGCGCAGCCGGCTACGAGGTCGAAAGAATTTAATTCGCCATCGCCACGGCAGTTATACTTGGCGGCGGGCGCCAGCGAAGTAATTGGCGCGCCACAGGGAGGCCGCATGAATGCGTTGTGTGAATTGGTAAAGACATACGCGCCGCTCGTCGCGCGCATCCTGCTCGCGCAGCTCTTCATACTGTCAGGTGTCGCCAAGATCGGCGGCTTCGCCGGCACCGCGGCATTCATGAGCGGGGTGGGACTGCCCGCCGCCAAAGCATTGCTCGTGCTGACGATCGTCCTCGAGATCGGCGGCGGCGTGCTGCTCATCGTCGGCTGGCAGGTGCGCTGGGTGGCGACGGCCTTCTGCGGGTTCATCTTCCTGACCGCGCTGATCTTTCACCCGTTCTGGAATTCCGATGCGGCCGTGTACCTGAGCCAGCTGAATCATTTCATGAAAAATCTCGCGCTGATAGGCGGCATGCTTTACGTCATGGCCTATGGGGCGGGGCCGCTGAGCCTCGACCGCGCGCGCAGCGATGCCGCGCCCGCGCCGGGCGCTGGTGCGGCGAAAAAACGTCACAGATAATCGACTACAGGGGGACTTCATGATGAATGCAGCAGCGATGCAGATTCTGAGCCGGGTGCTTCGCATAATGGGATTATTCGGCGCGCTCGCCGCGCTTGCATGGTCGCCGGCGGGCAGCGCCGCCGACACCGCCAAGCGATATGCGCTGGCCCAAAGCGGATTTTTGCAGTTGAAAGTGCCTGCGGGCTGGCGCGAGGAGGTCGATGCGCAGACGCAGCCGCCGGTAATCAGTTTCCGGCCCGGTGCCGGCCAGCCTTTCATGGTGTCGGTGATCCCGGCCCAGGCAGCCGAGGGCAAATCCGCGCCGTCGCGGCAGGAACTGCGCACCGACGTCGAGCAAATGGCCGGCGCGATACGTCCGTTCGCGGTGGAAAGCGAAATCAAGCTGAAGGAATTTGCCGGCACCGCAGGGCCCGGCTTCCAGTTCTTCGCGACCGATGCGGCGCCCGGCCCGGGCGAATTCAAGTACATGACGCGCGGCAAGTTGAAGGTCGGCGACGTCTCCGTGACGTTCACGATCCTCACCAACGAAGGCCAGGACGCGGTCGTCCGCAGCGCGCTGGCGATGCTGAAAAGCGCGTCGCGGGTCCGCTAACGGACAGTTGCGTTGTCGAACCAGAAGCCGCCGCTCGCGCGGCGCGTGGCGGAAGTTGCGCCGTTCCACGTGATGGAGCTGCTCGCGCGCGCGAAAGAGCTCGAGGCCGCGGGGCGCACCATCGTGCACATGGAGATCGGCGAGCCCGATTTTCCGACGGCCCGGCCGATCTGCGATGCCGGCATACGCGCGATCGAATCCGGCAAGCATTTTTATACGCCGGCGCTGGGCATTCCCGAATTGCGCGCGGCAATTGCGCGGTTTTATCGCGAGCGGTACGGCATCGAGGTGCCGGCGTCGCGCATCGTCGTTACTTCCGGCGCATCCGGCGCGCTGCTGCTCGCGATCGGGGTGCTCATCGATCCCGGCGATGAAGTGCTGATGGCGGATCCCGGCTATCCGTGCAACCGCAATTTCGTGCGCATGATGGGCGGGGTGCCCGCCGAGGTGCCCGTCGGCGCCGAGAGCGCCTATCAACTGCTGCCGGAAATGGTCGCGCGCTGCTGGACGCCGCGCACGAAAGCAGTGATGGTGGCGTCGCCGTCGAATCCCACCGGCACGCTGATGCCGGAAGCGTCGCTGCGCGCGATCGCGCGGACTGCCCGCGAGCGCGGCGGTGCGCTGATCGTCGACGAGATCTACCACGGCCTGGTTTACGACGGCGAATACACGACGGCGTTGAAGCACGGCGACGAACTCTTCGTCATCAACAGCTTCTCGAAGTACTTCAACATGACCGGCTGGCGCCTGGGCTGGCTGGTGGTGCCGCCCGCGTACGTGCGCGAATTCGACAAGCTCTCGCAGAACATTTACCTGTCGGCGCCGAGCGTCGCCCAGCATGCCGCCCTTGCCGCGTTCGAGCCCGCGACGCTCGCAATCCTCGAAGCGCGCCGCGTGGAATTCAAGGCGCGGCGCGACTTCCTGGTGCCTGCGCTGCGCGAGCTCGGCTTTCGCATTCCGGTGGTGCCGCCCGGGGCGTTTTACATCTACGCCGACTGCGGCGCGCTGACCGGCGACAGTTTTGCATTCGCGCGCGACCTGCTCGAAACCGCTGGCGTCGCGATCACGCCCGGCGCTGATTTCGGCGGGCACGGCGCAGAACGACACGTGCGCTTCGCGTATACCAATTCGATCCCAGTGCTGGCCGAAGGCGTGAGGCGCATCGGCGAGTTCGTCGCGGGCAATCGCTAGGCGAGTGCGCGCACTATCAGCGACCCGCCGCTCAGCACGAGCAGCGTGCCGATCACCTGCATGAGGCGCCGCCGCGAGAGCGTAACGTGCACGTGGTGGCCGATCCACAGCCCGGCCAGCATGGGCAGCGCAAACAGCAGGGCCGCCGTCAGCACGCCATCCTGCGCGAAGAGGCCCGCCACCGCGAACAATGCGATGCGCGCACCGGTCGTGATGACGAATACCACCGCCATGGTTGCCCGCACCTGTGCGGCATCGAGCCCGCGCGCGCCGAGATAAATCACGTAAAGCGGGCCCGCTGCGCCGAACAACGCCGAGATCACGCCGCCGAATCCACCGACGGGCAGCGCCCACGCGCGGCGCAGCCGCAGCGACGGCTCGCGGCCGCTCGCCGCATACAGCCCGTATCCGGCTACGAAAATGCCGAGCGCCATGAGAATGAGGTCGCCGGGCAGGCTTACCAGCAGGAACACGCCGGCGGCGATGCCGGCCAGCATGGCGGGCACGAGCCAGGCGAGTTCACGCACGGCGATCGTCGAATGAAACTTGAAGCCGGTGCGCAACGCGGCGCCGAAGTCGAGCAGCACGAACATCGGTATCACGAATTTGAGCGGCAGCAGATGCGCGAGCAGCGGCACCGCGACGATGGTCGATCCGAAACCCGTGATGCCGAAAATAACGAACGCCCCAGCTACGATCAGCGCGGCGATCACCAGCGATTCAGGAGGCAGCGGCATCGCGGCCGAGTATAGCGCGCAACAGGTAAAATACGCCGGCCCTTGAGCCATCCCTTGCAGGCACAACGCATGACCGGTCGATGCACGACAACACGCGCCTGACCCATCCGCGCTATCGCGCGGACATCGACGGCTTGCGCGCCATCGCAGTGCTGGCCGTGATCGGCTTCCACGCATTCCCCGACCGGTTCCCCGGCGGCTTCATCGGCGTCGATATTTTTTTCGTGATTTCAGGCTTCCTGATTTCCACGATCATCTTCGAAAGCCTCGAGCGCGGCCGCTTCAGCTTCAGCGAGTTTTATGGCCGCCGTATCCGGCGGATTTTTCCCGCGCTGGTGCTGGTGCTGGCAGCGGTATATGCGTTCGGCTGGTTTCATCTGCTGGCGCTCGAATACAAGCAATTGGGCAGGCATATCGCGGGCGGCGCCGGCTTTCTTTCGAATTTCGTGCTGTGGGCCGAGGCCGGCTACTTCGATACTGCAGCGGAGACGAAACCGCTGCTGCATCTGTGGTCGCTCGGCATCGAAGAGCAGTTTTACGTGTGCTGGCCGCTCCTGTTGTGGCTCGCGTGGAAGATGAAATGGGGTTTCCTCAGGATTACGCTCGCGCTCGGGGTCATTTCGTTTGCGCTGAACATCGATGCGGCATACAGCAATGTCGTGGCTGCTTTTTACGCGCCGCAAACCCGCTTCTGGGAGTTGATGGCGGGCGCTTTGCTCGCGCACCGGGTGCTGCATGGCGAGCACGCGTTTTTCTCCTTGAGCCGGCCGCTTGCTGAGTGGTCGCGGGCAAGCGGACTGACGCCTGAGGCGTACGCGAATATCCGCGCGGCTGGCGGCTTGCTGATGGTAGCCGCTGGCCTGCTGTTCATCAGCAGAGACGTGCGTTTTCCCGGTTGGTGGGCGCTATTGCCGGTCACGGGAACCGTATTGATGATTTCGGCGGGCCCGCAAGCGTGGCTCAACCGCGCACTGCTCGCGAACCGTGCGCTCGTATGGATCGGGCTCATCAGCTATCCGTTGTATCTGTGGCACTGGCCGTTGTTATCGTACGCACGCATCGTGGCAGGCGATACGCCACCGGTTGAAGTGCGCGTCGGAGCGGTGCTGCTCGCGGTGCTGCTGGCGTGGCTCACGTATCAGCTCCTCGAAAAGCCGATTCGCGCAGGCAATTTTCGCGTGCCGAAGACAGCCGGGTTGCTCGCGGCGATGCTGGCGGTAGGTTATGTCGGCTACAACACCGAGCAGCGCGACGGACTCGGTTTCCGATTCCCGCAAATCGTGCAGGACCTGACCGAATTCAATTACGACCATAAACGCGCTTATCGCGAAGGCTCCTGCTTCCTGACCGACAGCCAGGATTATCGCGACTTCGCGAAGTGCGATGCGCTGCCCGTCACTCCAGGCGCGAAATCGATTTTCATCTGGGGCGACTCGCACGCGGCACATCTATATCCGGGCTACCAGGCAGTGTATGGCGCCGATCACGCGATCATTCAAAGGACCACGTCGGCCTGTCCACCCATTCTCGACGTGGACGGCGACGTGCATTCGCATTGCAGAGAAATCAACGCGCAAGTGCTGCAACTGATCAAATCGGTGCGCCCGCAGAAGATCGTGCTGGCCGCGAACTGGACGCGTTACGACTGGCGCAAAATCGGCGCCACCATCGCGCAACTGCGCGGCGCCGGATTCGGCGACATCGATCTGGTCGGGCCGGGTCCGCAGTGGGCGATGAGCTTGCCGGTCCAGCTCTACCGGAAGTTCAAGTCCGATCCGGCGGTCGCAGTGCCTCGCCGCATGGCGTTGGGGCTCAAAGAAAATTTCGCCGAGCTCGATGCCCAGCTCGCCGCTTACGCAGCGGGACTAAACGTGAACTATCTGTCGCCGGCGCGGATATTTTGCGACAAGGACGGCTGCCTCACGAGGTTGGGCGAGACCGGTGATACGATTACGTTCTGGGACTGCTGCCATCTGACCGACGCAGGCTCCCGCTTCCTGATGACCAGCCTCGCCCGCGCCGACCGTAAACCATGAC
>Ga0207648_10002868_pt1 | contig 18243 bp, 14 predicted proteins | sample KBSMisM32_FD_184310 | JGI IMG/M metagenome (GOLD analysis project Ga0207648, IMG submission 184310) | Miscanthus rhizosphere microbial communities from Kellogg Biological Station, Michigan, USA - KBS Miscanthus M3-2 (SPAdes) (version 2) | ecosystem: Host-associated > Plants > Roots >...
CAACGTCTCTGTTGGTCATGCAGCAACGATGCTTTGCTGTGACCCTTCGCACATCGGCCTAATGACCCCTCTGGATACCTGTCGGGATACCTGTTTCTTCCGTCAGACGTTGCTGGCCGGCATGGCCGACATAGCCGAGGAGTTAGGTCACGCGGCGTTCATAGAGTTTAAGCACGGGTTGACGCTTCGGGATCAGCTCGGCACGCGCCGAATAGCACAATAGAACACCCGCGCCGCCTCGGCCGACGGTCGACCGGCACGGTCGATCACAGCCACATCCTCCTAAGTCGGTTTGGACCGGCGCACACCAGTGACCAAAGCCCTGATGCACCGCGAGGCAAAATGGCCCACCACCTCCTCGCCGGTGACACCCACCTGGTCATCGTCGAGAACGACACGTCCTATCCTCGGCGTGGTTGCCGATAAACCTGATCTGTTCTGTAGTCAACCGGATGTTGAGGGTGTGCAGCACCGCACCCATCGCCGGGACGGCGCAATAGGCTTCGACATGCTCCTGGTTGTTCCACATGAACGTGGCGACCCTGCTGTCGGCACTCACGCCGACATCGCGTAGCGCGTTGGCCAGTTGCGCTGTCCGTGCACCGACTTCGCCGAATGTTGCCACCCGGACGGTGCCATCCGGCTGTCGCGTCCGAACCTGACGATCCGCGTGCACACTGGTTCCGTGCCGCACGATCGCACCAACGGTCAGCGGATTGTTGCATCGTGCTCTTCACGTGTTGGGCCTTTCCGCCTAGACTTCCCAGCCGTCGAAGGAGCACTCCACTGTCGTGGTGTCCATGCTGTTCAACAGGTCCAGCTGCGGCCCTGTCTTCGGCAGTTCGTAGCGGTAGAAGTACCTTGCCGCACAACGCTTGCCGTCGTAGAAGCCACCAGTTCGATCCGCTGCGGCTACAAGCTGCTCCAGCCAGATCCAGCCGATGACGATATGCCCGAAGGCCTCCAAATACAGCGCGCTGTTGGCCAACGCGAGATCAGGTTGGTCAGAACCAAGCAGCGTGGTAGTGACGTCTAGCAGTCGGTGCCACGCCGAACCTAGTTGCGCGGCAAGTTGTGCCGGCTCACCGTCGAGCGCCGCGGCCTCGCCGATGGTGTTCGCGATCAGGGCCTCCAGAGCACGCAGTCCCGCGCCGTCGTGTTGGCCGACTTTGCGGCCGAGCAGGTCCAGACTCTGAATTCCGTGCGTGCCTTCGTGAATCGGGTTGAGCCGGTTGTCACGGTAGTGCTGTTCGACGTCGTATTCGCGGGTGTAGCCGTATCCGCCGTGTACCTGGATCGCCAGATTGTTCGCTTCAAGGCACCATTGCGACGGCCAGCTCTTGGCAACCGGAGTCAGCAGGTCCAGCAGCAGCGTCGCTGAGTCGCGTTCCTCGGTTGATTCGGAGCTGCTGGCGATATCGGTGAGGCGGGCGCAATACAGAATCAGGGCGAGCGCACCCTCGACGTAGGACTTCTGTGCCAGCAGCATGCGTTTGACGTCGGGATGCTCGATGATCGGCACCGGCGGTGCTGCTGGGTCTGCGCTAATCGGTCGGCCCTGGGGCCGGTTGCGCGCGTACTCGACAGATTTCAGGTAGCCCGTGTAGCCGAGCGCGGTCGCCGCGGCGCCGATGACCAGGCGCGCCTCGTTCATCATGTGGAACATGTAGGCAAGTCCGTGGTGGGGCTCACCGACGAGGTATCCGACCGCACCCTCCCGGCCGCCGGGCAGGAATGTGCCTTCACCGAAGTTGAGCAGTACGTTGGTCATCCCTCGCTGGCCCATCTTGTGATTGAGTCCCGCGGCGACGACGTCGTTGCGTTCAACGGGCGTACCATCGGCGCCGACAAGGAATTTGGGCACAATGAACAAGGAGATGCCCTTGGTGCCGGCCGGCGCACCGGGCAGCTTGGCGAGCACCAGATGGACGATGTTTTCCGTCAGGTCGTGGTCGCCGCCCGAGATCCACATCTTTGATCCGAAAAGCCGGTAGGTGCCAGAATCTTGCAGTTCAGCGCGGGTCGTGATGTCGGTCAACGATGAGCCGGCGTGTGGCTCCGACAGACACATGGTGCCGGTGAATCGACCGGCCAGCATCGGCGGGACGAATGTCGTGATCTGCTCTGCGCTGCCGAACTCGGTAAGCAGATTGGCATTGGCCAAGGTGAGCAACGGGTATCCGATCGTGCTCACGTTGGCCGCCTGCAGCCACATGAAAGCTGCGGTGGCAACGGTCACTGGGACCTGTGCGCCGCCGTGCTTTTCATCCATGCTCATGCCGAGCAGTTCCGCGTCGGCGAAAGCCTTCAGCGCTTCCTTGATGTCGGGAAGGTTTACCGAGACGGCTTGGCCGTCGAAGGTGGGCTCGTCTGCGTCGCTACGTTTGTAGTGCGGTGCGAAATAGCGCTCGGCTAGGTCTTCGGACAGCGTGAGAACGTCAGCGAAGGTTTCGGTGGTGTGGTCGGCGAACCGCTGCCGCTTTGACAGTTGATCGACCCGTAGCCATTCGAAGAGCAAGAAGTCAAGGTCGCGGCGAGACAGCAGGGTTGACGTCACGTTGGCATTGCACCGCGCAGGCCCGCTATCGCCGAACCGTCGTGCCGCGCAACGGCACACTGGGAGGCCGCTTAACTGGGATGGCGTTGGATAGCCGTACCCTCCGAGGCCACCGTCTGGGTCTGGCTCACAACGCGATCGAGGAAGGTCGGTGGCACCGGCGGCCAAATCTGATTCCACCGACCGTTGTCCAGGTCGTTACGCAGGACGGCCAGCAACGCGGTCAGCCCTGGCCCGCCGTCGAGGAGGTAGCGGACCAGCCCGAGTTCGGCGCACTGTGCGGCGAGGATTGCCAGTGTCTGCTTTGCGTCGTCGGTTCGCCCCGCGGCACTTAGGCACGCTACAAGCAGTCGGTTCGCCTGCAGCAAGGCCCGTGGACGTCCCTGATGTTGGAGCCTATGCACCCAGGCTTGGGCTCGCCTGCACGCCAAGACGGGGTCAGCGGCGAGCAGTCCGCGGATTTCGGTTTCATCGCTGAGCTGAGCAGTGATCTCGCGCGGTCCATCGCCGAGTTGTGCTTCCCCGTGCATCGCCCGCGCCGGCAGCACCACGACCGGCAGCTCAAGCCGCATCCGCTCGTTCTCCACGTGAGCCCTCAATCGGGGGAGGCCGAGAGTGTCTGCGGCGCGCGCGGCGTCGTCGAGGATCCGGGCCGCAGCATCGCGGTCACCCCGCATCGCCTTGATGCGGGCACCGATGACGTATCGGGCGATCATGAAGTCGACGATGCCGCCCTCGGAGCCGAGCTGGCAGCTCTCCTCGATGAGTCGTTCGGCCTCGTCGACGTCGCCGCGCTCGTACATCAGTTCTCCGAGCAGTCCGCATGCCAGACGCGCGGCGTGCGAGTGCGCACCACCGCATTGTTTTGCCGCCCGCAGCGCCTCACGGAAGCGGCGTTCGGCTTCGGCGATGTCGAGCTCCTCCTTGGCCGCGATTCCTGCGAGGCAGTGCCCGTACACGGTGGCGAACGGTCCATTGGTTTGTTGCTGGTAAGGCGATGCCCACTGCTGCCATCTACGAGCGGCTTCGAAATCGAAACGGTAGATCTCGATGACCGTCGCGGCATTCGCGGCGACGCTGACCAACCATGGCGGCATCGACTCGGGTCTTGACAGGCATTTCGCCACCAGCTCGTCGAGGCCACCGGTGTGATCGGCGGAGCATTCCAACGTCGCGCGCAGGACGTCGGCCTCTATCCGCATGTCCCGAAGTTCGGATGTTGAGAGCGAGCGCTGCTCGACCGCAGATTCGAACGCGTCCAGCGCGGCACGTGCGGGCGTGGGCCGCTGCAGCAACATATTGGCCCACCCGACGCAGAGCTGCAGTCGAGGACTAAGCGCGACGATGTGCGGCGGCAGCTTGGAGACCAGGGCGAGCAACGTGGACATCTGCGAGTGTTCGAGGAGATCGATGCCGTGCAGCTCGAGGAGTTCGATCGCGCGTTCCTCCTCACCAGCCGCCATTGCGTGGTCGACTGCTTCGCGCAGCAGCTTGTGATCGGCGAACCACCGAGACGCGGTGGCATGCAGCTGCGTGACGCGCTCGGGTTGGTCGCGTTCGAGGCGCCGCTGGAGGAACTCGGCGAACAGATGGTGGTAGCGAAACCACACGCGTTCGTCATCGAGTCGGCGCAGGAACAGGTCTCGCTCCTCTGCCTCCTCGAGAAGCGCCTGCGCATGGCGGACGCCCGTCAGCGCAGACGCGAGATCGCCGCTGATCCGCTCCGTGATCGAAGTGGCCATCAAGTAATCGAGCATCCCGGGATCAAGTGAGTCGAGGACGTTCTCGGCCAGGTACTCGCCGATCGCGTGATGACGGCCCGACATGTGGCCGATCAGCTCCGCGGGGTCGTCACAGTCACGCAGGGACAGCGACGCGAGTTGCAGCGCCGCGACCCATCCGTCCGTCGTGTGCTCGAGGTTCGCCAGGTCCGCCTCGTTCAAGCTCAAACCACCCTGCTCCACGAGGAATGCACGCGACTCGGACAGGTCGAAACGTAAAGCAGCTGCGTCGATTTCGATCAATTGGTCGCGTACCCGCATGCGGCTCATCGGCAGTCCGGCTCGGGTGCGAGCGGTTACCACGACCTGAACGTGGCGGCAGCTGCGTTCGAGCAGGTACCCCATCGCCTCGATGGTCGCCGTGTCAGTGATGCGGTGCCATTCATCGACGATGATGGCGATGGGTGTGTCGGTCTCGTGGATCTCGTTGATGAGCGTGGCAAGGACGTAAGGTGCCGCGTCGGCGCCGCGTTCCTCCAGTGCCTGCCGGAGATCGTTCGCGAGCGAGGGCGCCACGCCGCGAACGGCCTGGATGAGATGCGCGAGGAACCAGACGACGTTGTTGTCGTCCCCGTCGATCGTCAGCCACGCGACAGTGACGCCCTCTGCGACGAGGACCTCGCGCCACTGCGCGGCAAGGGTGCTCTTGCCAAATCCCGCAGGCCCGTGGATGACGACCAGCCGCCGCCGCCCTCCGGTGCGCAATGCGTCAATCAGTCGAGAACGCGCGACCAGGAAGCGGGTGGGGGCGGGGGGACGGTACTTGGTCAACGCGCTCGGCGGCGGCGTGTAGGTGCCCCTCGACCTGGGCTGCAATGCTTGGCGGGACAAACCGCTCGGGGAAGGCGTGCGGAGCACAGCCGGAATTGGCATGGCATCCACGTCTTCCCCGGCCAGGCGCTGCAGCTCACATAACGCGGCGCCGAACTCGGCCGCTGAGGCGAACCGCTCGACGGGATCCCGCGACATCGCGCGTTCGATGACGGTGCAGACCTCGTCCGGAATGCCATCGGGGCGCAGATCGGGCACCGGCGCGGTTGTTATCCGCAGCAGTTGCGCCACCAGCTCTTCCCCGACGCGTCGCTCGAAAGCCGCGCGACCGCTGATAAGGCAGAACAGCGTGGCCCCGAGGCTGTAGACATCCGACACTGCGGTCGGCGGTCTACCGCTTAGCACCTCCGGCGCGGTGAACGCGGGCGATCCGGTCACAATCTCCTTGGCGGTCTCGAACCCGGCACCTGCCACCCGCGCAATGCCAAAATCGGTCAGTTCCGGTTCGCCATACTCGCTGAGCAAAATGTTTGCAGGCTTGACGTCGCGGTGCAGAATGCTCGCGCGGTGCGCGGTTTCGAGCGCGCCGGCCATTTTGATACCCACACGCAGTGCGGCCGGCCAGGCCAGCGGGCCATCCCGCCGTATCTGATCGGCGAGCGAGCCGCTGGCATGGAAGGGCATCACAATGTAGGACTGACCAGTCGGCGTGACGCCAGCCTGCAGAATATGAACGATGTTCGGGTGCCCGGACAGCTTGCCCATTGCCCGCTGTTCGCGCAGAAATCGCGCGACCTGCTGATCATCGACGGCGGAAATGAGCACTTTGATGGCAACGGTGCGGTCGAGTGCCGGCTGGTGGCATTTGTAGACGACACCGAAACCGCCGCGGCCGATTTCCTCGGCGTCTTCGAACCCGGCGGCATCCAACTCCGCCACGATACCGAGGCGCAGATCCCGCTGCGTCTCCTCAGGTTGACTGCCGGCCATCGACTGCCAAATCTCGGATTCCCACTGGCCACACCCTGCAACCAGAGTATCGCTCGGCCGATTTCAGACATCACGGAATCGATCGCCTCTTGTAACCAATCGCGCAAGCCCTCGGAGTTGCTGGTCTTTCCGTTACCGCACTGAGTGTCCGTCCTCGCCGTTCAGGAGGGATTCGGCGGTGCCCTCTCTGGTCAGGGTCGGACCGAACTGATGGACCTTCGAACGGACCGGAGTGATCACGCCGCGCAGGGTGCGCACGGTCGTGCGCCGGCACCTTCGTCGCCAAACCCACTCCGATAATGAACGCGGACGACGGGAGTGCAACTGTCCCAGCACCTGTCTGCGAATGCAAAGAAACTACAAGCTCGAACCTTTGTCGCTCTCCGCCTTTGGCGTCCAGTCGGCGCCAAGTGCCGCTGCCCGCCGTTTCAGCCGTCTAATGTGGCGCGCGGGACACGCGATACAGCCGCACACTGCCAGGCACGCCGCGCAGATGTTGCGCCCCTGCCGGCGACCACTCGAGTCCCTCAGCCGTGCCGACCGTCTTGCGTGCAGATGCCGTAACCACGACTGTGCCGGCGCGCGCGAGGCCGGTGACGCGGCTGGCGATGTTGACCGGGCTGCCGTACCAGTCCCCCGCACGGCTGACGGCGAGCCCCGTCGCCACGCCAGCACGTAGTTGCGGTAAGTCGTGGGCGGCGGCGAGGTCGATGAGGTCCAAGAGGGCGGCGATCAGCCGATCCGTGTCCGTTGACACGAACATCACTGCATCACCAATGGTCTTGACAAATGACACCGGCGGCACGGCAACGTCATGAGCCAACTCGCCGAGCCTGCCTGCCACGCATTGGAGATCCTCGGGCGGCACCATCTCGCCGAGGCGGGTGAAGCCGGCAAGGTCGGCAAAAGCAACCGCAACCTGGCGGGCGCCGGGAAGCCGTCCAGTTGCGCGTTCGGCGGCGGTAATTCCCTCCCCTTCGAACATGTGGCGTACCTGCAACATCAACAAGCCTTCAACCATTCTCTTGAGCGAGGGGATGACGGCCTGCGCCAACGCGTCGGCGGACTCTGCGACATCAACCTCGCTCGCTCCAGGTTTGGCGAAAGCCTTGAAGGTCGGTTCGCGCATCATGGCGGCTCCACGGCGTAGTCCCTCCGCGAGCACCCTGACAATGGCAAGCATGTCATCTGGATCGACACCGAAGTCGAGAAGGTACTTGGCTTGCGTCGCGGCCTCGACGTCGGCCCGTGGCAACACGGCAGCGTCGGGATCGTCGATGCGCGGCAGACCCGCGGCCCGCTGCATCCCCTGTAGGAGCTCGAGGTCAATGCCGGTCGCATGCGCCATCTCACGCGCGGAGACATACACTCCGTCGTCGCCCATCACCCGGTTAGCGGGCAGAAGCATGGGGGTCACCGACGCCGCAATTTCGTCGGCCGTGAAGCCCCTTCGCATCAACCACGCGACCAATTCGGCCCGGTCTCGTCGCGCTTCCCCCTCGAGTCCGTCGAGCAGAGCCGACGTGCCGATGCTCGCTGCGGACTGATCGGCGTCTTCCTGTGCCATGACTAATCTTCACGCGCAACCGGGTGTGGTTTCTACAGATCGGCGGACCCTGCGCAAACCGTCACGGGTTGCCGTCTCTCAGGTCATCCTTCGATCACACCGAGGAGCCCGCGGCGATGCGAATCACGAAGAAGTCTCTTGTCGTACTTGCCAGTCGACGTTCGGGGCAGCCGGTCGACGAACGTCCATCGCTCCGGAACCCACCAGCGCGCCACCTTGTCCCGCACGAACTCTTGCAGCTGCGCGACGCTGACCTCCTTACCAGAGTCCAAGACGACCGCGGCAAGCGGACGTTCCTGCCATCTGTCGTCGGGCACGGCGATGACCGCAGCCTCGAAAACCGCTGGATGTGAGGAGATCACGAGCTCCAGTTGTACCGAGGAGATCCACTCGCCACCGGATTTGATGACGTCCTTGGCGCGATCAGTCAGCGTGACATACCCGTCGGGATCAATCGAACCAACATCGCCGGTGACCAGCCAGCCATCGCTGAACGACTCCTCCGATTCCCGCCCGTAGTAGGCACCGGTGATCCATGGACCTCGCACCTGCAATTCACCGACCGCGGTTCCATCATTCGGCAGCACCGTTCCCTCGCCATCGACGATTCGTAACTCGACGCCGCACACGGGCCGCCCTTGGAGAGAGCGCAGTTGCCAATGCTGTGCCTCCGGCAGTTCGGCAGCCGGCTTGGAGATCGTGGCCAGTGGTGAGGTCTCCGTCATCCCCCACGCCTGGGCGATGTACACCCCGTACTTCTCCTGAAAGGTCCGCATCAGGTGCGTCGGAGTCGCTGAACCACCACAGCCGACCAGACGCAATGACGAGATATCCGCGTCGGGCCGGTCCTCGAGGTATCGCAGGATGTCGTTCCATACAGTGGGGACGGCACCGGCGATCGTCGGCCGCTCGCTCTCAATGAGTCCGACCACGGGTTCTGCTTGCAGAAAGCGGTCCGGTAGCACCAAGTCGGCGCCGGCCATCATGGCGGCGTAGATCAACCCCCAGGCGTTCGCATGGAACATCGGTACGATGGGCAGCACGACATCGTCGGGTCCGACCTCGAGTGCGCCCTTGGCGCAGATGCCCATTGAGTGCAGGTATGTCGATCGGTGGCTATACACAACACCTTTGGGATTGCCCGTTGTGCCTGACGTGTAACACATTGCGGCGGCGCAGCGTTCATCGAGCTCCGGCCAGTCAAAGCCAGTCGGCTGGCCAGCGATGAAATCGTCATAGGCCACAACCGATTTCCCGGTCTCGGCCAAGCCCGCCAAATTTCCATTGCCGGTCACAATGACGGTGTGCACCATCGGAAGCTCGGGCAAAACAGAGGCCAGTTGCTCCGTCAGGCTGCCGTCGACGATGACGACTTCGTCCTCGGCGTGGTTTGCGATGAAGCTGATTTGCTCTGCAGCCAAGCGGATGTTGAGTGTGTGCAGCACCGCTCCCATGGCTGGAATGGCGCAGTAGGCCTCGACGTGCTCCTGGTTGTTCCACATGAAGGTGGCCACTCTTGTGTCGGCGGTTACTCCAACATTGCGTAACGCGTTGGCCAGCTGCGCTGTCCGCAGGCCGACTTGGTGAAAGGTCGAGGCTCGCACGGTGCCGTCGGGCTGGAGCGTTCGGACCTGTCGCTGCGCATGCACACTCGTTCCGTGTCGGAGGATCGCGCCGACCGTCAAGGAGTAGTCCTGCATCGTGCTTTTCACGTTCCGACCCTTCCGCCCCGCCGCCACTCAAACAGCAGAAAGTCAAGATCGCGCCGCGACAACAGGTTTGACTTCATCGTGTCATTGCACCGGCTACACCCCGATTTCGCCGAGTCGCTGTTCCGCGCTGCGGCACGCGACGGGGGCCGCCGCGATCACCGCGACGCGGCCGCCTCATCGCCGTTGCGGAGCCGCTCAGTGTTGCCATCATTTATCACGGTTGGGCCGAATTGGCGTACCTGCGGCACCGTGGTGACCATGTGCGCCGATGCTCGTTCAGAGCGGCAGGCGAGCAGATGTGGGATGTCGCCGGGGAAGCGGATGAAGTCACCGGCTGACAGGTCCACCGGCTCGGTGACCGGGCCGGCCCATACTCGTCCGGAGATGACATACAGGTGGTGCAGTGTGCCAGCAGAATGCGCATCGATGACGCGAGGTTCTCCATCCACCCGCTCGAGCTTGAGCGTCAACGTCCGGACATAACCCGAACCGTAGGTTTCGTCGAGGATCCGCTCGGACCGTTCCGCCCCATCCACCCACGAGCCCTCGTGGTGGCGCTTTACATAGACAGGCGTGCCCCACTCGGTGAACAGTCGCCGCGCAGGCAAGTCGAGGGCAGCGCCGAGCTGAGCCAGGGTGTCTACCGTCGGGTTGCCGCAGCCCTGCTCGATTTTCGACAGCGTCTGTTTCGATAGACCAGATCGGCGGGCCAGCTCCCCCAGCGACATAGCGCGTTCTCGACGGAACCGCCGAACATTGCGGGCTACGAGCTCGTTTTCAAGCTGCATCCCGTCACTTTTGACGGACATAGCGTCATTATTGAGCGTTTCGCCAGCCACACCAGCCTCGTGCGAAAGACAGGTATGCCGACAGGTATGGCATCGGGTATCCGCACCGATGCGGCATCGTCGACGCCGCGGCCATGGTGGAACCGTTCACTTAAAAGTGACCGTGTAGCCAATTTGATTTGACGACCCGGTCCTGGCCGTGGAGGTTTTGCACCGCATGACTATCACCGCCGTCGAGCCGATCCGTGACGACCGAGCGGCGATCGACAAAGCGTTCAGCTTGCTATCAACCCTGGGTGAGCACAGCGCTAGCCCGCTCGGAGTCAGTGAGCTCGCCCGCCGGACACAGTTGAGCAAATCGACCGCCTTCCGCGTTCTCGGCATGCTCGAGCGCAACGCGATGGTCGAGCGGGTCGGGGCCAAGTACCGGTTGGGAGCGCGCCTGCACGAGTTGGGCAGCAGCGTGTACGCGCCCGGCCACGAGCGGCTCCGAGACCTCCTATTGCCGTTTCTGGTGGATCTGTTCGAAGCGACCCGCCGCACAGTGCACTTGGCTTCCCTTCATGGCAGCGACGTTGTATACCTCGCCAAACTGTACGGCCACGGCACGGCCGCGGCGCCGTCCCGCATCGGTAGCAGGTTGCCTGCCCATTGCACAGCGGTGGGAAAGGTGCTGCTGGCCTACGACGCCAAGGCGGCCACGGCCGCGCTGGCGACGCCGCTGATTGGCTTGACACCCCGGTCGATCTGCGAGCCGGACAGTCTGGCCGCAGAGTTGACGCGCGTGCGTCGCGATGGAGTCGCGATGGATCACGAGGAAAGCCGATTGGGGCTGACGTGTGTAGCGGCACCAGTCATGGGGCGGTCGGGTCGGCCATTGGCGGCGATGTCGGTATCCGCCCCCCTCGGAACGGACATGCGCCCAGTGACTGCGTCCCTGCGGCGGGTATGCGCGTCTGCGTCACAGGCCCTGTCACGGTCCACGGTGGCTCGGATTGCCTAGTCACGCACCCGGCACCCGCTGAAGGTCTATGTTCGAGACCCAAACAGGCTCGGCGACAAACAATCTCAATTCAGCACCTGGGACGTCGACGTCAACCACGGGCCGAAAACCGGCCATTTCGGCCGCCAGAGCCATATCGGCCTGGCCGGCCGACGCGGCGAAAACTACTCGGCGGCACAGCGGATCAGCTTTGAGCACCCCCTCGGAAAGTTCCGCCAATGCGCGTGCGAACGCGTGCGGCGGCACATCATTCAAGCCGAATACTTCGATGTCGTGGGAGCTCACGGGATAGGTGTCACGCAGGCGGCTGCTTATGCAGCGGCGGACGCCCAATTCGACGACGCCTTCGCCCTCGAATCGCACCTGCACAACAGGATCCCCGACGTTGGTCTGCGCCCACCCTTGCCCAAGCGGCAATTCCGGCAACGCGGTCATAGATGATCACCGCCCGCAGCGGCGGCGAAGCCGCGCACTCTGATTCCGCCGTCGACTTCGATCGCGTGGCCGGTGATGTTGCCACTCTGCTCGCGGGAGGCCAGCAGCACATACGAACCGGTGAAGTCGCGTGGATCGGTGCTGGAGTCGTGCAACGGAATTGGTGGCGGCGGGGAGTCGGGTGTCTTTTTGGCGAACGAGGCGGCCAGGGTGCGGGTGTTGAGGCCGAGCGTCTCCGGGCCGCACAGATTGGTGTTCATCGCTCCGCACGCCACGCCGTTGACCCGCACCTTGGGCGCCAATTCATACGCGAGTTCGCGCATTAGGCCGAGGCAGGCGTGCTTGCTCGCGGTATAGATCGGCCCGCCGCCGTTGACATAGAACGAGGCGTTCGACAGCGTCATGACGATACTGCCGCGCGTCTTGACCAGTTCCCGCCAGCAGGCCTCGGCCGCCAATAAATAGCCCTTGACGTTGACGGCGAACACCTCGTCGAAGGCGTGCTCCAGTTGGCTCGCAGTCAATTTGGTCAGCTGCCGCTGGTAATCCCACATGCCGGCGTTGGCGATCAAGGTGTCGAGTTTGCCGTACTGCCGTACCGTCTCGGCCACCGCGTGGTGTAGCTGCTCCGAGTCGCGCACATCGGCGCGCACCGCGTGAACCCGCGATGGATCGGAGCATTCATCGACCACCGTGCGCAACTGGTCGAGGTCGCGGCCGACGATGGTCACGGACGCCCCCTCGGCGACGAATCGTTCGGTTACCGCGCGGCCGATCCCAGAGCCGCCGCCGGTGACCAATGCGACATAGTCCTTCAACCAGCCGCTCATGACCGCTCAGCCAGGAAGTCGATGACGAGGCGCTCGAAGTCGCGCTGGCACTCGAGCTGGACCCAATGACCGCAGTTACCGAAAACATGCAGCTGCACATTGCGAATGTGCTTGAGCATGATCTGGGATCCGTCGAGAGTGATCGTGCGGTCGTCACGTCCCCACAACAACAAGGTCGGCGCGGCGATCTTGTGCAGGTCACGCCACAGCGGATCCATGCCATGTCGTTTGGTGAACGCGGCGTTATACCGGTGGTAGAACTCGATGTGGCTCGGATCGAGCGAGGCTTCATAGCGGGCTCTCACCACATCCGCACCGAACTGCTTGTGATCGAACACCATGGTTCGGATGAAGTTCGCCATCTTCTTCTCCGATGGGCCGCCGCCGTTGTAGTAGCGGAACATCTCCTTTTGTCCCTCGGTGGGCGTAGGACCGAATGGCAGCCAGCCACCCCCGGGCGCCATCAGAACCAACCCCGAAATCCGCTGCGGCTGGGCCTGCGCCATCGCAATCGCCGCCGCCCCGCCTAAGCTGTTGCCTAACAGGTGAAATCGGTCAATCCCGAGTTCGTCCAATGCTTGAAAAAGCGCCGTTACAGTGATTTCCGTGATGGACGCCGCGTCGAGATCGTCTTCGGAGGGGCGGTAACTGCCGCCGAAACCCGGCTGATCCGGCAGCACCACCCGAAACTGCTGCGTCAGTGCGGGCAGGTTCTGGTGGTAGTTGCTCACCCCAGACGCTCCGGGACCACCGCCGTGCAGCATCACCAACGCGGGGCCCTCACCGGCCTCCGCGACGGCGATCTCGCCGTCAGACGTCATTACCGTAGAGTGATGTAGCTCAATGGTTGTGTCGACTTCGGTCGTCGGCATGGGATATCTCCTGTCGGCGGTTAGAAGAACGTCGAGATGTTCTTGGCTTGCAGAACGTTTTGGTCGAGTAGCACGACCCGTCGCGCCACCTGCAGTCCTGCGGACACGCGCCGGAGAATGTCGGTGCGTCGCCCCGCGAAGATGTTTTCTTCGCGCTGGAGTCGATTGCGGTAGACCAAAAAGGCCGATCGAACCTCGAGATCATCGACGCTGAACTCTCGATGCTGGCTCGGATCGACATGGCGGACAACAACGTTGGTGATCAGGTGGCGGGTCCTGGACGGGGGGTCCTCTGCCCACGCCATCCCCGAGTCGAACCGTCGGATCCGCCACGCAAGGCTCTCTTTGGTCTCGTCATAGAATGCGGCCTCACCGCGGGCCGCGATCGACAGGGCCTGCTGGCGACGCAGGCGATTGGTGCGGGTTGGCATCCAGTAATCCAGGTCGTCGGCCAGCAGTTCGAGCCAGTCGGCGAAGCGACCGTCGTCCAGTAGTTCGGCTTCCTCGTAGTAGAACTGTTCAACCTCGAAATGGACGTCGCGGCCGGCACGCTCGCCGGCCATTGGCCCGCTGGTCGAGGGCTCAGTGCTCACCATGTCATTTCACCTCTTCGACTGATCGGCGCCGCAGGAGTCTGCGCAAATCGGTTGCAGGGTCGCTGAGTTCGGCGGCGTCGACCTCGACGGCATGATCGATCATTCGGCGTGCCGCACGTACGGCGGTTGAATCATCGACGCTGACCGCACCGACGACGTGGCGACCATTCACGGCAAAGACCGAAAATGGCGGCTGTCCTAGCTGCCCGCGCGGCACGAGCTGATCGGTATCGTTGAGCCGGCCAACCACTTCCACGTGTGCGCCATAGCGATCCGTCCAGAACCAGGAGGCTGTATCGCCGGGCGGAGCTGCTCCTAATATTGTTGCGGCGGCTCGCTGTCCGTCTTGCTGGGCGGCTTCCCAGTGCTCGCCACGTCCGGTCGGCACACCATCTATGTGACGATGCGCGGCATCACCGACCGCAAGTACCGCCGGGTTCGAGGTCACCTGTCCGGCGTCCACCGCGATGCGGCCGCGCCCAACGCGCAGTCCGCCCGTCTGGGCCAGCGATGTCTCGGGTGCCATGCCGACGGCAAGCAGCACCACGTCGAAGACCTGCGGTTGGTCGCAGCCAGCGAGCACCGTCGATATGCTCCCACCGGCAACGTCCAAACTTTGGATCGCTGCGGATACGGTTGTGGCACCGTGCCTTTCATGCATGCCGTGCAACCACGTGGCCACGTCGGGAGAGAACGCCGACGCCAGGGGGGCTGCAACAGGATCCGCGATGACCACCTCACAACCCAGCTGACGGGCGGTGGAGGCAACTTCGGCTCCGATGAGCCCCGCTCCGACGATGAGGATCCTCGCGCGCGACGCCAATGCGACCCTGAGCCGATCGGCGTCGTCGGCCGTGCGCAGCACGTGTATCCCGGGGTTCGTGACGCCGTCGACCGGCGGCCGAGCAGGCCTGCCACCGGTAGCCAGAACGACCTTATCTGCGGGCAGCGTGGTTCCGTCGCTCAGCTCGACCGCCCCGAGATCTGTTCTCAGTTCGTCAACACTGGTCTGAGAGATCAGTCGCACACGGTGGTCGTCGTACCACTGCGGCAACTGCAGCGCAATGCTTTTGAGGTCGACACGACCGGCGAGGTAGTCCTTCGACAACGGGGGGCGGTCATATGGGAACTCACCGGCGTCGACCAATGTCACATCACCATCAAACCCACCCGCCCGCAGCGCAGCGGCGGTGCTGACGCCGGCGATGCCTCCGCCGACGATCACCACACTGTGCACCGTCATTGCCCCGCCTGCGGAAAGAGGAAGACGTCGCCATCGCGTACCTCGACGCGGTGCGCCACCGCGTCACAAGTGGCCGGAAGGCCTTGCACCTTACCCGTTTTCAGGCAGAACTTGCTGGAGTGAAGCGGGCACTCGACATAACCGTCCTCGACCCAGCCCTCGGCGAGCGAAGCCTCTGCGTGAGTGCACGTGTCGTTCAAGGCCCACACACTGCCGTCGTCGTCACGTAGCAGTGCGATGTCATCGGCGGTACCGGTGATCGTTTTGTCGATCGCGATACCTTCCCCTTGCGGGATGTCGTCCACTGCGGCGACGCGGATTGGCTCGCTCATGATGTTTTCCGCTCATGCCAGGCCGGCGTATTCATCAAGTGACGCCAGCGTGCGTAGAAGTAGCGCGCGGCCGCGTCGCTGTACAACTCACTGGTGATGCCGGGGTACCGATCGTCACGGCGCTCACTGCCTATACCCATCTGATAGTTCAGCGGCACGGAATTGGTGATGAAGCCATGTGAAATCGCTTGGACTTCACTCCAGTTCTCGCCGTCGTCCTGTTCAAAGATGCCGCTGGGACCGAACGTGCGCAGGTTGTACACGCGCTGCGCCTCGCGGACATGCTCGGGCATCGACTTGTCCACAATCGTCCAAGCCCAGACCTCCATCCGGTCAGGGCCTTTCGGATGCCACACCCGTATCGATCCGTTGACCGGAAGGTAGGAGAAGTTCGGGAAGACGTTGCCGTGGCCGGTGGTCAACGGGCCCTCGACCCGCGCGTCGCCAAGGCGTTCTCGCAGAGCGGCATAGTCCATCCACTCATGCACGGTCTGCGCGTCGAATCGATTCCTGGGGTGCACGGGGAAACCGTGTCCGTGACCGTTCGGGTCGGCGTACTGCCGCCCTGTGCGGTGCACCACCTCGTCTTTCGGCTTGCCGTCGGGTGACAACACCGTCAGCGCCGAGGCGTGGCTCATGTTGACGTGGTACCAATCGCTGGCGAATTGCTCTGCCGCTAGCTTCCAGTTGCCTTCGAGCACCCACTTGTGCACACCGCCGACCACGATTGTGCCGTCCTCGTCGTGGTCCAGCATCGCGTCCAGATACCATGCGATGTCACCCAACGAGTCCGGCAGCGGGACCGGCTCGGGGTCCCAGTTACCGAAGATCAACCCGCGATAGCTCTCCACGTGCGGGACCTCGACGAGGCCCCAATCGTCGGTGCGGAAGCCGTCGGGATAGCCCTCCTTGTTCGGCACACTGACGAGCTTCCCCTCCAGGTCATACGCCCAACCGTGGTAGGTACAGGTGAAGCTGCGAGTGGCGCCGTAATCCGCTCGGCACACCCGCGCACCGCGGTGCCGGCAGGAGTTCAAGAAGGCCCGGATGCGCCGGTTCTTGTCCATCGTGACGATCACCGGGTCCTCACCCATGTACGTGGTGAAGAAGTCGCCGGGGCGGTGGAATTGATCGGTGTGCGCGAGGAACAGCCAGCTGCTGGCGAAGATGCGGCGCAACTCCTGCCGGTAGACCTGCGGGTCGGTGAACACCGCGCGGTCTAGCAGCCCCCCGTCGGAGTCCACCAGGCCGGACACGTCGATGTCGCGGTGCAATTCCGCGGGTCGCCGCAGCGCACCGCACGGCGGGCTGCTGACCGTTCGGGCGTCGTGGGCCGGGTCGATCGTTGACGTCATGTCACATAGAAAACTGCACGCGCCCGGTCAACCTCTATAGCGCGTTTCGCACAGCGGCACACCAGCTGGGGTTTCAGGGTCGGCGGCACGATGGTGGTGACGTGCTCGCCGCAACCGCCGTCTCACAGAACGCCGCTGACCCATTGTCTGGTCTGGTGCTAAGCGAGCTGGCCCAGCCTCGCCCCAAGCCGGGTTGGGCTGTGGTCAAGGTTGTTTCGTCCTCGCTGAACATGCATGACCTCTGGACGTTGCGTGGTGTCGGGCATCCGGCCGAGCAGCTGCCGATCGTGCTGGGCTGCGATGCCGCGGGTTACGACGAGGACGGCAACGCGGTCATCGTGTACCCGGTGATCGGTGACTATGACGCAGGCCGCGGCGATGAAACACTGGATCCCAACCGTGCGCTGTTGTCGGAGCGCCACGACGGTGCCTTCGCCGAGTACCTGACGGTTCCGCGTCGCAATCTCGTGCCCAAACCGGACTGGTTGTCGTTCGACGAGGCGGCCTGTCTGCCGGTGGCATGGACGACCGCTTACCGAATGCTGTTCACCCAAGCCAACATCCGAGCGGGCGACCGCGTGCTGGTCCAGGGCGCGGGTGGCGGTGTGACCTCCGCGGCGATCAAGCTGGCCGTCGCTGCAGGCGCTGTCGTGTACGCGACCAGTCGCAGCGAATCCAAACGTGCACAGGCGATGAGCTGGGGCGCACGGGTCGCACTGCCTCCTGGCGAACGCCTGCCCGAACGCGTCGACCTCGTCATTGAAACGGTTGGCGAGGCGACCTGGTCGCACTCGTTGAAGTCTTTGCGTCCCGGAGGGACGGTTGTGATCGCGGGAGCGACCACCGGGATGAACCCACCCGCCGACCTAGGCCGAATCTTCTACTTGCAGCAGCGGATTCTTGGCTCCACCGGAAGCACCCGGGCCGAACTTGTGGCCATGCTGCGCATGCTCGAAGCGACCGGGGTCCGGCCGGTCATCGACCGCACGCTGCCCCTGACGGACATCCACAAGGGTTTTCAGCTCATGATCGACGGCTCGCTCACGGGCAAGGTCGTGATCCATCCTTCTGTATCGGACGATCGAGGAACACCATGACTGCAGCAGTTGTCGGCCTCTCGCACTCCCCACTCATCGGCAAGAACGATCCGGAACCGGAAGCGCTTGACCGTGTCAACGCGGCGGTGCAGGTCGCGAGGGCGTTCGTCGCCGACTTCGCGCCCGACCTTGTGGTCCTGTATGCGCCGGACCACTACAACGGTTTCTTCTACAAGGAGATGCCGCCCTTTTGCCTTGGCACAGAGGCGCATTCGGTCGGGGACTTCGGTTCCGCGGCTGGTCCGCTGTTGGTCGACACCGCGGCGGCCAAAGCGCTAGCTCAAGGGGTGCTGAACCGTGGGGTGGACCTGACA
>Ga0207648_10002870_pt1 | contig 18243 bp, 21 predicted proteins | sample KBSMisM32_FD_184310 | JGI IMG/M metagenome (GOLD analysis project Ga0207648, IMG submission 184310) | Miscanthus rhizosphere microbial communities from Kellogg Biological Station, Michigan, USA - KBS Miscanthus M3-2 (SPAdes) (version 2) | ecosystem: Host-associated > Plants > Roots >...
AAGGAATTATGTTTCACAATTTACCATAACAAGAAACTTAACTTCCATGCGATTAACAGGTTACATCGAATTTGATGTACTAATTCACGTTGAAATACCTAAATACCAGAGTATACTTAAAAAAATATACAGCGAGTTGGATGAATATCTGATTTTTATTCCGGCTTGGTATCAAAGAGAAGTAATTGTCGCAGTGTTCTTTTGTTCAAACGTATCTACGACCAGGTTGATATTAAGAAGATTAGAATCATATACCGGGGTCATTAATGTGGAATCGTTCATAAGAACCAGTATAACTATTAGCCAAGACTGGCTAAAAAGAGAGATTAATAAAATAATAACAGCGAACCAAAACTATCTATCTTTTCGCCTGCCTTTAGGAAGAACAGAAAGCTGACTGATTTTTAAACCTGCACAATAAAAATCAGACAACAGTTAGAAAAATTAAACCAAAACTAAAGCTTGACTTGTACAATATCTAAATCAATCCTAATCTAATAATGACATATGGCATCTCATAAGAGGGATAACCTGTCACGAAATGTTACACAGGGTCGATCGTACCAGCGCTTGACAGCTGATAATTCTGTCTTAGTTCTAATTGATCACCAAGTAGGGCATTTATTGACAATTAAGGACATAGACCAAGAAGAGCTACGTCATAATGTGGTTGCATCAGCACGTGCAGCTCGTGTCTTAGGAATACCAGTGATTCTAACATCAACTGCTCCGAAAATTTTTGGTCCCACTTTGCCAGAGCTGACAGATGCGCTACCAGGGATAGAGAACATAGAGCGAAGTATCATTAATGCCTGGGAAGATCCAAGGATAAAACAGGCTATCAAGGAGACTGGACGACAAAAAATTCTCTTTGCGGCTCTAACCACTCATGTATGTTTGGCTTTTCCTAGCATTTCAGCTGCAAGTGAAGGCTATGACACTTATGCTTTACTCGATAGTTCTGGCACATGGAATGACACGTTACGCTTAAGCGCAATAGCTCAAATGCAACAGGCAGGTGTTATTATTTCATCGGGCTTGGCAGCGTTCATCGAAATTGTTCATGATAATGCAAATCCAATCGCTCCTAAGGTATATTCCGCTTTAGATCTTCCAGGTGGCAGGTCACTATCACAACTACTCAAAGGTCGGGAGTAACTGGGCCTTGTTGAAAGATTTCTTCTTGTCAAAGTCTCTTTGTTCCAACAATGGATAACAGAAAAATAGACAGCGAACATTCACCCAAGGAGGTTACTGCTATCATCGCCAGAAACATAAAGCCAGGTCGGGAGCAAGAATACGATGAGTGGCTCAGGCGCTATATGATGCTTGAAAAGAAAGTCCCCGGTTATCTAGGCACTACAATAATTGCTCCTGGGGGCAAAATGTCCTCTGTCCGGTATATTATTAATCGTTTCTCTAACAAGGCAACGATGGATGCATGGGAAAGCTCGGTGGAAGCTCTAAAGCTAATAGACGAAGCAAACAAATGTTCGACCATGCATTATACCTCAGGTACAGGTTTAGAGACATGGTTCTCTGTACCAAATTTGAATGCTATTGTTGCTCCGCCTAGATGGAAAATGGCCATAGTTGCCTTCATAGGTGCATTCTGTATTAGCTCGGTAGCGCACTATCTCCTTGGTCTTTACACAGGACTATCACCATTACTCACTCATGTCTTTATGAATGTAATATTAGTGATAAGTCTTACGTATGCAATAATGCCTCTGTTGAGTCGATTGTTGCGACGATGGTTATATCCAAAAAACTTATGATGTTTTTTTGTTCTCCAACATGGTAATCAGATAGTCAAATCCAGTAAAATATCAACTATTATTAATATTTAAGATATCATTGAAATATTAATTAAAATCCCATATTACGATAAGATTTCAACTGTAATATAGACGGAATGCAGAAAAGGCGCTGATTACGAGTCGGACTAGAATAATTAAACGGTAAATATACCTTTTGACCATAATGCTTGCTTGTATGTTTATGAAAGATAGAACAATTGCAATTAGATTTCGTCAGTGTCAAGTCGCTCAAAATAGCAGCCTTCTGTGGTGAGGATCATCTATAATAGTTGACGATATACTTGTAATATGTAATGGTATTCAGAAGTAAAGGAGATGTACATAATTAATGGTTACTCATGTTTCAATTTCGGGCGCCGAAGCCGCTGATCGTTTGGAAATACGTGAACTTGTGGATGCATATGCACACTGTGCGGATAGACGCGATGCGAAGGGACAAATGTCCCTTTTTACTCCGGATGCACACTTCGTTGTATTCATGGATACTAGGTCCGATAAACCCTCTATGGAATTGAAGCGACGAGAAGACTTGGCATCCGTGTTTCACGAACTGAATAAATACGAAGCCACAACTCATTTCATGGGGCAAAGCACTGTAGTCCTAGATGGAGAACGTGCAACTGGAGAAACGTATTGCATTGCCCATCATGTGTCTGCATTTGAGGGAAAACGGACTCTTTTTATTGCTTCTCTTCGTTATTATGATGTCTTTGCAAAAGTTGAGGGAAAGTGGCTTTTTGCCGAAAGAAAGATTGTTGCTGATTGGACAGACACACGCTCCATAAATGTATAATTCTTAAATTGTTATAATTAATAGCTAATTTGATCATACATCAAATCTAAAATATACATGAGTAACGATATTGTTACTTATTTTTAATAAACTAGGGCCAAAAAGTTTTTAGATAGCTAAGCCCTCGGTTTTGTTCTCTTGCGTTTACTAATTTTAGCAGATTTTTTGCTTTCTGCTCTCTTTTCAACCGTAAACATGGGTTCTCTACTCGTTTATCTGGGCTCTTTATATTAAGATTAGCACAAGAATTACTATTACTCTTGTTACCTAGCTCGGGAAAAGATATTTCCTCTCTACTTGATCTGCTCCGTGGCGGCCATCCAATTCTCCACGTGATAGGCCGTCGCTAGCTTGTCGTCCTTGACGGTGAACATGTCAATTGAGATCGTCTTGAAGCTCTTCCCAGTGGGCTTAACGCCGTACAGCTCGCCCGTCGGAGTGCCAGTGGCCTCACCTCGGACCACTATCCGATTGCCCGACGTCCAGATATCCTTGATGGTCCAGTGCAGGTCTGGGATTATCTTCCCCAAGGTTGTGAATACCTCCGCTAGTTGATCACGTGACAGACAATCTGAGTTGGTCGAACAAGATTGGTAATCAGGGTTGGTTGCATTCGCTAGCAATGCCGGGACATCCTTTTTGGCTGGCTCATTGAGCGCCTCATAGAGCGGCGCGACAATCGCGCGGGCCTGTTCCACAGTCAGCGACGTGGCATTCTCACCGTTCGGTGTCTGAGCATTCGCACTCACAAGCGCCGCGACTAACACCAACGAAGCGAACAATGTCAGCAACCCAGCGTCATACAATATGTTCCAGCTTTTTGGCATTTCCATCTTTTTGTCACTCACCTATTGTAATTTGATAAAGAAAGGTAACTATATAAAGTAGTAGGTAACGATATAGTTATTAGGTGAACTACTCGAAATTTGCTAGGAGAAGAAAGAGTATCCTACATTGAGAAAAATACTATCCGCTGCCCTATTAATAATACCTTCAATATTATGGGTAAAAAGTTCACAGTCTTAATATTGCGAAATATGATATACCGAAATCAAACTAGATTCAACAAGCTCCTTGACTCTATAGAGGAGATAAACGCAAAAACACTCTCTTTAAGATTGAAGGAAATGGAGAAGAATGGATTGATAGAGCGGAAGGTTTACGATGAATCCCCAGTTAGGATTGAATACTATATGACTGAGAAAGGGATGGCATTAGCTCCCATCTTGGAACAAATGTCCGCATTTTCTATGAAATACTGTGCTAAAGACATCTTTAAAGATAAGAAACCCAGGACGTTAAAGGAAGTACTCGGCCATGTGCCCAGACAGAATAACTGAAGTGAAATCAACATTATTATAGAGTTTTGCAAATTGGTGAGTTACCAGTAGGTAACTACGTGACCGGTTCGTAAGTGCCCGAGTTATATAATTGCAGTACAAAATGTATAGTATGGAGACTACTAAAAGAAAAGTATATGAGCCCAGGAGCAGACCTCTATGACCAAAGTTGGCTCTATAGACATCCAGCCACTGAACTGGGACGTGTTTGCAACGCCCGGAATACCCATTGTCACCAGCGATATGCCTCCGGGTTTGAAAGAGGTGTATTTTCAGGCGATGACGTCAACTCTTATTTATGCCAAGCGCGACGCAGTTTTAGTTGATGCTTTTATGACCATCAAGCAGGCAAATGCCCTTGCAGATTGGGTTCGGGCAAGTGGCAAGAACCTGACAACTATCTATATTACACATGGCCATGGAGATCATTGGTTTGGTATCGGAACTATTCTTGAACACTTCCCAAATGCTAGAGCAGTAGCGACCCCTGATGTTGTGAAAGTCATGCGTCAGCATGCCTCCCCAGAAGTCCTTGAGAAGGTTTGGAAGGCGGCGTTTCCTGGTCAGATCTCGGAGCGGCTTGTGATCGCCGACGAGCTGAAAGGAAATGTAATTGAACTTGAGGGGCATGAATTGGTCGCAGTGGAACTCGGCCATACCGATACTGACCACACCACCTGCTTAAATGTCCCTTCTATCGGCCTAGTCGTCGCGGGGGATGCCGCCTACAATGACGTTCACCTCTATCTAGTCGAATCAAATCCTAAAACTCGCCTAGAGTGGATCTCCGCACTCGACAAAATTGAGTCGCTCAACCCACACGTAGTTATCGCCTCACATAAACGCCCTGATAGGGAGGACAATCCTCGTATCATCGAGGAGACTCGGAAGTACATCCGCGATTTCGACCGATTAGCAGAAATGACGACAACGGCGCAGGAACTCTATGACAAGATGCTGGAGCTCCATCCAAATCGAGTCAATCCTGGATGGGCACTGTGGAGTTCAGCGCGAGCAGCAAAACCGTAAATTAGGAGTTGCTCATGCGTTGGGCCTTTTTCAGAATTTTTCTCCATTCTCATCGTTTCCAGATAATTTCACAAGTCAAAATTTATATTCAAGGTGAAAAGGATGACGTCTGATATCTAAGATGACTTGAGCAACGCAGCCTGCAGCAATAATAGCCATAAAGTAAACAGGTAACAGAGTATTACTCAATGTAGCACCAATAATGAGAACAACCCCGGCTGTCGCTAAGTTGCAAATTGCCTCTGTGTATTTTTCTGACCATTTTGATTTAGCTAAGGTAACGTTACTCTTTGCAGAAGTTATTTCTATTACACTTATGGCGAACAGACACATAGAGATTGAAATGCACACAAGCCATGTTTCAGAGGGTGGCAATGCTAAACTTTGATTGCTCAGAACCACATGCTCCACGCCTACACCCAGCGCTGTAAAGCCAATTATCAAAGGAATATGGATGTATAGCCAGGTAACATATACTCCCAATTGCCTATTTTCGCGAAGTGCCTTAATTTCTGAGCCGTCCAAATTATCAAAATATAGCCACCACAAACTAAAGGTCATTCCAAGTCCCAAGGCGGCAGTTACCATGGAAGAAATAGTCCATTGATGGGTTGCAATGCCATCAACGATGCCTAAAATTGCTATGCCTAAGACGATTATTGTAAACAATCCAAAACGTTCTGGCAAATGCTTTGTATGGGGGGCAAATTGCATTGAAAACCGTTTAGTGAATAACACCGGCACACCAATGTCAACTGCTAAACCAATTATCCATAGAATGAATCTAAGCGGTGTAGGTACGAATACAGACGCAAGCCATATTGCTGTAGAAATCGAAAACCCAATAGAATAACTTCTGGTCAGCTTTCGCGCTTCAGGAACGTGTCTTCCTGCACGAAGGTATTCAACTATAAGTATGGCCCGACTGGCAGCATATGATAGAGCAAACCAGCCTGAATTACTACCCAGGCCATCTGGAATATTAACTGCCATAAAGGCAAAAGCACCAATCTGTAATAGCATAAGAAATCTATGTATCATATCATCGGTCCCAAATCTTGTTGCATAAAATGTAACACCAATCCATGCCCAGAAAACTGGTATGAACAAAGCTACAAATTTAAAAAACCCATTTATAGTAACGTCATGACTAAGATTGATACTCAATTGCAGTACAACTATTGCAACTATAAGGTCGTAAAAACTTTCTAGCCATGAAGCACGGCGATCTGTATAACTTTCCACTTCCTTATATTAATCTAGAGTCGTTATTATGATTAATTGGTAGAGTTAAACCAGAATAAGATTCAGGCATGAAATAGGGGAGAAGGATACCAGGGATTTTATATGATTGCAATACAAAAAGTATAGTATGGAAAGCACATCTAAAAAGAAGTTTATGCATTTAGCAGGACGCTCTGGAGTTCGGCACGCACTGTCAGATAGTAAATTTGGGGTTGTCAAAGCATGACTAAAGGAAAATCAAAAGACGTAAAACTTACTATGCCAGTGAGCAAATCTAATGATCATATTCAAGGCTCTGCAGATGCACCTGTGATTTTGGTGGAATACGGAGACTTTGAATGCCCATATACTCGACAGGCATTTCCAATCGTTAAAGAGATAAGAGCACGCCTAGGTGACACGATATGCTTTGTGTTTCGTAATTTTCCGCTTAATGAAATACATCCCCATGCTGAACATGCGGCTGAAGCAGCTGAGGCAGCTGCAGCTCAGAATAAATTTTGGCAAATGCATGATCATCTATTTGAACACCAAGAAGCATTAGATGATCATCATTTGACGGTCTATGCACTTAGAATAGGATTAGATACTGATAGGTTCAAAAGGGAAATGTCTGAGCATATTTACGCGCCTGCTTTAATGGAATCGCTAAAGGATGGAATTAAAAGTGGTGTTGAGGGTACACCAACCTTCTTTCTAAATGGCGTACGATATGAAGGCTCATGGGACTCAGCGACCCTGCTAAAAAGAATCAAATCTTCAATCAAACATAGATAAGGTTTTTTACCGTACATTTATTATTAAAAAGAACGTATTTCTTAAATACTTGCATGCTCTGAATCATTCTTAACATTTTCATTTCAAAAAAGGAATAAATTAATAGAAAAAAAATTATTAATACTGATAACACAAGTTCGACTACTCATGAGGAGATGAATTAGAACTTGATAATAAATGCAGGATCCTACTACATGGACCGTACGAATCCCACCAAAGTAAAATTTTTGATACCCTAAATAGTAAATAGATAAGTAATCTAAATTGATGGTAATAGTAAAGATGTATCACAATTAGTTAACTTTCAAACTACTTCAAATCATTCTGCAAAACAATGCGATAACGTGCTTTGCCTGACTCAAGGCGGGCCATTGCCTCATTCACACGAGACAGCGGAAATTCTTCTGTAATTGGTTCTATTCCATGACGGCTACAAAAATCAAGCATCTTTAGAATATCTGCAGGACCGCCGCCCGGTGAAGCTCCTATGGATTTCTCGCCTAAAACCAAGGGAAACACGGTCGCCTTTACTTGTGGAGTTGCTCCAACAATATGCAATTTGCCGCCAGATCGAAGCGTATCAATGTATTTATCCCAATCTAGGTCTACATTTGCAGTAACAAGTACCATATCGAAATTATTTGCATAGGGTTTTAGAGCATCAGAGATTTTTGAGTTTATGAAATGATCGGCTCCAAATTCTTGTGCTTCCTTTTCTTTTTCGGGATTTGTAGATATAGCTGTAACCTCACTTCCCCATGCATTAAGAAACTTAATAGCGATATGTCCTAACCCACCAATTCCCACTACTGCAACATGATCTGTGGGTTTGATGTTATTGTGGATAATTGGATTAAAGACTGTTATTCCAGCACAAAATAATGGTCCTGCGTTCTTGATATTGATATTATTAGGCAGGGGAAAAGCGAATATCGCTTGGCAGCGTACCTTATTGGCATATCCTCCATGTCTACCAATTATTACATCTTCTCCCTTAAGACAACGATTATGGTGACCGCTAAGGCACTGATCGCATACTAGACAAGACCGGGCTCGCCAACCTAATCCCACATATTGTCCTACTTCAAGATGATTTACCATATTGCCCATAGCTGCAACTTTGCCAATGATCTCATGTCCAGGAACGAACGGATATCGTGTTAATCCCCATTCGTTTTTAAGCATACTCAAATCACTGTGACAAATACCACAATACTCGATATCGAGCTCCACTTCATCGGGCTTCAAGGCGCCTAATTCATACTGGAATGATTCTAATTTTCCACTCGGTTCATGAGCTGCATAGGCTTGAATATTCATAACTAATTACTACTTATTCATTCTCTTAAAGGATTCATAAACTTGTCTCCAGTTTGTTGGATGTTGAAGTCACACACCATCAAAATTATTTTAGTAATTTTTGTAACTTCATTCCTTAACTGCCAGTGCCCAAGGATGTTGTAAATGATATTCTTTAGTCCAAGGTATATCTAGTACGTCCCAAGAGATACCTGAGTCTTTAGAACAATAGATTCCTCGATTATTCAAACAATAAAACTCGTCTTTGATTTTCGGATTAGATTCAATCATTGAAATTATAGTTCCTTTTGATTCAGGCAATCCATCAGTAGTTAAAGTCCACCTTTTATCGCTATCATGAATATCATATGAACGTCGGTATACAAAAGATTCCGAATCTTGTCTATAGTGTGCTTGCCAAGCATTGCTTGCGGCTGATATGATTATGTTTTCAGGATCATCGGAATTTACTGCAATGCCTAAAAGATAAGTGTGCTGTCCTAGTCCTTGGTCTAATTTTTTCCAGGAAGCTCCGTAGTCCTGACTCTCAAAATATCCATCACCCGCGGAAGAATAGAGCCTTTGAGGTGCTTTTTTATGAGTCCTTAAGGTATGAGTATCATACGGACTATTCTCTATTCGATCTATCCAGGTCTGGCCACCATCAAAAGTCTTGATTAGTGCTCCTGCCTCTATGGCAACAAATAGGTAGTCCTTTCTATTTACATCAGGTTCTATCCAACGAACGTGATGTGTAGATGGTCTAGGAGGAAATGACCATGTAGAGTGTGAAGGTAATTTATTAAATTCATCTATCTTTTCCCAAGTCTGACCGCCATCACTTGAAGTATAAATTAAACTTGGTTCCATTCCGACAAATAACTTGTTAAATCCGTCTTCTCCTTTTTCTATAGGACTAACCGAAATAGACATGATACTAGAATTTGAGACTTGTAGAGAGGTCTTTTCCCAAGTCTGACCATTATTATCAGTTTTCCAAAGTCCATTGTCAGAAGTCCCGCAATATGCTCTCTGAGGATGTTCAGGATCGAATGCCATGCTGGATGGCTTTTGACCCTTTAATGGCTCTTTAACTTTCCATCCATCCTTTGAAGACTCCACAACCAAAACTAAGTTTTCCAAGGCGGCTAGGATAGTTGTCAACTACTACTCTAATCAACACTCATTTAGTAATGAATTTATCCTTAGGGTAAGCTAAACTTCCGATATCTGACTTTGTACTTTGACTAAGCACCTGAGCTCTTACTAGAATTGAATTATACAAATGATATTATCTAAATGAACAATTTTGGACATGGCCGTAATGGGCACGTGCAGGGAGGGTTCCTCTTTGATGAAAATGAACTTCTTTAAAACCTTTCTCTCTCAAATAATCCTCGATGGTTCCTGCATATTCGACTACTTTCTCTTTTCTAATATTAAGCTCTGAAACGTTTAATGCAATTTTATTTTCATAATCTATCTCCCATAATTGTTGATCTTCACCACTTAAAACTACAAATTCATTCATGTTAATATAAGAAGCAGAGCAATCTATTATTTGTATATAGAGAAGTTGCTCAATATGAAATTTTTAATTTCAAAATTCAACTCGTGGCTTTATTTACGAATTAACTTTTGATTGAATAAAATATAGAAGAATCTTAATATCTGATAGATGAGCTCAAATGTATGTGCAAAATGATGACAAACACGATAAGGGTATGATGCCTACATCTGTAGAAATAGTGGATGTTGCTCCACCAAATACAGATAGTGACTCCATTTCAAAATCCGACTTACATGCCGGAATCACGGAGTTGAGTAAGGATGAGCTATCCCGTTTATTTCAATTCAGGAATTTGGTCTATGTGGGAACGATATCAAGGGACGGCTCACCACATATTACTCCAGTCTGGGCTGAAATGGTTGAAGATTTAATTCTGATTAATACATTCGAAGAATCCGCGAAGTTTAGGCATATAACAAAAGACAAAAGGATAGCTCTATCCGTCGTGGAGCAAAATAATCCATTCAATATGGTATCAATAAAAGGAAAAGTGGTGGAGCAAACTAGTGAAGGAGCTGATGAACATTTAAAAAAGCTTGCAAAGAGATATTTAGGAATTGGAAAATATTATTATCGCAAGCCAAATAATAAAAGGATAATTCTTAAAATAAAGCCAGAAAAAATAATGGGTCTGTCAATTCACCCTGCTTTCTATTTTCTTGCATATTCACCATGGTTGAAGTAATGGTTTGAAAATTTTAATGATGAATAGGGAATAGCAGGACAGTTCGAAATGGGTCTATTTATTGATATACTAGTGTTATTACAAACTCCGAACCAGAATATTGTGATACTATAAATAGTAAACAAATTAACTTATTATTTTAGATTTGTTGCTAGAAGCATAAGAAGTCAAAGTCAAAAAAAAACAACTTGATGATATCACTAACATTTACTTGGAGTGATTGAAATAAAAGAAAACCATTTAAGCTCAACCAATCGAAATTGCTAGGATCAAAGAATAAATAGTCTAATAGCTTATAGTTGCTAATGGCAAGTCAGAAATCAAAGAATAACTCAACCGAATCAAAAACTAATTCAGAATTAAAAAAGAAATCTAATAGTGGTAAACTGGATTCACAATCACAGAAGATAAAACCCAAAGTTGGATTTAAGAAAGTAAAAAAGATTTCCAAGTCAATTAAACGAATTGAATCTCAAATATCCCGAATACAAACTCAAATGGGTAGAATAGGAAAAGATCTTACCACAGTGCTCGAATTGATACAGACTAAAAAATAGTGTTAGAAGGTTTTAAGCCAACTTCCAAAATTGTAATCCCTCCTCTTTTGATTAGCATTTATTGGATAATGGGTTTATATCATTTGATAGTAAAAGCAATCAATACATCAACCTATGATAATGGTGAACTTTCGGTTCGCTAACTCAAATCCTAGGATCGATATTATTCAGAATTCAGCTCCTTTGGACGCCATATATTGATCAATTCACCCTTAGTTTTAGCGTTTACGTCATGCCACTTTCTAATGGATAGTCTTACACATGCAACGGAACACGTTGGCATTGTAATCATCTTTCCTGTTAATGTTTCCAATAATTGTTCCGAGTATGGATTATGTCCAACTAACATTATCATGTCATATTTATCGTTTTGATTTTTGAGTGCATCAAGATATTTCTGATATCCTGATGCATACAATGAAGAGTCGACTATAATTTCTCCATCATAAGCACAGGCCTTGGCAACCTTCTCTGCGGTAGAGTAGGCTCTTACGGCTGGAGAGCTTATAATTAATTGTGGGCTAAGACCTTCTTTCAATAACTTTTTACCAATTCGTGGTGCATCCCGTTTACCGCGGTTATTTAGCGGCCTATCATGATCTGATAATTCTGCAAATTCCCAACTTGATTTGGCGTGTCGGAGTATCAATAATGTCTTGTTATTCTTATTCAAGAGACTCTCAGAGATTTAATCATCTTTACTTTTATAATTTGTGGATTCGCTGGTACTATACCGTGATATGCATGGAACAATTGATAATAAAGTGATTTGATTCGACAAACATTGGGATATATTATTTTTCAGTTATGAATATTTATGAACTTCGCTGAACAATTCATCAGCCTGTGCACCATAAGCGTTTATGATCATTTTACTACCATTACGTGCAGCTTCAACGTAATAATATTTTATTCCATTATTCATATGTATTAATTTTTCAGGAACGATACTAAATACATATTGTTTACTTCTTAAGTCATGAATTAACTCCTTAATTTTACTTGATTCAGACCCTTTGTCTATTAAACTATAGTTAATCGTCAAATTAGATCGATATCAAATTATGTTCTCTAGCATTTTTCATCAATATTCAAGCAGCTCAAGAATCAATACCAAAATTAGTATTTCCCTCTCTATAGCGTTTCTTTCAGAAGGGACCTTTGTGTTTTTGAGTAATTGTTCACATGATTTTATTTGTGCTATTATAGAATCCCTTAAGCTTTTGAAGGGGGGTTGATTTAAATACTCAATGCAATACCCAGGTTCTTTTTTGTTACTCTCAATGGCCTTTACCTTCTTTTCACTAATTTGTTCTAGTTCTGGCAGGTTCATTTCTTAATTATTGCCCCAATTAAGACTAATTTTAACAATCCTGGATCTATTTTTTTTCTCAATGAAATTCTGCAATAATTATGAGAATGAAAACAATCCTCTGTTTTATCACAATTACAACAAATCCATGAGACGTATTCTTGGCATATATTACAAGTAGCATAAGGTGTCAAACAAAATCCACATCCTCTGCAAGATTCCTTATTAAACATAACTTAGAAGACACAAGGTTTCTCTTATTAGAATTGGCGAAGGTATTCTTGTAGATCCTAATAGACTATATGAGTTTTGAAAAATTGCGACGTGAATTTTCCATTTTCAACTAAAGTTTCCAGTTTACTCCACCAAAAATCGTCAAGTTCTATTATTTTTATTAGTGTTATGGATAATTTTCATGTAGATCCTACTAGACTATATAGAAGAGATTTTTTACATGAATATTGTCATACGGATTTTTTAAATTTTATGGAAACAGTATCCAGTCATTTAAGGATTTAATGAATCTTTTCTAAAATTGGTACTAGTCGTAATAACTATTATTGTATTGCGTTTATTCTATTCTATTATAAAATATGAGTAACCAGAAAAATTAATGGATATCATCAAATTACAAGTCTAATGTAAGCATGGTAACTGGTATACTATTAGAGGAAATGTCAACTAATTTCTGATAAGCAATAAGGGAATATCAATTAACTAGCAGTATTTGTGTAATTACCTTCATGGTATAACCTTTCAACTGCTGCAGCTGCCTTCACATCTAGATTCGAAATTACATGTCCTAAACTCCAAGTGTCGTAGTCTAATGTTAATGTATTCCAAGTTGATGTCATATTTGGATGATGGTTTAATATTTGTGAGGAACGGGCTACCTGATACATAAAATCAAATAATGAAGAAAAATCCACAAACGTAAATGTCTTATGCAACTTGCCATTAAGTATGGTCCATCCAGGTAAATCCTTTAGTGCTCCATTTATCTGACTTTCCGAGAGTTTAACATAATTTGGAGTTGTATTATTATGGATGGAATTAAGAGCATTCTTAATGTCTGACGCATTAATTGAAATTCCTGTTGTGTTAGTTTTAGATTCAGCTTCTTGAGTTTTACCCATGACGGGCATATGTGTTGAAGATACTATGATTAGTAACAAGATATTTGTAAGTACAATGGTCTGTCTTATCATGGCAATAATAAATTATCTGTGGTATTTATTATTTCATATTTTTTTGTTATCTGTGGCTTTGTTTTGTACAATTGAGTATTATTCAAAGACGTTATTAAGTATAATAATAAGATACTCAGTTGTCAACCTGATATTCCAGAAGATATATTGATAAAGATTTATGATAATATGTTAGTTGATCAATTCCGTTGACCTCTTACAATACTAAAGTCCTGATAGTTCTTGCAATTTCAATTCTTATTTCAACCATATTGGGTGTTCTATTCCCCTCTGAGGGGCAGCTTTTCTCTGAGTACATCCTAGTGATTCTTGGTTTTTTGTTATTCCTGAATTTGATACAACTTGATTTCCAAGATCTCATCTCAATTTTTAGGAAACCGAAAATCTTGTTAATATTATCCATGCTGAAACTGATTATCATACCCGTATCAGCGTATTTTGTTACTAATGAAATTTCTCCCAAATATGCATTGCCAGTACTATTATTGTCTGGAATTTCCACAGGACTCGGGGCTCCATTTGTTACCAATTACGTAGGTGGTAGACTTTCAATTATAGTCGGAATGGTAATAGTCACTTCGCTCCTGGTTCCGTTCTTATTGCCAACATTAGTCTATGTTTTTTTTAATACTGAATTTTCTATTCCAGTATTTGATATGGTATCATTACTAGTAATATCACTGATTGTTCCTCTAGTTGGGAGTGGAATTATAAAAAGATATTTGCCCCAATTAGCGACCACTATAAACAAGAGCTCATTGCCTTTATCTATCTTTTTAATGGATTTAATTAACTTTGCAATATTTTCTAAATTTTCAAGTTATTTCTTTTTGAAACTTTCGTTTGTTATTACTACAACTATAGTTGCCTTCGTATTATTTGCGGCATTTGCAATTACAGGTTATCTCGTTTTGTACCTCATGAACAAAGATTCATCAACAAAGGACAAATTTTCTGGGCTTATAGCCCTAAGTTACGTAAATAATATTCTGGTAACTGTTTTTGCACAACAATTCTTTGGTTCGCAAGTGGCAGCACTTGCTGCATTTTACAATATGCCATACTATATAGGAATTATTTTGCTAAAAATTTTACACTCAAAATTAGTTAGGGTTAGTAGCGAGTAACGAAAATATAATATAAAAATCGGGTTCCATATCATATTAATATCCGAAGGCAGACAAACCAACTATTTTATGGATACGCATATCAAACATAAAGTGTATGTAACGAGAAAAATACCAGAACCAGGTCCATCCATATTAAAAAACCGTTTTCAGTTAAAGATGAATCCCAGAGCCGACGTACTTAGGAGGGAAAATTTAATTCAAAATGTTAGAGGCGCCTACGCAGTAATGTGCATGTTAGGGGACAAAATCGATTCAAGTGTTATGGATTCGGCAGGACCGAATCTCAAAGTAATAAGCTGCTATAGTGTTGGATACGATCATGTAGATATTTGCGAAGCCATAAAAAGGAAAATTATAGTTACAAATACTCCAAATGTGCTTGCTAATACCACGGCCGATCTTACGTTTTCTTTAATTCTGACAGCGGCTAGGAATTTAGTAAATGCAGATAGACATGTAAGAGGTGGAAATTGGAAATTTGGATGGACGCCTGATCTCTTTCTTGGATACGACGTGCATGGAAGTACTTTAGGTATAATCGGTCTCGGAGAAATAGGCACACTTGTAGCTAAACGTGCAAGAGGATTTGATATGAAAGTAATTTACCATAGTAAAACCCGTAAACGTGACTTAGAATCAGAACTTGATATTACTTATGTTTCACTGGAAGAATTGTTACAACGCAGCGATTTTGTCTCTATTCATGTATCATTAAACAAAGATAGTTTTCACATGATAGATAAATCAAAAATTAATTTAATGAAAAAAACCGCTTTTATTATTAATACCTCCAGGGGTAAAGTAATAAACGAGCGAGACTTGATTCGTGCCCTAAAAAATAATATTATAGCAGGTGCTGGTTTAGATGTCTATGAAAATGAGCCTATTTCCAGATCTAACCGGTTAACTCAATTACCCCAAACTGTATTGTTACCACATATTGGAAGTGCCACTTTTATGACCCGATCCAAGATGGCAGAAGTTGCAGCCAATAATATTGTAAACTTTTTTTATCAAAGAGGGGTAGTTTACAAAATAAATTAGATTTAATATAATTGCATCTGATAATATTGAAACTAGCATAGCAAGTATTCAAATTTATACTCATCTACTAAAATTTATCAAAATTTAATTTTAGGATCATTATTCTTCCATTTCAGATAACAATTAATTTTTACCGAGAGTAGACGCTATTTATCATCAGGAAATAGTCCCCATCTAAGGATGCTTGTGCCTTCTATAGTCAGCCTCCTTTTCGTGCTGTTCCCTAACATGATGGAGCCTATCCTTCTCATGAATAAACTCCTTGCCACATTCTCGACATTTTATAATATGATGATGGTGAATTTGTCTCATGTGATGAATTAATTCCTCATCTGTCTTGAATTTCAAGTGATCGATTTCGCAGACAAATTCCGTATGATGAAATAAATTCAGATTTTCAGTAATATTTTGGAATACTGCGCTACCTTCTTCACTGTGTGCATCTCTTACATGTCTCTTTAACTTTTCCTTGTCCTCGAATTTCGTGTTACAATATTTACAGGACAAAAGATTAGGCTTATTATCAGTTTCATGGTGTCCGAACCATTTCATTAGTTAATTTACAAGGCAATCCCTTCATTAAAGTTATGCCGACTTTCTAACCAGATATCTAACCATTTCTAAATTAAAACAATGCCGGTTGGTATGCGAATAGGATAGATATGAATTAGAATAATACTATTGTATTGCGGGTTTAAAGCGGCATCCAAACATAATTATGATAACAATTTTGAATATTCATGACATTCCAAAGTTACTAAGATACTTGATGAAATGCTTATCTTGTAGTTTCTCTTAGTAGTTAAATGGTAATTTTTAAATCATGACTATGCACAATACTTCAATAAATTTGTCAATAGCAACATTTGTTGGCCTATTTATATCAGTTTTGCTTGTTTACCTACCTGCCATCAATCAGCACAATGCATACGCTGAATTATCTTCCCCTGATAATAACAAAACGTTATTGACTACAGGATCTGCCACAACGCAGGTAAAACCTGATAAGGTTACTGTATCACTAGGTGTGGAAACAACCAATACGAAGGCAAAAGCTGCACTAGACGCAAATTCTGAATTAATGAACAAGATCATCAGTGCTCTTAAAATAGCAGGTGTTAAGGAAAATGAAACGAGTACATCATCATTCACGATAACTCCAAACCGCGACTACACTATAGATAAGAACCAAGGCAAATTGATTGGATTTACCGTAAGCAATTCGATACAGATAGACAGCAACAATGTAAATAAAACATCAGAATGGATTGATACTGCAATTTCGTCAGGTGCAAACAATGTAAATAGCATTTATTTTAGTTTGTCAGATAAGAAACTTGATGATATTAAAAAGCAATTGTTAAATGAAGCTATTGAAAATGCTAATGAAAAGGCAGATATTGCTGCTTCAGCATTAGGGCTTAAAATAGTAGGAGTAAGGACAGTAACTATCGATCAACCAACGCCCATCTTTACAGGGCCAACTTCATATGGTGCTACATCGCTTAAAAATGAAGCATTTGCACCATCTACTCCAATAATGACTGGGCAACAACAAATATCCCAGAGCGTTAACATTGTTTATCTCATGGGATAATAAATTATCATATTTTTTTGGACCCTCAGTTATATAGCGTTTATAATAAAAACACAGAATTAAGCCTAGATATATATACAATATTCTATAACCCCTAATCTAGTTAAGGATGTCATACTACAGACCGCCTCGTTTTCCAATTGCTAATAAGTTGAAAATTGCAGCCGCAGTTGTTACAATAATTGTTATTATAGTCATAATGGCTGAATCAATAGTAATTGTTGAAGCAGGTCATAGAGGAGTAGTGCTTTACCTTGGAGCAGTTGAAAATAGAGTATTAGGAGAAGGTGTACATTTCATTGCTCCTTTTCTAGAACAAGTCGTTCCAATGGAGGTAAGAACACAAAAGTTCCAGGCAGAAGCAAGTGCTGCATCAAATGATTTACAAGAAGTGCAGACTGTTATTGCAGTAAACTATAGAATTGATCCAACGGAAGCAAATAAGATATATCAAACGTTGGGTGTCAACTATGGAGACCGTGTAATATCCCCAACTATTCAGGAATCGGTCAAAGCCAGCGTAGCCAAATTTAATGCAGAAGATTTAATCACAAAGAGAGAAACGGCAAAAAGTGTTATTGCTAATGCGATAAGAAGTACGCTTGCTGCAAATGATATTCAGACACAAAATGTATTTATCACTGACTTTAAATTTTCCGATGCTTTTGCTTCTCAAATAGAACAAAAAGTAGTAGCTTTTCAAAAATATCTTACTGAACTAAATAATCTAAGGTCTGTTTCGGTAGTTGCAAATCAATCCGTTGCCCAGGCTGAAGGACAAGCAAGAGCAACTGCTGCCAAGGCAACTGGTGAATCACAAGCAATAAAGATTATCAC
>Ga0207648_10002873_pt1 | contig 18229 bp, 16 predicted proteins | sample KBSMisM32_FD_184310 | JGI IMG/M metagenome (GOLD analysis project Ga0207648, IMG submission 184310) | Miscanthus rhizosphere microbial communities from Kellogg Biological Station, Michigan, USA - KBS Miscanthus M3-2 (SPAdes) (version 2) | ecosystem: Host-associated > Plants > Roots >...
TTTCCGCACGTCCTACACGCCGAGCCCCGCCTCGCTGATACCCGGCGGCAGCCGAACGACGGATGCTTCGCGCTATGTTGGCATCGGGGCGCGACGAAGGGAGGACGGGGGGCACGCTGCGCCGGCTGGCTGTCGTGCTTTTGTCCCTCGTCGCGGGGATTTCCGGCGCCGCCGCCGCCCCGAGGACGGTGTGCACCATCACCGTCAATTCAGCGGACGAAAAGCAGTCGTTCAGCCGGGCGCTCCCGCCCGACAAGTATCAGTTCGTCGAGCTCGTCGAGCCCGGCCGCGACGACTGGCTGGCGTCCGCCTGCAGCCGCGACATCCGTTGCGACGTGCTCGTCATCTCCGGCCACTACGACGGCGGCAAGGAATTCTTTCCCGACAGCCTCGAGAAGGAGGAGTACCTGCCGGTGGACGATCTCGAGCGCGCCTCGTGCGGCGAATCCTGCGGGCTCTTCTCGCAGCTGAAGGAGGTCTACCTCTTCGGCTGCAACACGCTCAATCCGGAGGCGGTCAACGGCATCAGCGCCGACGTCGGCCGCAGCCTGCTCAAGGCGGGTCATTCGAAGGCGGACGTCGATCGCCTCTCCCGTGCGCTGGGCGCACGGCACGGCGAAAGCAGCCGCGACCGCATGCGCCTCGTGTTCAACAACGTCCCGGCGATCTATGGCTTCTCCTCGGTGGCGCCGCTCGGGCCCGTGGCCGCGACGCTGCTCGACCGCCATTTCCGCGCGGGGGGCGCGAGCGAAGTCGGCAGCGGCCGCCCGAGCGCCCGCCTGCTCGGCCAGTTCGCCGGCAAGTCGCTGACCGTCACCGCAGGTTTGAAGGACGACGACGTCCAGGCCGCGCATCGTCGCGACGTCTGCCAGTTCGCCGACGACCGCATCGGCGTCCCCCAGCGGCTGGCGTTCGTGCACTCGCTGATGCAGCGCGACATGGCGGAGGTGCGCCTCTTCGTCGACCGTCTCGAGCAGGCGACGACGCTGCCGGACGACCAGCGCGATGCGCCGGACGTCGCCGCGGCGCTCGCTGCGATCGCGCGGGACGCGGTCGCGCGCGACCGCTATCTCGCGCTCGTTCACGACACCGACGACCTCCCCGTCCGCGTGCGGCTGCTCGCGATCGCGCGCAACGTCGGCTGGCTCGACCCGTCCGAGCACCGCGCCGAGCTCGTCCGCATGATCGCCGCCGAAGCGGCGCGACCGCGCGTGGGCGCCGCGGAAGTCGACCTCGTCTGCTCGCTGCCGGCGGATCCCGGACTGCAGCGCGCGGCCGCCGAGCTGCGCGCCACGTTGCCGCCCGCGCATGACGCGGGCGCCAGCGCGATGTTCGCCTGCCTCGGCGACCGCGACGGCCACCGCGAGCTGCTGCAGGCGATGGCCAGCGGCGACGAGAACGCGGTCCTGATCGCGCAGGTCTACCTCCGCCACCGCCCGCTCGACGACGTCGCCGAGCTGCGCGAGATGACCGCAGGCATCGCCCGGATGCGCGGCGCGGCGGCGCAGGTGCGCGCGCTCGACGCGCTGGCAAAGCTGCGGCTGTCGGACGCCCCCAGCCTGGAAGCGCTGGCGCGTCTCTTCCCGGCCACCGACTCTGCCGGCGTGCAGACGGCCATCGCCGGCGTCTTCCTGCGCTCCGACTACGATGCCATCGACCGGCCCGAGCTCGTCCAGACGCTCCGCCAGCACCGGCTCAAAACCGCGGCCGGCGACGGCCTCATCGACGTCCTGATCCGCCGCCTGCAGGCGAACTGACCGCACCTCCGCCGGGCGTCGCTAGGGGGTAAACTGCGGCCTGCATGTTTCGCCGCCTCCCCCTCGTCGCCCTCGCCGCGCTGGTCGCCGCCGTGGCCCCCCTCGCCCAGGCGGGGAAAAAGACCGTCTGCACGATCACGGTCAACTCGTCCGACGAGCGCGAGACGTTCCGCCGCAGCCTCCCGCCCGGTGATTTCGATTTCGTCGAGCTGGTGGAGCACGGCCGTCCCGATTGGCTGGCGTCCGCGTGCCGCAAGGGCGTGTCCTGCGACGTCCTGCTGATCTCGGGCCACTTCGACGACGGCAGCGAGTTCTATTCCGATCGCCCAGACACCCGCGAGCACCTGCCCGTCGACGAGATGGAACGGGTGTCCTGCAGCGACTCCTGCCCGGGCCTCTTTTCGCAGTTGAAGGAGGTCTACCTGTTCGGCTGCAACACGCTGAACGCGGATGCGGTCAAGTTCACGTCGCCCGAGATCGAGCGCAGCCTCGTGCGCGCCGGCCGCTCGCCGGCCGAGGCGTCGCAGGTTGCGCGAATGCTCGACGCGCAGCACGGCGAGAGCAACCGCGACCGCATGCGGCTGATCTTCAAGGACGTGCCGGTGATCTACGGCTTCTCGTCGAAGGCCCCGCTCGGACCGTCCGCCGCCAACGTGCTCGACCGCTGGTTCCAGGGCGGCGGCGCGGCGGAAGTCGCCAGCGGCCGTGCCAGCCCCAAGCTGCTGACGCTGTTCGCGCCCGTCTCCATGACCGCGACGGCCGGCCTCGTCGATGCCGATCCGCAGGCGACGCATCGCGGCGACGTCTGCCGGTTCGCCGACGATCGCCCGTCGACCGCGACCAAGGTCGCCTTCATGCACGAGCTCCTCGGCCGCGACGCGGCGGAGGCGCGGATGTTCCTCGACCGGATCGAGCGGCAGGCAGGCGCCGCGCGCGCCGCGGCGCCGCGATCGCCGGACGTCGAGGCGGCGCTCGCCGCGATCGCCGGCGACACGGGGGCGCGCGAGCGGTACTTCGCGCTCGCACGCGATGCCGATCTTCTCGCCACGCGCGTGCGCATGCTCGAGGTCGCGCGGCAGGTGGGCTGGCTCGCCCCGGCCGACGAGCCCGGCACGCTGGTGCAGGTGATCGGCGAGCACGTGGCGCGCAGCGCCGTGGGGCCGGAGGACGTGGACCTCGCCTGCCGCCTGAACGCCGACGGCCGCCTGAGCGACGCGGCGCGGTCGTTGCCGGTCGCGCCTGCGCAGGCGAACCGCACCGGCGCGGCCGCGGTGCTCGCGTGCCTCGGCCGCATCGAGCATCGCGCTCGGGTGCTGCGCGCGCTCACCAGCAGCGACGACGCCGACGTGGAGCTCGCGCAGGTCTATCTGGCGCGCCGGCCGATCGGCGACGCCGTGGAGCTGCGCGACGTGACGCTCGGCATCACCCAGATGAACGCCGCGACCGCGCAGGTGCGAGCGCTCGACACGCTCGCCGGGCTGCGCCCCGCCGACCGCGAAAGCCTCGACGCGCTGACGCGGCTGTTTCCGCGGACCCGCTCGCTGCTCGTCCAGCGCGCCATCGCCGGCGTGCTGATCCGCACCGACTACCAGGCGATCGCCAGCGCGGACGTCGTGCGCGCGCTGCGCCAGTCGCGCGTCAAGTCGCCGGACGGCGCCGACCTCATCGACGTCCTGATCCGCCGTCTCCAGGCGTCGTCGTAACGCGAGGATCGGCGGGCGTAGGGCGGCCGACGCAGCGCCGTCCTACATGAAAAAGTCCCGTCCGCCGATGCTTTGCGTCGCGTCGTCCCCGTATCGTTCCCGCATCGTCATGCATCGGCGCTTGCCGAGCGGGAGACACGGATGAAACGTACGCTGATCGCCGCGGCGCTGCTCGCCGCTTCAGGCTCGGCCCTCGCGGCCGAGATCGTCCTGTTCGCGGGCGAGAATTTCCGCGGTCCGCGCATCCAGGTGGAATCGCCGGTCCCCAATCTCGCGCGCTCGGGCTTCAACGAGCTCGCCTCGTCGATTTCCGTCCGCCGCGGCGCATGGCAGGTCTGCGACGACACCGCCTTCAGAGGCAACTGCGTCACGCTCACCGAAGGCGATTACGCTTCCGTCCGCGACATGGGCCTGCAGGATCACGTCGCGTCGGTGCGCGAACTCATCGGCGAGCGTCCCGTCGGCATCGTGACCGACCGTATCGTCGAAGCGCCGCCGAGCCGCGTGCCGGACCGCGCCGTCGTCGTCGCGCCGGTCGCACCCGACCGTGTGGTCGCCGTCGCGCCCGACGCGCGCTACGACGCACCGCTGCCGCCGCAAACCGATCCCGCCCGCATCGCGTTCTACGACCGCGAGAACTTCGGCGGCCGCGGCGTCACGGTCACCGACGTCGTCGGCGACTTCAACGACATCAGCTTCAACGACCGCACGCGCTCGGTCGTGGTGTACTCCGGCACGTGGGAGCTGTGCCACGACATGCAGTTCCGCGGCGGCTGCCAGGTCCTGCCGCCGGGCCGCTACCCGCAGCTTCCGAACGGCCTCGACCACGAAGTGAGCTCGGCCCGGCCCGTGCTCGCCGCAGTGGGGCAGGCTCCCGTGCCGATCGGCGGCCAGGATCGGGTCCGCGCCGTGCTGTACGAAGGTCCGCGCTTCACCGGCCGGCAGTACGTCGTGGACGGCAACGTGCTGCGAAACCTGGACGGCACGGGTTTCAACGATCGCGTTTCGTCGATCCGCGTCGAGCGCGGCTATTGGCTCTTCTGCAGTGACGCGCAATTCGCCGGCGAGTGCATGACCTTCGGCCCCGGCGACTACGCGCAGTTGCCGCCGTCGCTCAACAATCGCGTGTCGTCGGGCCGTCGGATCTCGAACGACTACCCGTACCGCGAGCAGCCGCGCTGGGGAAGCTGACCCCAAAACCCGTACGCCCGGCGGAAGCAAATCCCCGCGCTTCGTGTTTGCCCTGATGCGGAGGGGAGGCGCGAAGAGCAACCACCGGGAGTGACATCATGACTCGACATCAGCGTGCGCTGGTCGTGGGCGCAGGGCTGGCGTTTGCCACGCTTTGCAGCGCGGTTTCCGCGGAACAGAATCGGTATCAGGCGCAGGTGCTCGTGTCCGACGGCTTCGTCGCCCGCGCGCCCCACACCGATCCCCATCTCGTCAACGGCTGGGGCGTCGCGTTCAATCCGGCCGGGTTCGTCTGGGTCGCCGACAACGGCACCGGCCTCTCCACGTTGTACGACGGCCTCGGTGCGCCGCAGTCGCTCGTCGTCGCCATTCCGGCGGCGCCGGGCAGCACGGAACACGGCAAGCCCACGGGCATCGTGTTCAGCGGCTCGGCCGACTTCGTCGTCTCGTCGGGGGCGTCGTCCGGCCCGTCGCGTTTCATCTTCGCGACCGAGGACGGGCTCCTCGCGGGATGGGCGCCCAACGTCGACTTCACGCACGCGCTGCAGGCGTATCCCAAGCCCGGCGGCACTTCCACCGCCGTCTACAAGGGCCTCGCGCTGGCGGCCAACAGCACCGGCAATCACCTCTACGCCACCGATTTCGTCCGCGGGACGGTCGACGTCTTCGACGCCACGTTCGCCAAGGTTTCGCTGGCCGGCGCGTTCGCCGACCCGAAGCTGCCCAAGGGCCTGTCGCCCTTCAACATCCAGAACATCAACGGCCACCTTTTCGTCACCTACGCGAAGCGGGAGCCCGGCGAGGACGACGAGACGGCCGGCAGGGGCCTCGGCGCCGTGAACGAATTCGACGCGGACGGCCGGCTGATTCGCCGCGTGGCCACCGGCGGCAAGCTGAACGCGCCGTGGGGCGTCGCGCTCGCGCCGGCGTCGTTCGGCAAGTTTTCGGGCGACCTGCTCGTCGGCAACTTCGGCGACGGCACGATCAACGCGTACGACCTCGCCTCCGGGCACTTTCGCGGACAGCTCAAGGGCCCCTCGGGCAAGGTGCTCCGTCTCGACGGCTTGTGGGGGATGCAATTCGGGAACGGGCTCAACAACCAGCCGACCACCACGCTGTTCTTCGCCGCGGGCCCCGACGACGAGGATCATGGCGTCTACGGCTCGATCGTCGCGGCGCCGAAGCACGGCCATCGGGACGACGACCAGGGCGACGACGTCGAAGGCAACTAACCGCGCCCGCACGGCGGTCTGCGAGCGTCCTCCGGCTCACTTCGCGGCGAGCATCGCGGCGAGTGCCGCCGGAGGCTGGTGGCCCCAGTCGCTGATGCGGTCGTACTCGCGCACGTCGCTCCAGTCGGCGCCGATGGTCCGTCCGGCGGCGCCGATCTCGATGCGCCAGCCCCCAGGGCTCACCGCATAGAAGCTCACCATGCCGTCGTTGGCGTGCTGGCCGATCGTGTTCGACAGGGTCGCCTTCGCGTTCAGGAACCGCTCGTACGCGCGCCCGACGTCGACGACGCTTGCGACCTCGAAATTCACATGGTTGAGCCGCCGCTCGTGACGCGCGCCGGGCACGTGCACGATCGCCACCGAGTGATGCCGCGGATTGCAATGGAAGAACGACGCGTGCATGTCGCCCTCCGGCCGCGGCAGCCGCAGCCAATCGGAAAGCGATAGTCCCAGCGCTTCGGTGGCGAATTGGCACGACGCCGCGTACTCCTCGGCGTCCGCCGCCATCAGCACCACGTGCCCGAAACCGTTGCCCGCGGTCATGAATCCCCGCGGATGGGCGGCGCTCGCGTATGGCGTGGCGGCGTCGGCCAACCCCTGCACGACCTCGACGCGCACGCCCCAGGGCGGCGTCACGGCCACGCCGCTTCGAACCCGCCGCAACGCGCAGGTCTCCGCCGTCATCGGTTCGAGCGCGGCCCCCGCGCGCTCCAGCCGCGTGAGCGTCGCCGAGTAGCGCGCCGCGGAGGTCGCCTCGAAGCCGAGCGCGAGCGCGTCGTCCCGCGCCGCCGCCTCGACCCACAGGCGATGCGCCTTGCCGTCCACGCGCCACGCGCTGTGCGCGCCGCGCGGCGGCTCGCCGGGCATCAATCCCACGACGTCGCCGAGCCAGTGCGCCAGCGCCTCGGGGTCGGTGCTGCCGATCCCGACGTAGGCGGCTTCGAGAGGCCGGTCCATGTTGCCGCGGTCCGTCATTGCGACACCGGCTGCGCGCCGACGTCCTTCAGCACCTTCTCCCACTTCGTGCGCTCCGTGGCCCAATACGTGCCGAACTGCGCAGGCGTCATCGTCTTGGCGTAGACGCCTTGCGTGTCGAGGCGCTCCACGATGTCGGGCATCGCGAGAACGGTGCCCAGATCCTTGTTGACGCGCTCGATGGCGGCGGCGCTCGTTCCGCGCGGCGCGACGACGCCGAACCAGCCGTTGATCACCAGCGACGGGTAGGTCTCCGCCGCCGTCGGCAGGTCGGGGCGGTTGGGCAGCCGCGTCTCGGAAAAGATCGCCACCGCCTTGAGCTTCTTGCCCTTGATCATCGGGTCGATAGGCGGCACGCCGTCGATCAGCATCGGCGCGTCGCCGCCCAGCACCGACGAGATGCTCTGGCCGCTGCTGGTATAGGGAATCGCGCGCAGCGGCACGCCGGACGCCTTCGTGATCATGTCGACGGCGAGATTGGGCACGGTGAACTGCGCGGTGGTCGAGACGACGAACTTGTCGGGATCCTTCCTGGCCAGCGCGAGCGCTTCCGCGAGCGTGTTCGCCGGCGAGTCGGCCGCGACGGCCGCCATCATCGGGCTGATGCCCACCATCGCGACGGGAACGAAGTCCTGGACGATGTCGACCGACTGGCTCTTGAACATGTAAGGCGTGAGCACGTACGCGGACGCCGGGGCGAAGATGAACGTGTGGTCGTCCTTGCCCAGCGTCTTCGCCGCCTGGAAGCCGATCAGCCCGCCGGCCCCGGGGCGGTTCTCCACGATGACCGGCTGGTTCCACATCTTCGACAGCTTCTCGCCGAGGAGCCGCGCCATGATGTCGGGCGCGACGCCGGCGGCGCCCGGCACGATCAGTTGCACGGGCTTGGTGGGCCACGGTGCGGCCGTCTGGCCGGGGGCCGCGGTTGCGCCGAGCATCAGCAGCAGCGCGAGCGGGATGCGACAGAAGTGGCGCGTCATGCGATTTCCTCCTTGGGACTCGGACCGTCGGATGGCGGCCGCTGGATTGGGGTGTGCCGGCTGCCCGCGCTGCGTCCCGCGGCGCGCAGCAGCATCGCGCAGGCCTCGGCAGGATCGTCGCCGCGCCACGCGACGTGCTGGTCGGGGCGAACGAGGACGAGCGGTGCTTCGTAGAGTTGCGCCACGCGGGCATCGCGCGGCGCGATGCTGGTCAGCGGTATGCCGGCGGTCGCGGCGGCCGCCACCACCGTCGCGGTGAAGTCGGACGGCGTGTCGCGCGTCGCCATCAGCGTCATCGCGCCCGGCGCGAAATGGTCGAACAGCGAGGCGCCCCGCGCGGTGCCGTCGGCGAGCCACGCATGCGGCGCCCGCGCGCCGGCACGCGCCGACGGCGTGTAGGCGGTGGCGTCCTGGATCGCCGGCGCGACCGCTTCGTCGCCCAGCACCGGGGAGGCGCCGTAGGCGGCGCCGAGAACCACGCCGAGCGAATCGAACTCGCGGCGCTTGGTGTCGAGAATCTGCGCCGCGGCGGCGGCGCGCGCGGCGTCGCCCGCCGGCGTGGCGTCCTCGATGCCGGCGAGGACCAGCTTGTGCGACGTGAACCCGAGGTTGATCACCGATTCGTCGACCACGCGACGGTGAATCGGCCGCCGCTCGATCTCGTAGCTGTCGAGGAGCGCGGGGCCGCCCCATCCCGCCAGCGTGGCGGCCAGCTTCCAGCCGAGGTCCACGGCGTCGCCGATTCCCATGTTCATGCCGTAGCCGCCGAACGGCGGGTGCAGGTGGCACGCGTCGCCCGCGAGGAACGCGCGGCCGGCGCGATAGCGCGCGGCGACGAGCTGGTGCGCCGTCCAGTCGTCGCGCGACAGGATGTCGACGTCCGCATCCAGCGCCAGTGCGGCACGGATCATCGCCTCCGGGTTCGCGTCGGCGATCGTGAGCTTCGGACATCCGAACGTCCAGAGGTCGCCCACATCCAGCGGCGCGACGACCGCGGGCACGTGCGCGTTGACGAGCCAGTACATCACCGCCGGGCCGAGCGCGTGCCGCCGGGCGAGGCCGGGCGAGCGGAACACGATGTTGTGGTGCTGCGAAAGCGGGGAGCGGCCTTCCATGCGGATGCCGAGCTTCTCCCGCACCGTGCTGCGCGCGCCGTCGGCGCCCACCAGGAAGGCGGCGCGGACGCCGATCGTCTCGCCGGTGGCGAGGTCGGACAGCCGGGCCTCGATGCCCTGCGCCGTCTCGGTCCAGTCGACGAGCTCCGTCGCGAAGCGCAGCGTGACGCCGTCGAGCTCGGCCGCGCGCGCGCGGAGGACGTTCTCGACCTTGTACTGCGGAATCCACTGCGCATGCTCGGCGAACCGCTCGTCGCGCACCGGCGCGCAGTAGAAGGCGTTCGCGAAGCGGGCGAGCTCGCGCCCGGCGAGGCGCGTCGCGAACACGATGTTGGACGGGTAGTCGACGCCGAACGGCGACGCCGCCGCGAGCCGATGCGCTATGCCCCAGCGGCGCATCAGCTCCCGCGACCGCACGTTGGTCGTCTTGGCCCGTGGCGCGAAGCCCGTCCGTTCGTGCCGCTCGACCATGAGGCAGCGCCGCCCCTGCAGGCCGAGCTCCAGCGCGAGCGACAGGCCCACCGGGCCTCCTCCCACGACCAGCACTTCGGTTTCGAGCATCGGCTTTCCCCTGTTTGACGGCAGGATAGGCATTGGGAGAAGCTTTGGAAAGATCATTGCTTCGATATCAGCCATGAAGACATTCGATAGCCGGGCGCCGCAGGTGGCAGACCTGCGGGCGGCGCTCGCGCTGCTCCAGGAGCGGACGGTCACCCGGGCGGCGCAGCGTCTCGGGCTGACGCAGTCGGCGCTGTCGTATCAGCTCGAGCGCATGCGAAAGCGCTTCGGCGATCCGCTGTTCGTGCGGGTCGGCAACCGGATGTCGCCGACGCCCCTGGCGGTGGCGCTGGCCGAGCCCGCGGAGCGTGCGCTGCGCATCCTGGAAAACGAGATCGCCGCGCTGGCGCGGTTCGACCCGGCCACGACGACGCGCGAGTTCCGGATCGGGGTGAACGAGATCGGCGCAATCACGCTGGTGCCGCGCCTCGTGCGCCGGCTCGCCGCCACGGCGCCCTTCGCGCGCCTCGCCCCCGTCCAGGCCGACCCCGAGACGATGACGGCCGCGCTGGGCTCCGGCGCGATGGACGTGGTCGCGGGCCATTTCCCGAACAACTCCGGCGGCCTGCTCCAGCAGCTCCTCTACCGGCGCAGCTACGTGTGCGTCGTCCGGCGCGACCACGCGGGCATCGGCGCGTCGCTGTCGATGCGCGAGTTCGGCCTCGCGCCGCAGGTGCACACGGCCGCCGTGCCGACGATGCGCGCCTGGATCGACGCGCAGTTGCGCAAGCGCGGGCTCGAGTCGGGGCCGCGGATGATGACGCAGCACGTCTCGGCGATGCCCTTCATCGTGGCGGCGAGCGACTATGTCGCGATGATTCCGCGTGAGGTGTTCGACCTGTTCGCGCCCATCGCGCCGCTCAGGATGGTGCGGCTGCCCGTCGCGATCCCGCCGGTTGCGATCCATCAGTACTGGCATCCCCGGGTCGCGGGCGACCCGGCGGTGACGTTCCTCCGGGAGCAGGTGCTGGCGGCGGCGCGCGCGCCGCTAGCTGGTGGATAATCGGGTCGGAGCTTCGCCATGCGCGTGCACGACAACGTCCTCGACCTCATCGGCAACACGCCGCTGGTGCGCCTCTCCAGGTTCGATACGGGGCCGTGCGAGCTCTACGCGAAGCTCGAATCGCAAAACCCCGGCGGCTCGATCAAGGATCGCATCGGCCTGCGGATGATCGAAGCCGCCGAGCGCGACGGCAAGCTCGCGCCGGGCGGGACCATCATCGAGGCGACCGCCGGGAACACGGGGCTCGGCCTGGCGCTCGCGGCGATCCACAAGGGCTACCGCCTGCTGCTCGTCATCCCCGACAAGATGAGCCAGGAGAAGATCTTCCACCTGCGGGCGATGGGTGTGGAGATCCTCATGACGCGCTCGGACGTCGGCAAGGGCCATCCCGAGTACTACCAGGACATGGCGCTGCGCATCGCGTCGGAGCGGCCGGGCGCCTTCTACATCGACCAGTTCTCGAATCCGGCCAATCCGCGCACGCATGAAACCTGGACCGCGCCGGAGATCTGGGAGCAGATGGAGCACCGGCTCGACGCCGTCGTCTGCGGCGTCGGCACGGGCGGAACGCTCACCGGCATCGGCCGCTTCATGGCGCGCGCCGCGCCGCACGTGCAGATGGTGCTCGCCGATCCCAGGGGCTCGATCCTGGCCGACATGGCCAACACCGGGGCGCACGGCGAGGCCGGATCGTGGCTGGTCGAAGGCATCGGCGAGGATTTCGTCCCGCAGAACTGCGAGCTGCGGTTCGTCGCGAAGGCGTATTCGATACCGGATGCCGAATCGCTGCTGGTCGCGCGCGAGCTCCTGCTGAAGGAAGGCATTTTCGGCGGCTCGTCCGCGGGAACGCTGCTCGCCGCCGCGCTGCGTTACTGTCGGGAGCAAACGGCGCCGCGCCGCGTGGTGACCATCGTCCCCGACGTCGGCGGCAAGTACCTGTCCAAGATGTTCAACGACTACTGGCTGATGGAACAGGGCATCCTCACCCGCGCGGACAAGGGCGATCTCTCGGACCTCATTGCGCGGCGGCACGGCGAGCAGGCCACGGTCGTCGTCGCGCCGGACGACACCCTGATGACTGCGCTCGCCCGCATGAAGCTCTACGACTTCGGCCAGTTGCCCGTCCTGGACGGCGACAAGGTGGTGGGGATCATCGACGAATCGGACGTTCTGCTGGCGGTGTATGGCGACGAGGCGCGCTTTCGCGAGCCGGTGCGCGCGGCGATGAGCGCGCGCCTCGAAACGCTGCCGGCGAGCGCGGGCATCGACGCGCTGCTGCCGATCTTCGACCGCGGCCACGTCGCGATCGTCGTGGACGGCGACCGCTTCCTCGGCCTGATCACCCGCTACGACCTGCTGACCTATCTGCGCCGCCGCGCGCATTGAGGAGCTGCCATGACCGACCAGCCCCAGCGCTTCGGTACGCGCGCCATCCACGCCGGCCAGACGCCGGACCCGACCACCGGCGCGGTGATGACGCCCATCTACGCCACCTCTAGCTACGCGCAGTCGAGTCCCGGCGTGCACAAGGGCTACGAATACGCGCGCACGCAGAATCCCACGCGGATGGCCTTCGAGCGCTGCGTCGCCGATCTCGAAGGCGGCCGCACCGGCTTCGCCTTCGCCTCGGGTCTCGCGGCGTCGGCGACGCTGCTGGACGCGCTGCCGTCAGGGAGTCACGTCGTCGCGCTCGACGACCTTTACGGCGGGACGTACCGGCTGTTCGAAGGCGTGCGGCGGCGCGCGGCGGGGTTGGACTTCACGTTCACCGACATGAGCGAGCGGTCGCAGCTCGAGGCGGCCCTGCGGCCCGACACGCGAATGATCTGGGTCGAGTCGCCCAGCAATCCGCTGCTGAAGCTCGTCGACCTCGCCATGGTGGCGGACGTCGCGCGAAACCGCGGCATCCTTGCGGTGGCGGACAACACCTTCGCGACGCCTTACGTGCAGCGGCCGCTCGAGCACGGCTTCGACGTCGCGCTGCATTCGGTCACCAAGTACCTGAACGGCCATTCGGACATGGTCGGGGGCGCGATCGTCGTCGGCGACAACACGGAGCTCGGCGAGAAGCTCGCGTACCTGCAAAACGCCGTGGGCGGCGTGCTGGGCCCGTTCGACAGCTTCCTCGCGCTGCGCGGGCTGAAGACGCTGCACCTGCGGATGGCGCGCCACTGCGAAAGCGCGCTGGCGATCGCGCAATGGCTCACCCGTCATCCCGGCGTCGCGAAGGTCCACTATCCCGGCCTGCCCGGCCATCCGCAGCACGCGCTGGCGCGGCGTCAGATGAACGGCTTCGGCGGCATGGTCACCGTCGTCCTGAAAGGCGGCCTCGACGACGCGCGCCGGTTCCTGGAGCGCTGCCGGATCTTCGTGTGCGCCGAGAGCCTCGGCGGCGTGGAGAGCCTCGCCGAGCATCCGGCGATCATGACCCACGCGTCGTTGCCCGCGGCACTTCGCGCGCGGCTCGGCATCGACGACAGCCTGGTGCGGCTGTCGGTCGGCGTGGAGGACGTCGACGATCTCATCGCGGACCTGGACCAGGCGTTGTCACCCGGCTGAGGCCGCAGCGCACGCCGCATCACGCCGGTCGAGGCGCCGGCCGCGTCTTGACGAAGACGCACAGCGCGGCGGTCAGCAGCGCCAGGCCGATGTGCAGGCCGTAGACGGCGTTGAAGTCGCTGCGCTCGACCACGCCGTGGCCGAGCAGCAGCACCGTGATCGCGACGCCGATCACCGCCCCGATCTGCCGGGTCGCCTGGTTGACGGCGCTCCCCACCGCGTAGTGCTGGGCCGGAAGCTTGCTTACCGCCGCGCCGGAGAGCGACGGCAGCACCAGGCCCACGCTTGCACCGCTGAGGAAGAGGCCCGGCAGCCAGTGCGAGACATACGCAGGCTCGACGCCGGGGACGAGCAGGAACCACAGGCCCGCCGCCGCGTACAGCAGCGCCCCGCCGACCAGGAAGGGGCGGTGCCCGTAGCGCCCTGCCAGCCGCCCGGTCAGGATCGCCACCGGAATCACCATCAGCGGGCCCGGCGCGATGGCGAGCCCCGCCCGTGCCTGGCTGTAGTGCCACACGTTCGTCATGTAGAAGAAGAACGCGAAGAACATCATCGCGAACGCGATGCCGAACGAGAGCGTGGCGGCATTCACCGCGCTGTAGGTGCGGTGGCGAAACAGGCCGAGGTCGACGAGCGGCTCGCGCACGCTCTTCGCCCAGACGACGAACGCGATCAGCGCGATCGCGCCCGTGCCGGCCGCGGCCGCCAGCTCCGTGCGCGTCCACGCAGGCGATTCCGCTTCGACGATGGCGAGGGCGATGGCGCCGACGGCGACGACGAGCAGCGCCATGCCGACGACGTCGACCCTGCGGCGGATGGCCGACGGCGCCGACTCGGTCAGCAGCGAGGCCCCGAACCACAGCGAGAGCGCGCCGATCGGCAGGTTGATGAAGAACGCCCACGGCCAGCCCACGCTCTGAATCACGAACGAGCCGAGGCTCGGCCCCACCGCAGCCGCGAATCCGGCAACCGCGCCCCAGAGGCTCACCGTCACCGCGCGCTTGCTTTGCGGAAACGCCGCCAGGACGATCGACAGCGAGGCCGGCGTCAGCAGCGCCGCGCCCAGCGCCTGCAGCACGCGCGCGGCGATGAGCCACCCGACGTTGCCGGCGAGTCCGCACGCCGCCGACGCGACGATGAACAACGTGACGCCGACCATGAAGATGCGCTTGCGACCGTGCGCGTCGGCGAGCCCGCCGGCCGGGATCAGCATCGCGGCGTAGACCACCGTGTACGCGTTCAGCACCCACGACATGTCCGCCGCGGTGGCCGCGGGGAAGCCGGCGCGCAGGGCGCCGAAGGCGGAGTACAGCATCGTGGCGTCCAGCGAGACGAGGAAGGCAGCGACGCTCGCCACCCAGAACACCGGCCACGGTGATCTGTGGTCGTGCGATTGGGCGGTGGAAACAGCAGGCGCGGTGGCTAGGGTCATGTCGTTCTCTCGTGGGATTACGCGGCCTGCGGCAGGTAGCTCGGTGTAGCAGCCGTGAGCCCCTGCTTCACCAGCCGCGTGCGCTCGTCCGCCAGCACTTCGTCGAGCCCGGCCTCGAGCCCGTCGAGCGCGCGCCTCACGATGTCTTCCGGACTCGTCTTCGGGCCGTCGATCGCGCGGACGAGATCGGTGTCGACGAACGCCATGTGCAGCGCGAGCACGTGCGTGCGCTGCGCCGCCAGCTCGTGACGCAGCGCGTTGGTCAGCGACCACGCCGCAGACTTGCTGGCTGCGTAAGCCGCGAGCTGGCCGCCGTTCACCCACGAGACGATCGACAGCACGTTGAGCAGCGCACCGCCGCCGTTGGCCGCGAGCACCGGCGCAAAAGCCTTGCTCATGCGGAGCATCCCGAAGAAGTTGGTCTCGAGCTGCGAGCGGGCGATGGCTTCGCTGTCGGCGGCGAGAAAGCCGCCCTGGTGGCCCACGCCCGCGTTGTTGACGAGGAGCGTGACGTCGCCGGCGCGCGCTGCGGCAGCGGCGACCTCGTCGGGCCTCGTGACGTCGAGGCGGATCGCCTCCACGCCGGGCAGCGTGATCGTCGAGGGATCGCGGGCCGCGGCGTACACCTTGCGAACCCCGCGGGCGAGCAACTCGCGCGTGAAGGCGAGGCCGATGCCGCGATTGGCGCCCGTGACGAGCGCGACGGAATTTTCGATTTTCATGAGCGGACTCCAGTGAATATGATTGTCGTCATATTGGCGGTCGAAGAAAGGACACGTGCGTTGGCGGCGCCGTCAGCGGGCCGCTTTGACCGGTTCGTCGTACTGGTGGATCAGCGATTTGCGGGCGGCGGAAAGGACCGCGCGTCCTTCGGCGTTGTCCCCAAGAGCGCGCGCCAGCTGGAGCGTGCCCACGAGCGTGCCCGCGACGACGCTGGCGGTCGAGCGCGGCGCCTCCGGCAGCGTGGAACGCACGGCGGCGATGAGGCGCTGCACGCGAGCCGCCGAAGCGTCGCGCACGGTCGCCGACTGCCGCGGCATGTCGCAGCCCAGCGCGGCGACCGGACAACCCGTTTCCAGCGAAGCGAGGTGATGCTCGGCGAGATAGGTTTCGACGAGTGACCGGAAGGCGCTCACGCCCTTGCCGCCGCGCAGCTCGGCGGCGCGCTGTACCGAAGCGGCGCTATCGCGCCCGGCGCGCTCGAGCGCGGCGACGAGGAGCGCGTCGCGCGAGTCGAAGTGGGCGTAGAAGCCGCCGTGGGTCATGCCGGCTTCCTTCATCACGTCGGCGACGCCGACGCCCGCGTAGCCATGCTTGCGAATGGCGCGCGCGGCGGCATCGACGATGCGCTCGTGCGTCTCTTCCTTGCGGGTGTTGGGCGTGCGGCTCATGGCAGTGCGGCGTGAATATGACGATCATCATATTTCGTCGCGCGGCAGTTGTCAACTAGTCCGGTTATTGCCGGGCCACGCACCCGATTACGCCGACGCCGGAACCTTCCGGGGGCCCATCCACCGGCTCGACTGCGAATCTGTAACCGTCTCGTGCTGGAAAGCGGCGAGCGAATTTGCGTGCGATCGCCTCGGCCTGCTTCTCGTTTGCCCGCGGAGGCAACTCCACCGTGAACAGAGAACGACCGTTGAGGTGGATTTTGATGCCGTACTCGATGTTCATCTATGTGCTCTTCGTAATCGGCAGGCCTGCGCCACTCGCTTTGGCCGGCTCATGCATGTTTCCGAGGCGTGCTTACTGCGGTGAGAAGTGCAATACGGAATTCACCAATAACCACGCGGCAGACGCAACCAAGGACGCGAGGACGAGCCCACGAATGAACGTTGCAGCGAAGGCGAGCGGCGTCCTGACCGGCGCTCTGAACTTGTCGAGTTCAAGCTGCACCAGCGTTTCCATAGCGTCTCGGTCGTTAGCGCCCATCGCAGTCGGGAGTTTCCATGCTTGGACCCGGCCGCGCTTCGCCCTGCGCGCCAAGCGCTTCGCAGGGCGCGCCAATCCGACGCTGTTGCAACGCAGGGAGTGCGGCGAGGAAAGCCGCTATGACGTGGGGAGCGGCGTCGGCCTAGGCGCTGGCCAAGGACTTGCGGGAGCGGAATTCGGACGGACTCATGCCTGTCCACCTTCGAAAGGCGCGGGTGAACACGCTCTGCTGGGAGTACCCCAGGAGAAAGGTGATGTCAGTAGCGGACTTGGCGGGATCGCGGATATAGCGCAGCGCCATATCGCGCCGCGTATCGTCGACGAGGGATTGGTAGCTGGCGTCGGCCTCCGCGAGACGGCGCTGCAGCGAACGGCGGCTCATGTGCAGATCGCGTGCTATGTCCTCCTCCGCAAACTCGCCCAACGTCATTCGCTCGAGGAGCGACACGCGAAAACGTGCGACTACATTCGCTTTGTCCAATCGGGCAAGCTGCTCGACAAGGATGCGATCATGCACTGCTGCAAGATCGCGGTTTCCGGTCGGAAGTGGATGGTCGGCTTCGGTACGGCCGATGAGCAGGCGATTGGCATCCGCGCCGAATGCGACTGGGCAACCGAAAAACGTCTCGTAGGGCCTCGCATCGGCAGGGGCAGGGTGCCGGTACGCGAGACGCAGCGGCCTGAACGCACCGCCGTAATTGGTCCGGCACATGTCGTAGATGACCGCCATCGCGATGTCACCCCGGATTCCGTCGGAAGCGCTGTCGAGCGCCGGCGGCGTGTGGACGAACTCGACGCCCTCCGGCGACTCATCCAGCCTGACTGCCACATCGGCGATGACGATGCGCCAATAGCGAACGAGTCGCTTCAGGGCCGCGTGCAGGGTTGAACTGGACTGCCACGCGTATCCCAGCGTACCCAGGTTCGAAGGGTGCCAGCATCGAGCGGCCTGCAGGCCAAATGCAGGATCGGCAATCCGCCCTGCGAGTGCCTGCATCAGGGCATCGCTCTTCCGGCGCTCGATGAATCCATGCGGATCGTGGATGATCGCCGGATCGATCCCAGCCGCCCGGAAAAGCGGCTCGGGCGCAAGATCGTGTCGCTCGATCAAACGCCAGACGATCTGACCCATGCTGGCGAGCGTTGCGTCTTTCACGATACGTGGCCCGAATGGACGTCGGGCGGACTATAGCAGGAGGTTCGGGCGAACCGGCAACGCGCTATCGGTCGTCCTCGAGACCTTCGGCCGAGAACACAAGCAGCACATCGAGCGCAGCAATGACATGGGGCCCTACCGGATCGCTCGCGAAGAGCGACCGCCACACCGTCCGATACGCTCGAGCAAGCACATGCATCTCCACCGTATGAAGTGGCTCGCCGCGTGAGTGGCAGAAGATGCCGTAGTCGGGATCGAGGCTGGTGTCGTTCATCATGCGACTCTCAGTGAGGTTGCTGCGCGCTCGGATTCCCACGCGTGGTTTGGCCCCTGATTGCGAGGATGCGAGTATCCGTTCGGAATGTGTGGCCCGCTATACCCGGCGCGCCACGCACTTGGCCTTCGGCGCCAAGTGTGCAAAGCCGGTGACGCATAGCAAGGCCTGGGGTCCGGCGCTGCGCTCAAAGACTTGGCCGGCCGGAAATCGCGTGATGGTGGACCGGCAAGCGTTAGCGGCAGGCTTCCTGCTGAGCTAACGCTCTGATTGTGTTGGTAGGCCGTGCTGGACTTGAACCAGCGACCAACGGATTAAAAGTCCGCTGCTCTACCACCTGAGCTAACGGCCCGCACAAACCA
>Ga0207648_10002875_pt1 | contig 18229 bp, 19 predicted proteins | sample KBSMisM32_FD_184310 | JGI IMG/M metagenome (GOLD analysis project Ga0207648, IMG submission 184310) | Miscanthus rhizosphere microbial communities from Kellogg Biological Station, Michigan, USA - KBS Miscanthus M3-2 (SPAdes) (version 2) | ecosystem: Host-associated > Plants > Roots >...
TATTTTATTTTGTTGAACAACGCAGGCCGTTCATGTCTGATACGATATACCTGCATTCCGGAATTCAGACTAGCGAGTACTGTTGATGCAGTGCGGGAAGAAAAATGATCTTCTCCTCCATAGGTTTCATAAAATTTCCTGAGCAGTGCTTCCGGGTATGTCTTCAGGTAATTATATAGTGGGGTGAGTTCCTTGCCGGCTTCATCCACATAAACGAAACTCGCACCATAAGCCGAAAAATTCAATGCCTTTACATCAAAATCCTTTTCCTGTGCAACAGCTTTTAAGGAATCAAATACAGATTGACGCAAGCTGTCCAAATTCTCACAGGGATCACCATCTTCATCAATGGTTTCTGTGAACCGTGCAGATTGCTCATGCACGATCGTATAATCCTCATTGAACAGGAAAAGCTTTTTGTTGGTCTTCCCAACATCAATTACGGCTATGACGGGCTGAGGCATTTTATAGATTAGAGGCCGGTGGCTACCGTCTTCAATCCTCTTTCTTTTATAAGGTTCTCTCTTGTTTTTAACTGACGATAGGTTTCAATTGGCTTCAGTGCGCCTCCTGCTTTTAGTCGGGCTTCCGCAACCAATGGCCTTACATCGGTTCGATATGCCTGTTGCAAAATTTCCTGTGCTCTTACCACATCATTAGACTGACGGGCAGCTTCCAGGCTTTTTGCATCTACCAACAAAGCCTGTGCATAAGCGATCTTGATCGCTTCAACAGACTGCAGCAGATCTTCAAGCGGATCCTTTATATTATGAGATGCATCTATCATCCATCCCAGGTCAGTTGCATGATTCATTCCTCTTGCATCCATACCTTCCACCAACTCATTAAAGATCAGGAAGAGCTGATAAGGATTGATGCTTCCAACCGTAAGATCATCATCACCATATTTCGAATCATTAAAATGAAATCCTCCCAGTTTTCCTTCCATCAATAAAAGGGAAACGATCTGTTCAATATTAGCATTGGGAAGATGGTGACCAAGATCAACCAGGGTATAGGCTTTAGGGCCCAGTTTGCTGGCGTATAAATATGACTGACCCCAGTCCCCTACTGACATTGAATAAAAATTGGGTTCAAAGGCCTTGTACTCCACAAACATTTTCCAGTTGTCGGGGAGTGCACTATAAATTTCTTTCAAACCTTCCAGTACATACTGGAATGCCTTACGGAAATTCAATTGACCGGGAAAAGATGACCCGTCAGATAACCATACTGTGAGAGATTCAGAACTCAGCGCTATTCCATGTTTGATCACCTCTATATTATGTTCAACAGCCTGTTTGCGGACCAGCTTGTCAACATGCTGAAGGGATCCGAACTTATAACTATGCGCCTGGTTGGATTGATCCTGGAAAGTATTGGAGTTAACTGCATCGAATTTCAATCCATGCTGCGCTGCCAGTGCTTTTGTTGAATTAGCATTTTCGGGAATATCCCAGGGAATATGAAGAGAAATGGCACCACTTGACTGGTTGAGGGCATGCAATAAACCCACATCTTCAATCTTCTCTTCCAGGTTGCGTGGTTCACCACCAATGGAGAAACGGCCAAATCTTGTTCCACCGGCACCCAATGCCCAACTGGGAATGGCTACCTGGAAGTCCACAAGCTTTTGAATGATCTCATCACGGTTGCTGATAGCACCGGCCACAAACTCATACTGCTGACGATGCGATTTAAGATTCGCATCATTCAGTTCCTGTATTTTATATTTTTCAAGTAGCATAAAAATCGTTTCCTATTAAGGTAAATAAAATACTTCATTAAGGGGAATGCTGACGGGAGAATTGTCAGGGTTGCTTTCCATTATATCGGCCATATACTTCCACCATTTTTGCATGACAGGATGAGAAGGCAGATCATCCAGGGAAGCAGGTTCTGCAATCTTGAGAACGCCAAACAGGCTAAGTGTTTCCTGGTCCAGGAAAATGGAATATTCTGCAATGCCGGTCTTCTTTAATAATGCCTCTAATTCCGGCCAAAGTTCATCATGCCTCTTTTTGTATTCGGCTTCAAAGCCCTTGTGGAGCTTCATTTTGAAAGCAACTCTTTTCATAATTGGGAATGTTTGAAATTTTTATATTGAAAACTTAAAAAATTTCAAACATCCATATTTTTTTAACTGACAAATATCCAATCGCTATTTAATTAACGAACAAACGCGTTTGCAACTCCGCCATCAATATTCAATACATTCCCGGTTGATTTATCCAGCATACCATTCACAAATACCAGGCAGGCATTTGCAATATCATCAGGAAGGATCACTTCATTCAACAAAGTTCTCCTGGCATAATAGGCTGGCAATTCAGCTACAGTTATTCCATAGGCTTTTGCACGGCCAGCTGCCCACTCTCCTTCCCATATTTTGCTGTCACTAATTACTGCATCCGGATTTACGGTATTAACCCGGATCTTATCCTTTCCTAATTCTGCAGCATTCAAACGGCTTAAGTGCATCTGTGCTGCCTTGGCAGATCCATAAGCAGCATTGTTTGGACCAGATACCAATGCATTCTTGCTTACAATATTAAGGATATCTCCACCCATCGCCTGCTTACGCATAATGGAAACAGCCTCCTGCGTTATCAGGAACTGACCTTTAACCAATACATCATATAATATGTCCCAATCTTTTTCTGTATGCTCTTCTATCGGCTTGGATATGGAAAGACCGGCACAATTCACTACTATATCAACTCCACCAAAATTGAGGGCAGCAACTTCAAATGCTTCTCTGATACCAGGTATATTGGTTACGTCCAGCAATACCGATACAGAAACATCTTTATTAAATATCTTCTGAAATTCTTTGAATGCTCCACCCAGCCTGTCTTCATCATTATCATTCAGAACTACACAGGCACCTTCCTCTGTAAATTTTTTAGCAATCGCCTTACCGATACCACCTGCACTACCAGTCACCAATGCAATCCTTCCGGATAATGGTTTTGGTTTGGGCATACGTTGCAGTTTAGCCTCTTCCAGTAACCAGTATTCAATATCAAATGCTTCCTGGCGGGGAAGAGAAGTATATTTTGAAATGGCTTCGGCACCACGCATTACGTTGATGGCATTCACATAAAATTCGGCAGCTACTCTGGCAGTGGATTTATCCTTCGCAAAAGTAAACATGCCCACTCCCGGGTAAAGGATCACTACGGGATTGGCATCCCTGATAGCAGGACTATTGGGATGTTTATGTTTTTGATAGTAGTCTTTATACAGGTTACGATATTCCTCAAACTGCGGTGCCAGTTTCCCTTTGATAGCATTTACCTCTGAAATATCTTCTTCCGGTTTAAGGTTCAATACCAGCGGACTGATCTTGGTGCGGAGGAAGTGATCAGGACAACTGGTACCCATGGGAGCCAGTCTGTCGAGGTCCTTTGAATTAATGTACTGCAGCACTACATCACTATCCGTAAAGTGACCAATCATTTTAGTTGCGGAAGAACAGAAGCCACGTAATATGGGCATTAGCGCCACTGCTTTTGAACGACGCCCATCTTTTTGTAATGAATCAAGTTTTGCACCTCCAAATACTGCTTTTTGTTTGCTTATCTGTGATTCAATGTAAGTAGCACATTTATCAATAACTTCCAGGGAATTGATATAACAATCAAATGCAGTATCTCCCCAGGTAAACAAACCGTGAGAGCCAAGCATAATGCCACGGATACCGGGATTATCATCCAGGCATTGTTTCAGTTTTAATCCAAGATCAAATCCAGGACGTTGCCACTCCACCCATCCTATTGTGCCCCTGAATAATTCTTTAGTTATTGCCTTTCCATCCTTTGCAGCTGCAATGGCAATGGCTGCATCTGGATGTAAATGATCAATATGTTTGAAAGGGAGAAATCCGTGTAACGGTGTATCAATGGAGGGTGCTTTTGATTTAAGGTCAAAAATGCAATGATTGAATAATTCTACCATTTCATCCTCATATGCAATACCACGATATACATTCTTCAGGCTTCTGAGACGGTCAACATATAAACCTGCCAGCCCGCTTTTGGTAAGTGTGCCAATATCGCCTCCTGAACCCTTTACCCACATTACCTCTGTTTCTTTGCCGGTAAGTGGATCCTTTTCTATGGTTTTGCAGGACGTGTTCCCACCCCCATAATTGGTGAGCCGGAGATCGGCCCCTAATAAATTTGAACGATAGATCAACAGGCCTACTTCATCGCCGGCCAGTTCCGCGGCTTTGGTTTCATCCCATAAATAACTAACATGCTTAAAGGTTGCTGTAGCAGACATACATCACTTTTTAGAAATCACTCGGTTTTTAAATAATTACCAAACCCCACCACTATCACTGAGGCAATAATGGCGGCAACACCTATGGTTATCGTAAGACGTGTTTTTTTACTAACCCCTGTCCACTCTTTTAATAGGAATCCCCACATATTGGCTATCAATATTATAAATGCCATGTGCAATATCCATGAACTGGCGCCATTTCCCAGTTTGCTCTCTCCCATTCCATAGAAAAAGAACTGGAGGAACCATGTAGTACCCGCGATCGCGGAAAACAGGTAGTTCTTTGCCAGCGGGGTATTGGAATTACCGTAATCCGAAAAGCTTTTATTGCGGGTATTGAGGATCATGCACCAGATAAAATTGGTGGCCAGCCCTCCCCAAAGTAGTACAACGTAGGTAACGTTATTTTGATACAGAGGATTCATTCCTGCCTCAACCGCGGCCTGGGCCATTGGTTTTCCGGCTTCGATCCCAAAGTTAAAACAGGCGCTCATAATTCCCGAAAAAATGGCCACAATTAGCCCTTTTGTCAGGTTGAACTCAGCAACTGATTTCTTTTTTTCAGCTTCCGGCAGTTCTTTTTCCTTTAACATTCCCGCTCTGCCACATATATATATACCTACCAGGCAGAGAATGACCCCTGCCAGCACCACCATTCCCCAGGTAGTTGAAAGCAGATCATTCAAAGTGGTTTTTCCCGGCTCGGGGTTGAAATTGTAATAAATGGAAGGTACCAGGGCCCCAAAAGCGGAACAGAATCCTAATACAACAGAGTTTCCTAAAGACATACCCAGGTACCTCACTCCTAACCCGTAGGTCAGACCTCCAAAACCCCACAAAATACCAAAGAGCATGGTATATTTAATAGTATCTGCAGGAGTGTTTTTAATGATCTCCGCAAAACCCGGTACGGTCAGCCAGGCGGCCAGGGGTGGAACGATCAACCAGGAGAACAACCCCCCGATGATCCAGTAACTCTCCCAACGCCAACCTCTTACTTTCTTGAATGGCATGTAAAAACTACCTGACGCGAAACCTCCAATAAAGTGGAAAATAACACCTAAGATGACTTGCATAAGTATTCAAATATGGCAAAACAATAAGGAACTAAAATAAAAGTTAGGATGGGGTTACCCATCATGTACTATCATGTAAATTACTAAATTGCAAGGGCTGAGATAAGAAATCTACAAAATGAAATCTTCCCCTGTTTTCAAACATATTTATTTCGATGATTTTTCCGCGACACCGAAATACCAACAGTTAGCCAACTCTATCATCAAGGCTATTGAGGATGGAAAATTGCAGGTAGATGATGTGCTTCCCTCCATCAATGAATTGAGCTTTCAGTTCGAGATCTGCAGGGACACTGCGGAAAAAGGCTATAAATACCTCAAAAACCAGGGCATTATTGGTTCGGTTCCGGGCAAAGGCTATTTTATCAAGAATATCGACGTAAACAGGACCACCAAGATCTTCCTGATGTTCAATAAACTCAGCCCGCACAAAAAGATCGTTTATGATTCATTTGTGAGCACACTGGGCGATACCGCCACCATCGATTTCTATATATATAATAATGACCTCGCCTTATTCAAGAAATTATTGCAGAACAGTAAGAATGATTATCATTATTATGTGATCCTTCCCCATTTTATTGAAGGTGAAGAAACCGCCTACAAGATCATCAATACCATCCCCAAAGAAAAGCTCATCCTTTTGGATAAGATCATACCTGGAGTAACCGGAAATTTTGGGGCAGTATATGAGAACTTCGAAAAGGACATTTATTGCAGTCTTGAACAGGCATTACCGCACCTGGAGAAATACCATACCATCAAGATCATCTTTCCGGAAAACAGTTATTACCCGGAAGAGATCATCAAAGGGTTTACTTCTTTCTGTCATGAATATACTTTCAACTTCAAGGTGGTGCATGATATTGCCAAAGAAGCCATCAATAAAAAAGAAGTATTCATAAATCTTATGGATAATGACCTGGTAACTTTAATTGAACGGATCATTGAATCAAAACTGGAGGTAGGAAAAGATGTTGGAGTGATCTCTTACAATGAAACTCCACTGAAAAAGATCATCCTTAATGGGATCACCACTATTTCCACTGATTTTGAAGCAATGGGAATTGAGACAGCACATATTATCCAGGAGAATGCATTGCGCCATGTAAAAATTCCATTTGCACTCAATTTGCGGGCTTCCTTATAAATATGTGGGAATTGCTTCATACCAATTTTAGTCGTCATGTTTCATTAACGGACCATGAATTTGCAATAGTTCAATCACTATTCCGTGAAAGAAAATACCGGAAGAAACAATATATCCTGCAGGAAGGGGAGATAAACCGGTTGGAAACATTCATTGTTAAAGGCTGTACACGCACTTATGAGGTAGACAATAATGGCCAGGAACATATACTTCAGTTCGGTATTGAAGATTGGTGGGTGGGAGATCTGTACAGCTTTTTTACAGAAACAGCTTCCCGGTTTAATATCGATTGTATTGAAGATTGCGAAGTATTGCAGATCAATAAAGAAAACCTGGAAGAATTATACAGAATGGTTCCCAAAATGGAACGCTATTTCCGCATCATGATCCAGAATGCATTCAATGCGGCACAACATCGCATTTTACATACAATCAGCAAACCAGCGACTGAACGATACCAGGATTTTATCAGCAAGTACCCTGAAATAGAACAAAGAATAGCTGATCACCATATTGCCTCTTACCTGGGAATTGCACCCCAAAGCCTTAGTCGGATCAGGAAACCGAAATAGTTAACATAGGTTAAGATAATTTATTCTCCTGTGTGATTGTGCACCTCTACTGCGGAATGGACATTTGTGTTCTAAAATTAAGCACGATGTCAAGAATTGAAATTGAAAAAGCACTAAACGACCTTAATGGCCTGGTACTACAGGGGAAATCTCTGGATGCATTTGAGAAATATTACCACAATGATGTTTCCATGCAGGAAAACAGTATGGCGCCAACAATTGGTAAAAAAGCAAATTATGACCGCGAAGTTGAATTTTATGGGAATGTTACTGATTTCCGCAGTGCCCAGGTCAAAGGAATGGGTGTGGGTGATGATATTTCCTTTGTGATATGGCATTATGATTTTACCCACAAAGACTGGGGTAACAGGAATTATAGCCAGGTGTCCGTTCAACACTGGAAGGATGGCAAGATCATTAAAGAAAAATTTGTTTACGCAGATTAGGAATTGGGCGGCACGTCATTTGATCCAGTCCTGTTATGCGTAAGTTTTTTTACCAAAATGGCTTGTCAGTAGTCTTTCTATTCCTGTTTTTCATTTCCCTAATTGCCCAGGTAGTGACCGGATTCAAGGTATACAACAAGGAACTCGAGGAGGATGGTGTATCCCCAAAAACCTTATCGGCATACCTTGTTTCCGGACATTTTATAGAATCTACTTTTGAAAACTGGGAAAGCGAATTCCTGCAGATGGCCTTATTTGTTGTCCTCACAATTTCTCTCCGTCAAAAAGGCTCTTCCGAATCAAAGAGTTTTGATAAAAACGAAGAAGTGGACCGGGAACCCTCTTCTAAAAGAAAAAATGCACCATGGCCTGTGAGAAAAGGTGGATTTATTTTAAAAGTATACCAGCACTCCCTCAGCCTGGCTCTTATACTTTTATTTATCCTGTCATTTTGCCTGCATCTATATGGTAGCCTGAAGGATGAAAATGAAAACCTATTTATTAAAGGAGAACCTTCTCAAAGTTTAGTCAATTTTATAACTGAACCGAGATTTTGGTTTGAATCGTTTCAAAACTGGCAAAGTGAGTTCCTGTCGGTATTTGCTATCATTGTACTTTCCATTTTTTTACGTCAAAAAGGATCTTCCCAGTCTAAACCGGTTGATGCTGCAAATGATGAAACTGGTGAATGATAAATAACAGCTGAGGAATCTTTTCCCCTCAGCTTAAGTATTGAATGGCAATCCATTAGGGAAATCCTGTAGTTATTTAAAGGAAAAAAGTGGCACATAATATGGATAGAGTTAAGAAAATGCCTCTTCCATGAAACTAACAAGATGGGGAATAATTGGCCCCGGTAATATTGCTCACACATTCGTACAGGATCTTGCCAATTTACCTAACAGGCAACAGGTAACCGCAGTGTTGGGTCATGATTCTCAAAATACATATGACTTTGCTAAAGAATATAATATTCCTGATTACTATACGGAACTGAAGGATTTTGTAAAGAACAGGGATATTGATATTGCTTATATAGCTACTCCACACCCTCAACATTATGAAGAGGCACTGGCCTGCCTGCAAAATAAGATACCAGTCCTTTGTGAAAAACCAATGACCATCAATGAGGATCAATGCCGTCGTCTGGTTGCAGTATCACGTCAGAATGAAACTTTCCTGATGGAAGGAATGTGGATACGTTTCCTCCCAAGCATTCAATTGGCAAAGCGGATCATTGATCAGGGAATAATTGGGAAAGTAACCTCGCTAAGAGCCTCTGTGTCGTTTAATGCACCACATGATCCTGATAACCGATTCTTCGATCCCGAATTGGGCGGAGGATCATTACTTGATCTTGGTATCTATCCAGTTTTTCTGGCATTGCTGATATTAGGAAAACCTTGCTCAATAAAAGCAATAGGTAAATTATCCGAAGAAGGAGTTGATGAAGCCTGTTCTGTACTTTTCAATTATAAAAACGGCAGCCATGCCACTATTGAATCTTCATTAGTATCCTCACTTGATATTCCTGCAGAGATTGTGGGAGATAAAGGGATCATTAAGATACTTAACTCCTGGTATGAAAAAGCATCAGGAATAGAATTACAACTGAATGGTGAAGGAAAAATAATTTATCCATGTAATTGGGAAGGGCACGGATTATATTTTGAGGCCCAGGAAGCTATTAGTTGTATAGAAAACAACAATATTAGCAGTGATCTGATGCCTCATGAATTCAGCCTTAATATGATCCGGATCATGGATAATATCCGCAAACAGATCAATGTTACTTATGAAATGTATGAGTGATAATAACTTATCACTTCCAGCCTACAATGAATAATCATACTATATTTCAATTCTTTCACTGGTATTACAGTGCAGAGGGTAATCTCTGGAATCATGCAGCTGAGGAGGCTTCTCATTTAGCAAAATTGGGAGTAACGCATATCTGGCTGCCTCCCGCGTATAAATCGGCAAGAGGGTTGGATGAGCCCGGCTATTCAGCCTATGATCTTTATGACCTGGGCGAGTTTGATCAGAAAGGAACAGTGCGCACCCGTCACGGCACAAAGGATGAATACCTGAAATGCATAAATAAAATTCAGCGAAACGGCATGCAGGTACTGGCCGATGTTGTACTGAACCACAAGAACGGTGCAGATGAAACTGAGAAGATCAACGTTCAGAAAGTTAATCCACATAATCGTAATGAAAAGGTGGGAGAACCTGAGACCATTGATGCCTGGACAAAATTTACTTTTCCCGGGCGTAAGGGGAAATATTCTCAATTCATCTGGGACCATCACTGTTTTACGGGTACCAGCTATGATCCTATGACCATTTATCTTATTCTTAATGGTTATACCAATGGGCAATGGGAAGAAATGATAGAGGATGAAAATGGAAATTTCGACTACCTGATGGGAGCAGATATTGAATATCGCAATCCTTATGTAATAGAGGAATTAAAAAGGTGGGGGGAATGGTATATGAATTTCGCAAAACTTGATGGCTTCCGTCTGGACGCCCTAAAACATATCAATTTCACTTTCTTTAATGAATGGATCGATCATCTGCGAGGGCATTTCCAGAAAAACTTTATGATCATTGGAGAATACTGGCGCAATCATGTTGACCCTTTATTGAAATATATAGAATTGACTAATGGCCGTATCCAGTTATTCGACTGTCCACTTCACTTTAATTTTCATGAAGCCAGCCTTCAGAAAGAAAATTATGATATGCGGAAGATACTTGACAATTCACTATTACAACACAAACCCGAGTTGGCCATCACTTTTGTTGATAATCATGATACACAACCATTGCAATCCCTCCAATCACCTGTTGAGTATTGGTTCAAACCATTGGCCTATGCCCTGATCCTTCTTCGTGAACAGGGTATCCCCTGTGTATTTTATCCTACCATTTATGAAGCAAAATATGCAGATAAACTAGACGATAAGGAAATCTATATTGAATTGAATAGTCTCACCTGTGTGGAGCATATGATGCTGGTAAGAAAACAACTGGCTTTTGGCCCACAACGTGATTATTTTGACCATGGCAGTACAATAGGTTGGACAAGAGAAGGACATGGAAAAAAAAGATTGTCTGGCTGCGCTGTTCTCATGACAAACGGATTTACTGGAGATAAGAACATGGAAATTGGAAAGAAACATGCAGGAAAGACCTTCATTGATGTTTGTGGAGGCCGGCAGGAGAAAGTGGTGATCGATGCAAATGGATGGGGTAAATTCTTTGTCAATGACGCTTCAGTATCGGTATGGGTAAGGGAAGATGCAAAAAAATATGTGGAACCTTAATCACATTATCAAAAATAATGAAGAGGCTGATGGTACAGTCCTTGCATAAACTCCAACATGAGCATCGCATACCCGATAGTATCCTGGGGAAATGGTACTAATATATACGAAGTAAATGTTAGACAGTATACAAAGGAAGGCACCTTAAAAGCCTTCATTGAACACATTCCAAGGCTTCACCATATGGGAATTGATATCTTGTGGCTCATGCCAATTACGCCCATCAGCCTTGAAAAAAGACAGGGAACCTACGGAAGTTACTACGCTGCAAGTTCCTATACTGACATTGATCCCAATTACGGCACACCGGATGATTTCCGCTTATTGATCAAAACCGCGCATTATTATGGAATGAAAGTGATCATTGACTGGGTAGCTAATCACACAGGTTATGATCATCAGTGGACTGTTGAGTATCCGGCCTGGTACAGGAAAGATACAGCTGGCAATTTCACCGGGCTCTATGGTTGGGTGGATGTAATTGACCTTAATTATGGTATTCCGGAAATGCGTGAAGGTATGATCCAGGCCATGAAGCACTGGATAACAGAATATGATATTGATGGCTTTCGCTGTGATATGGCGCGAACTGTCCCAATAGACTTTTGGGTGGAAGCTCGCGGCAGATGTGATGTTTTGAAACCATTGTTCTGGCTGGCTGAATGCGAAATACTGGATTATCATGAAGCATTTGACCTTACCTATGGATGGGAAGCCATGCGTGGGATCGACGCATATATGAAAGGCGAGAAAACCCTTGCTGAGATCATCAGCATTCTTACAACCTACACCCGTTATCCTATTGGTTCCAGGAAATTATTATTCACTTCCAATCATGATGAAAACTCTGACCATGGAACAGAGTATGAAAAATATGGTGTTGCTGCACTGGCAGTTGCCGTATTCTCATGCACCTGGCCGGGAATACCTTTAATATATTCCGGTCAGGAAAAGCCAAATAAGAAACGTCTCGCTTTTTTTGAAAAGGATTTTATTGACTGGGAAGGGCCGGTTGAATTGGATTCATTTTATACAACTCTTCTTACCATAAGGAAAAAAAATAAAGCACTACAGGAAAGCGCATCTGTACTAATTCTTCCCACAGCTCATCCTGATGTGCTGGCCTATCTGTGTCGCCGTCAGGCAGACAGGGTACTTGTATTAATCAACTTTTCCAAACAGGACGCACAATTCCATTTTAATCATCCGGCTGTGGCAGCCAATTATAAAAATTTGTTTACAGGGGAAGATGTAACAATACCACGGGAAAAAAGTTTTCACTTTCTACCAGGTGAATATGCCGTTTATCATATTACAACTTAATGTTCCTGTTCTTCATGATGAATTTGTTAATGCTCGCTCATTTTATGGCCAGATTGAAAAGTTATAAACAATTTAGCCCTTCTGGCAATATAATTGATTATGCAGGGCGAAAGAGAATGGAGAGCGTGATGCTCATCTGCTATTATCGCTCCTATTGATTATTTACCAGTAAAATTATACATCATGAAAAAATTATTTTTGGCGGGAGCCATAGGGATTTCTATTGCCGCTCTTGCAGCAAATCAAACATCAGTAAAGGGATCCTCGTCATGGCAGGGTAAAAATCATTCCCTGTCTGCATACCAGGATACTATTCCAAAAAGGGACACAACCAAATGGCCAAAGGATACTTTGCCCAAACGTGATTCAATAACCCTGCAATAAAACCTGCTGATTGAAACATCGAAAAACCTTCTTCGGAAGGTTTTTTTATTGCCGCAATTTTCCTTCACTACCATTGGCAGTATAATTGATCCCTATATAATGTAAAACATAAATCACCTATCAAAAAATAACAATATATGACACAGGCTAATATAGATCACAGGAATCAATATGCTTTAATAACAGGCGGTACCAGTGGAATTGGCTATGAATTAGCGAAGTTATTTGCACAGGATGGATATAATCTTATCCTTGTAGCCAGGAATAAGAACAGGCTTTCAGAAGTTACAGCAAAGCTTAAACAGGAATTTAGTGTAGAAATTACCCCACTGGCAAAGGATCTCTTCAATCCTTATGCAGCAGAAGAGATTCATGATAAAACAAAGGAAATGGGAATCAATATAGACGTCCTGGTCAACGATGCCGGTCAGGGTGAATGGGGTCCCTTTGTGGAAACCGATATTGAACGAGACCTGGAGATCATACAGCTCAATATTTCTTCTTTGGTATCCCTTACCAAATATTATTTGCAGGATATGGTTAGTCGTGGTGAAGGAAAAATTTTGATGGTAGGCTCGGAAGCTGGCACAATGCCAATGCCCCTTGTAGCTATTTATGCAGCCACCAAGGCCTTTGTATTATCATTCAGTGCTGCACTGGTAAGTGAACTAAAAGACAAGAATATTACCATTACCGCATTACTGCCTGGCGCTGCAGATACCGATTTCTTTCATAAAGGACATGCAGAAGATACAGTGGCCTATCGTGAAGGTGAATTAATGGATCCTGCTGAAGTGGCAAAGGATGGATATGAAGCCCTTCAAAAAGGAGAAAGCAAGATCATCTCTGGTGCTAAAACAAAAATGCATGTATTCATGGCAGATCTAATGGGGGCTAAAAGAAGCGCGGACAATAACCGGAAAATAATGGAGATAAGCGATAAGAAAGAAGGCCGGACGGAATCCAACCATGAAGCTTCCAGGGATGAAAGAGAAAGTATTATGCAGGAAACAGGAAGTGCAGATGGAGATTACAAACAGGATAAACGATCGAGTCTTTAAAAATGAAAACCATGGTAAAAAAGAAACAGACAATAACCGATGCCGAGCTCAATTCAAGTTGGGAAGGGGTTGATAAAGCCCCCGGTGAAGAAGAGGGTATTAAAGAAAAAGTAACAATGACTGATTTAAAAGGAAAGATCGTAGATGGAGACCCGGAAAAGGAAACTGACCAGCCGGTGGAGCAGACGCCGGATGATGAATAAGGAAATTTAGATAGCTGACTCCAATTCCTTCTTTAAAATCTTTTTAAGGTCAATTCCTTTGCCTAATACCGGCTTAAAAATATCTCCCTCTGATTTTATCCGCTCAACTGAATTCCTGATAGTAAAATCCTTCATCTTTAATTTCTTTACAACCTCTTCCCAGTATAAGGGCATGGACACGGTGGCCCCTGGCTTTGGACGAAGAGAATAGGGTGCTGCCAGTGTAGCTTTTGGTCGATTTTGCAAATAATCCACATACATCTTATTCTTCCGGTTTTTCGTCAGCCTCTCGATGCTTGTAAATTCCGGAATGATCTGGTGTACCCGGGTAGCAATGATCTTACCGAATAACTGGCATTCATCATAAGTATATCTGGCCCCAAGCGGTATGTATATGTGAATGCCCGTGGAGCCTGAGGTTTTCGGATAACCACTGACTTTCATTTCATCCAGGACCTGTTTGGTAACCTGTGCTGCTTTAATTACCTGCTCAAAGCTGGTTTTACTGCCAGGATCAAGATCAATAATACACCAGTCGGGGTTATCTGGTTTTTGAACAGTACTGTTCCAGGGATTCATTTCTATTGCACCAGCGTTTGCCATATATAAAATACTGGCTTCCTCTTCAGGAACCAGGAAATTTTTATCCTCACCCTGGCTGGTGGTATAAGGCTCCATGCGAATCCAATCAGGTGCTGAGTTAGTAATGTCCTTTTGATAAAAACTTTTGCCATTAATACCATTGGGAAACCGATTGAGAGATTGAGGCCGATTTTTCAGGTAAGGAAGAATAAAAGGAGCTACCTGGTAATAATAATTCAGCATATCCCGCTTTGTAAATCCTTCCTGTGGCCAAAATACTTTGCTCAGGTTGGAAAATTTTAATTCATGTCCGTTTATTTTCCGAACCTGTGTTTCATCTGTTGGATTTAAAAGGGTTTTCCTGCTTTTATCACTGACAGGCCGGGTATATTTAATTGATTCCTTTTCCCTGATCAGCTTTTTTGCCGGCAGCGCTCTTTCCCTTTTTACAGAGCTCGCAGGCTTGTCATCTCTCATTCCAACAAACGAAGGATGACGCATTACACCGTCACTTGTTATTTCAGCGAACCGCACTTCGCAAACCAGTTTTGGCTTAATCCAGGTCACTTTGGCTTTTGGTGGATTGGGTCTGAACCGGGAAGGAGCATTGACATCCGGTTTTTCAACAAATGGGATTTCTTTGGTGATGAGTTTTTTCATTTTAGCAAAGATGTCCCGTTGTAGTTTGTCGTTGAATCCGGTACCTATTTTCCCAATATAATTTAGTTTTCCTTTCTCATATACTCCTACCAGCAATGAACTGAAGATTTTTGAAGAATCTTCATTATTGGTAAACCCGCCGATCACTACCTCCTGTCTTTGGCTGGCTTTGATTTTCAGCCAATCCCTTGTCCTCTCTCCTTCAATATAAATACTATCTGCCTTTTTAGCCATTATACCCTCCATTCCCATTTTGGCAGCCACAGCCAGAAATTCTGATGCTTTTGTTTCAAAGGATTCGCTATAACGGATCAAATCTCCCGGGGGCAAATTTTGCTTCAATATTTCCTTTCTTTCAGTTAATGGAAGGTCTTCCAGGTTGTACCCATTTAACCATAAAATATCAAATACATAATAGATCAACTGACCGTCTGCCTCGCTCCGCCAGTTTTGAAGAGCACCGAAATCGGCAACTCCCTTTTCGTTTAGCACTACTACTTCCCCATCCAAAACTGCATTCATCTTCCAGGATTGAAGGATCTGGTAAACCGGGTAAAACTTGTCATTGAAGGATTTATTATTTCGGGAAAGCAGGTTTACTTTTCCTTTATTTATTAGAGCGATTGCCCTGTATCCGTCCCATTTGATTTCATACAGCCATCCTGGCTGCTCCAATGGCTCATCAACCAACGTTGCCAGCATAGGTTCTACGCTTTTAGGAAAGTCTGCCTTAGTACCGAGGTGTTTTGCCATTTTGATTCAAAAGCATTAGGAATGCTTTTCTCCCATAAATAAGTAATAAATAATATACCAGATTTCGCCCGATTAAAAGAATTCCTGACTTTCGTGCCCCGAAAAGAAATATTCCTGGATAGTCCGGGAAGGAACGGTCTTTGTTTTAGACCAAACTATAATTAATTAAACCAAAAATGGTATTACTCGAAGATCAACTGGTTGTAAAGAAATCAAAACTTCCCGGAGCAGGCAAAGGATTATTCACGAAAAAATTTATTCCCAAAGGGACAAAAATTGTTGAATACAAAGGAAGAATATCTACCTGGAAAGAAGTGGACCATCAGAAGGGGGAAAACGGATATATATTCTATGTAAAGAGAGACCATGTTATTGATGCAGGTCCTTACAAAAAGGCTTTGGCACGTTTTGCAAATGATGCCCGGGGGATAAACAAGGTAAAGGGTATCACCAATAATTCAGAATATAAAGAATTTGGTTTGCGTGTTTTTATCGTAGCAAATAAAAATATTCCTGCAGGAAGTGAAATTCTGGTAGATTATGGTAAGGACTACTGGAAAGTTATCAGGCATAACAGAAGGCATGCCTAGCTGCAAGGGCCAGGCAGGTTTTGTAATTAGAATAGTAGGCACTGTTACATCCTTATAAGATTCTATACTCTACTTTCCATTAAGCAATACATAATTTGGCCTGGCTCCATCTGTCAATAAAACCTTTAATTCACTGGCAAGCATCGCAATTGAAAAGGTTTTTTCAATGCTGCCTGCTGCTCCCAGTAATTCTGCCATCTTGCTCATTTCCTTACTGATGCTTGTGGAATACAGGAAAACCGGAACTTCTTTCAACGTATCGGTTTTCTTTACGGCTGATAAAAAATCAAGGCCGTTAATCTTTGGAATATTGAAGTCTACAAATATGTAATCAGGAATAAACGATAATAGCATATTCAATGCTTCCTGCGTATCATTTACGAATACACATTTGAAATCACCTGGTACTTCTTTAATCGCATCCGTAAATATCTTAAGCTCGTCAATATCATCATCAATAAGCAGAATTTTCTTTTGCATACTACTAAACCTTCCTTTGTTCGAATATTTATTGTGTATTAATTAGGGTAATTGGACATTGATCCACTGGCAAACTCTTACGCAGCTATGATTTGCAGGAAATGTATTCATCTTCAACAATAACCAGGAGGTTACGGTGCGTCAAAGCTAATTATTTTCCTTTCTCGATAGATGATTTCTCAAAAATTATGTAGACAATTCACCTCATTATTCCCACTAAGGGTTTTTCCGGAGCTGTTTTACTACTGGCTGATTTTTTGTTTTCAATTTGAAAAAGCAGACATGGATATTGTGATAGAAACTCCTAAGGGAAGCAGGATAAAATATAAGTACGATGAAAATCATGGGTTTTTCAGGTTGAAGAAAATATTACCAGAGGGCCTGGTTTTCCCTTTCGATTTTGGGTTTATTCCCGGAACCAAAGGCGAGGATGGAGACCCGATAGACGTTCTTGTTATTTCAGAATTTCAGGGTTTTCCCGGATGTTTAATGGATTGCCGGATTATTGGCTGCATACAGGCAGAACAGTCATCGAACGGTAAAAATATCCGGAATGATCGGTTCCTGGCTATACCGGAGCAGTCGGGTGTATTTGAAAATGCCATATCAATAGAAGATATTCCTTCAACAATAATTACCCAGGTAGAAAAATTCTTTACTAATTACCTGGAAGGTGAAGGAAAAATATTTATTCCACTCGGTAATTTGAATGCAGCTCAGGCGATGAGTTTGCTTACAGCCGAAAAGGCGAGCGTATGATCAATGCTTCTCTTCTTCCTGTAATGATTTAATTGCTATTTGTTCCAACTCACGATCTGCCGGCCCTGTTATCACTGAACCATCATAGGAATAACGTGCACCATGGCATGGACAATCCCAGGTCCTTTCTGCCACATTCCATTTTACCTCACATTTCATGTGACTACAAATAGGGTTCACGGCATATAAAGCCCCAGTTTCATGTTTAAACAACCCGATCTTCTGTTTATTAAAGATAACTACCCTACCTTCTCCAGGAGCGAGGTCTGCTAATTCATGGATCTCTTCATGGGAGAACCATTTATTGGCAAATTGTTTTGCCACGTCCGCATTATGCTTAATGAAATTGGTAAATCCTGCAACCGGCTTGATGCGATTAGGATTAAAAAGGCTGGAGTATTTTTGTTCCTGGTTCAGTAAAATCTCTCTGAGCGTCAATGCCGCAACATGACTGTATACCATGCCATTGCCACCAAATCCGGTTGCTACATAAATGTGTTGTGGGTGACCTGGTAAGTGTCCAATATAGGGCAGACCATCCGCAGATTCAAAATATTGAGAAGACCAC
>Ga0207648_10002876_pt1 | contig 18228 bp, 23 predicted proteins | sample KBSMisM32_FD_184310 | JGI IMG/M metagenome (GOLD analysis project Ga0207648, IMG submission 184310) | Miscanthus rhizosphere microbial communities from Kellogg Biological Station, Michigan, USA - KBS Miscanthus M3-2 (SPAdes) (version 2) | ecosystem: Host-associated > Plants > Roots >...
GTGCCCGCCCACGCCAAAAACGCGGGTGTAGCTCAGTTGGTTAGAGCGCCGGCCTGTCACGCCGGAGGTCGCGGGTTCGAGCCCCGTCACTCGCGCCATTCTTAACGTTGTCGAGAGCCGAAGTTGGCCTCGTCGCAAGTACGGCTGGCGAACTGTTTAGCGCTGGGTTGCAGCCGTCCCTGTGGGTTCGGGAGTGCTCGACGCCCGACCGAGCGGCTTCTCGTCCGCGGCCACCGTCTGATCTGACAGCGTCCATTTCAGATTGTCGGACGATTCGAACTTTTTGACATAGTCGACGTGCGGCGCTTCGGACGAAGCCTTGCGCGCTGCTTCGATGTTGAAGCGCACGGCAATGCGTCCTGGTCCGCCGTCCTTCAACTGAGCGCCCGGGATGTTGGCAAGGCCCTTGAGCGCCTCTTCGCTCGGCTGGTTGGCGGTCGCAGCCTCGGCAGCGAGCGCAGCATTGCGCAGCGCGACGGCATTGGCCTCATGGCCCGAATAATGCTGCTCGAACGCGGTCGGACGGCCCCACCCGCCAGCCCAGCGGTAGAAGATGTGAGCGCCGACGATGGCGTTCTTCGACAGTGTCTGCGCCCACACCGGCACGACGTAATTGGCGTGATAGTGAGTGGCGTAGCCGACCGGCGCGTAGACTGATCCGTTCAGCGCCTGCTCGGCGATCGCATAGGCGCGGCGCCAACCCGCGGCATCGGGACCGCGGTAGAGTGAGCCATCGCAAGTGAAGGTGAACTGGCAGCCCGTCGCGCGCGTCGATCCTTCGTAGACCACGCCGCAAACGCTTGCCGGAAAGGCCGGGTGGCGGACGCGGTTTAGCACGACCTGGGCGACGGCACGCTCGCCGTCGTCGTCCTGGCTGCCCGCTTCGTAATAGACCGCGCTCGCCAGGCACTGCAGCGCTTGTGCGCGAGCGCCCTTATCCCCCTTGAACACGAAAGGGGAGGCGACCGGATTTGGGCCGTCGGCGACCGGGATTTCCTGATTGATCTGGAGCGCCTGATCCGGGGCGACATCGCGCACCAGCATCGGCGGGGGTGCCGGAGGTGCAACCTCGGCGGTTTTGGCGGCCGTGGGAAGCTCAGGCGTAGAGTGCGCGGCACCGCCAAGCGCTGCTGCCGCGGCAATGGCAAGCAAGCCGAATCCGACCGTTTCGCGCGGATATTCGCGCCACAGTTTGGTGAGGCCGTCGAGCGGCCGCGAAAAGGTCAAAGCCAGCGCCATTGCTTACTGATATAGTCGAATAATACAGTTTTTTCAAGTTTTCAGCGGTTATTGGGCCTTCCACCGTCCCGTTTCCATCCACCTGATGAGTGGCCTCAACGGCGCGATCCAGGCCAGCCCCATGAACAAATAGAACGGCGCCTGAGCAAGGACAGGCCATCCTCCGACGATCGGTGCCAGGCTCACGACGAGCCCCGCCCAAACGAGGATGAGCGCCAGGATCAGCACGATTCCGCCGAGCTTGCGCGATGACGGTTCAGCCCGGTTCGCCATTATTGCCTAGCCGCCGAGTCCCAGCAGGCCGCCGCGACGCGAGCGGCCGGGCTGGACGCGGTCCTTGCCGTAGAAGTCGTCGAAATAGACGATCGACGTCCCGCTCGGCACCGCGGTCAGGTAGGTGAGGTAGACGGGCACCGGCGTAGGCAAATTGACTTTCTGCTCGGGGCGCGCGCCCTTGGGGCTTGGCGGACGGCCGTTGAACAGCCAACGGGCGAAGCGAGGCGCGTCTTCCAGGCGAACGCAGCCGTTGCTCTGCAGCCGCGCGGCCTCGTCGATCTTCTCTTTCTCCGGGGTGTCGTGAAGCCAGATTCCCTGCTCGTTGGGGAACATGAACTTCATCTTGCCCATCGAGTTGGCTGGTCCAGGCTTCTGCCGCAGCCGGGCCTTGATCTGGCCAGCCTGAACCATGCGCCAGTTGATCGACATCGGGTCGATCACGCGCGGATGGTCGGACCAGTCCGACAGCAGCTCGTAGCCGCGGTTCTTGAAGTAAGCTCGGCCCTCCTTGAGGATCGTCGGGGCAAGCTTCTTCGCGGTGATGTCCGCCGGCGAATTCCAGTACGGGTTGAGCGCGATGTAGCGGATGAAGGCGTTCATCATCGGCGTCTGCGCGATCGGGTCGGGGCGGCCGGCGACGACCCGCATCGAATCCACGACCTGGCCGTTTTCGTACATGTAGAGCCGCGCCGCGGGCGCATTGACGATGACGTAGCGACCGCTGCCCGCCGGAAGGACGCGAGCGCGCTCCCGGTTCACCGCCAGCAGGTGCCGCTGCTGGTCGTTCATGTAGACGCCGCTGGCGAGCGCCAGTCGGAGGTTCGCGTAAATCGGGTTCATCCAGCCCATCTTCTGGACATAGTCCGACAGGGACGGGGCGTTCGCCGCCTGGCTTAGGATCGTCGCTGCGGAAGGCGGCGTCGGCCGAAGCTCGGAATCGACGTAGATGATGCCCATTCCGGGATCGTGCTTCAGGTCGCGAACATATTGGACGAAGGCGGTGCTGAGCATCGCTTCGGCCTGCTGAACCGCTGCCGGATTGCCGCTCTGGGCAGCCTGGACGGCGCGGGCGAGCCGCTGCGCCTGGTAGCGGCGCGGATCGAGATTGTCGGCCGAAGAGGTAGCGAGAAGCTGGACGAGCTGCTGCGCGGCTGCGCCAGAGCGTGGGGCGAACCATAGGGGCGCTCCGCCGCGCGAACGATAGAAGGACGCGACGGCACCGCTCTGATCGGCGGCAACGCCGGCGGCGTTCGACGCGCTTGTCGTGGGAGCGAAGCCCAATGCACCAGCTCCAAGAGCTGCCGCTACGGCTGCGGTTAATGAAATTCGCTTGATCCCCACAATTGCTCCCTGTCTGCTCGCTTTGATCAGCGTCACAACGCTGAATGTTCCAGTTTGGCGTCATGGCGCCAAGTTTGATTCAATAAATCGCTTGAAAGCATAGACTTAGTGTCGGCTACCTGAACCATTCAAGACCGTCCGGGCTGGCGAACCCATCGAGCGGAATGTCCCAGTCGTCCGCCGGGATGATGTCGCCGAGGCGCTGGATCGGCCAGCCGAGGCCAACGAGACGGGCGCCGATCTTTTTCAGATGAATGAGGGCACGGTCGTAATGGCCCTTGCCGCGGCCGAGCCGTGTTCCGCTGCCGTCGATCGCGATCAGCGGCACGAGGACGAGGTCCGGCTCGACCACTGGATGGCGTTTGGCAGGCTGCATGATCCCGAAGGGTCCTGGCTCCAGCGGGTCACCCGCGAGGAAGCGGAATGGCTTTCCCGGGTGAGGGAAGCAGGGGTAAGCGACGATCGCACCGACGGCGCGGGCTTCCTCGGTCGCAGGTTGGGGACTGATTTCGCTTCCGAGCGGGCAATAGCCGCCTACGACCGATACTCCGGCGAACAGGCTGGTCAGATGTTCGGCCAGCCGCCGCTCGAGCATGGCCTTATCCGCATCGGACAGGGTCGCGACGAACGCCTTGCGCGCGTCGAGTGCCGCCCGGCGGAGCGCCTCTTTGGACAGCGGCTCCATCTCAGGAAATGCGCCGGCCGAATCGGGCGGGAAGGGAGGTGACGGGACCACCATGGCCGTTTGCCCTAAAATCCTCTGACGCCACAAACGTCAGGTGGGCGCCGTGTGATCCGGACCAAGGTCCAGGCAGGGACAGCTCCCATTTGGATTCTATCGCCTCAGGGATTTTCCGAAGGCTCGCACCGGGTAGTGCCCGTCGATCTCTATTTAGGGATTCGACGCTGAATTCTCAAGCATCGAGGCGAGCGATTCGAGGCGGCTGGCGAGAGCTTCGGCTTTGCTCACCAGCGCTGGATCGGGCTCGGCAGGCGGAGGAGGCGGGGGCGGCGCGGCATCGGGCTTGTCATCGATCAGCTGGTCGGCAAGCAGCAGCGAGGCGAACAGGAACTGCCGGGCTTCGGACAAGGTGCCCAAGCCGGCCAGTGCCTCGCGGCTTTTGCCGTCGACGAGGCGGGCTGCGGCACGAAGATTTTCCTCTTCGCCTTCCCGGCACGCGACCTGGTAGGTGCGCCCGGCGATCGACAGGTCGATAAGCGCGGCCATCAGGCTGCGGCCTCACGGATCAGCTCGTCGAGTTCTTCGACCACTTCCCGAATCTTGGCGCGAAATTCTTCGTCGCGGCCTGAAGTTTCGGGCTGGCGCTCGGCCAGCGCACGCTCGACCCGCTGAAGGGCCCGCTCGGCGCGATCGAGGGCGGAGATGAGCGACGTATCGTCCATGGAATTCCAGCTACGCAACTTCCCGATTCCGGGCAAGCATTGACGCTTCACAACTCACCTTCCAAAGGGCGCGTGTCAGCGGCCCTGAAGTCCGGGGCCGAGCAAGCCGCCCTCGGAGCCTCATGCAGCCGACCTCACGCCGTCTCGCAAATGCCATTCGCGGCCTCGCCATGGATGCGGTCGAAGCCGCCAACAGCGGTCACCCCGGAATGCCAATGGGCATGGCCGATGCCGCCACCGCCTTATTCACACGCTATCTGAAGTTCGATCCGACCGAGCCGCATTGGCCCGACCGCGATCGCTTCATCCTGTCGGCGGGTCACGGCTCGATGCTGCTCTACGCCTTGCTGTACCTCACCGGATACGAGCGGCCGACCATCGACGACATCAAGCGCTTCCGCCAGCTCGGCAGTCCGACCGCTGGGCACCCCGAGAATTTCGAGATGCCGGGGATCGAGGTCACGACCGGGCCGCTGGGGCAGGGCGTGGCGATGTCAGTCGGCATGGCGATCGCCGAGCGACACCTGAACGCGACCTATGGCGACGATCTCGTCGATCACCACACTTACGTCATCGCCGGTGACGGCTGCCTGATGGAGGGGGTCAATCACGAGGCGGTTGGCCTTGCCGGGCATCTGCAGCTCGGCCGTCTGATCATGCTGTGGGACGACAACAACATCACCATCGATGGGTCGGTCGAGCTGTCGCGCAACGAGGACATCGTCGCGCGCTTCGACGCGTCGAAGTGGCATACCGTTGAATGCGACGGGCTCGATGCCGACGACGTCAGCCGCGCGATCGAGGAAGCGCGTGCGGATCTGCGGCCGAGCCTCATCCGCTGCAAGACGATCATCGGCTTTGGTGCACCGCACAAGCAAGGCACTGCGGCAACCCACGGATCGGCTCTTGGCCCCGACGAAGTGGCGGCGGCGAAGAGGGAACTCGATATCTCGCCTGAACCGTTCTCGGTTCCAGAGGACGTGCTTACTGCCTGGCGGAGCTTCGGGAAGCGCGGCTCGATCGATCGCGCTCAGTGGCGGGAGAGGCTCGAGGCCAGCCCGCGCCAAGACGAGTTTCTCGCGCGTCTCAACGGCAAAGTCAGCGATGCCTGGCTGAAGCCCTATCTCGACAAATTGCTCGCCGACCTGAAGCCGGTAGCGACGCGAAAGGCGTCCGAAAGCGCGCTGGAGGCGATCAACGCAGCGATCCCCGCGACTATCGGCGGGTCAGCCGACCTCACTGGCTCGAACAACACCAAGACCAAGAATATCGAGCCGCTGACGCCGGAGAATTACGGCGGACGCTACATCTATTACGGCATTCGCGAGTTCGGCATGTCGGCGGCGATGAATGGAATGGCGCTGCATGGCGGCGTGATCCCCTACGGCGGCACGTTCCTTGTCTTCACCGATTACGCGCGGCCCGCGATCCGCCTCAGCGCGCTGCAGCGGGCACGGGTCATTTACGTGATGACCCACGATTCGATTGGGCTCGGCGAAGACGGACCGACGCACCAGCCGATCGAGCATCTGCAATCGCTCCGCGCAATGCCGCAGCTCGAAGTCTATCGTCCCTGCGACGCGGTCGAGACCGCCGAATGCTGGGCGCTGGCGCTTCAGAGCGACGAGCCGTCGATCCTTGCGCTCACCCGCCAGAACCTGACGCCGCTCCGCACCAAGGCCGCCAGCGAAAACCTCTGCGCCCGCGGCGCTTATCGCCTGAAGTCGGCCGGCAATGCCCGCAAGGTCATCTTCATGGCGACCGGCTCCGAGGTCGAAATCGCAATGAGCGCGGCCGAGCGCCTTGAACAGCAGGGCATCGGTGCCGACGTGGTCTCCATGCCCTGCACCGAGCGCTTCGATGCGCAGCCCCGCGAATATCGCGAGGATGTGCTCCCTGACGTCAGCAACCGCGAGATCCTGCGCGTCTCGGTCGAGGCGGGCACGACGTTCGGCTGGGAACGCTACACCGGGCTCCACGGCCTTCGCATTGGCATCGACCGCTTCGGCGTCTCCGCGCCGGCGCCAGACGCGTACAATTTCTTCGGCCTCACGCCCGACAAGGTCGCGCAGCGCGTGACCGACTTCATGAAACAGCGAGGAATCCAATGACGAAAGTTGCAATCAACGGCTTCGGCCGCATCGGCCGGCTGGTCGCCCGAGCGATTCTCGACCGCCCGGACTGCGGGCTCGAGCTGGTCAGCGTCAACGACCTCGCTGACGCCAAGGCCAACGCCTGGCTGTTCAAGCACGACAGCGTCCACGGCAAGTTTCCGGGCGAGGTGACAACCGACGGAAACGACATCGTCATCGACGGCAAGCGCATCCACGTCACTGCCGAGCGCGACCCGGCGAACCTTCCGCATGCCGCCAATGGCGTCGAGATCGCGCTGGAATGCACCGGCTTCTTCACCGACCGCGAGAGTGCGGAAAAGCACATCGCCGCCGGAGCGAAGAAGGTGCTCATCTCGGCTCCAGCCAAGGGCGTCGACCTGACCGTCGTTTACGGCGTCAACGACGACAAGCTGACCGCCGAGCACAAGATCGTTTCCAACGCGTCGTGCACGACGAACTGTCTCGCTCCGGTTGCCAAGGTCCTGAACGATGCGCTGGGTATCGAGCGCGGGCTGATGACCACGGTCCACGCCTACACCAACGACCAGAAAATCCTCGACCAGATCCACACCGATTTGCGCCGTGCCCGCGCGGCGGCGATGTCGATGATTCCGACGACGACAGGCGCCGCGCGCGCCGTCGGCGAAGTGCTTCCGGAGTTGAAGGGCAAGCTTGATGGCTCGGCGATCCGCGTTCCGGTGCCTGACGTCAGCCTCGTCGACCTGACGTTCACGCCGGGCCGCGACACGACCCGCGACGAAGTCAATCAGATCCTCAAGGCCGCGTCGGAAACAGAGCGCCTGAAGGGCATCCTCGACTACACCGACGAACCTCTGGTCTCGATCGACCTCATGCATACGTCGGCCAGCTCGACCATCGACAGCCTCGAAACCGCGGTGATCGACGGCAAGCTCGTCCGCGTCGTCAGCTGGTACGACAATGAATGGGGCTTCTCGAACCGCATGATCGATACGGCCGCGGCGATGGGGAAGCTTCGCTGAAGTGAGCCGCTTCAAGACCCTCGATGATTTGCCGGAGGATTTGACCGGGACGAAGGTGTTGGTTCGTGTCGACCTCAACGTTCCGATGGACGGAGCGAAGGTCACCGACGACACGCGGCTCCGCGCCATGCTGCCGACGGTGCTGGAATTGAGCGATCGCGGTGCGATCGTGTTGCTGCTCGCTCACTTCGGCCGTCCGAAGGGTGAAGTCCGGCCCGACATGTCGACCGCCCAGTTGGTGCTTCCGGTCCACCGGCTGACGGGACGGTCGGTGCGATTCATCGAAGATTGCCAGGGTCCGGAGGCGGAGCGCGCGATCGGGACCATGCTACCGGGCAACATCGGAATTCTCGAGAATACGCGCTTTCATAAAGGCGAAGAGAAGAACGATCCCGAGCTGGCTAAAGGCATGGCGGCGCTAGGCGATTATTACGTCGACGACAGTTTCTCGACTGCGCACCGAGCGCATGCCTCGACCGAGGGCATCACTCATTACCTGCAAAGCTATGCCGGGCGGGCAATGGAGGCGGAACTCAAACATCTGGAGAAGGCGCTCGGCGATCCGGAGCGGCCGGTCGCCGCCGTAGTCGGAGGTGCGAAGGTCTCGACCAAGCTCGCCGTGCTCGGCCACCTCGTCAGCAAAGTTGATCACCTCATCATCGGCGGCGGCATGGCCAACACGTTCCTTGCCGCCCGCGGGGTGAATGTCGGCAAGAGCCTGTGCGAGCACGAACTGACCGGCGAGGCGAACGGCATTTTCGACGCCGCCGAGCAGGCTGGCTGCACGATCCACCTGCCGTATGACGTGGTCGTCGCAAAGGAGTTCGCGCCCAATCCGCCGAGCGTCCGCACTTGCAACGTGCATGAGGTCGCCAAGGACGAAATGATCCTCGACGTTGGCCCGGCCGCGGTCGAGGCACTGGCCGACGTGCTGAAGACCTGCCGCACGCTCGTCTGGAACGGTCCGCTCGGGGCGTTCGAAACGCCGCCGTTCGATGAGGCGACGGTTGCTCTGGCGAAAACGGCCGCCGCGCTGACCGACGACGGCTCGCTGGTGTCCGTGGCTGGCGGAGGCGACACTGTCGCTGCACTCAATCACGCTGGCGTCGCCGACGACTTCACCTTCGTCTCGACGGCTGGCGGAGCATTTCTCGAATGGATGGAAGGGCGGACGCTTCCGGGCGTGGCCGCACTGGAGCAACAGGGATGACAATGACTGACGCAGACATGACCGCGAAGATCGAGCAGGGCGACGGCTTCATCGCTGCGCTAGACCAATCGGGCGGCTCCACGCCAAAGGCGCTCGCCGGTTACGGCGTCGACGAAAGCGCCTGGTCGAGCGAAGAAGAGATGTACGGCCTAATCCACCAGATGCGTTCGCGGATCATCACCTCGCCTGCCTTTGCGAGCGGCAAGGTGATCGGTGCGATCCTGTTCGAACGGACGATGGACGGCCAGGTCGAAGGCAAGCCGACCCCGCAGGCTCTGATCGACCGCGGCATTGTGCCCTTCATCAAGATCGACAAGGGCCTCGAAGCGGAAGCCAACGGCGTCCAGATGATGAAGCCGATGCCGGAACTGAGCGGCCTGCTCGAGCGGGCGAAGCAACTCGGCGTGTTCGGGACCAAGGAACGCTCGGTCATCAACCTTGCCAATCCCGAGGGCATTGCCGCGGTCGTGGCGCAACAGTTCGATGTAGCGCGCGAGGTTCTCGCTCACGGGCTCGTCCCGATCATCGAGCCGGAGGTCAACATCAAGAGTTCCGAGCGCGATGCCGCGGACCGGATCCTGCTTCAGGAAATTCTCAAGAACCTCGATCAGGTCGATGAGCGCGTGATGCTCAAGTTGTCGATTCCGGCAGAGCCGGGCTTGTTCACGCCTTTGGTGCAGCATCCGAAGGTGCTTCGCGTTGTCGCACTGTCGGGCGGTTTCAGCCGGGCTGACGCCTGCCGTGAGCTGGCCAAGAACCCGGGCATGATCGCTAGCTTCAGCCGCGCACTTCTGTCGGACCTCCGAGCCCAGCAAAGCGATGAGGAGTTCAACCGCACCCTCGGCGAAGCGATCGATGAAATCTACGAAGCCTCGACCGACAAGGTGCCGGCCTGACCTTGGACGAAGCCGAATTCGCCCCGATCGACTTCCCGCCGCCGCAACGGACGGCGCCGGCGAAGCTGTACCTGATCAGCCCGCAGGAGGTTGGTGGCGCATTTCCTGATAGGCTGAAGGTCGCTCTGGAGCCGGATATTGCGTCGGCGTTCCAGCTTCGGGTGAAGGATGTCGAGGAGCATGAACTGGCCCGGCTGGCTGAACCATTGCAGCGCATCTGCGCCGACGCCGGGGTCGCCTTCATCGTCAATGACAGCGCGAAGCTCGCCAAACGGCTCGGGGCCGACGGAGTTCATCTCGGCCAGTCCGACGGCGATATCCGCGAGGCGAGGGCGTTACTCGGCCCTGGCGCCCAGATTGGCCGGACCTGCCACGACAGCCGTCACCTCGCGATGCAGGCCGGCGAGGACGGCGCAGACTATGTTGCGTTCGGCGCCTTCTATGAGACAACGACCAAGCCTTCAAATTACCGTCCAAAACCGCCGATCCTCAGCTGGTGGTCAACCCTGTTTGAAATCCCCTGCGTCGCGATCGGCGGGATTACGCCGGAAAACGCAAAACCGTTGGTGACCGCCGGCGCAGACTTCATCGCCGTCTGCCAAGCGGTGTGGGGCAAAGACGATCCGGCCGCCGCAGCAGCCGCATTCGAGAAGGTACTCGCAGGCTAGAAACGGGAAACCATTGTTCGCTCGGTCGTTCATTCCGGCATGGGAAGGATGATCGGCACCGCGGTGTTCAGTTCCGTGTTCACGGCTGTAGTCGTCAGTGCCTTCTGGATCTGGTTCTATAATTTCGTGCCGTCGAAGGCCGCGACGGTCGAGCGGAGCGGCAACATCGTGGAGGTAACGCCGCCAAAGTCAGCGCCGGTCGTCGTGTCGCAGCAGGTCATCGTCGGCCCGTCCGGCCTCGCTTTGCCCGTCGTTGGGATAAAGCCTGACCAGCTAAGCGACACCTATGACGACGCACGCGGGCAGGGGCGCCGGCACGATGCGATCGACATCATGGCCGCCGAGGGCACCCCGGTGATCGCGGCCGCCGACGGGACGGTCGAGAAATTGTTCAACAGCGTCCGTGGCGGGATCACGGTCTACGAGCGCTCGGTCGACCAGAAGTGGATCTATTATTACGCGCACCTCTCGGCCTACGCGCCGGGCCTGCACGAGGGGCAGCAGCTCAAGCGCGGCCAGGTGATTGCGCAGGTCGGCCATACCGGCGACGCCAGCGCGGCCGGTCCGCACCTCCATTTCGCCGTCAATTCCATGGCTCCGGGCGAGCGCTGGTGGAACGGCACACCGATCAATCCATACCCGCTGCTTGCCGGAAACAGGGCCGCCCGCTAGAGCGCCCGCGGCTCTTTCCCAACACTTTCTCCGAGAGAAGACATGAAGATCAGCGGCGTGGACATCCGTCCCGGCAACATCATCGAATATGAAGGCGGCATCTGGCGCGCCGTGAAAATCCAGCACACGCAGCCCGGCAAGGGTGGCGCTTATATGCAGGTCGAGATGAAGAACCTCATCGACGGCCGCAAAACGAACGTCCGCTTCCGCTCCGCCGAGACGGTCGAGCGCGTCCGCCTCGATACGAAGGACTTCCAGTTCCTGTACCATGACGGCGACATGCTCACCTTTATGGACAAGGACAATTACGAGCAGATCGCTCTGCCTGCCGACCTGCTCGGCGAGGCCGGCGACTTCCTCCAAGACGGCATGGATGTCGTGATGGAGCTCTATAACGAGAAGCCGATCAGCGTTCAGCTGCCCGACCAGGTCGAAGCGACGATCGTCGAGGCCGACGCGGTCGTGAAGGGCCAGACGGCGAGCTCGTCCTACAAGCCGGCAGTCCTCGACAATGGCGTGAAGGTGCTGGTTCCGCCGCACATCACTTCAGGAACGAAGATCGTCGTCGACGTTTACGAACGCACTTACGTCCGCCGCGCGGACTAAGGAGCAGTCTTGGTTTCGCACTCCGGCCTGATCACCGTCATGACCCGCGCCGCCCGCAAGGCGGCGCCGCGCCTGCGCCGCGACTTCGGCGAGGTCGAGCAATTGCAGGTCAGCCGCAAGGGGCCGGCCGACTTCGTGTCGATGGCCGACAAGCGCGCCGAGCAGACGATCGTCGAGGAACTTCGCAACGCACGGCCCGACTGGGGCATGCTGCTCGAAGAGGGCGGCGCGATCGAAGGCAATCCGGACAAGCCACGGTGGATCGTCGACCCGCTGGATGGGACGACCAATTTCCTCCACGGCGTGCCGCATTTCTCGATCTCGATCGCGGTCGAGGAGAGGAAGCCCGGTGGTGGGACGGAGATCACGCAGGGGCTGGTCTATCAGCCGCTGACCGACGAGGGCTTTTGGGCCGAAAAGGGCAGGGGCGCGTGGCTGCAGGATGCGCGGCTGCGCGTCTCGGCGCGGCGCGACCTCAACGAGACCTTGATCGGGACGGGCATGCCGCACCTCGGGCGCGGTGATGCGGCCAGGTGGGCCAAGATTTACAGCGCGGTGGGACCTGAGGTCTCGGGAGTGCGGCGGTTCGGATCCGCGGCGCTTGATCTCGCCTGGGTTGCAGCGGGCCGGATGGACGGCTTTTGGGAGGATGACCTGGACCTGTGGGACACCGCGGCGGGCGTCCTATTGGTGCGTGAAGCGGGCGGGTTCGTCACCGATTATCGCGGTTCGGACCGGTCATTCGAGCGCCGTGAGTATCTCGCGGGCTCGGCAAGCATCCACAGCAAGCTCCAGAAGCTCGTCGCCGGAGCGCTTCGGTGATCGCGCTGGCGATCGCAGCCGCCGCTGCCGTCGCCAAGCCGCAGGTCGTCCTTACCCTGCCGCCGGAGCATCGCCTTGTCGAAGGTGTCGCTACCGACGGGTCGACGATTTTCGTGTCGAGCGTACTCGATCGGCAGATCCTTGCCTGCACCAGCCGCTGCCGGACCATCGCGACGTTGCCGCAAGGCCTCCATCCGCTTGGGATCGCCTGGGATTGGGGGCGGCATCTGTTGTGGATCGCCGCCGATTGTCCCGATGTTGCTGGTATCGCCAAGTGCGAGCAGGGCGCTCTGGTCGCCGTCAACCGTAACGGCGCGCTTCGCGGGCATTGGACCGCGCCGGCAAAAATGGTCTTCCATCCGGGTGATGTGTCAGTCTCGCAGAGCGGAGTCTTCGTTAGCGATAGCCAGAATGGCCTCGTCTGGGGATTGCTGCCGCGCCGTCCGCACTTGCGAGCGGTCAATCGGCCCGGTGACGGCAAGAGCGCGCAAGGGACCTCGCTAGCCCCCTCGGGCACCGAGCTGATCGTCGCCGACTACGAGCGCGGAATTGGGCGCATCGACCTCAGGACCACCATTACGACCTGGCTTCCGCGGCAGGACGGCAAGCCCGCGGTCGGGACTGACGGGCTGGTTCGGTGCAGTGGCTATTATGTCGGGGTCTACAATGGAGGTGCGGCGCCCTCGCGACTGTGGAAATTTGATGTGCAGCAAGGCGGAGTCCACCGCACCGAATTGGTCGACGGCCTGACACTCGACGATCCAACGCAAATTGCGTTTGATGGCAGACGCTTGCTGGTGGTTTCCGAGTCGGGATGGGAAGGCCTCGGCAAGGGCGAGATGACACGCAAGGCGGGAGCGAAAATCCTCGCGATCCCGCTGTCCCGTGGTTGTGAGCCGATATAGCGCTTTCGACCGGTTGCGACCTGCAATTCACTGGCCTAAAGCCCCGCCGAATTCGAAGTTTTCGGAGTTTTCCCCTTGGCGAGCGTCGCCGCAGGCTACCTGCCGATCCTGTTGTTCCTCATCATCGCCGTCGGCTTGTCGACGGGCTTCGTGGTGTTGCCCATGATCGTGTCGCGCCTGACCGGCGCGCACCGGCCCGACCCTGCCAAGCTCAGCGAGTATGAGTGCGGCTTCCCGGCTTTCGAGGATGCCCGCGCCGAGTTCGACGTTCGCTTCTACCTCGTCGCCATCCTGTTCATCGTCTTCGACCTCGAGGCCGCGTTCCTGTTCCCGTGGGCGGTGAGCCTGAACTTCACCCGCTGGACCGGCTGGGTGGCGATGGTCGGCTTCTTAATCGAGCTTGGTCTCGGCCTTGCCTATGCGTGGAAGAAAGGGGCGCTCGAATGGGAGTGATGCTCCGCCCCAACGAGGACCGGATGCCGAGCGAAGAGGAGCTGGCGCGTCTCGCTGGTCTCGTCCCCGGCGACATCGACAAGAAGCATCTCGAGGAATTGCGCCGCAACCTCGACGAAAAGGGCTTCATGATCACGACGGCCGAGGACCTTTTCACCTGGGCGCGGACCGGTTCGCTGTGGTGGATGACGTTCGGTCTCGCCTGCTGCGCGGTCGAAATGATTCATGTGAACATGCCGCGCTATGACCTTGAAAGGTTTGGCGCAGCGCCGCGCGCTAGCCCCCGTCAGTCGGACGTGATGATCGTTGCCGGGACGCTGTGCAACAAGATGGCGCCCGCGCTTCGGCGGGTCTACGACCAGATGAGCGAACCGCGCTACGTCATCTCGATGGGCAGCTGCGCGAATGGTGGTGGCTATTACCACTACAGCTACTCTGTCGTGCGCGGCTGCGACCGCATCGTTCCCGTCGACATCTACGTTCCGGGCTGCCCGCCGACCGCGGAGGCCTTGCTCTACGGAATCCTGCAGCTGCAGCGGAAGATCCGCCGCGAAGGGACGATTACCCGCTGATGGCTTCCGCCGCGCCTCGTTATACCGACGCCCCCGCGTCGCTCGGCAAGCTTGCCAACGCTCGTCCGCACGCCGGGCTGGAGACGGCGTTCGACGTCGATCGCGAAGACTTGGTCGAGGTCCTGACCTCGCTTCGCGACGATCACGAATATCAGCAGCTGATGGAAATCGCCGGTGTCGACTATCCCGACCGGCCGGAACGGTTCGAAGTAGTCTATTGCCTTCTGTCGCTTACGAAGAACCACCGCGTTCGCGTCCACGTCGCGACCGATGAAGCGACCCCGGTGCCGAGTGTCGTCTCACTCTGGCCCGTCGCCGGCTGGCTGGAGCGGGAAGTGTTCGACATGTACGGCGTCGGCTTTACCGGCAACCCGGACCTCAGACGTATTCTCACGGATTATGGGTTCGAGGGCTATCCGCAGCGTAAGGACTTCCCGCTGACCGGCCATGTCGAGCTCCGTTACTCGGAGGCCGAGAAGCGCGTGGTCTATGAGCCGGTCGCGCTGCCGCAGGATTTCCGCACGTTCGACTTCCTGATGCCGTGGGAAGGGCCGGAATACGTCCTGCCCGGCGACGAGAAGGCCGTTCCGGAGCAGGCGGGTGCGCCATCGCCCGCGCCACCGGCATCGGGCAAGCAGCCCGAGAATGTGAAGACTTCGGCGGAGACGCCGAAAACCACGGATACTCCGGCTGATACCGGTGCAGGTAAGCCGGGGGACGCCCAGGCGACCAAGGAAGCGCGGAAGCCGCGCGCCGCAAAGGCAGCCAAGGAAGTGTCGAAGCCTGGCAACGAGGCTGAGCCAAAGCCCGCCACTCGCGGACGGCGTCCGGGTGGGGGTGCGGCATGACCGATACCCGCACTCCCGACCTGTTCGCGGAGGCCGGCGGCACGGGCACGCAGCCCAAGAGCCCGCGCAAGGTGGAAGTCAGCGTCGGCGCCGGCGGCACCGGCGACGATCTTGGCCATCCGCGCGATCTGGGCGACGAGGCAATCAGCAATTACACCATCAATTTCGGTCCCCAGCACCCGGCGGCGCACGGCGTCCTCCGGTTGATAATGGAGCTCGACGGCGAAATCGTCGAGCGCGTCGACCCGCACGTCGGCTTGCTCCACCGCGGCACCGAAAAGCTGATCGAGTACAAGACCTACGCGCAGGCGCTGCCCTACTTCGACCGGCTCGATTACTGCTCGCCGATGTGCATGGAGCACAGCTTCGTGCTTGCGGTCGAGAAGCTGATGGGCCTCGAGATCCCGCTTCGGGCCCAGTACATCCGCGTTCTGATGGCGGAATTGACCCGTATTTCCAATCACATGCTGAACCTTGGCAGCCACATCATGGATGTTGGCGCCATGACGCCAAATCTGTGGCTGTTCGAGGTTCGCGAGGACACGCTGCAATTTTACGAGCGGGCCTCGGGCGCGCGGATGCACGCCAATTACTTCCGCGTCGGCGGCGTCCGCTACGACCTGACTGAAAAGATGCTGGCCGACCTGCAGGTTTGGCTCGATACGCGCTTCAAGCTGTTCGAGGACGCGATCAGCCTGGTCGCCGACAACCGCATCTTCAAACAGCGCAACGTCGACATTGGCACCGTCAGCAAGGAAGATTCGATCGCATGGGGGTTCTCCGGCCCCATGATCCGCGCCGCTGGAATCCCGTGGGACATCCGGCGCGCGCAACCGTACGAAGTCTATGACCGCATGGAGTTCGACATCCCCGTCGGCACGCGCGGCGACTGCTACGACCGCTTCATGGTCCGGGTGGAGGAAGTGCGGCAGTCGGCGCGGATCATGCGCCAGTGCCTGCGCGACATGCCGTCGGGGCCGGTTGCGACCGACGACCGCAAGGTGTTCCCGCCGTCGCGCGCCGAGATGAAGACCTCGATGGAGGCCCTCATCCACCACTTCAAGCTCTACACCGAGGGTTATCACGTACCCGCGGGCGAGGTTTACGTCGCGACCGAGAGCCCGAAGGGTGAATTCGGCGTCTATCTCGTATCCGACGGCACCAACCGGCCGTACCGCTGCAAGATCCGCCCGACGGGCTTCTCGCACCTGCAGGCGATGGACTTCATGATGAAGGGCCACATGCTGGCCGACACCACCGCCATCCTTTCGGCGATCGACGTCGTGTTCGGGGAGGTGGACCGATGAGTCTGAAATTCGATTCCGAGACGCCGATGGCTATCGTGGCGCTAATGGTTTGCCTGCCAGTTGGCAGCGCGCTCGCTTACATAATTGCTTATAGCTTTGCCGATCTGGCTGTTTCCGCGACAGATCTCTTCCGACATCCTGCGGATCACCGGTTCGCAATCGCCATGATCGCTTTCTACATGATCGCAGGCCTGCGAATTGCACTTACCAAGCCGCAAGCTTCAGATCTCACGGAGGATAGGTGATGGCCGGCTCTGACGCCATCGTCGACAGCGCCGAGCAGCGCGCCCGCTGGGAAGGCTTTGCCTGGACCGAGGCGAACGCCAAGCTCGCCCGCGAGATCATCGCTCGCTACCCGGAAGGACGTCAGCAATCGGCGGTGATCCCGCTCCTCGATCTCGCCCAGCGCCAAGTCGGGGCGGAGACGAATACCCAAGGGTGGCTCCCGATCCCGGTGATGGAGATCGTCGGCAAGGAGCTCGACGTCGCTTACGTTCGGGTGCTCGAGGTCGCGACCTTCTACACGATGTTCAACCTGGCGCCGGTCGGCCGCTTCCATGTGCAGGTATGCGGGACGACGCCATGCATGCTGCGTGGTTCGGACGACGTGCTAGCTGCTTGCTATAAGCGCGGGCTGAAAAAAGGAAAAACGACCGAGGACGGGTTGTTCGCGCTGACCGAGGTCGAATGCCTCGGTGCCTGCGCCAACGCTCCGATGGTCCAGATCAACGACGACAATTACGAGGATTTGACCGAGGCGAGCATGTCCGCGATCCTCGATGCGCTCGCGGCCGGCCAAACGCCGAGGCCGGGCCCACAGGTTGATCGCCAGACCAGCTGCCCCGAAGGCGGACCGACAACGCTCAAGAAGATGGCCGAGCGCAATTACGATTATCGCGGGCAATGGACCGCGACCGCCGGGGAGGGCGCGCAATGATCGGGCTCATCATCACCGTCATTGTCGCGATCATCGTCATCGGCATCGTCCTGAAGCTGCTGAAGGTCGCCATCATCCTCGCTCTCGCGATCGGCATCGTGATGTTCGCGCAGAACAAGCTCGGCCGGAACAATGATCGCGGGCGGCTGAAATGACGGCGATCCTCCCGATCATCATCGCGCTCGTGCTTGCGTTCTTGGCGTTCAAGTTCGTCAAGGGCGTGATCAAGTTCGGCGTGATTGCGCTGATCGTGGTCGCGGTCGCCTATTTCGTCATGAACGGGGCGGCGCACTGATGGGTTATACCGGGCCTCTCGCGGACAAGGACCGCATCTTCACCAATGTCTACGGTTTCCAGGAGCCGTGGCTGAAGGCGGCGCAGGCGCGCGGCGACTGGGACAATACCAAGAAGCTGATGGCCATCGGCCAAGACGCGATCATCGAGGTGGTCAAGGCGTCCGGGCTTCGCGGCCGCGGCGGAGCTGGCTTCCCGACCGGCATGAAGTGGGGCTTCATGCCCAAGGAGCCGAAGCCGGGTAAGCCCAATTTCCTGGTGATCAACGCCGACGAGTCCGAGCCCGGCAGCTGCAAGGACCGGGAGATCATCCGCCACGATCCGCACAAGCTGATCGAAGGCGCATTGATCGCCGGCTATGCGATGCGGGCACGCGCCGGATACATCTATATCCGCGGCGAATTCATTCGTGAAACCGAAGCCTTACGCCGCGCTGTTGCCGAGGCCTATGAAGCCGGGCTGCTGGGCAAGAACGCCGCCGGATCGGGCTACGACTTCGACCTGTTCGTCCATCGCGGCGCCGGCGCCTACATCTGCGGCGAAGAGACCGCGATGCTCGAAAGCCTCGAGGGCAAGCAGGGCAAGCCGCGGCTGAAGCCGCCGTTCCCGGCGGGCGCGGGCCTCTACGGCTGTCCGACCACGGTCAACAATGTCGAGAGCATC
>Ga0207648_10002877_pt1 | contig 18225 bp, 17 predicted proteins | sample KBSMisM32_FD_184310 | JGI IMG/M metagenome (GOLD analysis project Ga0207648, IMG submission 184310) | Miscanthus rhizosphere microbial communities from Kellogg Biological Station, Michigan, USA - KBS Miscanthus M3-2 (SPAdes) (version 2) | ecosystem: Host-associated > Plants > Roots >...
GAGGTCGGTCTGGATCCGGACCTTGCCAGTGTTTGCATCGTCGGCGTCCTCGACGGTCTGTGGATCCCCGTCAGCGACTTCGCCGTGACACCGGTGGTCGCGATCGCACCGCGGAGACCGGCCCTGATCGCGTCTCCCGCGGAAGTGGTCCGGATCATCGAGCCGCCGCTGTCCACGTTCCTGCCCGAGGCGCCGCTCCGGACCGTGGAGCGGACCATCGGCGGCTGGCCGATCCGCTACGGGCACTACGAGGTCGACGGCCTCTCCGTGTGGGGAGCGACGGCCCGCATCCTGAGCCAGCTCGGCGCTGTGATCGCCCGCACCGCCATCCCCGAGGACGACCTCACGCGCTGACGCGATGGGATCGAGGCGGCTCAGACCGGCTCGCCGGCCTCCGGGTCGTGACGCGTCGTCGTCCCTTCGCCGACGAGGTGTCCCTCGCCGCGCTCGACGGGTCGCCCGAGCGCGCTCATATCCGCGGCACGGCCTTCGAGTATCCCGCCCATCGCAGCGTCATCCGCCCCGGTGAACTCGACGATGAAGACACGCATCTCGGAGTGCTCGGTCCAGGCGGCATGCGGGATGTAGGCCGGCCACAGGACGGCTTCGCCGGCAGCGACTCGGGTCCGCTCGTCGTCCACCCCGACCCAGCCGCCGCCCTCGATCACGATGAACCAGGAGGTGTTCGGGTTGGAGTGCGGTTCGATCGCGGCGCCCCGTGCGAACGCCATCTCGCTGATGGCCCCCCGCGCGTCCGAATGGATGAGCTGGCCGGTGACGCCGGTCGTGCCGGGCGGGCCGTCAGCTCGGCGGTGGCCGACGCCGAACCGTCGGACGTCGATCGGCATGGCCCTAGCGGCGTCGCCGCCGCTGGCGACGCGGACCACCGCGGCGCCTGATCGTCGCCTCCGGGTCGGCGAACTTCTGCTTCGTGTAGTAGCGCTGGCGGGCAAGCCGCTGCTCGTGCGCACGAAGGATCGGCGGGAACCGCAGGAACCGGATCCAAACGAGCGTCCCAAGCCCGGTCAGCAGCGTCGCGAGCACGAGGATGAAGTCGAAGACGAAGATCGACTCGATGAGGATCAGGCTGAAGGTGATCAGCCCGGTCCACCACAGCCACTCCCAGAGGTCGACCAAGGGCGGGTGGCGATGGAGCCGACGCGTCCGGACGTTGTAGAGCACGACGAGGACGACCAGCAGCACCAGCGCTGCGATCCAGACCGGGTAGAAGAGGTCCGGGAAGTTGTGGCTGCTGAACGAGACGAAGAGGTATTCCCAGGGCGCCAGCGTCACGGCTGCCTCGCTGCGGGCGGGTCGGTCGGTGGGCGGGAGTATGCCATGCCGGACGCTATACTCCGCCGGAGCGGTCCGCTCCCGACGGACACGCCCTGGGAGGAGGAACGCGCCGGGTGCGAGCCCTGCTGTCAGTCGCGAATCGGGAGGGGATCGCGGCGCTCGCGCGGGAACTCCGATCGCTCGACGTCGAGATGTTCGCGACCGACGGGACGCGAGAGTTCCTCGCCGGCGAGGGCATCGACGTCCGCTCCGTCAACGACCTGACCAACGGTGGCCCGACACTGGGCGGCCAGGTCAAGACGTTCCATCACGCCGTCTACGCCGGGATCCTCGCGCGCCGCGACGTCCAGGAGCAGATGGACGACCTCAAGACGCAGGGTCTCGCCCCCATCGACCTCGTGGTCGTGAATGTGAAGCCGTTCGCACCATCCGTCGGGGCGAAGCTCGTCGGGATCGACGAGGCGATCGAGATGATCGACGTCGGTGGCGCGGCCCTCCTTGGTGCCGCCGCACGCAACGCGGCCGGAGTCGCCGCGGCGTCCGACCCGTCGCACTACGAGCGGATCCTCGCCGAGCTGCGCGAACTCGGCCAGGTCAGCGCAGAAACGCGGGCGCAGCTCGCCGCGGAGGCGTTCAGCACCGTCGCGGCGTACCACGCAGAGATCGCTGCCTACCTCAACCAGATCTCGGGCAACGTGTTCCCGAAGCGGCTGGCGCTCGTCCTCGAAAAGGTCGACGACCTCCGCTATGGCGAGAACCCCCACCAGCGTGCGGCGTTCTACCGCGAGACCACACATCGGAGCGGGACCCTTGCCGACGCGTCGCAGCTCCAGGGAGGCAGGCCGTCGTTCAACAACCTGCTCGATCTTGACTCGGCCTACCTGATTGCGCGCGACTACTCGGCACCGACGGTCACGATCGTGAAGCACACCGATCCCGTCGGGCTGGCGTCGCACGATGAGCTGGTCGAGGCCTACCGGCATGCGCTCGAGACCGATCCCGTCGCCTCGTTCGGCGGGATCGTCGGCGTCAACCGCGAGCTCGATGGCGCGACCGCGCGGGAGATCGCTGCCAACTCCTACGAGGCGGTCGTCGCCCCCAGCTTCAGCGACTCGGCGATCGGGATCCTGAAGCAGAAGGCCGGGCTCGAGCTGCTCGCCGTCCCGCCCGACCCGACCGACGGGATGCGCGACTACGGGATCGCCAACCTCGACTTCAAGCGTGTGGCCGGCGGGCTGCTCGTCGAGGACCTCGACGACCTCGGGCTCGACCGCGGGCAGTTGCAGGTCGTGACCCGGCGTCGACCGACGCTCGAGGAGCTTACCGACCTGCTGTTCGCGTGGCGCGCGGTCCGCCACGTCAGCTCGAACGCGATCATCCTCGCGCGCAACGCCGCGACGGTGGGCATCGGGGCGGGGCAGGCGTCGCGGCTCGTCTCGGTCGAGATCGCTTTGCGGCGCGCCGGTGACCGGGCCAAGACGGCGGTGATGGCATCGGATGCCTACTTCCCGTTCCCGGATGGGATCCAGGCGGCGGCGAATGCCGGCGTCACCGCGATCATCCAGCCGGGCGGCTCGATCCGCGACGAGATGGCGATCGAGCTCGCCGACCGTCACCACATGGCCATGGTCTTTACGGGTAGAAGGCACTTCCGACATTGATGGGTGGCGCTGATCTGCCGCGCCACCTGAGCGCCATCACGACATCCGAGGACTGAATGGAACAACTGCTCGCGCTCGAGATGGTCCGCGTGACCGAGGCAGCAGCGATCGAATCCGCGCGCTTCATGGGTCGTGGCGCGCGTGATGAGGCCGACGCCGCGGCGACGACCGCCATGCGCTCCACGATGGATGAGATCGAGTTCGCGGGACGGATCGTCATCGGCGAGGGCGAGCGCGATGAAGCCCCGATGCTCTATATCGGCGAGCGCGTGGGCAAGACAGGCGAGGAACGCAAGGAGGTCCCCGCGATCGATATCGCGGTCGACCCACTGGAAGGCACCAACCTCGTCGCGCTCGGTCAGGCGGGAGCGATCACGGTCCTGTGCGCGAGCGAGGCCGGTGGTCTCACCCATGCTCCGGATACGTACATGGAGAAGCTGTGCGTCGGGCCTCCCGGTGCCGGCAAGGTCGACATCCGGCTCTCACCGACCGAGAACATCGGCCGGATCGCCGCTGCGCTCGGGCGTCGGGTGTCGGATATCACCGTCGTGATCCTCGAGCGGCCGCGCCACGAGGATCTCATCGCGGAGGTCCGCGCCGCCGGGGCGCGGATCAAGCTCATCAGTGACGGCGACCTTTCCGCAGCGATCTCGTGTGCGGTCTCCGGCACCGGCGTCCATGCCGTGATGGGTATCGGTGGTGCGCCAGAGGGTGTCATCACGGCCGGCGCGCTGCGCTGCCTCGGCGGCGAGATCCAGGCACGGTTCCGCTACCGGAATGCAGAGGAGCGCGAACGCGGGGCGCGGATGGGCCATGGCGACGAAGACCGCGTGTACATGACCGAGGATCTCGCGCCCGGCAACAGCCTGGTGTTCGCGGCGACCGGCGTCACGAGCGGTGACCTTCTCCAAGGGGTTCGGTTCTTCGGTGGCGGCGCACGGACACATTCGCTCGTGATGGCCTATCAGACGAAGCAGGTCCGCTTCGTGGACACCGTCCACATGTTCGATCGGGATAGCCCGCCCAGGGTCCGACTCTGACCGCTACCACCGCCAGCCCGGCCCGCGATCGGGCCGAGATCCTCGTCGGTCTTGCCGCATGCGTCGCGGTGGCGGCGGTTGCGCGCCTTATCGGCTCGGCACTCCAGCTGGGGCTGGAGACCGCGCTCGCCCTCGTGCTCGGGCTGGCCATCGGCGCCGCCGCCAGCCTCCGGCCACGGCTCATCCCGGGAGCGACCCTGGCGTCGCGCTATGCGCTGCGGCTCGGCATCACGCTGCTCGGGGCGAGATTGACGCTCGGACAGCTGCTCGCGACCGGAGCCGCGAGCATCATCGGGATCGTCCTCGTGGTCAGTGTGGCCCTCGTGCTCGGCACGTGGCTGGCACGACGGCTCGCACTGGTGCCACCGCTCTCGGCCCTGATCACCGTCGGGATGGCGATCTGCGGCAACTCTGCGATCCTGGCGTTGTCACCGATCGTCGGCGCGAAGCATCGCGACACCGCGTACGCCGTCTCGACGATCACGATCTTCGGTTTGATCGGCGTGCTGCTGCTGCCGGTCCTGGGTCGGCTCTTCCACATGTCCGACCCCGTCTTCGGGACGTGGGCCGGTCTCGCCGTGAACGACACGGCACAGGTCGTCGCGACCGGCTACGCGTTCTCGCCGGGTGCCGGCGACGTCGCCACGGTCGTCAAGCTGACCCGGAACCTGGCGATCCTTCCGGTTTTGCTCGGGGCGACGTGGTACGTGGCGCGAGCCGCGACCTCGAGCGAAGAGGGCACGGCGGCCGGGACCGGCCCCACGCCCTCGCGGATGGCGCTCGTGAGCCGCGCCGTGCCGTGGTTCGTCATCGGCTTCGTGGTGGTGGCGGGTCTCCGCTCCGCCGGGCTACTCGACGTTCCGATGCCGGGCGGCGGGACCCTCGCCGACCTGTGCTCGACGCTGGCGGCGCTCTTGATCCTCGTCGCGCTTGCCGGTGTCGGGATGGCCACGGACGTGCGCTCGCTGTCTGCCGTCGGCGGGCGGCCGTTCCTGCTGGCGCTCGTGATGTGGGTCGTCATCGGTCTGCTCGGGCTGCTCGTCGCGACCACCATCGGCGGTCTCGCCGCGCCCGTCTGACCACCCCTCTCCGCCGACCTACCCGAGGCGGAGGTTCGGCAGGACCTCCTTGCCGAAGACCTCGACGAACTCCTTCTGGTTGCGCCCGACGTTGTGCAGATGGATCTCGTCGTAGCCCATGTCGACGTAGTGCTGGATCTGCCGGCAGTGCTCCTCGAGATCGCTGCTGATCAGCACCCGATTCTTGAAGTCCTCGGCTCGCACGAGCTTGGCGATGCCGGCGAAGTCCTCGGGATTCTTGATGTCCTGCTTCGGGAAGAACGCCATGCCGCCATTCGGCCATTCGACGAGCGCGTTCTGCGTCGCCTCCTCCTCGGTGCGCGCCCATGAGATGTGGATCTGGAGCAGCTTGGGCCCGGCCTTCGGATCCTTGCCGACCTCGGCTCGGCCCTCCTCGAACTTGCCCCAGATCATCCCCATCTTCTCGTCCGCTGCCCCGACCGTGATCAGGCCGTCGGCGAACTTGCCGGTCTTCTTGGCGTTCACCGGCCCGGCGGTAGCGACGTAGATCGGCACCCTCTGGTCGTCGGGCGGACGCGTGTAAAGCTTGGCCCGTTCCAGCGTGAAGTACTTGCCTTCGTGCCGGACGACCTCGCCGGTGAAGAGCTTGGTGATGACCTCGATGGCCTCGAACATCATCGCGCTTCGGATCGGCACCTCCGGCCAGACGGGGGCGACGACGTGCTCGTTCAGCGCCTCGCCCGCACCCAGGCCGAGGTAGAAGCGGCCCGGGTACATCGCCCCGAGGGTTGCTGCGGCGTGCGCGATCACGGCTGGGTGATAGCGGAAGCCGGGGCAGGTGACGGCCGTCCCGAACCGGAGTGACGTGCGCTGCCCGAGGGCGCCCATGAACGCCCACGCGAACCCGCTTTGGCCCTGCTCGGGGGTCCACGGATGGAAATGCTCCGAGACCATGAAGCCGGCTTCGAAGCCCGCGTCCTCGGCCTGGGCACACCAGTCAAGCAGGTCCGTCGGGGTGAACTGCTCCATCATCGCCGCGTAGCCGATCTTGGTCATCGTGGTCCTTTCTCAGCGGCTCGCGACCCGAGGCTGGATCGTGGTCGGTATCGAGTACGGGATCCGAGCGCCGCTCCTCCCGGAGCTCGGAGCCGATGCCCATATCTTGACGGACCCGTGCCACCGAGGGCATCACATCCGACGTGCAGCCCGTCTCGAGCCGGCCTCACAGATGCTGGACCCGTGCCCGATGATGAGCGGCGATGGACCTCGAAAGTGTGATCCTGCGCACACGCGGACTGGGCAACTCGACGTACGTGCTGGGGTCCGACGGCGACGCGCTGGTCGTCGATCCGCCGCGCGACGCGTGGCGCGTCCGGGAGCTCCTCGAGCGCCGGGGTTGGCGTCTCCGGATGGTGGTCGAGACGCATGTCCACAACGATTACCTGTCCGGCGCGCTCGAGCTGGTCTCTTCGGAACGGGCACGCGTCGTCGCGCCGGCTCGCGGCCACTACGCGTTCGACCACCAGGGCGCGGATGACGGCGAGGAGATCGAAGTCGCCGGCATCGTCCTGCGGGCCAGGGCAACGCCCGGGCATACCCCCGAACACCTCGCCTGGGAGGTGTATGACCAGGCGGTCGGTGACGATACGCCGGCCGCGGTGCTCACCGGTGGCTCGCTGCTCGTCGGCAGCGTCGGCCGGACCGACCTGCTGGGCGACGATGCGACCGAGGAACTGACCCGCGAGCAGTTCAGATCGCTCCGGGCGCTGGCCTCCCTGCCGGACGACGTCGCCGTGTGGCCGACCCACGGCTCCGGCAGCTTCTGCGCCGCGGGGCCGATGCTGGACGCGCCGACCTCGACCATCGGTGCCGAGCGCTTCGCCAACCCGCTGTTCGCGATCGCGGATGCCGGCGCGTTCCACGACCGTCTCGTGTCGGGGTTCATGCCCTACCCCGCGTACTACCGCGAGATGGCTCCCATGAACCGCGCGGGACCCCGAGTGTTGGGCGAGCGCCCGTCGCTCGTCGCGCTGGATCCGACGGCCGTCGCGGCGGCCATCGCGAACGGGGCACGCATCGTCGACGCGCGGCCCCGGCGCGAGATCGCCGCAGGTCATCTCCCGGGTTCGCTCACCGTCGAGCTCCGCGACACGTTCGCTTCATACGTCGGCTGGATCCTGCCGGTCGGCACGCCGCTGGTGCTGGTCCTGCCGGAAGGGCCTGATGCTGCCACCGAGGCCGTCGACCAGCTCGTCCGCATCGGCTTCGACCAGCTCGTGGGCGTGCTCGACGGTGGGGTCGCGCGGTGGGCGGCGGACGGCCGCCCGGTCGCCGAGATCTCGACGATGAGCGCCGCGGCACTCGCGGCAGAGATCAGCTCGGGCTCGCGCCCGGCCGTGGTCGATGTCCGCGACGAGGCCGAGATGCGTGACGACGGTCGGCTCGTCGACGCCGTCGAGGTCCCGCTCGCGGCCCTCATCGACGGCGGCCCGCTGGCACTGGCGCCGGGCTCCGAGGTGACCGTCGCTTGCAAGTCCGGGGTACGGGCCACGGTGGCCGCAGGCCTGCTGGAGGCTCGCGGACATCGCGTCCGACTCGTCCCCCGGGGCGGGATCCAGGACGTCGTGAAGGACCTCGCCCCGAGCGGTCCCGCAGGGACGTGACGTCGGTCGGTTCGTCGCTCGCCACCGAGTACACAGACGCCCACCGGCGCGATGTCGCGGATCACGGAGCCGCCAGCCTCCGTGACCGTTTCGCTCTGCCGGTCGGGCGTGACGGCCGACCCAAGGCGTACCTCGCCGGCCAGAGCCTGGGAGCCCAACCGAAGGACGCGCGCGCCGCGGTCGAGGAACGGCTCGACGCGTGGGCCCGCCTCGGTGTCGACGGCTGGTTCGACTCGGAGCAGCCATGGATCGATGTCGAGCGTGACCTCGCCGGTGCGACCGGTCGGCTGGTCGGGGCCGAGCCCGCCGAAGTCACGACGGCGAACACGCTGAGCATCAACCTCCATCTCTTGCTTGCGTCGTTCTTCCGACCCGCCGGGCAGCGACGACGGATCCTCATCGATGCGCCGACGTTCCCGTCCGATCGATACGTGGTCGAGTCGCAACTCCGCCATCACGGTCTCGACCCGGAAAGCGACCTGATCGTCATCCGGCCCCGGACCGGCGAGGACACCGTCCGGCCTGACGATCTCGACGAGATGATCGACCAGCATCGTGACGATCTCGCCCTGATGCTCCTCGGCGGCGTGAACTACGCGACCGGGCAGGTCTTCGATATCGCGCGACACACCGAGCGCGCGCATGCCGCAGGGGCGATCGCGATCTGGGACCTGGCGCACGCGACCGGCAACATCCCGTTGGCGCTGCACGATGCGAACGTCGATGCCGCCGCGTGGTGCACGTACAAGTACCTCAACAGCGGTCCGGGAGCGCTCGCGCAGCTGTTCGTCCATGCGCGGCATGCTTCCGACCCGGCGACGCCGCGGTTGGCCGGCTGGTGGGGCAACGATCCCGCCTCACGGTTCCTCATGGCCGAGACATTCGTGCCAGGGCGAGGTGCAGATGGATTCCGCTTCTCGACCCCGCCGATCCTGTCGCTCGCGCCGATCGCGGTCTGGCTGGCGATGTTCGACGAGGTCGGGATGGCGGCCCTCCGAGAGCGATCCTTGACGCTGACCGGCGAGCTTGCACGCCTCATCGACGGCTTCGTCCCGGACGCGACGGTCATCACGCCACGCGATCCGGCGGAGCGCGGGTCGCAGCTCTCGATCCGCGTCGGCGATGCCCACGCACGACTGCGTGCGCTCGAGGCGTTCGACGTCGTCGCCGATGCGCGGGAGCCTGACCTGATCCGGCTGGCGCCGGTCCCGATGTACTGCTCGTTCGAGGACGTCGTCCGCGCCGCGGATGCGCTAGCCCGCACCGCCTGACGGATCCCCCGGAGCCTTCGGGGGGACCCACCGCTCGGACGCGACATCCCAGTCCCCGAGGACCCGGACGCTACCCGGCGGCTCGTTCGCTGCGACCTGTCGACGTCGTGTCTCGATCGTCTCCGTCCAGCCGGGCGGGACGAGTCGCGGAGCGAGATCGGCGAGCGGTGCCAGTACGAACAGCCGCTCGCGGAGATGCCGGTGCGGGATCTCCAGCCGTTTCGCGGCCTTGTCGGGGTCGGCGTCCGCGTCGATCGACCGGGCGTCCGCCGGTCGGTCGACGTCGATGCGATGGCGCCCGTACAGCAATAGGTCGAGGTCGAGCTCGCGCGGCCCCCAGCGCGCGCGGGCCTGCCGACCTCCGCTCCGCTCGATGGCCTTGAGCCACGCGAGGAGGTCCAGGGCGTCGGCCTCGGCGCTCGCGGACTCGCCCCCGACGTCAAGGGCGGCGGCCGCGTTGCGGAACTCCGGCTGGTCGGTGAACCCCCATGGGGCCGTCGCGTAGAGACGCGAGACAGCCCGGACGTGGATAGCGGGAAGCGCCTCGAGGGCGGCCACCCCTGCGGCCATCGTCGCGGCCGCATCACCGAGGTTCGCGCCAAGACCGATGTAGGCACGGACCGTTCGGCGGGCGCTCATCGGCGTCACCTTACTATCCGGCCATGCGGCACCCCGAGCGTCGACCGGACGCGTGACCGACGTCGACGTCGCGATCCTGCACCTCGAGCCGGACGCCGAGGCTGGCCCGCTCACGCGAGCGACGCACGTCGCCCGGCTCGACCTCGTCGAGCGTCACCGTCGAGGGTTCCTCGCCGCCGGGGCGACGCGCGTCACGCTCCATGCAGGACCTCGGGACGACGTCCCGTTCGGGGCGAGACTCCGCCATCTCGCTGCCGACATCGGAGACGGCGGGCTGATCGTCCTCGGTTCTGGCGCGATCCCGCTCGCGACGGCGGTGGATCGTCGGGAGCTGGTCGCGGCCGCGCGGCAAGGTGCGCCCGCGGCCCTCGCGAACAACCGCTATTCCGCGGATGTCATCGCGATCTCGCGCGCTAGGTCGGTCCTTGCGCGGCTGCCCGACATCGCGACCGACAACATGCTGCCGCGCTGGCTCGCTGAGGGTGCCGGTGTACCTGTTTCCGATGTCCGATCTCGTCGACGGCTCGGGGTCGACATCGACGGACCGCTCGACCTGATCCTGCTCGCCGGTCGGTGGCTGGCCCGTCTGGACCCAAGCGATGCCCAGCGTGCCGTCGCGGCCATCGATGCGGTTCGCCGAGTCGCCGCCGATCCAGACGCCGAGCTTCTCGTCGCAGGCCGGGTCTCGGCATCGAACCTGGCCTGGCTCGAGCGAGAGACGGCATCGAGGACGCGGGCGCTCGTCGAGGAGCGCGGTCTTCGGACGCGCCGACCGGGGCAGCGTCCGGCAACGTCCGTCATGGGCGCACTCCTCGAGCGCGATGGTCCGGAGTCGTTCGGCGAACACGTCGCTCGGCTCGGGGACGCCGCGATCATCGACACCCGCGTCGTCATCGCCCATCGTTGCGGCGCGGATGAAGCCGGCTGGCCCCCGACCGAGGATCGGTTCGCATCCGATCTTCTGCTCGCCGATCGTGTGGCCGATCCGTGGCTTCGCGCCGTGACCGCATCGGCCGCTGCGGCGCCGGTCCCTATCGTGCTCGGGGGTCACACGCTCGTCGGACCGGGTCTCGCGCTCGCCCTGCGTCCCGGTCGATAGCATCCGACCGTGACCGGCTTCCGACCCGAGCTCCGGCGTGACCCCCCCGCGGATCTGTCCGACCTCGCCGACGAGCCCGGGCTCGCCGCACGGATCCGCGAGGAGATCAGGGCGACCGGCCCGATGCCGTTCGCGCGGTTCATGGAGCTCGCGCTCTACGACGCCGAGGGCGGCTACTACCGCTCCGAAGAGGCGCGTCCGGGCCGTGGCGGCGACTTCATCACGGCGCCCGAGCTTCACCCGATCTTCGGAGAGCTCCTCGCACGGGCGGTCGACGACGCCTGGGTGACACTCGGCCGGCCCGAGCCGTTCATCGTCGTGGAACACGGCGCCGGCGAGGGCGCGCTAGCCGTTCCGATGCTGCGAGCGCTGCCGCCGGCGATCGGCTACCACCCTGTCGAGGTCGACGAGCGCCGGACCGCGGTCCTGCGGGAGCGCCTGGCGGAGGCGGGCCTGGCCGAGCGTCTTGTCGATCTGCCGCCCCGCTCGAAGGTCGACGGCGTCGTCGTCGCCAACGAGGTGCTGGACGCGCTGCCGGTCCATCGCGTCCGTCAGCGCGGAACCCTACGGGAGCTCGCGGTCGAGGTGGGGGCCGACGGTCGACTGACGGAGATCGAGATCGACCCGACCACGCCCGCGCTCGCGGCCCGCCTGTCTGACGAAGGCATCGAGCTCGCCGACGGTCAGACCGCGGAGATCGCGCTCGGTCTCGACACATGGATCGGCGATGTCGCGGCGGCGCTTGGACGCGGGCTGCTGATCCTCATCGACTACGGCGCCCAAGCCGCCGAGCTGTACGACCCGATCCGACGTCGCGACGGCACGCTGCAGGCGTACGTCCGGCACACGATCAGCGACGACTCGTATCGCTTCGTCGGCCGGCAGGACCTCACCGCCCACGTCGACGTGACAGCGGTCCAGCGAGCTGCCGAGACCGCCGGCCTGACGACGCTCGGGGTGACGACGCAGGCCGAGGCGCTCATGGCGCTCGGCGTCGAAGACCGGCTGCGTGAGATCCAGGCGGATCCGTCGACGACGATGGAGGCATACACCCTCCTGCGCGCGAGCCTGCTGCGGCTCCTCGATCCGGCCGCGATGGGCCGCTTTCGCGTGATGGTCTTCGGCCGAGGATGGCCGGCCGGGGGATCGCCGAAGCTGTTGCGTTACCGCCTCGCCCGGCCAGGGAGTGACAGCGACTAGGGCGAATGCCGTATTGCCGTCACGGGCGGCTGGCCCTCACGCTTTCGATGGTCGTCGCACGACCGCATCGCGACGGGGAGCGCGACGCGAACCTGCACGCGCGCTCGGCGCGTCGCGCTCCCCGCAGCGGTGCCCGATGGTGTCCCCGATGACACACCATCTGCCGCGCGCGTCCGACCCCGGATCGGCCCACCTCCTCTGTCGATCCGTGCCCGTCGTTCCCGGCTTCTGATAAGCGTCACGCGGTGTTCCCGGGCCGTCCCGGCCGACCCGGTCCGCCCGTTCCCGCTGATAGAATGGTGCTGCGTGGCGCCTCCACGGAGACGCCCGTGCCCGACGCCTCTCTGCCCCGAAGGGAGTTCGATTGGAACAGCTCTGGTACGTCGTGGGCTTCGCCTTCGCCGGCGTGTCGTTCGTGTTCCTGACGATCGGGGCTGCGTGGCTGATCTCCCACCGGAACAAGGGTGACGTCCACAAGGGGTTGCCCTACGAGTCGGGGATCGACACCTACGGCGATACCCACGGCCGGTTCGGGCTGTCCTTCTACATCTATGCGTTGCTCTTCGTCGCGTTCGACATCGAGGTGATCTTCATCTACCTCTGGGCGATCGTGTTCAAAGACCCCAATCTGAACCCGGCCGGGCTGTTCATCAGCATGGTCGTGTTCGTCCTGATCCTGTTGCTCGGCCTCGCGTACGCGTGGCGGAAGGGAGCCTTGACATGGCGGTGAATGAGGACCGCGTCAGCCCGGACGGGCTGGGCGCGGGACCGTCGGACGCCACCGAGGTACCGTCCGATGTGCCGGCCCAGCCCGGCCTGCCGGCGACCCGATCCTCCGACGAGGTCATGGCGCCGATCGTCGTCCCCAATACGCTCTGGCGGTCGGTGGACCCGATGGCCTATGAGGGCAACCAGCCCACGAGCATCACCCACCTCGCCGAGTTCGAGGCGAGCGGTCTGGGACGCCGCGACAACGCTCGCTGGAGTGGGCCCCTCGAGGTCATCCCGACCAAGGCCGACTACGTCCTTGACCTGATCCGGATGAACAGCCTCTGGCCGCTGCTGTCGGGCCTCGCGTGCTGTGCGATCGAGATGATGTCGGCCGCGACGTCGCGCAACGACATGGACCGCTGGGGCATGTTCCCGTTCCGTGCCAGCCCACGCCAGGCCGATGTCCTGATCGTGGCGGGCACCTTGACGACGAAGATGGCCGGCCCACTCGTCCGACTCTGGGAGCAGATGCCCGAGCCGAAGTGGTGCGTCGCGATGGGCGACTGCACATGCTCGGGTGGCCGCTACAAGCGGAGCTACTCGACGGTCGAGGGGATCGACCGGGTCATGCCGGTCGACGTCTACGTGCCCGGCTGCCCGCCCCGTCCCGAGGGCCTCATCTTCGGGATGATGAAGCTCCAGCAGCTCGTCAAGGATCGCCGCGGCCACTGGCCGGAGCGACCGATCGGCCCGACGGTCCCAGCGCAGGTCTGACATGGACCGATCGTTCAAGGCCCGCCTCGAGCGGCGCTTCGGCGAGCAGCTGACGGGCCCCGTCCGCCAGCGCCACGACGAGACCGAGATCCGCATCGGCCCGGGCGACGTCGTGCCGGTGATCACCGCCCTTCACGACGAGCCCGAGTTCGCCTTCGAGTTCCTGGCGGATCTGGCCGGTGTCGACACGGGCGAGGTGATGCAGGTCGTCTACCACCTGTGGAGCCCGACGACACCTGACTGGCTCCGCGTCATCGCGGATGGCCTGTCCCGCGAGGACCCGCGCGTCCCGTCGGTCACCTTCATGTGGAAGGGTGCCGAGTGGATGGAGCGCGAGGCCTACGACATGTTCGGGATCACATTCGAGGGGAACCGCGACCTGCGGCGGATCTACATGCCGCCCGACTACCAGAGCTTTCCGCTCCGCAAGGACTTCTACCTGGCTGACGACGCCGCCCGGTCGCCCGGCGCCGGCGTCCGCCCCATGGAGCAGACCCACGTGCCCCGTGACACCGTTGCGACCGGCAAGGTCCGACGCCTGAGTCCGGGCACGTGAGCCGGCCGAAGGGACCCCGATGACCGCGACCACGCCCCGCCCCGACATCACCGGCCGCCACCACACCAGCAGCCTGGGCGACGATGCCTTCGCCGGGGAGCCCGATGATCCGCGCGTCCAGCTCGATCGCGACGTGGGGGTGTTCGAGCCGGTGCCCCCGTACCCGCCGCGGACCGAGCGCGAGGCGGAGTTCTACACGCTCCGCGACGGCGAGATGTTCCTCAACATGGGTCCGCAGCACCCGTCGACCCACGGCGTGCTTCGTGTCGTCCTCAAGCTCGACGGTGAGAAGGTCGTCGACCTCGACCCGGTGCTCGGCTACCTGCACCGCGGCGTCGAGAAGCTGTGCGAGAACGCCGACTACCACCACTCGATCGCCTACCTCGACCCGCTCGAATACGTCAGCTCGCTGTTCTGCGAATGGCCGGGCGTCATGGCGTTCGAGAAGCTGCTCGACGTCGAGGTCCCGCGGCGGGCGGAGTACATCCGGGTGCTGTCCGCCGAGCTGAACCGGATCGCGAGCCACTCGCTGTTCCTCGGTTGGATGGCGCTCGATCTCGGCGGACTCACGCCGATCCTGTGGTCGTTCATCGAGCGCGACACGATCGTCGAGATGCTCGCCTCCCTCACCGGCCAGCGGATGCTGTTCAACTACTTCCGGATCGGTGGCGTGAACGGCGACCTGAACCACGAGTTCATGAGCCGTCTCGGCGACTGGATGAGCCGCGCGACGGAGCAGGTGGAGGCGGGCAACACGCTGCTCAACGAGAACGAGATCTTCGTCCGCCGGATGCGTGGCCTTGGCAAGATCGACTCGAAGGCAGCCCTGCGGATGACGATGAGCGGGCCGAACCTGCGGGCGACCGGCGTGCCGTTCGACATGCGTCGGGCGCACCCGTACAGCGCTTACCCGGAGCTCGACTTCGATATCCCGACCCGCCAGGAAGGCGACTGCCTCGCGCGGTACCTGCTGCGGATGGATGAGATCAAGCAGAGCCTGCGGATCATCGACCAGTGCCTGCATCAGATGCCGGATGGTCCCGTCATGGCGAAGCTGCCGCGGCTGCTTCGGCCGCGGCCGGGCCGGGCGTATGCGGGGATCGAGGCGCCGCGCGGGCAGTACGCGGTCTACGCGATCAGTGACGGAACGGACCAGCCGTTCCGGATGCGCATCCACGACCCATCGTTCCTGCACCTGCAGTCCGTGGGGCTGATGATGCCGGGGCATCTGGTCGCCGACACGATGGCCATCATGGCCTCCCTGGACCCGATCATGGGCGGGGTAGATAAGTGACCGTCTCCCGGCGCTTCACCGGACGGCCGATGCCCGCGTTGCGGTCCCCGCGCGATCGCTCATATAACGAAGGCTACGCTCGCGACCGTGCTCGCCGGCGCCTTCGCCTCGGCTCGTCCGCGTTCGCGCAAGGCAGGTCGGTCATTGCAGCTGGATCCGCACGATGACGGTCGTCTCGCGGGGATGGAACCGGCTGACCCTGCCGGGCAAGTTCCTGTTCATCCTCGTGCCCCTGCTGATCGTCGCCACTGCAGCGCTGCTCATCCTGATCACCGCGTTCGGGCAGCTCGCCATCGACACGCTGGCCGCCAACCTGCCGATCGTCCGGTTCGTGGTCGCGGCCACCGTCATCCTGCTGATAACGGTCCCGACCGCGTTCCTGATCATCTACATGGAGATGAAGATCATCGCCCTGATGAATCTTCGGATCGGGCCGGACCGGGTCGGGCCGTTCGGGTCGCTCCTCTCCGTGGTCCACGGGCTGAAGGTCCTCATGAAGGAGGACTTCACCCCGACCGGCGCCGACTCAGTGGTCTTCACCTGGGCGCCTGTAGTCGTCTACCTCGCCAGCGTGATGACGCTTCTCGTCATCCCGTTCGCCCCCGGCCTGTATGGCGCCGACCTGAACATCGGCCTGCTGTACTTCTTCGCAGTCAGCGGTCTGGCGGTCGTCGGCCTCTTGATGGCCGGCTGGTCGAGCTACAACAAGTACTCGCTGCTCGGCGGCCTGCGTGCGGCAGCGCAGATCGTGAGCTACGAGATCCCGCTCACGCTGTCGGTCGTGGGGCTGCTGCTCCTCGCCGGGACGATGAGCCTCAACCAGCTGGTCGAGAACCAGCAGGGCTGGTTCACCGACTGGTACATCTTCCAGCAGCCACTCGGCGCGCTGATCTTCTTCATCGCGGCGACGGCGGAGGCGAACCGCACACCGTTCGATCTGACCGAGGCGGACTCGGAGATCGTCGCCGGCTTCGCGACGGAGTACTCGGGGATGCGGTTCGGGTTCTTCTTCTTCGCCGAGTACGTGAACGTCTTCATCGTCTCAGCCCTGTTCGTGACGCTGTTCCTCGGTGGCTGGAACGCCCCGTTCGCGCTCCCGGCCGCGTGGCAGGTCCAGCTCAGCCTGGACCCGGCCTCGTTCAACATCGGTCTGCTGTTCATCATCGCGTTGGCCCCGGTCGTGCTGACGTTGCTGTTCGGCGCCCCGTTCTGGCTCCTCAGCTCACGCATCACGTGGTGGCAGGCGCTGCTGATCGGCTTCGTGTTGGCGAACCTGTTCATCATCACGCTCGCCGTCGCATGGGCGTACATCGGGCTGAACTGGGTCGCCGGTATCCTCTGGTTCATGCTCAAGACGTACGTGCTCGTGTTCACGTTCGTGTGGATGCGTGGCACGCTGCCGCGGGTCCGGATCGATCAGCTGATGGGCTTCGCCTGGAAATGGCTCCTGCCCGCGTCGCTCCTGAACCTGTTCGTGACGGCGGCGGCGATCGTCGTGATCGGGCGATAGCCGGATGAGCTTCGTCCCGGGACTCGGCATCGCGAAGGGCATGGCCCTGACCCTTCGACGCTTCTTCGAGCCGAAGGCGACGATCAAGTACCCCGAGCAGCGAGCCGACGTCGCTGGCAAGTTCCGCGGCCGGCTGCAACTCCTGTACGACGAGTGGGGCACGCTCAAGTGCGAGACGTGTTTCCAGTGCGCCCAGGCCTGCCCGATCGAATGCATCGACATGGGCGGCATCGACACGCGTGGCCGCTACCACGTCCACTGGGGCCCGCCCGAGACGTACGGGGAGCGGCGCGAGGAATCGGCGCTTCGGCGGTCCGGCCGGACCGTACCGGACCCGGCGTTCCGACCCTACGAGCCGATCGACCTGGGCGAAGTCGACCGGATCCTCGACGAGCATGACTACGACCCCGCGCACATGCTGGCGATCCTCGAAGCCACCCAGGAGGCCTACGGCTATCTGCCGGTCGCAGCCCTGAAGCGCATCAGCCATCGGACCGGGGCGTGGTACGCGATCATCTACGGGACGGCGAGCTATTACGGCCATCTCCGCTTCGAGCCGCCGACCGCGACGGACCAGGCCGCTGCCGTCGATGCGCATCGGCCCGCCGAATCGACCTACATCGCAGCGCTTGGCGCGGCACTCGAGGGAGGCGGTCGCGCAGGCGCGTCCGCGGGCGCCTGACGTGGCGACGATCCTGAAGACACCGGCCGCCTGGCCGCGGATCCTCCTCGCCCGGGCCGACGCGAAGGACCCCACAGACCTCGACGCCGCCGTCGCCGACGGTGCGTTCAGCGCGCTCGAGCGTGCCTTCCGCCAGCTCGGCGGCGCTGGGACGATCGCTGCCGTGACGGCATCCGGCCTTCGAGGCCGCGGCGGTGCCGGCTACCCGACGGGTGACAAGTGGCGCACGGCTGCCACGACCTCCGCCGACAGGCGGTACGTCGTTGCGAATGGCTATGGCGCCGATCCCGCGTCGCACACTGACCGGACCCTGATGATGCGCGACCCGTACGCCGTCATCGAGGGGACGGCCATCGCCGCCAGTGCGATCGGCGCGAGCGAGGCGTTCATCGCCGTCCGCGGCGAGGACAGCGAACTCGTCGCGACGCTCTCGGCCGCGATCGGCAACGCGACCGACGCTGGCTACCTCGGCGACGACGTCTTCGGCTCCGGGATGGAGCTGTCGATGTCGGTCCGACCCGTCCAGGGCGCCTACATGCTGGGTGAGGAGACGGTCCTGCTGAAGGCGCTCGAGGGGAAGCGCGGACAGCCGGACCAGCGCCCGCCGCATCCCGCCGAGACCGGACTCTTCGACCGGCCGACGGTCGTGAACAACGTCCAGACCCTGGCAGCCGTCCCGTGGATCGTCCGCGAGGGCGCGGACGCCTTCCACGCGACCGGGTCCACCCGGGCGCCAGGCACCGTGCTCGTCCAGGTCCGTACCCCGGGCAAGGATGGCGTGGCCGAGGT
>Ga0207648_10002880_pt1 | contig 18215 bp, 20 predicted proteins | sample KBSMisM32_FD_184310 | JGI IMG/M metagenome (GOLD analysis project Ga0207648, IMG submission 184310) | Miscanthus rhizosphere microbial communities from Kellogg Biological Station, Michigan, USA - KBS Miscanthus M3-2 (SPAdes) (version 2) | ecosystem: Host-associated > Plants > Roots >...
GCCCACCAGCGGCAGCAACTCGAGAAAGCTGTGCACGTGCTGCTCCAGCGGCGACACCTCGCGGCGGCGCTGCGCATAGCGCACGTCCCACCACGAGGTGAGCTCGTGCAGCACGAACGCCAACACCATCAGCACGAACAGCAGCGCATTGACCTCCAGCAGCAGCACCGCCAGCAGCGGCACGCCGAGCTCGGCGAACATCAGAAGATGCAACAGCGATTCGGGCGCGCCGGCGGTGTGCTCGATGTCGGCACGGCGGTGGCACAGCCAATCGGCGAAGCCCGCGGCGATCCACAACGGCATGACCACCCACGCCAGCATCCAGCTGGCCGCAGCAGCGTGCAAATCGGCAGGCGCAAGCTCGGCAGTCATCGTTGGAGGCGCAGTGTTCGCGTGAGCCGGGCAACCGCGATGCCGGCCTGCCTGCGCGCGGCGCGCGAGAGATCCTCGCCGCTCGATCGATCGTGTAGCGCTCACGAGCGCGGCAGCCGCTGTAGCCAGCGTGCCGCCACGCGATCGAGGCGGCCGAGCCCGACCGCGCCCGCGCTGACGTCGAGGCGGATCACCTCCGACACCTCGACCACGTGGTGCCACGGCACCGTGACCCAGCGGCGGCCGAGCAGGCGCTCGCCGATCACCTGCAGCAACGCAGGCAGACGTGGCAGCCACGCGCCCGGGCCGACACGCAGCGCAGCAATGCGCCGGCCGTGCGGGGGCGAGTGCGTGAACTGCAAGCCGTCGACCATGCCGCAGGCTTCGCCGTTGGCATCGACGATCTCGTGGTCGAGCACGTCGCGGTGCGGGTCGATCGACAGCGTCATCCGCGGCCTCCGTGCGTCAGCAGGAACAGCGGCACCGCCGCCAGCGCGGCCAGCGTGATCGCCACCAGGTAGAACCAGCCGAGGGTGTTGGCGAGCATGCCGTTGGCGTGCTGGCCCATCACGCGCTTGTCGCGCGCCACCATCAGCACCGGAAAATAGGTGAACGGCAGCACCACCACCGACAGGATGATCGAGTACTCCACCACCTGCACCGGGTCGATGCCGGTCATCACGATCAGCATCGCGGCGCAGAAGATCGCGATCCAGCTCAGCGTGAAGCGCGCCGCGGCGCGCGGCCGCTTGGCTTTGCCCCACGGCCAGCCGGCGAACTGGGCCAGGTTGTAGGCGCCCGACAGCGCGGTCTCGATCGCGGCGCCGCTGAACGCGAAGAACAGGCCCAGCATCGCGATCACGAGGCCCAGGGTGCCGAACGCCGATGCCGGCGCCAGCGCCGCGGTGCCCGGCAGCTGCGGCTCGATGCCGCGCGGACCGAAGTACTCGGTGCCGAGCGCCACCAGCGCAACCGACAGCAGCGCCCCGAGCGCGAAGCCGACCACCACGACCACGCGGTTGGTGACGATGTCGTCGCTCGACCAGCCGTCCTCGATGCCGCCGGCGGCATAGAAGTAGGTCTCGTAAGGCAGCATGATGGAGCTCAGCAGCGCGACGCCGAAGTAGGCGCACAGCAGCAGCTCGCGCTGCGATGACACCTCGGGCATGCGCGGCACGAAGCCCGCGGCCAGGTCGCCCCAGTCGGGCTGCAGAGTCCACACCGCGGCGACGAACACGATCAGCAGCAGACCGCCGAGCCCGAACACGCGCTCGATCCATTCGAACGGCAGCAGCCACACCGCCACCAGCAGGAACGCCAGCGCGCCCACCAGCAGCGCGCGGTACGGCCAGCCCGATGCCAGCTGCCACAGCAGCGCGACGCCACCGATCTCCGCGGCGCAGGTGAGCAGGCTCACCAGGTTGGCCGCCACCAGCGTCAGCAGCGCGGTGGCCACGCCGTTGCGCTCGCGGATCAGGGTGAACACCGGACGCCGCCGCACCGCCGCGACGCGGCCGGCCATCTCGCAATAGACCATGATGCCCACGGTGCCGAGCGCGGTGATCCACAGCAGCTGGTAGCCGAAGTGCATGCCGGCGCCGAGCGTGAAGGTGAGCTCGCCGATTTCGACGAAGCCCCCCATCGCGGTGAGGATGCCGAGGAACAGCTCCGCCGCCTTGTTCATCGCCTGCGGCCGCGCTCAGCTCGTGGGCAGCGCCTCTTCGAGACCTTGAAGCTCGCGCGCCAGCGCCGGCGCGCTCGGTGCGCCGCGCTGCTGCGCTGCCCGCAGTGCCGTGGCCAGCTCGCCGGCCATCCGGTGCGCCTGCACGCGCAGCGCCTCCAGCCGGGGCTGCTCGATGTGCAGCGCGGCCAACCCACTGCGCTCGCGCGCCACCGCCTGCTCGAGCTGGCGTGCATGCCGGCGCGCAAACGCCGGCGTCACGCAATGCTGGCGCTCGAGCGTCTGCAGGTTGTCGAGCTCGGCGGCCTGCGAGCGCAGCGCCGCCACATGGATGCGCACCTCCTCGGGCCCGGCTGGCCGGCGCTCGGCGACGATGCATGCGCCCGCCAGCGCGCCGCTCACCAGCAGCAGCCCCAGCGCCTGCCGCCACGCCTGCCTGCGTCGCACGCGATTGCTCACCGGTCAATCAAACTCGTGAAGTTCCTGCACCCCGGCAAGCCGAATGCCCGCCGCGCCGTCGCGGCGCTGCTGTTCTGTGCGCTGGGCTACCCGCTGGTGGTGCTGTTCTCGGCCGCTGCGACGCTGGCGTTCGCCGGGGCGCTGCTGGTCTTCGCGCACCACGCGGCGACCGCGAAACGGTGGTGTTGCGGGCCGACGAACTGCAGGTCGAGCAACGGGAAGGCGATCGCGTGCGGCAGGTCAGCTTGCGCCGCGCGTGCGTGCGGCCCGGTGACGGAGCCGCCGCGCTGGTGGGCCGCCGGCACCGCGCGTGTGCAGGTGGGCCGCTACCTGCGGCCCGGCCCGCGCGAGCGCTTCGTGCCCGAACTGCAGCGCGCGCTGCAGACCGGCGACGACCTGCGCGCGCGCACGGGTTAGTGCGCAACGCCCACGGCGCCGGGCTGCTGTGCCCGACCCGTCGCGGCGTCGAAGCCGTTGGCTGCCACACGCCCGTTGTTCACCGCGACGCCGCGCATCTGTTGCGCCGGGCGCGGAAAGCCGCTGCGCTGCGCGAAGTCGATCGGCTGGCGGTCTTGCTGCAGGCGCCGCTCGCGCCGCAGCGCGGCTGCGCAGGCGATGTCGACCGCCGTCACGGCCACCAGCGTCAGCAGCGCGCCGGCACCGCGCCGCACCGCCTGCGGCCGGTTCAGCAGGCCGGCACTGACGGTGGCGATGTCCACCACGTCGCCGGCCACGCGGGCCCACAACCACGGCTCGGCGCGCGCGCTGGCCAGAAGCGCCGCACCGGTGGCGAGCTCGCGCACGCCGTAGCCGCGTACCAGCGGGTCGGCCGCCACCATGCCGGCCGAGCGCGCCACCTCGCGCGGCCGCACCAGCTCGAGCACGCCCAGCCCGATGCTGACCCAACCCAGTGCGCGCGCCAGCCCGTGCGCACGCGCGTCGCGTGGCGGCGCGTCACGCCACGCCTGCCTTGTCGGCGTCGTCGTCGAAGCGATCGTGTTCATGGCTTCATCACCACCTTGATGCAACCGTCCTGCTTGTCGCGGAAGGTCTGGTACATCGCCGGCCCGTCGTCCAGCCCCACCTGGTGCGTGATCACGAACGAGGGGTCGATCTCGCCGCGCTGGATGCGCGCCAGCAGGTCGTCGGTCCAGCGGTTCACATGGGTCTGCCCGGTGCGCACCGTGAGGCCCTTGTTCATCAGCGCGCCGAACGGCACCTTGTCGATCAGCCCGCCGTAGACGCCGGGGATCGACAGCGTGCCGCAGGGCCGGCACACGTAGATCATCTCGCGCAGCACATGCGCGCGGTCGGTCTCGAGCATCAGCGCCTGCTTGGCGCGGTCGTACACCGAGTCGATCGAGCGCGTGGCATGTGCCTCCAGCCCGACCGCGTCGATGCACTTCTCCGGGCCCTTGCCGGCGGTGAGCTCGCCCAGGCGATCGAGCACGCTCTCCTTGTCGAAGTTGATGGTCAGTGCGCCGCCGGCCTTGGCCATCTCCAGCCGCTCGGGCACGCGGTCGATGCACACCACTTCGCGTGCGCCCAGCAGCAGCGCGCTGCGCAGCGCGAACTGGCCGACCGGACCCGCGCCCCACACGACCACGATGTCGGTCGGCTCGATCTCGCACTGCGCCGCGGCCTGCCAGCCGGTGGGCAGGATGTCGCCCAGAAACAGGACCTGCTCGTCGGTCAAGCCGTCGGGAATCTTGACCGGCGCGACGTCGGCGTACGGGACTCGCACGTACTCGGCCTGCCCGCCGGGATAGCCGCCGGTCAGATGCGAATAGCCGAACAGGCCGGCCGTGGTGTGGCCGAGCAGCTTGTCGGCCATCGCCTTGTTGCGGTTGGTGCGCTCGCACACCGAGAAATTGCCGCGCCGGCACTGGTCGCACTCACCGCAGCAGATCGTGAATGGCACGACCACGCGGTCGCCGACCTTCAGTTTGCGGTTGTCGCGCCCGACCTCGACCACCTCGCCCATGAATTCGTGGCCCAGTATGTCGCCGGACTTCATGGTCGGCATGAAGCCGTCGTACAGGTGCAGGTCGGAGCCACAGATGGCGCACGACGTCACCTTGACGATCGCGTCGCGCGGCTCCTCGATGGTGGGATCGGGCACGGTGTCGCAACGCACGTCGTGCTTGCCGTGCCAGCACAAAGCTCTCATGGTGGGCCCCTTCGAAGCGGTGTTCGAAGTGGGCAAGCGCCATTCCTCGCAGCTCTGGGCGGGCAAGCGAATGCGCATGGCGGCGCCCCGCTCCAACCCCCTCTCCGGAGCTCGCCGATGAGTGACACCTCCGGCAGCGGCAAACGTCGCGATGCACACGCGCCAAGCGTCGAGCGGCAAGGACGCCGTCGACTGGCATCGAGCCCGCCGGTGCGCACACCGGACGGCCGCTGGTGATCAGGGCGTGGCCTGCGTCTTCACCTGCGTGCCGGTGACCGCGGCGATGCGCGTGGCGGCCGCTGCCGCTTCGTCGGCGTCCTTGGCGCGTCCCACCGCGACTTCCTCGCGCGGCCCTTTCAGCTGCAACGCCACCAGCCACACCGGCGAGCCGTCGTCCTTCGCGCTCTGGCGCACCAGCACGCGCTGCAGGTTGCCGAACGTCGAGATCTGGCGGCCCTGCTGGGTGACGGCGCGCGTCAGGCGGTCGAACACCATGCGTTGGCTGCCATGTCGCAGCGTCAACGCGGTCGACGTTTCGGACTCGACCAGCAGCCGGTCGTCCGGCTGGCGACGCGACCACAAACGTTCGACCAGGGACCACATGGCAGGTAGTGGGCACGTCCCTCGCACCCAAGGCAACGGGACCGACCCGAACCCGAGCGTAACAACAACACGCGAGGCATTGAAACGCCCCACACGGCGGCGCCCTCAAGCCCGCTCCGCATCGCGACGCGGCCGTCTGCGCAGCGTCGACAATGCGCCTGCCATGGCCCGCGCCGCGCTGCCCGCCCTCGACCTGCTCACCGCCCGCGGCGTGCGGCCGCGCGCCGCCGCCACCACGCTGGTGCTGCGCGACGCGGCGCCGGGCATCGAAGTGTTGATGGTCAAGCGCTCGCCGCATGCCAGCTTCATGCCCGGCTCGTACGTGTTTCCGGGCGGTGCCGTCGACACCGCCGATGCCGACGCCGCACTCGACGAACCGCGCGACGCGCTGCGCTTGCGCGTCGGCGGCGTCACCGGCGTCGGCGAGCAGGCGCCCGCGGTGGCGGTGGCGGCGCTGCGTGAATGCCGCGAGGAGTGCCACCTCGACCTCGGCTCGACGCGCGCACTGCAGCCGTGGAGCCGCTGGGTCACGCCGCTGGGGCTGCCGAAGCGCTTCGACACCGTGTTTTTCGTCGCGCGAGCGCCCACCGGCCAAGTGCCGCGGCCCGACGCCGGCGAGACGACCACGCTCGAATGGGTCGCGCCTGGCGCCGCCCTGGCGGCCCAGGCCGCGGGCGGCTTTCCGATGGAGTTCGCCACGGTCGCCACGGTGCGCTCGCTGCTGCCGTTCGCCCGCCGCACGGTGGCCGACGTGCTGGCGCACGCCACCGCGCAGCCGGCGCTGCGGCCGGTGCACCCGCGCCTGCAGCTCGACGCCCAACGCCTGATCGTCGGTGTGCTGCTGCCGGGCGAGCCGGGCTACGACGCGCTCGAGGGCGACGGACCGTGAGCCGTGCCGGTGCTGCGCCCGCGGCGCCGGCACAGCCTCAGTCGCTGTGCTTCACGCGGCCCAGCGCGTGCGACAGCCCGTCCAAGCTGTACGGCTTGTGCAGCAGCTGGAACTCGTCCTTCTCCATGCCGGACACGGCCTCGGCGTAGCCGGTCACCAGCACCACGGGCAGCGCGGGCTGGCGGCGCCGGATCTCGCGTGCCAGCTCCAGCCCGTTGGTGCCGCCGGGCATCAGGATGTCCGACAGCACGACGTCGATGCTGCGTTCGTTGGCGAGCGCACCGAGCGCCGCTGCGGGGCTGGCGGCGTAGATCACCGAGAAGCCGAGGTGCGTCAGCATCTCGCGCGTCAACGCGGCGACTTCATGGTCGTCCTCCACCAGCAGCACCTGGCCGCGCGCCGCGGCGTCGACGCGCTCGCACGCAACGGCGGCCGTGTCGACGCACGCGGCCGGCAGCTGCAGCGAGCGCGGCAGCAACAGCGTGACCTCGGTGCCGGCGCCGACCTCGCTGTCGATCGAGACGCGGCCGCCCGACTGCTGCGCGAAGCCGTACACCTGCGGCAGGCCCAGGCCCGAACCCTTGCCGACGTCCTTGGTGGTGAAGAACGGCTCGAACACGCGCGCCAGCACCTCGGGCGGCATGCCGCAGCCGGTGTCCAGGATCGACAGCCGCACGAACTCGGCGCGCCCGCCGTCCTGGCCGACTTCGACCAGGTTCTTCGCGCGGATCGTGATCGTGCCGCCGCTGGCCATCGCGTCGCGCGCGTTGACGCACAGGTTCAGCACCGCCAGCTCGAACTCGCCGGCGTCGACCTCCACCGGCCACAGGTCGGCGGCGAAATCCATCGCGACGTCGATGTCACCACGCAGCGAGCGCGCCAACATGTCGCGCATGCCGAGCAGCTGGGTGGAGAGGTCGATCGCCTCCGCATTCACAGCGCGGCGGCGCGAGAACGCCAGCAGCTGGCGCGTCAGCCCGCTGCCGCGCGCGATCGCGCGCCGCATGCCGGCGAACACGCGCTGCCGCTGCTCGGGGCCGACGTTGGCCTCCAGCAGATGCAGCCCGTTGGCGAACACCGCCAGCAGGTTGTTGAAGTCGTGCGCGACGCCGCCGGTCAGCTGGCCGAGCGACTCCATCTTCTGCGCCTGGCGCAGCGCCTCTTCGGTGTGCTGCAGACGCTGCTGGTCGCGCAGCTTGTCGGTGACGTCGTAGACAAACTGGTAGGCCCCGATGCGGCGGCCTTCGCGGTCGCGCAACGTGTTGTAGCGCATCTCGTAGCTGCGTCGGTCGCGCGCCGGGTCGCCGAACTCGGCGATCTCGACGAATTCCTCGCCCGACAGCGCGCGCCCCCACACCGCCTGCACGGCGGCCTGGTGCTCGGGCTGCGACGCCAGCAGGTCGAGCATGCGGTCGCCCACCTTCGGGCGCACGCCGAAGATGTGCTCGAACTCGTCGGCGGCCGCACGGTTGATCGCCAGCCATCGGTAGTCGAGATCGGCCACCTGCACGAACGCGTTGGTGCCTTCGACGATGTCGGCCAGCAGCTTGCGCTCGGCCAGCGCGGCGTCGACGCGCCGCTCGAGCGTCTCGTTCAGGTCGCGCAGGGCGCGCTCGGCGAGCACGCGGCGTGTCGTCTCCGACACCGCGCAGAACATGCCGGCGATGCGCCCGCTCTCGTCGCGCAGCGGCGAGTACGAGAACGTGAACCAGGTCTGCTCGGCGTAGCCCTTGCGGTTCATCACCAGCGACAGGTCTTCGCGAAAGATGGCAGTGCCCGCCATGGCGGCCTCGATCAGCGGCTGGATGTCGGACCAGATTTCCGACCAGATGTGATCGAAGCGGCTGCCGAGGGCGTGCGGGTGCTTGGTGCCCAGGATCTCGGCGTACGGATCGTTGTAGAGGAAGCTCAGCTCATCGCCCCAGGCGACGAACATCGGAAAGCGCGACTGCAGCAGCACGCCGACCACCGTCTTCAACGGCGTCGGCCACGACGCCGGCGCGCCCAGCGGCGAGCGCGACCAGTCGTGGCTGCGCATCAGCGCGCCCAGCGCGCCGCCGCCTTCGAGAAACTCGGTGGCGGAGGGGCGCGGCGCGGCAACGGTGCGATGCATCGGCATGGAACGGCTCGGAAGATTGGACACCAGGGGCCCGTCCACTGAATCGGGCGCGCCGCGGCGTGCGACGTGCCGGGCTCCAAAATCGGCTGGCCCGTCAAGGCGTGCAGGCTAGGCCCCCGCCGCGCCGCCGTGCCCCCTCACGCGGAGGGGGCCGGTCGTGCCCCGCGCGCCGTCGTTGCCCCGCGGTCCGGCATGCGGGTTGCTGGTGCGCCGCATGGCCGAGGTGATTCTGCTGATCCGCCACGCCGAGAAGCCCGACCCGAACGCCGGCATCGCGGGCGTCTCGCTGCAAGGCCGGCGCGATCCCGAGGGGCTCGCGGTGCGCGGCTGGCAGCGCGCCGGGGCGCTGGCGGTGCGCTTCGGCGCGCCCGACGTGGCCAGCCGGGACGCGGCGTGGCCACGGCCGCTGACGTTGTTCGCCGCGGTGGACCCCGGACGCAGCCACCGCCCTCACCTCACGCTGCAACCCCTGTCGGAGCGGCTCGGCGTGCCGATCCTGCCGCTGCGTTGCGACGATGCGCCGGGCGCGGCGGCGGCCCTGAGCGGCGCGGCCGGACCGGTGCTGGCGTGCTGGCGCCACCGCGAGCTGCCCGCGCTGGCGCACGCATTGATGCCTGGGCCGGCGGTCGGTGTACCCGCGCAGTGGGACGAAGCGCGCTTCGATCTGGTGTGGCGCATCGGGCCCGACGGGTTCACCATCGTGCCGCAACGGCTGCTGGCCGGCGATCGCTAGCGCCGTCGCGGGTCGGCGCATGATGCGGCCTGCCCACGGGCCGACCCATGGTTAGCACCACCTGCCACTGCGGCGCCGTCACGGTCGAGATCCCCTACCCGCCGGCGACGCTGACGCAATGCGATTGCTCGATCTGCCGGCGCTACGGCACCCTGTGGGCGTACTACCGGGAGCACGAGGTGCGCATCGACGCCGCGGACGGCGCCACCGCGGCCTACGACTGGGGGCGCAAGTCACTGCGCTTCGTGCGCTGCGCGCACTGCGGCTGCATCACGCACTGGCAGCGCAGTCGCGGCGAGCGCGACGACCGCATCGGCATCAATGCGCGCAACTTCACGCCCGAGCAGATCGGTCCGGCGCGCGTGCGCCGCCTCGATGGGGCGGTGAGCGAGCAGTACCTCGATGCGTGAGGCCGCGGTGCAGCGTTCGCCCGCGCACGAACGCGGCGGCGCACGGGTGCAGCTCACCACCGACAAGTCTCGGGCCGACGCGATCCGCTTCTACCAACGGCTCGGCTTTCGGGCTTCGCACGAGGGCATGAAGCTCGCGCTGTGAGCCGGCGTCGTGTACAACGCCGCGCATGCGCATCGTCGCCTGGAACTGCTGCCGCGGCCCGATGGCGAAGAAGCTGGCGTCGCTCGATGCGCTGCAGCCCGACGTCGCGGTGCTGGCGGAGGCGACCGAGCCCGAGCGCGAGTCGCCCGCGGTGCTCTGGTTCCCGTCCAACGCGTCGCGGCTGGGCATCCAGGTGCGCGCGTTCGGCGGCTACTCGCTGCGCCGGTTGAAGCGCGCCGAGCTGCCCAACTGCATCGTCCCGGTGCGGGTGAGCGGACCGGCGAGCTTCACTCTGCTCGCGGTGTGGACCTGGCCGGCACCGAGCTACACGCAGGCGTTCCTCAACGGCCTCACGTCGTACGCCGGCCTGCTGCGCCGCGGGCCCACCGTGGTGGCCGGCGACTTCAACGGCAACCCGATGTTCGACAAGCCGACGCAGCGCATCAAGTGGTGGAGCACCGGCTTCGCGCAGCTGCACGCGGCCGAGCTGGTCAGCGCGTACCACACGTTCCACGGCGTCGCGTTCGGCGGCGAAGGCCACGCGACGCACCACTTCCTGCGCAGGCCCGAGCGGCCGTTCCACATCGACTTCTGCTTCGTGCCGCGCGCCTGGGCCCAGCACCAGCTCGAGGTGCAGGTGGTGCACGGCGCCGAGTGGCGCACGCTCAGCGATCACTTCCCGCTGGTGGTCGACACCGCGGTGCCGCCCGCAGCGGCGCTGCCGGTGCACGCGGCCGCCGCCGCGACCCGCGCGCCGCCTAGTCGTCGCTGAGGTAGCCGCGCGCCAGCGCGCTGGCCTGGTTCTCGAAGATCGCCATCGCGGTGGTCATGCGCCGGAAGCCGAGCTTGCGATAGAACGGCTCCTTGCCGGGCACCGCGTACAGGATGATCTTGCGATGGCCCTGCGCGCGCTCGAGCAGGCGCGCGATGATCGCCTTGCCCAGGCCCTGGCCTTGATGGCTCGGCAGCACCGCGATGTCGCACAGGTACGCACAGTCCACGCCGTCGGCGAGCGCGCGGCCGGCACCGACCAGCCGCCCCTCGTCGCGCGCGAAGCAGCGGAACAGGCTGTGGGAGAACGCGGTGCGCAGCCAGGCGACGCTCTTGTCGCCGAGCGGAGCGGCCTTGTACAGCGCCGACAATTCGTGCCAGTCGAGCGCATCGAGCGATTCGGACCAGGTGATCGGCACGGTCATCCCCTCGGAGGCAAGCCGCATCGATGCCGCTAGACGTGCAGATGCGCCAGCAGCTGCTCGCGCGTGACGTCCCCGCGCCGGCCCTCGCGCACCACGCGGCCCTGCTCGACCACCAGGTAGCGGTCGGCGATCGATTCGGCAAAGGCGAGATTCTGCTCGACCACGACGAACGAGCGGCCGCCGGCCTTGCCCTGCGCGATCACGGCGGCGATCTGCTCGATGTTCTCCCACTGCACGCCCTCGCTCGGCTCGTCGAGCAGCAGCAGCGGCTGCGCCTCGGACAGGCCACGCACGAACGACAGCAGCTTCTTCTCGCCGCCCGACAGGGTGCCGGCGTGCTGCCCGAGCCGGCGCTTCAGGATCGGAAAGCGCTCGAACAGCGGCTCGAACGCATCGAGCCGCCGGTCGGCGCGCATCAGCGTCAGGTTGTCGCGCACGCTCAAGCCGTCGAATACCGAGCGCTCCTGCGGGCAGTAGCTCAGCCCGAGGCGCCGCCGTTGCGAGGCCTCGACGCGCTCGAGCGCCTGGCCTTCGAACGCGATGCGCCCCGATCGGCACGGCAGCAGGCCGAACAGCAGCTTCAGCAAGGTGCTCTTGCCGACGCCATTGCGGCCGATCACGCACAGCACCTCGCCAGCCATCACCTGGCCCGACATCGCGCGCACCACGTCGCTGTCGCCATAGCCGCCGGTGACGCCGTCGAACTGCAGGCGCGGCGCGGGGGAACTCATTTCTCGGAGCCCACGTAGATCGCCTTCACCGCCGGATTGGCCTGGATCTCGGCCACGCTGCCCTGCGCCAGCAGGCGCCCGTTGTGCAGCACGAAGACGTGCTCGGCCAGGTTGCGCACCAGGCTCATGTCGTGCTCGATCACGACGATCGTCGCCGCGCTGCGCTGGCTGGCCCAGCGGATCACGTCGATCACCTGCGCGGTCTCCTGCGGCGACAGCCCTGCGCACGGCTCGTCGAGCAACAGCAGCCGCGGTTCGCCGAGCAGCGCCAGCGCGAGCTCGAGGATCTGGCGCTCGCCGTGCGCCAGCTCGGCCGCGGTGCGCTGCGCCTCGGCCAGGAACGGATAGCGCTCCTGCAGCGCCGCGAGCAGCGGCGTGCGCCAGCGCCGCAGGCGCGGCCGCAGCAGGTCGCTGGCGCTCGTGCGGCCGCTCCACAGCGCGACGCCCAAGTTGTCGGCGATCGACAGGTGCGCGAACACCGACGGGATCTGCAGCTTGCGCCCGACGCCGAGCGCGACGATCTGATGCGTGGGCCGCCGCTCGATCGCCAGCCCGTCGAAGCGCACGCGGCCGGCCTGCGCGCGCAGCTCGCCGGTCAGCAGGTTGAAGGTCGAGGTCTTGCCGGCGCCGTTGGGGCCGATCACGCAGAACACGCCGGCGCGCTCGATGGCGAGCGACAGCTTGTCGAGGATCCGCACCTCGCCGACCTGCAGCTCGACGTCCTCCAGCTGCAGCCGCAGCGCGCCGCCGGGCTGCCGTCGCGGCGGCGCAGCGAGCGCCGCCAGTGCGCGGCGGCCCTGACCCCACCGGCGCTCGAGCGGCGCGAACACGCCGATCAGCCCTTGCGGGTAGGCGAGCACGATCACGATGAACACGATCGCGATGGTGATTTCCCAGAAGCGGAAGCTGTCGCGCAGCGCGCTGGTCAGTGCACCGATCAGCAAGGCGCCGAGCACCGGGCCGAGCAGCCGACCCCGCCCGCCGACCGCGGCCCAGATCACAAGGTCGGCCGACAGCACGAAGCCGCACAGCTGTGGCGTCACCAACCCCTGCTGCGGGGCGTACAGCGCGCCGCCGAGACCGGCGAGCAGCCCGCTGACGCCGAACGCCACCGCCTTCAGCCGGTTGGTGTCGAAGCCGAACAGCACGACGCGCCGCTCGTTGTGCGCCAGCGCCGCCCACAGCACGCCGAGCGGCGCGCGATACAGCCATACCACCGCGGCGCACGCCAGCACCAGCGCCACCGCGGCCACGTAGTAGGCGGCGATGAAGCTGTCGAGCCCGGGCAGGCCGGGGATGCCCTTCAGGCCGTTGAAGCCGCCGGTCACCGACTCCCAGTTGTTGGCCATCTGCCCGGCCAGCAGCGCGAGCGCGAGCGTGATCATCGAGAAGTACGGCCCGCTCTCGCCGCGCCGCCGGAACACCAGCGTGCCGATCAACAGGGCCAGCGCGCCCGACGCCAGCGCCGCCAGCGGCAGCAGCAGCAGCAGCCACGCGCTTTGATCGAACGCGATCAGCGCGAGCCCCGACAGGTAGGCCGACAGCCCGAAGAACAAGCCCTGCCCCAGCGGCAGGAAGCCGGCACGCCCCCAGCACAGCCCGACCCCGAGCGCCGCGATCGCGTAGAGGTACAACAGGCTCATCTGGTAGGCCCAGAACTCGCCGGCCACCAGCGGCAGCAACAGCAGCGCGACGACCGCGACGCCGGCGGCGCGCCAGGTGCCCACGCTAGCGGCGCGCATGGATCCCGCTCGGACGCAGCCAGAGGAAGAGGATGGCCAGCACCAGCACGCAGAAGTAGCCGCCGGTGCTGTCGCTGACGGCCGACACCACGCTGTTGACGCCGCCGATCACCGCTGAACCGGTGAGCAGGCCGGCCGTGCTGCCCAGGCCGCCCACCACCAGCACGAAGAACGACATCAGCACGTGGTCGAGTCCCATGAACGGCTGCACCGGCACCAGCGGCGCGATCAGCACGCCGGCCAGACCGGCCAGGCACGTTCCGGCCACGAAGGTGGCCGCCGCGAAACGGCCGACGCGGATGCCCAGCGCGCGCGCCAGGTCGGGGTTGTCGACCATCGCCTGGATGCGCGTGCCGGTGCGGCTGCGGCCGTACCACAGCAGCAACGCGCCCAGCACGACGATGCTGATCGCAATCAGCAGCAGGCGGTAGCGCGGATAGGTGGCGCCGAGCACGTCGAGCGTGCCGCCCAGCGGCTCGTTGATGCTCTGGTAGCCCAGTCCGAACAGCGCCTCGGCGCATTTGCGCAGCAGCAGGCTCAGGCCCCAGGTGACCACCAGCGTGTCGAACGGCCGGTGGTACAGCGGCCGCACCAGCCAGCGCTCGACCACCAGGCCGAGCACGCCGCACACCGCGATCGCCAGGGGCAGCGCGGCGACGAAGGGCCAGCCGTGCGTCTGCGCCACGTAGGCGCAGTACGCGCCGACCATCACCAGCTCGCCGTGCGCAAGGTTGAGCACGCCGAGCAAGCCGAACACCACCGCCAGCCCGAGCGCGATCAGCGCCAGCACGGCGACCGCGAACAGCGCGTTCAGCGCCTGTGCGACGAGCACCGACTCCATGGCGCGTCGCGGCGGCGCGGGGTGCAGGTCGTCAGGCCTTGCAGGCGGTGCCGCTGTGCACGCCCTTGATCGTCTTGATGACTTCGAAGTTGGTGCCGTTGCACTGAGCCAGGTACATGTCCTTGTCGACCTGGCGGCCGCGCATCGTCACGCGGCCCGACGGCGCATCGAACGCGAGGCCTTCGGAGGCCGCCATCAGCTTGGCGCTCGAGGCGCCCGCACCGGCCTTGTCGAACAGCGCCTTCGCTAGGTTGAGAGCGGCATAGCAGTCCGCGCCGATGGTGCTGAGCTGCGGCGCCTTGTCGCCGTAACGCGCCATGTACTCGGCCTTGAAGCTCTTCGGCGCGTCGGCGCTGTTGTTGGCGAAGTAGCCCATGCACGAATAGAGGTTGGCGCTGTTCTCCGGGCCGATGCCCAGCAGCGTGTTCTCCTCCAGCAGCAGCGCCATGCGCGCGATCGACTTGTCGAGGCCGAAGCCGGCGAACGTGCGGTTGAAGTTGACGTTGTCGGCGCCCACCAGCGTGCTCACCACCGCGTCGGGCTTGGCGCCCTTGATGCGCGTCACCGCCTCCTCGAACTTGTTGGGCGCACCGAACGGCACGTACTCCTCGCCGCTGACCTTGCCGCCGAATTGCGCGACGAACTTCTTCACCTGTTCGTTGGACTTGCGCGGCCACACGTAGTCGTCGCCGATCAGGTAGAAGGTCTTGGCCTTCTTCTCCTTGGCGAAGAACTCGATCGCCGGCTGCGCCTGCTGCGGTGGCGTCTCGCCCAGGCAGTACACGTTGGGCGAGCACTCGCCGCCTTCGTAGACCGGCGAGTAGATGTAGGGCGTCTTGCTCTTGATGGTGGCGATGTTGGCCTCGCGCGTCGCGCTGTCGTGCGAACCGATCAACAGGTCGACCTTGTCCTCGAGCATCAGCCGCACCGCCGACTTGGCGGTCTCGGCCGGCGGGCCGCCGGCGTCGGTGAACAGCAGCTTGACGGGGCGACCCAGGATGCCGCCGGCCTTGTTGATCTTCTCGGCCGCGAGGTCGGCGCAGGCGCGCTGCGTCGGACCGAACAGGGCGGCCGGGCCGCTCAACGCGATGAAGAAGCCGATCTTGAACTCCTTGGCCTGGGCGAACGACGGCAGGCCGACCCCGAGCACGGCCGAGCCGGCGGCAGCGGACAGGACGCGGCGGCGCGCCGGGATGAATCGGTCAGTCATGGCTTCTCGCTCCTCGGTGGGACAGTGTTCTGGATTTCGCTCTCACAGCGCCGGCGGGGGTGTCTTGGGCAGCACCGCTTCGACCGCGCGCGCGATCGCCAGCAGGCGCGCATCGGCGCCTTGCGGCGCGTCGAGCTCGAGGCCCACCGGCAGGCCGCCGCGCGTCAGCGCGGCCGGCACGCTGATGCCGGGAATGCCGGCCACGCTGCCGGGGCTGCAATTGCGGATGAAGGTCGGGAACGTCGGCACCGACTGACCGTTGAGCATCACGGTCTCGTCCTGGCCGATCGGCGCCGCGGGCAGCGGCGTGGTCGGGAACACCAGCGCCGACACGTCGTGGCGCTGGAACGCATCGGCGTACGCCGCCTGCAGCTGCGGACGCAGCACGTCGAGCGCCTGGCGATACGCGGGCGCGGGAATCGCGGCCTCTCCCAGCAGGCTCTGCAGCAGACCCTTGACGTCGGGGCTCGCGACCTGCGCCACCACGTCGGCGAAGCGCAGCGCCGAGCCGTGCTCGGCCAGGTAGGCGTCGAGGTCGACGATCGTCTCGTACAGCGCGATCGGAAAGCCCGCGTCGTTGTCGAGCCGCGCGACGTCGGGGATGTCGACGTCGACCAGCAGGGCACCGTGCTCTTTGAGCAGGCGCAGCGTCGACGCCATCAACGCAGCGACCTCGCTGTCCAGGTGGTCCCAGAAGTGGCCGCGCGGCACGCCCAGGCGCAGCCCCTTCAGCGCCGCCGCCGGCAGCTCGGTGCTGCCGGTGACCACCCGGTCGAGCAGCGCGCAATCGGCGACGCTGCGCGCCATCGGCCCGGCGGTGTCGCGGGTGTGCGAGATCGGCACGATGCCGCTTTGCGACCAGCGCCCGGTGGTGGGCCGAAAGCCGACGATGCCGCACAGCGCGGCGGGGATGCGCACCGAGCCGCCGGTGTCCGAGCCGATGCCGCCGGGCACGATGCGCGCGCCCACCGCGGCGCCCACGCCGCCGCTCGAGCCGCCCGGGATGCGGCTGGTGTCGTACGGGTTGCGCACCGCGCCGAAGGCGGCGTTGTGGTTGGTGATGCCGTAGGCCAGCTCGTGCAGGCTCGCCTTGCCGAACAGAACCGCACCGGCATCGAGCAGGCGCTGCACCACCGGTGCGTTGCGCGCCGGCCGATGGGTGCGCAGCGCGGGCGTGCCGGCGGTGGTGACGACGCCCGCGGTGTCGAGGTTGTCCTTCAGCGCCAGCGGCACGCCGTGCAGCGGCCCGAGCGTGGCTCCGCTGGCGCGCCGCTCATCGGCCGCGCGCGCGGCGGCGCGCACCTGCGCCGGGTCGTGGTGGATGAAGGCGTTGAGCCTGGCCAGCTTCGCGCCGTGCGCAAGCAACGCATCGGCGTATGACGCCGCCGTGAACTCGGCGCGCTGCATCGCCGCAGCGGCTTCGCTGATCGTGAGAGCGGTCAGGTCCATCTTCGCCACCCCTTGCATGCTGCATGCCACGCGCCGCAGCCCCGCGCTCGCCCGCCAACCGATCCTCCAGTATGTGGGGCCGCCCGCGAGCGTCAATGGGGACATGCGCGCCGCGCCGACGCACCCTTGCGGCCATGCGTCCGCCCGAGGGTAGGCGCATGGGCGCAGGCGGGCACCTATCAGAACTGATAGGGGGTATCGGGACAACGCCGATGGGGACGCGCCGGCGTGCCGCTACGATTTTGGCCTTCCTGCTCGACGCAAGCCGCACCGACCGATGCACCTGTCCAGCTCTCAAACGCGCGCGCTGAGCGACGTGACGCGGCTGCTGGCAGGCGCCACCGACGGCGACATGCTGCGCGAGCAGCTCGCCTTGCCGATGCTCGACCTGCTGCACGCCGACACCTACGTGTCGATGGTGTGGAACGACGTGATCGAACGTTTCGAGCGGTTCACCGCGCTGAACATCTCGGCGGAACGCCTGAGCTCGTGGGACCGCCACTTCCGCTTCATCGATCCATTGACGTTTCCGATGATGGCGCGCCGCCGGCCCACGGTGGCGACGCAGATCCTGCGCCAGCACGAACTGTCGCGCACCGAGTTCTTCAACGACTTCTTGCAGCGCGACCGCATGCACTGGGGCATCAACGTCTACTTCTACGACAAGGACGTGTGCGTCGGCGACTTTCGCATCTGGCGCCAGCGCGAGCGCGGCAACTTCGAGAGCGACGAAGTCGAGGTCCTGCGGCTGGTCGAGCCTGCCATCGCGGCCGCGCTCGCCCGGCTGCACTGGGAGCGCAGCGCCGCCCCGGCGCCGGCTGCGACCGAACGGGCCGAAGCGCTGCTGCAGCGCCAGGCGCGCCTGAGCCATCGCGAGGCCGAGGTCGCGTGGCTGGTGAGCTGCGGCTGTCCCGACAAGCAGATCGCGCGGCGCTTGAACGTCACCTACCCGACCGTGCGCTTCCACGTCGCGAACGCGTTTCGCAAGCTGCAGGCCGACAACCGCGCCGCACTGGCGGCGCGCGTGCATGCGCTGCTCGATGCGCATCGCCGTTGCACCGGCGCGGCGGTGTCCGACAGCAGCCCCGTCATCACCGCCTGAGCGCCGCTCGAGCCAGGCCCGATCAGTCGGGCGGCCAGTCCATCGCGCCCGAGTGCGTCACCGCGCCGAGGTGCGCCGGCCCCACCAGCTTGGCGTACTTCTCGAGCACGCCGGCCAGGCGCTCGACGACGCGCGGTTGCCAGGCGGCGCGGCGGCGCGCCAGCTCGGCCGCTTCGACGCGCAACGTCAGCGTGCGGGCCACGCCGTCGATGCGGATCGGGTCGCCGTTGCGCACCAGCGCGATCGGCCCGCCGCGCGCCGCCTCGGGACCGATGTAGCCCACCATCAGTCCGCGCGTAGCGCCCGAGAAGCGCCCATCGGTGATCAGCGCCACCTGCTCGCCCATGCCCTGCCCGTACACCA